>Ga0366776_1001_pt1 | contig 92408 bp, 82 predicted proteins | sample BONcelN113001D11_FD_207070 | JGI IMG/M metagenome (GOLD analysis project Ga0366776, IMG submission 207070) | Enriched cells from coal bed in the Powder River Basin, Montana, United States - BONCAT cells N11 rep2 HSBNCT.N11.300.1.D11 ...
GTGGACTCTTTACCCTTTTCCGCAGCGTCTTTCATCTGTTCAAGCGCTTCCAAGAGTTCCGCGCCATTTTCCAAAGCGGAAGTATAGGCCTGTACGGCCGGATGTAAAGCGTCTATCATCGTCTTGTCGCCCGGTTTGGCAGGACTTAACTTCCCGATGCCGTCCAATGCATTTGCAATCATCGCGCCGGCTGTATACTTGTCTATAAATTCTTTGCCCTGCGAAGCCTTTGCCATTTCAGCGAATAACGTACCGTAAAGCGGGCCCATGGAACCGCCGATGCGCATCAAAAGCGTTTTGCTCAAGACGAACAGCGCGCCGCTCATATCGAGATCCTGATCCTTGATCTGCTCGCCGGCCATTGTAAATCCCTTGCTCATATTGATGCCATGATCGCCGTCGCCGATCTCCCCGTCGATCTGGCTTAAAATGCCTTTATTCTGCTGGATGGTAAGTATCAGGTTTTGAACGATTTTTAAACCGTCTTTATTGCTGAATTGCATATGGTTCACCTTTTTTTGCCGTAAACCGGTACTCTGTATCCGGTATTCTGTATTTAGATATTAGTTCATATTTGAAATCAGTATTTCCTTGATGATATTATATCACCGGAAATTTCACAGCGTCAAGCAAAAAATTCATATTTGATTTTTATATTTCATATATGATATAATAGCTGAAAACAGAGCAGAAGATTGGGAGAATATATGGATAAAGAAAACAGCATGGTTTATCCGCCGGCCGTTGTAAGGACTATAGCGATACTGGATTATTTCGCCGTAAATAAATATCCTCTTTCCATTAAGGAAATATCCGAAAAGCTGGATATTCCCCACGCGTCCGCCTACCGCATCATAAAATGCCTGGTGGATTACGGATACTTGCGCATACCGCCGAATCAAACGGAAAAGTACAAACTTGGCTATAAATTCTCTTTCCTCTCCAAAATGGCTTTTGACGGCGCCGATCTGATCTCTGTTGTGGCCCCGTATTTTAAAGAATTGGCCCGGCAGACCGGCCAGGCCTGTCAGCTTTGCGTGTTAAACGACGGCCACGTGCTCACCTTGGACCAGTCTTTACCGCACGATGCCATCACGATCATCGCGAAGCTCGGCGAGCCTATACCGATCAACATAAGCGCTTCCGGAAAGGTTCTGCTCTCACGGCTTCCGGAACACAAGTACAAGGAGATACTTTTTAAAGTGTGGCATACCTATAAGCAAAACACGCCCAATACCGTAACGGATCTGCAGACATTTCTTCAGCAGTTAAAGCAAACATCCAAGCTGCCTTACGCAACGGATTTCGAGGAGTTTGCCCTGGGGATAGGCTGTCTGGCCGTCCCCGTATACGACTATGCAGGCGCCGCTGTCGCTGCGATCGGCCTTACCGGGCCGATAGAGAACTATAAAAGCCCGGAACCATTCGGCATGATGCTGAATACTCTCCTTAGCGCAAGCAAAAGCATCTCCCAGGAAATATATACTTGACAGTTTTTAATTATACTTGAACCTAAAAATGTTATACCTTTTTTATTAAGGCAAAATCTACGATAATACCGATGAACCAAAGATTCTTCAGTCGCTTTGCTCCATCTCAAATGACAAATTGATTTGCGGGATGCATATTGCATTTACTTTTACTCGTCGCCCTCTATGGGGCTTATGACTTTGCCGGGGTTTAGTATCCCCAAAGGGTCGAACACCGCTTTGATGCCGCGCATCAGCCGGATAGGATTTTCGCCGATGCCGCCGGTGAGATAATCTACCTTGGCGCGGCCGATGCCGTGCTCGCCGGAGACATGCCCTTCAACGGCTCTGGCTTTTTCATACAGCGCGTCCATTATGGCCTTGCGCCTCTTCTCCCATTCGTCATCCTCCAATTGGTCTTTTAGTACATAAAGGTGCAAATTCCCATCCCCCGCATGGCCGAAGCTCCTCACCCTCACGCCATACTTCGTGGAAAGCGCCCGCGAATACTGCACGAATTCCGCTATTCTATTGCGCGGCACCACGACATCGCATTCATCCATCTGCGTAGTCGAACCCTTGATAGCCTGCAAAAATGCCCCTCTTGCCGTCCATATGGACTCCTGCCGTTCCTCGGTATCTGATATGAGCACATCCCCCGCTTTGCATCCGATACAGACTTCGGCGGCCGCGTCGCAGATATGCATAAGCTCCGCCTTTGTCGCGCTGTCAAACGTCAAAAGCAGATAGACATCCGATTGTTTGTCGGGAAAACGGCTGCCAAGGTATTGCTCCGCGGCCTCTATGACTTCCCTTTCCATGAATTCCAGCGCCGTCGGCGTGAACGACCGCAGCAAATGCGGAACGGCTCCCACGCATTCGGTCAGGTTATCAAAAGGAACGAGCAGGCTGGCAGCGTATTTTGGCTGCGGCAGGAGTTTGAGCGTCAGGCGGGTCACGACGGCAAGCGTGCCTTCTGAACCGATGAGGAGGTTTTGCAGGCTGTAGCCCGAGCTGTTTTTTACCACCTTGCCGCCGAGCTCTATGACCTCTCCATCCGGAAGCACCGCCTCCATCCCTAAAATGTATTCGCGCGTGACGCCGTATTTCACGGCGCGCATCCCGCCGGCGTTTGTAATGGCGTTGCCGCCGATTGTCGCGCTCTTTTCTCCCGGGTCCGGCGGGTAAAAGAGGCCGTGCCCGGCTACGGCCTTGTTGAAATCCATTAGCAGCACGCCCGGCTCCACTACGGCCGTCAGGGTTTCCGTGTCGATCTCTATGATGCGGTTCATCTTTGCGAGGGATAAGAGGATTCCTCCGTATACAGGCACGCAGCCGCCGCAAAGTCCCGTACCTGAGCCCCTCGGCGTGACCGGTATGCGCCTTTCGCCCGCGAAGCGCATCAGACGGCTGACCTCGTCCGTACTGACCGGCTCCGCCAGTGCGTCCGGCATGTATTTGCCGTATTCCGTCATTTCATCGCGGGTGTAGTCTTCTCCTATATCCGCGCCGGTAGTTACGCGGTTCGGGCAGATCGCACGCAGCGCTTCGATGTCCCCCGGCAAGAGCATATTGTATTGTGCAAGGCGCCTGGGCGCCCTTATACTGTCATTTGGAAGCATGCAATCCCTCCTCGATATTTTGTATCAGCCGCGGAATGATTTCATAAAGATCACCTACGAGCGCGTAGTGCGCCACGCGGAAGATGCCGGCCTCCGGGTCCTTATTGATAGCGATGATGCATTCGGAACCCTCCATGCAGGCGGTAAACTGCACTGCGCCGGATACGCCGCAGGTGATGATGAGCTTCGGCTTGACCGTACGTCCAGAAAGGCCGATCTGCCTTAAGTAGCTGACCCATCCCGCTTCCACCATCGGACGCGTACAGGCCATTTGCCCGTTTAAAAGGCGCGCCAGTTCTTCGATCATGGCGATGTCTTTTTGCTCTTTTACACCCCGGCCCGCTACTACAAGCACGTCGCAGTCTGAAATATTGAGCTGCGGGGGCATGCGGTATACGTCCAGTATGGACATCCCGGATGCAAGCCACTGTTTTTTCACAGGCATCCTTAAGATGCGTCCTGTTTTCTCCACGACCCCGGCCGGTTGCATGACTTTATAGCGTACCGTTGCGAACTGCGGCCTTGAACGGGGCGTGACAATGCGCGCCATGATATTGCCGCCGAAAGCCGGACGTATCTGTATCAGGTCGCCGTCCGGCTTGATGCCGAGCTGTGTGCAGTCTGCGGTCAGCCCGGTGCGGAACCGCGTCGAAAGCCGGGGCGCCAGCGAGCGTCCGAGCGGCGTAGCGCCTATAAGAACGATATTCGGCTTGATTTTCAATATGCAGTCCTCGCAGACATTGGCGTATACATCCGCTATAAAATAGTTGAACGCCGGATTCTCATAAGTAAAAACCTCGTTTACGCCGTATTGCAGCACTTCCCCGGCGCAAGCGCGCACATCCCCGCCGATCAGCATGCAGTAAACCGGCTGCGTTTCGCCGGCCAGAACACGGGCTTCGCCGATGAGTTCCCTTGTAACGGGATGCAGAACGCCGTCGTACTGCTCTCCGACGACCATAACGCCCTGCCAACCCGGTTTATCGATATCCCTTTGCCGTATTTCCTCCAGCATGATCGCAGAGCGCGGGCAGCTTTTTATGCAAAGCCTGCAAAGCCTGCACGTATCTTTAACGGCCAGCCTGCCCGACAATATTTCCAATGCGCCGAACGGGCAGTGGCCTATGCAGATGCCGCATGCGTCGCATATTTTTTCGTCTATCAATAATCCCATGATAACCTCTACAAGTGCTTCTTTTCCTTCAGCAGACCATAAAGCCGGTCCGCCAGCTCCTTATCCCCCCGCCACACTTCCCGATGGATATTCGACCCGGGCGGAAATACCTTTTCCACCTGCGTCGGCGAACCCTCGAGCCCGTATTTGGAGGCATCCCTATCCGGAAGATCCTGGAGCGTAAGTACCTGAACAAGACGGCCCGACGTTTCCTTTTTCTTTAAATACGACGGCAGCCGCGGTTGTGCAATGTCCTTTTCCACCGTAATAAGGCAGGGAAAACCAAGCCTTGCCGTCTGTATCCTGTCCGCAAGCGTCTGCCGCACCTCGATCCCGGTTTCATCCACCGAAACGATCTGCGTGACCCATGCCGCATGCGGAATGCTCAGGTATTCCGCAATAGCCGGTCCGACCTGGGCCGTATCCCCGTCCGTCGTCTGCTTACCGCATACGATGAGCGAAACCCCCCCTATCGCCCGGATGCCCTGGGAAAGCGCAAAAGATGTCGCAAGCACATCCGAACCGGCAAAAGCCGTGTCCGACAACAGATAGCCCGTATCCGCGCCCATCATGTACGCCTCCCGTATAACGCTCCTGGCCTGAAGCGGACCCATGGAGATCACGGAGACGGTTCCCCCATGCTCTTTTGCGATGCGCAGCGCACACTCCAGCGCATACAGGTCGTAGGGGTTCATCTTGGTCTCAATGCCCTCCCGTTTTAATACGCCTGTTTTTTCATCCACTTCCACATTGGAGGCAGCCGGCACCTGTTTGATGCATACGACAATATCCATAGAAAAACTATCCTTCCGGTAAGTTTACGCTATACATTTATTTGAAAAGTCAGGCTGCGGCGGTCCTCCTTAACGCCCGACGATCACGCCGACGCCGTCTGGTATCACAACGGTTGCGGTTCCGCCTGCAAGCGTGCGCGCCAGTTCCACAGCCTCCTGCAGCGTCGGAGCAAAACGCATATGCATATCCTGGACCAGCTGCCTGGCAGAAGGTTCGCACACCATGACGACCTGCGCATGGCACAATACGCGGGCCAGTATCTGCGCCTCCCACTGGTCGGGCAGCGTGTCCTTCTGCGGTATCTGTTCGATGCGCGCCAGCACTTCTCCGGCGCTATGGGCTTGTGTGAACCACCGGTAAAAATCCTCGCTCCCGTGCCCGTCCGAGCAGGCCGCGCACATGATGATCACGCCGCCCTTCTTCACGCAGGCCTCGGCCGCCGTCATGCCCTTGACCGCCTGATAGATATTCTGATCCAGCGGATATCCGCCGTTCGATGTGATGACGATATCCGCTTCTATGCTCGGAACACCGCAATTTTCCGCTACGAAGGCAGCGCCTTTTTCATGCGCCGCAAAGGGGTCGCCCGCAAAGGCTGCGATCACTTTTTTCCCGCTGTCTATCGCCACGTTCACGATATACCTAAGCCCCGCTTTTTTCGCGGCGAATACCATATCCCGATGGATGGGGTTGCCGTTCAGCACCCCTGTGCGCGACCTTTGATGCGCGATAAATCCGGTGCAATGGTTGGCAAATACGGTCGTCTGCGATGCGATCCCGGGGAGTATACTTTTTCGCCCGCCGGAAAAACCCGCAAAAAAATGCGGTTCTATAAATCCCTCGGAAATAATAAGATCCGCCCAATCCACCCGTTTATTCAGCCACAATTCCCCGCCTGACGGAAGCAGGCCTTTATAGACCATGTCCTCCGGATTTCTGGCTGCATGCATTTCGATAATACAGTTTTCTATTATCTCTTTGCCGAATTTCTGCAAAAGCTCCGCTTCCGTCGTGGGGCGATGGAAGCCGGTCGCTATGAGTATCTTGACTTGCGCGTCGGGATTGCCTCTTTGGATGGCGGACAGCATAGGCGGGATGATGAGTTTGCTCGGGACGGGGCGGGTATGGTCGCTTGCGATAATGAGTACGCTAGAAGCGCTTTTAGCCAGTATCTCGAGCGGCGGCGAACCGATGGGATTTTTCATGGCATTGCGGATGATCTCTTCTTCATCTCCGGGCGCATGCGTTTCGGCGGGCTTCAATACCCCTTTGATACAGTCCGCTTCCAGACTGCAGCTTACCCGGCCCCGGCCGTATGGGAGGATAATCGTTTCGGTTTTTCCGTCGTGCATGCTTTTTTATTCACCGCTTTTCATGCCTGTTTTTAATTAAGGAAACACTGATTAATACGCCACCATGTCATTCTTAAGGGAGCGCAGCGACTGAAGAATCTTTGCAATAAGGCCATTTTTTAAGATTCTTCGCTTCGCTCAGAATGACAAAAAGAGAGTTTTTCAGGTGCTTCCTTAAGCTCTGTGGGCGCAGGTATCGGGCAAGTTGAATCTATATACCTTTGATTTTTTCATTATATCAAAAACAGCGGACGTTTGGAATCTCTAAGGCCGGAGCAAACGCAAATCAGGTCAACGCTCATGGACTTTTTGGATATTGAACAGGCAGTATATGAACGATCGCAGTCTCCATGAAAAAAGCGGGGCTATATGATTTTACATTCAAGCCATTTGTCCTTTTTAAATCTCCGGTAGAAAATGAAGCCGCGTATTCCCCATTCGAAGACCATAGCCGACCAAATACCGTATGCGCCCATATGGAAAACAACGGCCAGAAGATATCCGAGGGCCACGCGCACCGTCCACATGGTAATGAGCGCGACGATCGAAGTATACGCCGCATCCCCGGCCGCGCGCATACCGGATGGTATGACGAAGGACGCCGGCCACAGCACCGGGAGTCCGATGGCGGCAATCAATATCAGTATAAACGAAATGCCGCTGGTTTCCGGCGTTGAAGCATATAATTGCAGCAGCAACGGGGCAATTGGAACGACCAGCAGTATGGAAACAATAAAAGACGCCCCCGATGTGATCGACAGATTCTTTATGTATTTTTTTGCTTCATCCGGGTAGCCCGCGCCAATGCAGTGCCCTACGACCGTTACGACTCCCAATGCAATGACATTGCCCGTAATGCAAAGAAGGTTAAAAACCGAAGTGGAAATCGCATTCGCCGTGATCTGGGCCATGCCGCTGCCCACGATAAAACGCAGCGTAAGTATTCTGCCGCTATGAAAGAAGAATTGTTCCGATCCGGCCGGAACACCGATTTTTAATATGCTTTTTTGAATGCCCTGGTCCATATGAAAAAAGTCGTTGAATTTTATAGGCAAACTCTTATACTTGCCGAAAAGTATATAAAAGCTCAAGCCGCAGGCAATAATACGGGAAAATATGGCGGCGACCGATACCCCCAGGATCCCAAGCCCCAATACCTTGATGGTGATCAAATTGATAACCATATTGAGGCCGTTGATCGAAACGGACATCAACATCGACGTCTTCGTATCCTTTAAACCCCTGAGCGCGCCCAATGTGACCTGGAAAACAGCGAATAGCGGATACGTGAGTGCGCTTCCCATCAGGTATACGATCGAGTCGCTCAGCACGGTTTCTTCCAGTTTTCCAAACATCAGCGTCAGGGCGTCGCTGGCGAATAAAAACATAAAAGCCGCGAGGGCCATGGAAATCAAAACGGCGGATATGGCAGCCTGGCAGATCGTCTTGCCCGCTTTTTGCTTTTCCTGCCTGCCGGAATACTGCGCTACAACAACAGTTCCTCCTGTTGCAATTGCGATGATAATATTTAAAATCATCAGGTTTAAAGTGTCGACGATATTTACGGCCGAAATCGCGGCCTCTCCGGAAGAGCTGATAAGCGATGTATTGATTACGGTCAGCAAAGCAAGCAGCGATATATCGACGAACAGGGGGATAAAGATTTTTAGTATATCATTAAAGCTTAGAACGCTTGAGGTGAACATCCGCTCTGCGATGTTTTGAAGATTCAGATCCTGCCTCTTTAAATTCAGAAAATTAAGATTCACTCTATACTCCGGACAAATGATTCATATTGTTCACTTAGGTATTATAGCAGTTAAAGTATACAAATCATATAACAATTCGATTAAAAATTATTTAATTTTCTTCTTAATTTCTATATACAACCGGTTTTTGACCATATTCCATGCAAGAAAGCTTCCGTGGCCGTTCATCTTTTTTGCCCGGTTTTAGCGGTTTGTTTCCATTGCCATTATATGCGGAAAAACAAAAGATTTATCTCTTTAGGATCATTTCTTGTAATAAGCTCCGGCCCTTTTTTGAAGATTGAAGGGATTTTCAACCGGAACTGCATAGGCACATGCAGGCTTAAGCATGCTAAAACAATTTTAAAATTGGCAGGTTTCAAGAAAGTGAACGATATTTTCAGGAGTTTTCGCCATCAATACCGTTTGCGCTCGCTTTTAAAAGGTTAAACTTTTTGCAGTTGCCGCAATAAAATTTAACCTATATGGTTTTAATGATGCTGCAATTTCCTCCGCTGATTTTGCATTCTTTTTTTATCTTGCTGATGCGCTCCGTGAGTTCGTATACATTACAGCATTCGCTGGAGTTATTTTTCAGGCCGGCAACGGAAATGGTCATCAGGTTGAACGATTCGTCTCGGCCATGCCGGTCCTTTGATATGATATAACCGCTGTTCACATCGTCCAGATTGTAAAAGTTGTTGCGTTCCCTTAAGAAATTTTCAAAGATTATGCCGCATATCTGCGAGGCGTCGTTCTCATCGAATATGACCACTACAAAATCGTCCCCGCCGATATGCCCGATAAAGCACTTTTCAAACAGCTCCGTTTCCATCATGCTTTTGGTCAGCACATCCTTCATATAAAGCAGCACCCTGTCCCCCAGTTCAAACCCGTACGCATCGTTGTAAGCTTTGAAATTATCGATGTCGATATACAGAACCGTAAAGGGCATCCTGCTTTGGATCGAATCCTCCAGCTGTCTTTCGATCAGTATGTTCCCGGGCAGTCCGGTCAAAGGGTTCAAATGCTTCGCGTGGTTGACTTCGATCTCCATCGTCCTGTTCAAAACATCCTTTACGGTCACCGTTCCGAAATACCTGCGGTTTTTTGTTATGATGGCGATATCGTACAGGCAGTCATTGCTTCTCGCCGTCATCACCTTGGAGGCGTTTTCCAGCGACGTTGAGCTGTCCATGATAAGCGGCCGCCTGTCCATTAATAGCCTGACCGGCCTTTTACTGTACAATGAAAAGCCGTATTGCGTTCCGAGCTGCATATAGAATTTGTCCCGCATGATGAGGCCCTGCACCTTTCCGCTGTCCACGACCGGAATGCCAAGCAGCGAGGGCTGGTTTACAAATATGTTTTTTACCTCGTCACCCATAGTGTTTGAAGGGATCGTCATTGTACGGCTGCTGATCTTTTCCACATCGATCATGGAGCAATTGCTTCCGTATAGTAGATATTTTCTTGTGTTGAACGCTTCTATTTTTCCTTTCATCCGCTTGCCCACAGGCGAAAGCAGATTGCTCGGCCTTTGAAACAAAAACCCCTGGCCGTAATCGATCCCGATATCGATCAGCGTCCGCAGTTCGTCTTCGGTCTCAACACCTTCTGCGATCATCTTTATGCCCGTAACCTGGCAGAACTCGTTCAGATTTTTAACGAGCGCGTATTTAAGGCCGATCTTGTCGATATCCCGTACGAGCTGCATATCGAGCTTGATGAAATGGGGATGGATGTCAGTAATTAGATTTAAGCCGGAATATCCGGCGCCCGCATCGTCTATCGCGATCTTGTACCCCTGGTCTTTGTAATGCTTGATAATGCGCTTAAAGCCCTCAATATTCGCAATGGACTTTCTTTCCGTTACTTCAAATACGACATTCTCGGGCAAAATGCCGTACTCGTTCAGCATTTCTTTTGTAAAGCCGGATTTGAACTGTTCGGAATAAATAATATCCGGATCTACATTTAAGAATATTTTTTTGTCTATTTTGAATTTGGAGAAATTCTCCAGGGCTTTTGACCTGCAGACAAGTTCCAGTTCCCACAGGTTTCCCATCCGGCGGGCCGCATCAAATAGGGCTATGGGGCTTTCGAAAGCGCCCTTAGGCCCCCTTGTCAATGATTCATAACCGTAGATTTCACCATTCTTTAAAGATAAAATTGGCTGGAACATCGTTCTTATATCGCCTTCTTTAATTATACTTGCATAGGTCTCGTTCACCGATAAGTCCGTCAAGTCCTCGTTTTCATTTGTATAAAACATATTACAAATTACCCCTAAATCCTTATCTTCTGGTTTTTTTATTGTGTATTTGTAAGTTAATACAACAAAATAAAGTTTCAATGTGAATTCGGTAATGTCTTTATAAAATATGTTAAATCTAATGAAATATATCCGTGATTTGACCAAATCTTTGCAGTCGTTTACTTTTCTTTTACGCAGGCTACATGGGTTCTTTACTTGCGAATGATAAATTGAAGTCAATCAAATAAAGTGTGAAAAGGAGAAAACAATGAAAAGGTTATTGGTTAGTATTCTAACAGCAGTATTGGTTTTAGGAACATTTGCGGGATGTGCGCCGGCAAACACCCAGCCAAGCGCAAGCGCCAGCCCCAGTGCGGAAATGTCCGCTCCGGTGAGCGAAACGCCTTCGGAAGCTGCAACACCCAGTGAGACCGCACCGGCCTCCCCCTCGGCTGTAACGGGAAAATTAGCGATAGTCGGCTCGACTTCGGTTGGACCGCTTATGGAGCAAATCGCGGCGAAGTACAATGAGAAAAACCCGGATCTCTCCATTGATATCCAGCAAGTGGGTTCCAGCGCAGGCATTCAGGCTGCTATCGAAGGTTCCGCCGATATCGGCATGTCCTCGAGAGACCTTACAGCGGAAGAGCTTGCCCAAGGGTTAAATACTGTCAACATCGCGCTCGACGGTATCGCGGTCATCATGAATAAGGAGAACAGCGTCGGCGAACTGACGGCCGAACAGATCCAAAAGATATTTACCGGCGAGATCACCAACTGGAAAGACGTCGGCGGAAAAGACGGAGCCATCACGGTCATATCGCGTGAGGAAGGTTCGGGAACGAGAAGCGCATTTGAAGAGCTGATGAAGCTTCAAAAAGAAGTCGAAAAAGACGGCAAGAAGGTTAAGGAAACTACTGTAACGGAAAAAGCGCTTGTTCAGCAAGGCAGCGGAGCGGTCAAAGCCGGCGTGGCGCAAAACCCCAATGCGATCGGTTATCTCTCCCTCGGCCTTGTGGACGACACCATCAAAGCGGCTTCTGTGGGCGGCGTACCCTGTACCATCGAAAACGTTAAAAACAAGAGCTATATTATCTCAAGGCCCTTCGTAATCATGACAAAAGGCGACGCGGCTGGCGTTGCAAAAGAGTTCATCGACTACATGCTTGGAGACGAAGCGCAGGCGCTGGTCGAAGAAGAGCACTATATCACGGTAAAATAAGCTTAAATCCCTTCAATATAATAGCAGCCACCTTTGGTTTTCAAGGTGGCTGCTGGCTTATATGGGAAGCATCACTGCTTCGTATACTGTTATAAGGAAGGAACTATCATGCCGAAAATGATCTATTTGGTTGAAGATGACGAAAACATGCGCGAATTTATGCGGTATGTACTGCAATCAGCCGGTTTTACGGTTGCCTGTTTTGAGCATGGTGAGGACTTCCTTCTCCATGCAAAAAAACGGATCCCCAATCTTATTCTTCTCGATATAATACTGCCGGGCTTAAACGGGCTTGATCTCATTAAAATGATACGAAGCAGCGAACGGTTAAAAAACATCCCCGTTATATTCGTAACAGCCAGGGATACCGAAATGGATATCGTACAGGGTTTGGATCTTGGTGCGGATGACTACATCACAAAGCCATTCGCCACGCTTGAGCTTGTAGCCCGGATTAAAGCCGCCCTTCGAAGAAGCGGCAATATTATCATTGACTCAAAGCTGCATTACAAGGACCTGGATATAGACACGCAAAGCCATGAGGTATTTAAATGCACAAAGAAGATCGATCTTACGCTCAAGGAATACCAGCTGCTTTTATGCTTTCTGGAAAATAAAGGGCGTATCATGACGCGGGAGCAGCTGCTCCAATGGCTGTGGAACAACGACCATGACGGCAAATCCCGTACGATAGATATGCATGTTAAGACTTTGAGGCAAAAAATAGGCGATACTTTCCGCAACCAAACCTATATCTCCACCATCAGAGGCATTGGCTATAAATTGGAAAACGAATGGTCGTAAAAAAATTTTTACGGGTTTTTGCAGAATTATCGGAATCTTATATGGCTGATTGGAACTGTTCGGATTTTAGCGAAGTGTCTTCTATGATCTTTTCGATTTGGAACCAGTTGTTTACGCGAATGATATTTACAGGCAGAGCCCCCTTGTTGTAGCTGCAATCGAGCAGCAGCACGGGGAAACCGTTTCTACAGAGCATTTCCGCATTTACGAGGCTGTCTTCGATGAAAATATCACAGCTGAGCTTCCTTGCCCGGTCCACCTTATCGCAAGTACCGAGCAGCGAGATGGTATCCATCGGGATCTGGTGCTTTTTCAGCCACTCTATGCTGACATCCCGCATTTTCTCTTCTCTTGCAGTTACGAAATGAATTCCATGGCTGAGGGACAGCTTGCTTATCACCTCTTTAACGCCCGTTCTTATCTTTGCATCCCTGTGCAGCAGTTTGCCGAACAAATTGTAAAACTCCTCATAGGCGCTTTTTTTGATTCCCAGCACTTCGTGGATCTCATACTTCTTAACGTCTTTTTCTTCTACCTGCATCTTAAAGAACCTGTTTGCCCGCGGCAGCCAATCATGCGGCTGCGTGACCGTGCCGTCTATATCGATGCACAAATTCAGTTTTCTCATTTTTTCACCTCCTTTCACAGTTAAAGTATAAAACTTATTTATGTAATTCAAATAAAGGGAATATAAAGTCTTTGTAAAGTTTTCCCACTGTATTGCTTATCTACCGGTCCATAATGAAACATATAAAGATTCTTCAGTACGCTTTGCTCCCTTCAGAATGACAAGCTGCTGGTGTCATCCTGAACGCAGTGAAGGATCTTATTACAAAGATTCTTCGGTCGCTGCACTCCCTTAAGAATGACAAACTGCTGGTGTAATTCTTAAGCGCAGCGAAGAATCTTTATGCTCATCATAAAAAGGCCGCCTGTTTCGCAAGCGGCCCTTTTAACTGGAGGAAGAAAATGATAAGCTCTTATTATCTGCCTTTGCGCGCCCCTTCCAAGGCTTTAAACAGTAGTTTTGCGATCTCGGTATTGTCTATATACTCCCCGAGGAAATAATCTTCCTCATCCGCATAGGATTTGAATAGATAGGACGCTGCGCCTTTTGCATAAAGCGGTACCAGGTTGTTGGTGTGGTCGCCGCTGTTCCACTGCATTCCGGGCAGTTTGCCCTTTCCGTTGTTGGTCACTGCCGCCCATCCGGGATTGGAGCCCTGGCCGGTCAGGTAGCCTGTCTCATGGTCGCCTGTTACAACGAGGAGAGTTTCGTTCCAGTTGCTGTTTTTTTCCACCCATTTATAAACCGCATCGACCGCTTTGTTAAAATCGATCTCCTCTTCGATCATGCGTCCGGACTGGTTTGCGTGTCCCGCCCAGTCTACAGCCCCGCCTTCGATCATCAGGAAAAATCCGTCTCGGTCGTTATCCAGCACATTCAGCGCCGCATTGGACATTTCGGCCAGCGTCGGCACGTTTTTGTTCAAAGCTGTTTTATAGGGCTCGGCCTTGCCGTCCCCGCCTCTTGCCTGCTGCAGGGTCGTATAAGCCTGCGCGATGCCGATCACACGGTCAGGTGTTTTTCCTGTGGCCATCTTCTTAAACTCATCCCTTGTCTGTATAAGCTTCCAGGGGTCGCTTTTCCCGTCACCGTCGGCATCCGCTGCCGCCAGTTTTCCGGTCACCAGTCCGTCCCAGATCTCCTGTCCGCCGACGTATTGATAAGAGCCTGCCGAAGCCCTCTTTGCGCCGTTATCATCGTACCAGGGATTTCCCGCGCCCATAATGACGTCTGTTGCGCTCGCCATTATCATCTCGTTTGCGATGTCGCTGTAATTATTTCTAGAAGCGTTGTGCGCGACGAATCCGGCAGGCGTCGCGTGGCTTATTTCCACGGTAGTGACCACACCGGTGGAGCGCCCGAGTTCCTCGAATCTTTGGGATATGTGTTTTAAGGACTGTTTGTTCAAATCGACGCCAATACCCGCATCGTAGGTTTTAACGCCTGTGGACATGGCCGTCGCCGCGGCCGCTGAATCGGTTGGGGCCGTCTTTGCATAATTAAAGGAAGCCCATGCCGCTATCGGGTCGTAGGAGCCTATCGAGTAGGTGCTCATAGCGTACTGCACCGGGAACTTTTCGTATACCTGCAGGCCTGTCTGACCATACTGGTAATAATCCGCCGCTTTGATCTCGTTATAGCCGCAGCCGTCGCTGATCATGAGTATGACGTTTTTTAACCGGGGATTATGGCTGCTGTGGCTTGATGTTGCCAACGCCTGCATGGGCGCCGCTGCAAGCAATGCCGCGGACAAGACTGTACACAGGACCGTTTTGACTGATTTTGATTTCATTAAACTGTTCATGTGTTCTCTCTCCTTATTGAAATTTTATTTGTACCCATCATAACCTGCGCGTTTAAAATCCCCATAAGGCGAGCGTCAAATGCCCGTAAAAAATGAAGCGGATCATGTAAAAGATTTGGTAACAGCCAACTGCCCCAGCGCCGCGTGCAAATAAAAAACCGCCGAAACCCTGGATGCATCCGGTTTACGGCGATTTCTTTCTTCATTCTATAATAATAAGTACCATTAACGCCTGGAGAGCACCTGCGCTTCGTATTCCTTAAGCGTTTCTATCCATCCGGCGCCGGCCGGCATACCCTGCTTCAGGCAGCTCATATCGAATACCGCCTGCCAGGGAAGGTTTTTGAACTCTTCTATAAGCGCCAGCCGTTTGCCGTAATCCCCGTCTGTTTCCGCCTGTACGAGCAGTTCCGTAGGCTCCAACAGAGCGTACAAAAGCGCTTTTCTTGCCGCGCGGGCGCCGATGACCCAGGCAAAAAGCCTGTTTACGCTAGCATCAAAGAAATCCAGGGAGAAATATACGCGGTCGAATGCATCCGCTCGTTTTGCCTCCTGCATCAGAGCAACGAGGTCGTCGTTTAAAACGGCGATATGGTCGCTGTCCCAGCGCACGCCGCGGCTGATGTGTATAAGTATGCCCGGTACAAAGAACAAAGACGAGGATATCTTGTCCGCTATGGATTCCGTAGGATGGAAATGCCCCATGTCAAACGTGATGAGAAGCCCTTTTTTGGCCGCATATCCCAAATAGAATTCATGCGAACCGACAACAAAGCTTTCCGAGGCGATACCGAAAAGCTTGCATTCCACGGCGTCCATCAAATGCTTTTTGCTGTAGTTTTTACGATAAATGCGCTCGCAGGATTCCAGCAGCAATTCCCGTCTTTTTAACCGCAACGGGGTGAGATCTTTGCTGCCGTCCTGTATCCACAGGTTGTTTATGCAGGTTTTGCCTGTCGCTCTTCCCATATATTCCGCTATTTCGCGCGTGCGGATGCAATGTTCCACCCAGAAATCGCGGATTTCCTTATTAAGATCGGAAAGCGTATAGCCGGATACGGCTTTCGGATGGGAAAAAGAAGAAGGATTGAAATCCAGACCGTAGCCTTTCGCTTTGGCCCATTCCACCCACTTTTCAAAATGCTCCGGTTCTATTTCGTCCCTTTCGACTTTTCTCTCCGATTCCATGTACATGGCGTGCACATTCGCCTTCAGTTTTCCGGGCACGAGGGACATCGCACGCTCCATATCCGCGCGCAGCTCCTCGCCCGTCCTGGCACGTCCCGGGTAGCCGCCCGTCGCCATGATGCCCCCGGACAGGGATTCGCCGCTTTTCTCGAAGCCTGTGACGTCATCTCCCTGCCAGCAAGGTATGGAAATATCTATATCGTTGCTTCTTCCTATCGCGGCGTCCGTATCGATGCCGAATCCTGCATATACCTCTCTCGCCATTTCATAAGCCTTGCGGATCATCTCTTCTTTCATTTCTCCACCTCGTTACTTAAAGTCGTGCATCTATTTTAAATAAAAAACCTGCTGAAGGAACTTGATAGGTTCAGTAGCGGAAAAGTCAAACGAGCCTTGGACCATTTTGCTTGTGATCTCATTCCACCGCTGGCAATCTTCGCTGTTATCCAGGTAATCGAACGCTTTTTTCACATCGTCGCATTCAAATGTGTATATAAACTGCGTGCCGTTCCGGAATATGGAATAATTTCTTATGCCGGCCTTCGCATGTTCTTCCATTATCTCCGGCCACGGGTTCAAATGCATCTTCACATATTCGTCGATGCATTCCGGTTTTATTTCCCATACCCATGCGTATTTGTTGTTGGCTGTCATATTACACCCCGCCCTGATATTTATCTCCAGGCTATAAATAGCCATGGGATTTTGCAATACTTCTCTTTAGCATGCGGGCACGGAAAAGGTTGACTTCTCCGTGCCCGCAGCATGAGTTTATAGGTTCGTTAGTTTTTTAGAAGCTGAAATTGTCGATATTGGAGCCGTCGAATGTAAACGGAGGTCCGGTAATGATGACGGCATCTTTACCGATTGTGAATTCGTTCAGCCTGCCGGCTTTGAAGGTAGCGCCTTCTTTGGCTTCCACTTCGCCTTTGGCAAGCGCCATGGAGAAGTAAGCTCCGAGGTAGCCTTCATCGACAGGATTCCACAGCTGGAACTGCTTAACCGTTCCGTCCTTGATGAATTCCTTCATCTGGCTGGGAAGTCCAAGGCCTATAACGGAGATCTTTTCCGCCAGTTTCTTGGTCTGTACGATCTTGGATGCCGCTGCCACTCCCACGGTTGTCGGAGCGATTACGCCGCGGAGATCGGGATGCTTGGTGATAAGAGCTTCCATTTCCGTAGAGCTCTTCTCCGGCTGGTCGTCACCGTATACGGTATCTACCAGCTTCATCTTGGCGTACTTCGCATCATCCGCCAAAGTTTTCTTCATGCCTTCGATCCAGAAATTCTGGTCGGGAGCGTCCGTTGTCGCGGAAAGTATCGCGATCTCGCCCTCGTAGTTGATGGTTGCGCCAAGGCATTCGATCTGCGCCGCGCCGACTGTATTGAAGTCTGTCGGGAGTATGGAAGCGTCGCGGTGGGTTTCGCTGCCGGGGATGTCGCCATTGATCACGACGATCTTAACGCCTTTTGCGCGGGCGTCGTCAAACGTCGGGTTCAGGGCGTCGTTGGAGTTGGCCGCTATGCAGATGACGTTATAGCCGTTCTGAACAGCCGCCTCCACAAACTCGATCTGGGAAGTCGCTTCTGCTGTTGCCGGTCCGGTCGTGTCGCATACAAGCTTGTCGGAGCCGACTTCTTTTTCCGCTTCTTCAAAGCCCTGCACCAGCGCTTCGAAATACGGATTGCCCTGGTTCTTGGGGATAAACATCACTTTTACCGGGCCTTCTGCAGCTTTTGAAGGCTCAGCAGCCGGCGTCGTTTCAGCAGCCGAAGGGGATGCTGCGGCGGACTGGGAGGGCGCCTCGGACGCGGCCGGTGCGGGGGCCTGGGGTGCGCAGCCTGCAATTACCATGGCAATTGCAAATACAAGCGCGAATACCATACATAGCTTTTTCATTTAGGATTTTTCCTCCTTTATTTTTTTTATGGCTTGCGCCATAAACCATTTAAATAGTTTTTAACTGCGTTTTTCCTTCATGATGCGGGCGATATTGGGAATGATGATGGAAAGGAGCAGCAGCGCGCCCATGATGAACATCTGATCCTGGGCCTTGATATTGGCCACCATTAGCCCCGTCTTCAAAATGATCACGATAAATACGGCTATAAACGTGCCTAGAATACTGCCCTTACCGCCGTTGATATCCGTACCGCCCAGGAGCACCATTGTGATGATCTCAAGCTCTCCGCCCTGCGCCATATCGAAGCGGACCACCATCAGGCGGGACATCGTCATAATGCCTGCAAGACCCGCGAAGAGGCTGGAGAAGCCGAAAAGCAGCAGCGTTACTTTCTTTGTATTGACTCCGCTGTAGATAGCGGCTGTTTTATTGGTGCCAAGCGAATAGATTTTCCTGCCGAGCCCCGTGCGGTGCAGCAGCAGGTAAAAGCCTGCGGCGAGTACGATAAAGAATATCAATGTGATGGGAATAAGCGTATCGCCGATTTTTATAATGGGTAATTTCTCCAGGGAATTAAACCAGGACGGAAATTTGCTCAAGCTCTTGTCTCCTATGAATATCTGCGATGTTCCGCGGAAAAGCGCCATGGTGCCGATGGTGACGATCAGCGGTGGAAGGTTTGCGAACGCTACCAGGGAACCGTTGACGAGACCGAGGCAAAATCCGGATGCAAGCCCTAAGACAATGGCCAATTCCATTGGAACGCCGGCATGATACATCAGCGCCGTAAACGTGGCGACGCAGGCCATGCAGGATGCGACGGAAAGGTCGATCTGCCCCGCTATGATGATAAATGTCATGATCAGCGCGATAATGGCATACTCCATATAGCGCGATGTCGCCTTCAATATATAATTTATATCCGCGAAATTCTTGGAGCCCAAAAGGCTCACGGCCAGAACGGCGATGAGCAGCAGAAACGTGAAAAACTCGCGCTGTCTGGTAATATTTAAAAGTGCATTTTTATTTTCCGTTTTTGGTGAATTCTTTGCCATATAATGCTCCATGCACCGCAGTGCGCAAACGCCAATGGAAAACCCTTTAACGGTATAGGGGGGGTTATTGGCATGTGACGCGGTTGCCGCTTTAGCGGCGAGCGGCACGCCGATTTTTATATATTTAGTTTGAATGAAACTCCAGATAGTGTATTTCTTTCAAACTATACGCACCTCTTAAAGAAGTTTTGGAAGTTGTTTTCATCAGGCGGCTTTGCGGATCCTGCCGCTTAACCGTCCTGCAAGCTGCCTTCCCTGCCCTTTTTGAACCAGCGTATCGATGAGCAGCGCCATAATGATAATAAATCCGTACGACGCCTGCTGGAATGTGCCGGCTACGCCTACCGTGGCCAGCATGGTGTTGATGCTCCCCAAAAGCACGCTGCCCAGAAATGTGCCTATCACCGTACCCGATCCACCGTTTATGCTCGTCCCGCCGATAATGGTGGCGGAAATAACGACAAATTCAAATCCGTTGCCCGTATTGGACGGATTGACGTATCCGTACCGGCAGGCATACATGATGGCCGCCAGGCCGGCGCATGCGCCCGTTATCACATAGACCAGGAAAACCGTTCTTTTTACATTGATGCCCCGCAAATATGCAGCCTGTGCGTTGGAGCCTACCGCGTAGATTTCGCGGCCGAACCGCGTGTATTTCATTACGAAGGCAAATATGATGAGTATAGCGATGGCGATCCAAACAAGCCACGGTATGGTCAGGTCTCCGAATGAAATACCGTTTTGCACAAGCGTTTTCAGCTCCAGCGGCATCTCATGCCCGTCGATCTGCTTGCCGCCGCAGATAATGAATGCGAGCCCGCGGAATGCGTTCATCGTGCCCAGCGTCACAATAATGGCGGGGATATTCAGTATGGAGACGAGAAATCCGTTGAATGCCCCGAGTACGGCGCCCAAAGCAACCGCTATAATGATCCCCAGCCACATGGGTATGCCCGCATCCCGGAAAAGAAGTCCCACGGCCATTGCGCAAAAGCCCACCATTGAGCCTACGGAAAGGTCGATATTCATGCTGATGATGACCATCATCATCCCCATCGAGACGACGATAATGAGCGGCATCCATAAAAGTACGTTTTTGATGACTTCAGGCAGCCTGTCTGCACTGAACACATCGGGTTTTACAATGACGGAAACCAGATACACCAGCAGTATCATTACAATAGTGCCCAGTTCCTTAAAATTAAGATTGAATTTACGGCGTTCGCCCGGTGTTTTGTTCATGCTTTTTACGCCTCCTTTACGGCAAACGAGGATGCCGCAGTCATGATTTTCGCACTGTCTGTTTCGGATCTGGAAAATTCTGCCGTCATCCTGCCTTCGCACATGACGTATACCCTGTCGGAGAGCTGGAGTATCTCGGGCAGTTCGGAGGAGATCATGAGGATCGCCTTGCCCTGCCGGGCGAGCTCGGTAATGAGCTTGTATACTTCGGCCTTTGCGCCAATGTCTATTCCTCTAGTCGGTTCATCCAGTATGAGTATGTTCGGTTCCGTTAAGAGCCACTTGGCCAAAACCACCTTTTGCTGGTTCCCGCCGGAAAGCTCGCGCACTTCCTGTGAGCTGTGCCGCATTTTGATATTCAGCTTGCCCCGGAAATCCTCGACCAGTTCGTCCTCTTTTTTAAAATTGATAAATATGCGTTTGGCCAGTTTCTTCAATATAGCGAACGTGATATTGTGTTCGATGGAAAACGGAAGCAGCAGCCCGGAAATGGCTCTGTCTTCGGACACCATCGCTATGCCGTTCTTCATCGCGTCCTGCGGATTTTTTATAGCGACCTTATTGCCGTTGATGCGGATAACGCCGGTGGCCGCAGGTGCGACGCCGAATATCGCCGTGCCTACTTCCGAACGGCCCGCGCCAACAAGTCCTGCCATGCCCACGATCTCCCCCTGCCGCACATGCAGGGATATATCCGTGAACTTACCGGGCAGCGTGAGGTGCTCCACGGAAAGGAGCTCCTCCCCGATGGGGAGCGTTTCCTTTACGATGAGCTCTTTTATCGTCCGGCCGATCATCATCTGCACCAGGTCTTCTTTTTGCACATCGGCCGCCATGCATTCGCCTACTTTTTCCCCGTCGCGCAAAACCGTGATACGGTCGGCCACTTCCATGATCTCTTCCAAACGGTGGCCGATAAATACGATGCCTTTGCCCTGTTCCTTTAAGCGCCTGATGATATTGAAAAGCGTCTTTACCTCTCCCAGGGAGAGCGCCGAAGTCGGTTCGTCCATAATGATCAGTTTCGCGTTTTGGGAAAGAGCGCTTGCGATCTCCACCATCTGCTGGTCTGCGATGGACATCCCTTTTAGAATCGCTTTTTCATTTAAGTCAACACCCAGTGAATCGAGTATCTCCCTCGCCTGCACGTAGTTGTCCTTCCACTCTATGATGCCCTTCGTATTGACCGAGGAATTGCCGAGGAAGATATTTTCCGTTACGTTTAAGTCCTGAAAGGTAAGCGGCTCCTGGTGGATGAGGGCGATTCCCAGGAGACGCGCGTCATGCGGATTTCTTAGCTTCACTTCTTTTCCGGCCATAAAAAGCTGGCCGTCGGACGGGGCATGAACGCCGCTCATTATCTTCATGAGCGTTGATTTGCCCGCGCCGTTCTCACCGATGAGGGCATGTACTTCGCCCGGATAAACGTCGAAATTCACGTTTTTTAAGACCGTGACGCCGCTGAAAGTTTTCGTTATCTTATTTGCCGTGATGATTGGATTACGCTCCATATACAAAACTCCTTTATGACTTACCACATCGATATTCCGCCGTTTACATCTATACAGGCTCCTGTTATATACCGGGACAGATCAGAGGCCAGGAAAAGGCACGCATCCGCCACTTCCTCCGGTGTGCCAATCCTTTTTAAAGGAACGGTTTCCGGATCGTAATGGTACGTTTTGGTCATCTCCGTGGCAATAAGCCCGGGCGCTACGCTGTTTACCGTCACATTGTGCGGCGCCGCGACCTTTGCAAATGTCTTGGTAAGCGTCAATATGCCGCCTTTGGAAGCCGAATAATCCGCACCGATCATGATGCCGCCGCTTTTTCCCGCCTGGGACGCCATGTTGATGATCCTTCCGGATCCCCTCTCTTTCATCATGCGGAGCGCTTCCCGAGAAAAAAGAAAAGTGCCTTTCAAGTTTACCGCCATGGTGAGGTCCCACGATTTCATATCGATGTCGAACAATCCGACCGGCCTTGAAATCCCGGCGCAATTCAACAGTATGTCTAGCTTTTCGCTGTGTTTTTGGAATTCTTCGAAGACTTTTTTAACATCCGTTTCAGACGAAACATCCGCTTTAACGGCCACGCACGGTATCGAATACTCCCGTCCTATTGCAGAAGCTGTATTTTCCGCTGTTGCAATGTCTTGATCGACAATCAGAAGGAAGCAAGCTCCATGCATCGCAAAATTCCTCGTGCATGCCTCTCCGATGCCTTTGGCCCCGCCTGTAATGATCGCGCTTTTGTTCTCCAGCAGCCTCATGCCCATCCTCCGTTTTGAAAGCTAACCATATTTTTTACTTTTTGTATCGTTTAGTAATTATTATTGTACTTGTTATTTCTTTATGTTTTATTTGCTTACGATTCGAAACTTATTTATATATTCTACTTTCGAATCTCAAATCCTTCTTTTTCTCCGAATATTTTTGTGAAATATTTTTACCACTTATTTCTGAGCAACAAAAAAAGATCCCTTAAAGGTAGGCTTTTTGTTTTACCGAAAAGCTTAACAGTGCGCTGTATGTCATGCAAGAAGCCTACCTAACCAGGGTTTTGCATAGGGATTGTCGGAAACCATTTAAATATTCTATGTGAATGGTCTTCAAGCGGGCAAACTAGCATCATCGGATCGCTCGATGGTGTTTGTTTTTATGGAATCTTGTTATATTTGGTGCATTTTTATGTGTTTCCCTAACAGAAGAAAATATAGTGCTTTGAATTTCAGGTTTTTTTACATCCCTGCAAATAAACAAAGACTTTACCCATTTTTCAATCCAAGTCCTTGTGTGGTGGAGATATTCAATTTTTAGAAATTCCGCTTTGTTCGATTTGCGATTCAAAAAAATTTTTCAAATTGTAATATTTTTCTTGACATAAAAGTATAACGCTAGTATACTTATTAACAAAAGTACACTCGCGGTATATTTTTTCAAACATATAAAACGTATGGCATAATCAGCCGTCGTCAATATTTAAACTTTAAAAGAAAGGAGAACCGAATGAACGGGAAAGACAAGTCAAATTCTAAAAAGGAGGTGAAGAAAAAGATGTCTGGATGGCTTATCGCTCTTATCGTAGTTGCTGTTTTAGTTCTGGCTGGCGTGATCTTCGCCAAACCCATAAGCAAAGCCTGCAACGCTGCAGGTAATGCTAAAACCGCTCCTGAAGAGCACTATAGAAATCAAGAAGTAAGCGGCAAAGGTAATACGAAATAAATCAAGTTTCAGGCGGAAGGGTACATGCTTAATACAAGTATGATCTCCACCAAATGAAAAGGAAGGCAGAGCCTATGTGTCCTTCCTTTTTTATTGCAGGTTAAGGCGGGCCTATGCCACATGACAAACGCCGTTAATCACGTTTATGCCTAATTTTTCAGGGATTAAAATCCCTGTCTGAGCACAACAAAGGATCCCTTTTTAAAAAATGCTTATTTAATAAACTGCTGAACGTTATTCCTGTCGATCAAAACCGGTTCGATCACCACTGCTTTTTGAACTGTCTGGCCTTTTATGATCTTCATGGCTATTTCAACTGCCAAACGGCCCATTTCTTCGGGCTGCTGGTCTATATCCGCAATAAGGTTTCCGCCCTGCGCTATTTGCTGGCACGCGTCTATATTCCCGTCGTAGCCGATGATAACCGTATCCGCCCGCGCCTGTTTTACAGCCTGCAAAGCCCCCAACGCCATATCGTCGCATTCAGCAAATACAGCCGTGAGGTTGGGGTATGCCTGAAGGAAATCCTCCATGACGATCATGGCCTTATCCCGCAGCGAATAGGCGGATTGTCCCGCTACAACGGGTAAGCCGTTTTTCTGCATGACATCCAGAAACCCCTTATGCCGCTCCCGCGCGTTCTGCGCGCCGAGCTGCGCCTCAATAGTCGCCACGGAGGGGTTTTGAATATGATTATTCTTTATATAATCCGCCAGCCACTGGCCGGCCATACTGCCGCCTTTTAAGTTGTCCGTAATAATGAGACTGTCGTATTGAACCTCCGGATCGTTCATGCCTATATCGACAATGATTACGGGTATGCCGGCTTTGTTTACGTTTTTAATAGAAGGAGAAAGAGAAACGCTGTCATACGGGGTAAACAGAATGGCGTCCACTTTTTGCTCAATAAAATCCTCAATGTCCGCAGCCTGTTTGGCATTGTCGCTGGCCGCATCGCGTATCAAAAGCTCTATGCCGTTTTCATGGGCCGCCTTTTGCATGGCGTCGGTCACCGAGATCCAGAATGAATTCTGCATGGAAGGCGTAGAATAGCCGAAAACGAGCTGTTTCTTCACACTAACCGGTGAAGCTCACGAAGCCAGTATAAACAAACATAATATGATAACGATGATCATGATAAAATGCTTTTTCAATGACCCGACCTCCATTCATTTTGCATTATTTGCAAAAGAAGCCTAAATACCGGGAAAAAACCTTCCGGCACCCGTTAAACAGCATAGAGTCACAATATATCGGTATTGCCTTTGCGGATATCTTTCACAATAGCGGCATGCCCGCCCTTATCCCACAGCACTACGGCAATAATGACGATGCCGATTACTGTCTGCTGCCAGTTGGCGGTTACATTTAAAAGATTCAAACCATTTCGCAATAGTCCCATAAGAAAAGCGCCGGCTATCGTCCCGGATATTTTTCCCCTGCCTCCCGAAAGGCTGGTACCGCCTATTACGACAGCGGCGATAACATCCATCTCATAGCCGAGGCCGCCCTGTGACTGCGCGGAATTCAAGCGGGATGAAAATACGATGCCGGCTATCGCAGCCATAAGGCCGCAGATGGTGTAGGCCACCGTTATCACGGCATTGGTGCTGACGCCGCAGTTTCTCGCCGCCTCCGCATTGCTGCCGATGGCATAAAGGTATTTGCCGTACTTCGTCCGGTTCAGCAAAAATACGCTGATCAGCGCGACTGCTATCGCGATAATAAACGGTATGGGGATAAACAGTATATCGCCCGATCCTATAACCAGAAAATCGTCTGAAAAATTCGTATACGGCAGCCCTCCCGTATAGATAGCCGTAATGCTCCTCCATATCGTCATCGTACCCAGTGTAACGACAAAAGCGAGGCTTTTCCGGCGGAAGATCAGCATGCCGTTTATAAACCCAAGTACGGCGCCGGCCAGCACGGCCGTAACGATACCCAAAACCATACCGTACCGTAACATGACAGATGCCATCAGCACGCCTGAAAATGCCAGTATGGAGCCGACAGACAGATCGATGCCGCCGGATATGATGACAATGGTCATGCCGCAGGCGAGAATAATATTGACCGATACCTGCCGGCATACGTTTGTCAGATTGGAAACCGTAAGAAAGTTGTTTGTCGCGAGCGACAGTATCAAGCATAGCAGGACCAGGCCGATCCATATGCCGTAGAATCTGATATTTGCTTTGATGATCCATTTGTAAAAATCGTCAAACCTTTGTTTAAGCAAAAAACTTCCTCCCCATAAAAGGCACCGTAATTATGGAATTACTTCCTTTAACGCGCTTTTTAATATCAGGTCGTTGGTGGCGTTTTTCTTATCTGTCTCCAATACGATGCGTCCCGCGGCCAAAACGAGTATACGGTCGCTCATGCCTACGATTTCCGTAAAGTCGGATGAAATAAAAATCACAGCCTTGTTTTCGCGTATCATCTCGTTGATCAGATTATATACCTCTACCTTGGAGGCTACATCCAGCTCTTTCGTAGGCTCGTCCATGATAAGGACATTGGCGTTGGCCAAAAGCCATCTCGCGATCAGGACTTTTTGCTGGTTGCCGCTGGATAAAAACCGCATCTGCTGGTCGAGTGAAAAGTAATACACGCCCAAACGGTCGAGGTATTCCGTTACGATCTTCTTTTCCTGCCTATGATCGATCATAAAGTTTAAGCGGGGACGCTCGATCGCGTTCAAATGCGCAATGGTGATGTTCAAGCGAAGATCGGAGACATTGAATATCCCCTCGCGCACCCTGTCGTCCGGTATCAGGCATATTCCCTGTTTCACCGCGGACTTCGGAGACCGCAGCCGTATTTTCTTCCTGTTGTAATAGAGTTCGCCGCTGTAGCCCGGCAAAAGACCGGACAGCACTTTGGCGAGCGCCGTGCGGCCGGACCCGACCAGCCCCGCGATGCCCAATACTTCGCCCCGGTTCAATGCAAATGAAATATTCTCGAGTAGGCCGGGAACGGATATATTTTCGGCGCGCAGCACCTCGCTCCCCTTGGCCGCGACCAGCTTTGGATACCGCTTGCGCAGGTCTTTCCCGACCATGCTGATCAAAATCTCGTTGTCTTTAACATTTTCTATGCGGTCGTCTATGACCACTTCCCCGTCGCGTATTACGATGATGTTATCCACGTAGGAGTAAATATCAGAGACATTATGCGTTACATACAATACCGGGCAGCCCTTCGCCTTATACATCTTGATAAGGCCAAATATCCTTTTGGTATCCTCATGTGTCAGGGCCGATGAGAGTTCGTCTATGATCATGGCTTTCGGGTTTAAGGCGATCAGCCTGAGAAACGCCACGATGTGCTTTTGCCCCATGCCCAGATTGGCCACCTTTGTGCGCACGTCGATATTGATGCCGACCGTTTCACATAGCTTCCTTGCGTTTGTAAAAATGCTTTTCTTGTTTAAGATACCGGCTTTTTCATCGGGAAAATTGTTAAAATAGATATTTTCAGCGATGGTCAGATTGTCAAAAAGGCCCAGGTCCTGCAGCACAAAGCCCCAGCCGAGCTGCCTCGCATCTTTCGGGCTCTTTAAGCTTACCTGTTCGTCTCCATAGCAGATCGTACCGGAATCCCCCTGGTAAACGCCCGCTAAAATCTTGACGATAGTGGTCTTTCCGGCCCCGTTTTTTCCGAGGAGCGCGTAAATCTTTCCGGGTTCTATCGCCATGTTGATATCTCTTAAAACCGGTATATTGTTAAAGCTCTTGGAAACGCCCTTGAGCTTTATGACTTTTCCGTCCATCTATTTTCCCTATCTGATTTATTTTAGGGGATATGTCGTAAAAATCTGCGTGTCGTTTTCAAAGAAATACTTTATGTAATCGTGCGGGGCCAACTGGTCGGAAATCACCTTATCCGCAAAATTCATGTCGCCGATGGAAGAAAGCGCATTTCTTCCGAATTTTGTATGGTCCGCGACGACGATCATTTCGTCGCATAGATTTTTCAGTTCCGAATAAAGGCGGGATAAAAACGCATTGCGGATCATAAATCCGCGTTTGAAAGATATCGCATCCACCCCTACAAAAGCTTTGTTCACATACATATCGCTGATATTGTTTAAAAGGATCTCCCCCGTCATCATAATGCCGTATTCCGAAGAGTCGAGCTCTCCTCCCGTCGCCAAAACCTTGCAGGTGGGAGACCCCGCAAGCTCTACCATGATGCTTAAATTGTTGGTAATGACGATTATATCCTTTTTGTCCCGCAAATTCTTGGCGATCTGCAGGCAGGTGGAGCCGGCCCCCAGATAAACCGTCTCCCTGTCCTGTATCAGGGCGGCGGCGAATATGCCGATCATCCGCTTGCTTTCCATGTTGGGCGCATCGAGACTTTCAAAGATGCCCTCCTCGCGCGGAAGATCCTCTTTTATCACCGCACCGCCGTGGGTCCGTATCAAAAACAGGTCTTTTTCCAGCTTTTCCAGGTCTTTTCGAATCGTAACCTCTGAAACGGATAATATATCCGAAAGGTTGTTTACGTCGACCTTCCCATACTCCATCAGTATTTGCTTTATCTTGCTTTGCCTTTCAGTAGCAAACAAAACTTTAAAACCCCTTTAATCTTTGGTTTGTTCCATAGATGCCAAACACGGGTGAACCGCTCCGCCGCAGCTAAAAATCACAATCATGTTAGGAACGTTCGTTTCTTTAAGCAAGGCTCTTGCGGGCAGTATCGTTTAAGACCTGCCCGCCGCCAATAAGTTAAATTTATTCCATACCGTATGCTTTGTCAATATACTTTAAAATCCAGGTCCTACATACGGTATCCTTCATTTATAATATAACCGTTATGTCAATAGATTTTTTCGACAGCCCAACCGACATCCAGCTCATGCAATCTCGCCTTCCTCGGGCGGCCGTCTTCTTCCCAGTTCATCATTTCGTACATCAGATCTATTGCCGCATCAAACTCCTCCTTGTCAATTTTCGGAGCAAGCATTTTTTCCTTGTTCATTCCCGGAAATTCTACAATCGGTATGTTTTCTTTTACCAGGGCACTGTAGAATCGTTCGGGAAGCTTGTCGTCCTTTCTTCTGAAGCCTTCACGGTAATTGAATGCTTTCGCAAGATTGGTACGCCTCTCGCCCAGCTTCATCAGCTCCCAAAGGCTCGTCTCCCATCCGGTAACAGCATCCAATAGCTCGACCAAATGCTTCATTTTAAAAGTCCTTACAGGCGCAAACGTCAGCACGCAGATCGTCAAGGAATCGAACAGGCTGAAATGATCCTGGAGATAACAGAAATTTCTTACTTTTTCCGGGCCGACCGACATGCTGTTCACCCTTCTTAAGATCCCCAGAGGCTTGGCCTGTTCCACATAGATATCAGGTGCAAATTCATCGAAGTCGTTGTCATGCTCCACAACAACATGGTCTCCCCCTATCGCTCCGCAAGCGTACCCCATGCCTACGCCGGTTTTTACGCGCGGATCATGCAGCGCGACCTCGAGACCCTTCGTATGGATGGCGAAGTTTTCGCTTCCCTTGCCGATCTTTTCCGATAATATCTTCACGCCGTCGGCCAGCAGGTTGCCTATCCTGCCTTTTCTATGAGCGATCCTCTCTACAAGCTCCAGCATGACGTCCTTGTTTCCGAACCGGATATCAAGCCCGTCGCAGTCTTCTGCAGCGAGAAGGCCTTTTTCATAACATTCCATTGCAAAACCGATAGTCACGCCGGTGGAAATGGTATCGAGCGAATACTTATTGCAAAGCTCGTTTGCCTTTGCAACGGCTTCCAGGTCCACAATGCCGCAATTCGAGCCCAGTGCGGAAAGCGTTTCGTATTCGGGTCCTCCGTAAAAAGGATCCACATTGTATGGCGCGCCTGTTTTCACTACGCGCTTGCAGGTGACGGGACATGCAAAGCATCTTTCCCGCTTCGTCAGTATCGTTTCCGCCATCGTTGTTCCGGAGAGGTTTTCCGCATCCTTTATATTCCCCAGCGCAAAATTATTGGTGGGCAATTCGCTCCATTCTGTCTGATGCGTCAAATAATCCGCAGAGCCAAAATAGTAGCCCGATTTATTTGAGGGATTATCCATATAGTTTTCGGCAAACCACTTGGATATCTTTAGAATCTTATCATAATCGGCAAATTTAAGGCTTTTGCTGTCGCCTTTAACGACGACGGCCTTCAGGTTCTTGGAGCCCATAACCGCTCCGCTCCCTCCGCGGCCGTTCGCGTGTTTGCACTCGTTTAAAATACAGGCATACTTGACCATATTCTCTCCGCCAGGGCCAATTATGAGCATCCTGGCTTTTGGCTCGCCAAGCTCCGCCCGGATGTCCTCCTGCGCTTCCCCGGTGATCTTCCCCCATACATGCGAAGCGTCGCGGATTTCTACGGCGCCGTTTTTGATCCAAATATAACAGGGGTTTTCCGATTTTCCCTTAATGACAATGGCATCATATCCCGCAAATTTCAGTTCGGGGGCCCACCAACCGCCTCCCTGTGAATCCAGAAAAGTATGGGTGAGCGGCGATTTGGTCACAACTGCATGCCGTGACAATCCGGCCGCCGGCGCTCCCGTCATGATGCTGGGCGCCATAATCAGCAGATTGTCGGGGGAAAGCGGGTCCACGCCTTTTTCCATTTCATTCAGCAGATAATAAGCGCCCATACAACCGCCTCCCATATAGGTGCGGTACCATACTTCGTCATGCTCTTCTACGGAAATCTGTTTTGTCGTCAGGTCTACTCTTAAAATTTTTCCGTTATAACCGTTTGGCATTTTTTTACCCTCCTGTTTATTCTCTTCATCCTCCTGCAATGGGAGGAAGGATCGTCAATTCATCATTTTCCTTTAAAGCGTAGTTGATGGGCACCTGGCATTTGTTCACTACAAAAAGCGCAGTGGGCTTCCCTGTTTTTTTATCGAAGATGTAATTCGCAATCTCCGGGCCGTTTTCATTGGAGAATTTCCTGACGGCGTCTTCTACGGTGTTTCCGTCCTCCAGGGACATTGTTATTTCGGATTTTCCCAATTTGTAACGCAGAAACGAACGCAAATGTAACATTACTTCTATCAAGTCCTTTTCACCTCCGTCACAATGTTACTTTTTCTTTCTTTTGCTTTTGTTTCGTAAATATGTTCTACGCCGGCAATCGAAAATCCTTCTTTGATAAAGCGATTTTATTAAATTTTATTAAGAAAATATAAATTTACAGGTATCTGAAGTGTAATGAAAGAAACGGCACGTTAAAACAGCCGCTGCCATCTAATGACAACGGCTGAATAAGGTGTTTATATTTCTGATGTAAATAGCATAAAACGAAAGGTTTTCTACAATTATTTTACAGCAAGGAACGGACCTTGCCGGCCAGCGCTTTCCCCAGCGCTTTATGCGAGGCCGCGTCCATGTGTATAAAATCAAATTCATCCGGCTTTGCGGCAAGCGACGCGTCGAAAAATTCGCAGCCCAGCTCTTCGGCAGCCTGCATGTAAAAGGCAGCCAGCTGCCTTGAGTCGCCTACGGTCGACGGCCTGAACATATAGGCAAAGGGGCTTTTGTCCAAATCATCCCCCACATGGATCGGCGAAGCCAGGAGCACTTTTGGCGGGTGGCCGTTACGCCCGTATTCGCTCTGCTTTGTGATTTTTACCAGCCTTGCGGCGCTCGCCGCGATCTCGGGGGCGCTTACGTTAAACCGGTTTTTCAGGTCGTTTGTTCCCAGCATGATGATGATGAGGTCAAAAGGCGCATGGGATTCAATGCAGGGGACCAAATATTTGAGTCCGTTTTTCTCGCCTTCGACCGGATCGTCCCACACCGTCGTCCGTCCGTTTTGCCCCTCTTCTATTACCGTATAGCCCTCCCCCAGCTCTTTGGCGAGGACTCCGGTCCAGCGGGTATCTTCGTCAAAGCGCGTGCCTGTTTCCCCGCTGTATCCCCAGGTATTGGAATCTCCAAAGCAGATGATCCGTTTCTTCATTTTTTTACCTCGCAAAAAAGATATTATAAGCCCGCTTGTACAGAGGCGGCTTGCTTTTTTAATTCGCTGACCTTTGCCGTTCCCAGGACGTTTTCAATCGTTCCCGGCAGGAAATTTCCCCAGTTGTATTTCTTATACTCGGTATATCTTAAATTCCTGGCTTTCGATCCCGCGCCGATGCTGCCCGCTTTGGCTATTTCCGGTGTAACAGTCACAAAGTTTGCATTCGCAGGCTTGTAGTACTTCTTTACCTTATCGATATCTTTAAACGTTATCAAAGGCTTTTCAACGCCGTTTACAAGCATGACCAGACGGCCGTATTGATAGCTGAAAACCATTCCTTCCGCTACGGACCTTGCGTAATCGGTCATCGTTCCCCCGGCGCCGTCTATGCCGTATGTCTTGCTTTCGGATTTCAGCGGATACCTGTTCTTTAAGAGCTTATTCGTCAGCCTGGCGAAGCTTTTGGACCTGGCGTCGCTTACCGCCGACAGGAATATCTTATTGTAGTATTGCCAGCCGGCCTGTTGATGCAGGTCCGCGTAAAACCTGGTATTTTTATCGGCAACCCAGGTATTGAAGTATTTTATCATCGCCCGGCTTTCGCTTTCAGAGCCGAGGCGGGTACCCGGAAAGTAGCCGGCGCCCGGTTTGGTCTTTATTGCAGAGTTTTTCCTGACGCCTTTAACCAGCTGCCCGGCATTTAAAGAAGGCATGTTTCTGTTCAGGTCGACGCCGTTTGCATTGGCCTTCCATACCGACTTCTTTTTGCCCTGCAGGATCAGCTCCCTCGCATCGGGATTTACGAGAGGAACGGCCGCTATTTTGACGTTTTCCAGCAGCAGCCTTGTATACGGATCGCTTTTTGCTTTCACGACGATATCGTTTAAAAATTTGGTGGCGAATTCGGCCCCGGCAAACTCTATGGCGTGTACGCTGCCGGTGATAAGCAGTATTGGTTTGTTTTCCACCGGCTTATCCCTGCTTGTGAGATCCAGCACAACCATATAAATATTGCGTTTTTTCGCGCTGTCGCCTATATCGTATACCTCGACGCCTTCATACCGGTCCAGATTGAATATGGTTTTTTCATAGGTCCTGTAGTCCATCTTTTTTCGAATATCAATGGTTATATCTTGCGGCCCGCCCTGTGTGCCTATCAGCTTCCATTCCAGAGCCATCGCCTTGTCGTAATCGGAGCCTTTCATGCCTGCAATGGTCATTTTGCCGTATTTTTTCAGTTTTTGTTTATAGCGCTCAAGCTTAAAAGCGGCAGTTTTTTCCCCGTTTTGACCATACCGCCGGTAAACGCCGTATTCACACCCAAGACTTTATAATAGGGACCATTTCCGGGGTTATCCGCTGTATGGGCATCGCCTTTTATGAAGAATGCCGTAAAAAGCAGTATACAGGCCGGTAAAAGCAGGCTTGCGGCTTTCAGAACGGATTTAACGCGGTTAAAATATTTTGTTTTTTTATGGTTTTTATAAATACATTTCATATTAACAATATAATACAAATCCATTATTATATCAAATATTCGCTTAACAGATTTTACATTAATAATATCAAAGCGGCAACCATGCAGCCGGGTTTTTTTAAAGCTGTAAAAATAAAAACCTCCTTACTTCATTTTCGAAATAAGGAGGTTATAAAAGGAACAAAAACTATATTATTTTTGTATTTGACTTATCACGGTCTGTGTTATGATGTCCACCAACTCTTCCTTTGTCATACCGTTTATCAAGTCCTGGCCGGATGCGGCTTTTTCAAGGGCTTTTCCGCCGCAGTACCCGTCTCCCAAATAGTCTATATCCGCTTTTCCGAATACGTTTTTCCGTATACTGAACAGATCGGAAATCTGCGTGGAATCGAGGCCTATCTCCCCTCCCAGCAGCCTTGCGTACATGATAATGCCCGCAAAGTGTTCGAGGGTTTCCATTTTATAATAAGCGTCGAACAGGTCTTTGCCGACTGTAAGCGCGCCGTGATTGGAAAGCAAAACCGCGTCGGCAGTCTTGATAATGTCTTTTATGGATTCCGGCACCTCGGTTGTCGAAGGCGTCGCGTATTCCGACAGCGCTACCCGGCCAATCGAGAAAATCACCTCGGGCAGTGCGATCTTGTCGCAAACCTTCCTCGCTACGGCAAAGGCCGTTGCGATTTGCGGATGCGCATGGCAGACGCCCGTTACATCCGGCCGGCTTTTATAGGCCATGAGATGCATTTTCATCTCGGAGCTTGGCTTTAGATTGCCGGATTTTACGTTTCCGTCCAGATCAACGATCAGCATATCGGACGGGGACATATACCCCTTGGAAACGCCCGACGGCGTGATGAGTATCTCGTTTTCGGATAAACGCACGCTTAAGTTTCCATCGTTGGAAGCGACGAAGCCTTTGGCGTACATCCGCTTTCCGATCTCTACGATATCGTTTCTTGCATTAAAATCATTCATATATTGTCCTTATAGTGCTTTTCATTCAGTGTAGAGTCTTACTCCCAGGGTAAAAACATTATTTTGTTAAAGAACACGCCGCCTTTATGCAGCTGTTCGAACATGGCAGGCGCTTCCTCCAGCTTCAGCCGGTGCGAAATGACGGCCTCGGAATCGATCTTGCCCTGTTCCATCAGGCGTAAGCCCTCCGTCCATTCCCAGCCGGGGAAAGGGTCTGAGAAGGAATTCCAGGAACCGATCACTGTGATCTGACCGCGCATGATCTTATCTACCGCCTGTTCGGTGAGCTGCAGCCCCTTGTGGGATATGCCTATGATGACTACCCGTCCGAGCTTGGCCGCGCTCAGTATGGCGTTCAACTGGGCTATGGGGGCGCCCGTGATGTCCGCCACCACGTCCGCGCCGCCGCCGAAATAGTCGCAGACCTGTTTGGCTACGTCCTTGTCCATGCCGTTAAATACCTGGTCCGCGCCGCATTTCAACGCTACTTTGAGTTTTTCTTCGCCAACGTCTACCGCTGCGACTTTGCTTGCGCCCAGGGCCTTTGCAGCCTGAACCATATATAAGCCGATCGTTCCCACGCCGTATACGCACACCGTATCGCCCTTTTTGAACTTCGCCTGCAGCAAGCCATGCATCGCGTTGGCCAGAGGGTCGGTCGTCGCCGCGCATTCATAGGAAATATTGGCCGCAACTTTTAAAAGATTCTTCTTGGTCACGGCGATGTACTGCGCAAAAGCGCCGTTGCAGCGCGAGCCATAATACGAGTATTTCTCGCAAAGCGAATAAACGCCCAATTTGCAGTATTTGCATTGATAGCACGGGATGAGAGGCGGAACCGTTACTCTGTCGCCTGTTTTGAATCCTTCCACGTCCTTACCGAGCTCCACGATCTCGCCCGCGAATTCATGCCCCGGTATGATGGGAGAGATATAAGCGCCGAATTCGTTGATCCTCGGGATATCCGAGCCGCAAACGCCGACCGCCATGATTTTGATCAAAGCTTCGTCGTCCTTTATCTTGGGCACATCCACCTGCTCGATGCGCAGGTCCCTTGGCTTATACATGACTACTGCTTTCATTTTCATTTCAAATCACCCTCTAATTCTTTTTTAATATTTGTTTTTTGACTTTTACCGACGCGCGTCCCCTGCTTGCCCGTACCACCGCTTCGATGTCCCCGCTGTACCAGCTCCCATTCACCGGATTTCGCAGCGCCGGTGTTGATTACCATATCCACTTCCCTGGCCCGGCATTGCGCCGTCTCGGTCTCAAATGCCTTTACTTCCGGCATGGTCGCTCCCATTGATATCCATTTGCTTTTTCCACTCTAAAATAATTTAAATCCACGACTTTTTCAAGGGAATCTACGCCGCTTCAAGCAAAGTCCGACCGATTATATTCCGAATTCTTCTTGAATCCAATTCAATATACGCCAGCGAACCCAGCCTGCCCCTTTGATGCCAAAATGCTTATGCAGCTGATTCTTTGCTTAAAGCAGCATATTTGTTTTTATATTTTATTTGCCCGGAAGTATGTTTTCAACTTCGTCATGCGGCCGCGGGATCACATGTACGGAGAAAAGCTCTCCCACTCTCTTGGCCGCCGCTGCGCCCGCATCCACAGAGGCTTTGACTGCGCCCACATCGCCGCGCACCATAACGGTGACAAGCCCGGAGCCTATCTTTTCCTTGCCTACAAGTGTTACGTTCGCCGCTTTGACCATTGCGTCGGCCGCTTCTATAGCGCCGACCAGCCCTTTTGTTTCCACCATTCCCAATGCCTGTTTTTCCATTGAAATAAAAACTCCTTAAACTTATTTTTAATCGCTAAAGCGTCATTGTACATTTTTAATTACATCGAGCAGTTCTTCCGGTTTTTGGATGACAACCTGCGCCCCGGCGTTTTTCAGCGCCTCGCCGCTCTGGTAGCCCCAGAAAACACCTACAGGCATTATGCCCGCATTGATCGCCGTATTGATGTCTATAGCGGTATCGCCAATATACATGCATTCTTCTTTTTTTACACCGGTTTCCTCCATGACTGCGTAAAGCGCTGCCGGATCAGGCTTACTCGGGTATTCGCCTGCACCTATCACGCGTACAAAATCCGTCTCTGAAAACAAGTCAACCAGAATTTTATCCAGAAACACATGGGGCTTGTTTGTTATCACAGCGAGTTTTATACCGGAAGCGGCGAGCTTTCGCAGCAGCTCATAAATACCCTCGTAAAGCACCGTTTCCTCTGTGCAATGCTCCGAATAATGCGCGATAACAGATGTCCTTAAGCTTTCGAAAAGCTCCTCCGAATAATGCGCTTTCGGGATGGCGGTCTTTATCAAATTCGCGAGTCCCTTGCCCATATTGGGCTCATATTCCTCCCGTGTTTTTTGAGGGAGGTTATATTGTGAAAGCGCACGGTTAATGCTGACGGCGAGATCCGGGACAGAGTCGATAAGCGTTCCGTCCAGGTCAAACATGCAAAGCCTTATCATCTTATTCACAACCTTTATCTTACAGCCAATGATCGGCCGGCTTTCCATCCTCACGGATCACTTCGCGCCAGAATGCCACCGTCTCCTTCATTGCGGATATGATGTCTTCCGCGGAGTCCGTGATCCCGAAAAATATTTCAAATGCCAAATATATGTCCTTGACCTTTGGAGGCATATCCGGCCCGGATTCCCTGTCATAGCATTTTACGATGGACTTTAAAACTTCTCTTGGTTTTACGATGCCGTTTCCGTTGTATTTTTTTGTAAACGGCCGATGGGAGGAATAAGAGCCGTCCGTCTGCTGCAAATGCATGATAGGCGAATAGCAAGACACTTCCTCCAGCCATTTATACAGGTCTTCGTCACCCTTTTCGCTGAACCAGTATGCATACTTTTCCGCTGCTTTCTTAAGCTCTTTCAGGCTGGTCCCGTTCTCCACCATGCGGTTCATCTCATCCGGCAGCCGGAAACCTTTTGCGGTATGCGCCGCTGCCAACCGCTCAAACTGTTCGTCGGTGGGATAATAGAAGAAGCTCTGCCCAGCCATATGCGCCGTATCGATCGTCGTATAGAGCGGCATCCCGGATGTTTTGTATATGTCGGACATATACTTCTGTACATCTTTGATCCGCCACCATCCCTGTGTAGGCGTGTACATCTGCTCGAAGCCGTATTGCACATTTTTCTTGCCAGCATATTCCGCGCACTGCACGGAGTAATCGAGCAGCAAGGCTTCGCTTTCGGCAAATTTTGCCGGGTCTTGCAGCAATTCCTCGGAGAAAGCCTGCAGTGCCCCGCCTGCCGTTGCTTTGAATTCTGCGGCGAGGTCGATGGTTTTAAATATGTAATTATCCCGGAACCTGTCCCGGTAGCTTTTATCCCAATTCAAAAGGCTTGCGGAGCGGTAAGTCACGTAACCGGAATAAAAGCCCACAAGGCGGATCCCGTATCGTCCTTCGCACTGCCTGACTTCTTCTATCCATCTATCCGCATATTCCGGCGGGCAGAACTGCGGATCGATCTCTATATCCGTACTGCTCTGCACGCAGGTGATGCCGCCGATTTCCTCTTTTATTACGCGGGCCCATTCGCGCGGCCGTATCCATCTTTTTATCGCGAAGCAATTGTCTATTGTCAAATGAATCCGCGGGTATTTTGTTTCGGTCATGAAATCTCCTTCTTTTCAGCGCTGCCTTAAACCAAGGGCAAGGCTTTAGGTCCTGATGCCATGCGGTCGATTCTACCACTCATGGCCGTAATCATGTATGAAACGATGCCGCTCCAGTTTAATAAATTCTTCCGGTATCACTTTGATATCAAAATTGTTTTTGAGTTCCATATAGCATCTGGCTGCTTTTTCCACTACCTGGCAGCATACCTTCGCCTCATCCAGGTCTTTTCCGCAGCATACCGGAGCATGATTGCGCAGCAAAACCGCGTTTTTGTCCCCTATATACTTGGCAGCGGCAGCGCCCAATTCCTCGTGCAATCCGGCGCGGATGTATTCCGGCGTTGTCGGTATCTCGCCGCCTACAAGCTGCGTCATTTCCTCCAGGAATGCCGGTATCGGCTCTCCGACCGCGCACATGGCCGATGCGTACAGCGGATGATAGTGTACGATAGCCCCGATATCCGGGCGGGCCAAATAGATGAGTCTGTGCACTTCGCGTTCCGTAGTGGGGCTGCGGAACCCGTCGACCACTTTGCCGTCATAATCGATGGTAACCATATCTTCGGGTGTCATGACGTCGTATGGTATCCTTGAGGGTGTCATGATGATGGTGTCGTCAACCCGAACACTTACGTTTCCCCATGTGCCCACGACCAGGTCTTTTTCCTGGAGCCAAAGGCATACTTCTATAATGCTTTTTTTAATATCCAAATGCTTCATGTTTAACTACCTTCCTGTCAAAAACCATATTTAACCTAAGGCACCGGCTTTTTTTGCAGTTGCCTCAAGTGTTATTCCAATTTACTGCTTTTCTGCTATAATGTTCGCTTTCTTTTTTTCACGCACAATACTTAAAACGGATGGCAGCGCTATCGCGATCAGAACGACGATGCCGCTTACCGCAGACTGCCAGTATGGGTCAACGCCTACCAATACGATAACGTTTGAAATAACGCAGATGATCGCCGCCCCGATCAGCGAGCCTATAGGACTGCCGACGCCGCCTGTTAAGAGCACGCCGCCGATAACACAAGCTGCGATAGAGTTCATCGGCCAGTTCGTACCGATTGAAGCCTGGGCGGACCCAAGGCGCGCCAGGCAGAGCATTCCCGCAAGAGCCGATAAAAAGCCCATGATGGCAAAAGTCAGCACCCGGATATTGTCCACTTTAATACCTAAGATATGCGCCGCCGGCTTGCTGTTGCCGATAGCGTATATGTAGCGTCCGGTTTTTGTTTTCGTAACAAAGACCACAGCAACCGCCACGACGATCAAAACGATGATGAACGGAATCGGTATCGTCCCGATATCCCCTTTCCCAATGAAAAATATGGAGTCGGGTATTTGCGTGATGGCTTTTCCCTTGGTTATGACCATCGTTATGCCGTAGTAAACGCCCTGCATGCCGATTGTCGTAACCATGGAGTTCAGTCTGAGCTTTGTGACCAATAGTCCGTTGATCGTGCCCAAAGCTACGCCCGATAATAATCCGAGCACAAATGACAGATAGGGGTCTATCCCCGCTTTTGTCATCAGCAGGCCGCCGAAAATTCCGGCCAGCGACGCCATTGTCCCGACGGACAGATCGAGCTCTCCGATGAGCAGCAGCAGGCACTGCCCTATGGCCACCAGCCCTATCAGCGAAATATCGCGCATCAAAGACTGCAGATTAAAAAGGTCAAGGAAAAAAGGCGTTATAATGACGGTAACGACGATCAGCAGGACCAGAACCAGTCCTATCAATGCGGTGCTGTTTCTCCCCAGAATAGAGGCAATATCGCTAAATGATTTTTTTTGCATGACGTTCATGATTATTCTCCTCCGTTTCACGTATGTTTAGCCCCAGAATAGAACCCAGTATTTCTTCATTGCCCGCATCTTTGCTGTGTTCGCCCGCTTTTCTACCTTTATACAGGGCGATGATTCTATTGGAGCATCTTTTTATCTCATTCATTTCGGATGATATCAGAATAATGCCAACGCCCTCATCCTCGGCGATTTTTTTCATCATGCGGTATATCTCTGTTTTGGTGCCGACATCGATGCCTTTTGTCGGCTCGTCGAATATCAGTATACTGGGGTTGCAGCTCATGGCCCGTGCAATGATGACCTTTTGCTGGTTTCCGCCGCTTAAAAATTTGATTTCCTTCCGGATATTCGGGGCTTTTACATTGTAGTCTACTACGATTTGTTCAACTGCCTTCGCTTCTTTGCTTTTAGAGATAAAACCTTTGGTGCGCACTTGATCGAGCATATTGATGGATGCATTTTCACGCAAGCTGAGTTCGGATAAAATACCCTGGCTCCTTCTCTCTTCCGGAAGATAAAACATACCGTTTTTGACCGAAAAATTGGTATCGCCCAGCTTCCATTTCTTTCCTTTGTACTTGACGCTGCCGGAGTATACGGGCAGGTATCCGAAAATCCCCTGCATCAGCTCGCTGCGGCCGGCGCCTACAAGACCTGAAAAACCCAATATCTCGCCTTTTTTCAAATTAAAGCTGATATCTTTAAACATATCGCCGGTCAGGTGTTCTACATCGAGCAGCACTTCATCCGTTACATTTTTCGAATAAAAAACTTCATTCTCGTCCAGCGCATGGCCGGTCATCTGCGTAACCGTCCAGGTTACGTCCACATCGGAGGCATTTACCTCCGCCATTTGCCTGCCGTTTCGAAATACGGTGATCACATCGCCAATCGTAAAAACCTCTTCCAACTTGTGAGAAATGAATACGATCGCTTTATTTTCCTTTTTCAGCTGTTTGATCGTATCGAAAAGCCGTTCGGAATCCTCGGTGGTCAGGCTTGTGGTCGGTTCATCCAGCATCAGCACATCATAGCCCTCATAAACTGTCGCCCTGGCGATCTGCAAAAGCTGTTGCTGGGATACGGAAATATCCTTCACCTTTGTTTCAGGCGATACGTTGATATTGAATTTCTTCAATATGGGAAGCGCCTTTTCCCGAAGCTGTTTTTGATTGATCGCGCCTTTTAGATGCGACCGTTCAAACGGGATAAACAAATTTTCGGCTATGGACAAATGATTGAACAAATCGATTTCCTGCGGTACATACGCAATTTTGTCAAACAGCTTTTTGTCCTTTTGAGCCGGCTTTCCATCGATCAATATCTCGCCGTCATTAGGCTCATACACCCCTGTCAGGCACTTGATGAGCGTGCTTTTTCCCGCGCCGTTTTCACCGACAATGCAGTGTACCTGACCCAACTCGAAGGAAATATTGATAGAGTCCAACGCCACAACACCGGGAAACACCTTTGTGATATTTTTGGCTTCCAATATTTTCATACATTTCCCCCTTGCCATATGGTTTTATTGATTTAATACTATCATAAAACCAGGCATGCTACTATGTTTAATATAAGGGCCGCCCCTCACGGGGCGGCCCGTAGTTCTAAGATGCTTTTATTTGCTCTTTCCGGCTTCGGCGATTTTGATCCATTCATCGACATTGGTCTTATCGATATAAAGGATACCGGTGTCTACGAATTGCGGAACTTCCTGGCCCAGGTGAGCCTGGTAGAGCATCAGGACCGCCAATGCTCCTTGCATCTGGGGCTTTGTGGAGTAAGAAGCTACCATGGTTCCGTTCTTCACATACTGCAGGATCTGCAGCAGGTTCTCGGCGCCTACGAACGTGATCTTGCCCTGTTTGCCTGCTTCTTCGATAGCAGCCGATATACCTATCGGGCCGGATGCATCCACGCAGAGGAATCCGGCGAGGTCGGGGTTAGCGGCTATCACGGCGGCGGCAGACTGCTGAGCTGTCTGATAGTTGTCCTGGCTGGGGCCCGCTTCGATGACCTGTATGTTCGGATAGTTTGCGAGAACTTTCTTAAATGTTTCATATCTTTCGGAGTGGTTGGCCGCGGTTGGAACACCGTGCATAATGGCAACCTTTCCTTTTTCGCCGAGGCGCTTTGCGAGATCATTTGCTTCCAGTGTAGCCTGTTCCGCAAAGTCATTGCCTACTGCGCTTAAGCCGGAACCCGGCACGCGAGCGTCGAAAAGCATGACCGGTATGCCTTTTTTCTGTATCTCGGTGATAACCTGTTTGCTGCCTTCATAATCAAGAGGATCAAGCACGATACCATCGGGGTTAGTTGCAGCCGCTTGTTCCAAAACGGCGTTCTGTGCGGTAATGTCCGCTGTTGCAGGAGCGCGATAGTCGATTTTAACATTTACACCCAGCGATTTGCTAAGTGCTGCGGCTTCTTGGTTGGCGCCATAGGTTACAGCATCGAACCATTCGTGAACGCACTTGGGAACGATGACGAAAGTCAAATCTTTGCCTGTTTTTGCGCCTTCAGCATTGCTTTGGGCTGCGGGTGCGCTGCAAGCGGCTAAAGCTAAGACCATGAGACCTGCCAGTAGAAAAGCTACGACCTTTTTCATAAATTTCCTCCTCGATACATTTATTATGTGGAATAACAGCAACATAATGACCGCTATAATGTATATGTATTCGATTGTCAGATCATTATGTTGTTGTTTTCCAAAATTTGTTCTCACTTATTAAAAAATATGATTTATTTGATTCCTTTTTCTTAGGTTATTCTATCAAATTGCGTTGGTTATGTCAATATATAATTCACACAATTGTGATAGTTTATTTTATACTTTAACATCATTTGTGTTTCTGATTATGTTTTTCTACCATTATAGCCAAATGGATACATTAATAGCGGTTACTGAATAATCGCTTTGCGATCGTTCACTTTCAAAGGCCGTGATAGAATGCCGGTTTCGGCGTATACCCCGCAGCGCTTTAGCGTTCAAGCGCTGTTACGCCGTTAAAAATGTCGAAACCGCTTTTTGCCGTTTTGCATTAGTTACAAGGCATTTTTGTAAAATCCTTATACGCGAAATACCAAATAAGCGCTTGCTATTCCGCAATAACACCGTATTGTTCCGGTATCTTTCCAAAAAAGCCTCAATGTTTTTCTTGTAAACTTCATAAAACGCTTTCGCATTATGTTCTTTAATTACGCTTGAATAAATTTGTCATTGGAAACCGAATGAATTTTTTACATTTGTATGAAAAAATGTGCATGTAAAACTTGAGATCAGAGCCTTTCCAGTACGGTACCCCATATAGCGTCCAGTATGCTTTGCTCATTTTGCTCATGCGCGCTTGTTGCAATCACCGCATCATGCTCCGGAAGTACAATAACAAATTGTCCGAGCCTTCCGAATGCGCGATAGACTCCAGGGAACCGGCAAAGCCAGAACTGATATCCATAGCCGAATCTTTCATCTTCACCGGTGCCCTTTATACTGACTCTCCTGGATGCTATCTTAAAATCCGTTGCAGCATCGATCCATTTTTTTGGTACGATCTGTTTGCCTTCATACCGGCCGCCGTTTAAGTAGAGAATGCCGAGTTTTATCATATCGGACAGTCGAAGCTGCAAAGTAGATGCCGCAAAAGTATGTCCCATGGGGCATTCATCCCATGCCGGATAAGATATTTGAAGGGGCGCGAAGACGCTTTCGTATAAATAGTCTATCAGTTTGACACCGGCAGCTTTTTCCGCCATACATCCGGCGAGATAAGCCGAACTGTTGCTGTACATAAACCTCTCGCCCGGCTGTGACACCAGCGGCTGTGAAAGTATATACCGTATCCAATCGGTTTCTTTTGTTTTTCTCCGTTCGTCTTCATGCAGCAAAGCGCGTCCATGCCCGCTGGACATGGTCAGCAAGTGCTCCAATGTAAGTTTATCATAACCGGGATGGATTTTGTCCGGTAAATGATGGGGGAAAAAATCTATGGGGCGGTCCGCAAGCCTTAAGCGCCCATCATCCAGCAGCCGGCCGACGGCCGTTGCCATAAAGCCCTTGCTTACCGAGTAAATGCTTCGCGGTATGTCCGGTGCAAAATAATGTTCCGCCAGGATGGACCCGCTTTTATATACGGATATTCCGTATATCCCAATTTTATTTTGTTCAGCATGTTCTATAAAAGCATTTAAAATCTGTTTCATCGGGAATCCTTAAGTCTACAAAAAATAATCCTGAAAAGGATTATTTTTTAATTCGTATCCGGAAGTTTTATTAAAATTTGACTTAAACGATAATAAGCTGTACGCCGGAGTTTTCAAGCATCTTCCTATGCTCCGGGCTGACCTTGTCGTCCGTAATAACGATATCCATTTCCGACAGGTCCGCGTACTTGGCATACCACGCTTTGCCGAGCTTTGTGGAGTCCACCAATAAAATCTTTTGCCGGCTCGATGCTAGCGCCGATCTTCTCATTAATACTTCGTAAGTATGAACCGTTGTAACCCCTATATTGTCGGTTACACCCATGGCTCCGAAAAACGCCTTGTTGAAATACGCTTTTTTAAGCTGCGCGGCGCCTTCCACGCTCTCGAACATACCCGTATTTTCATGGAAATATCCGCCGCAAACAACTGTTTTTAAATGCTTTTTTGGTATGCATTTGCTGAAGACATTCAAGGAATACGTATATACGATATGGTCGGATTCATCGCTGATGTAATCGAGCAGCATACTGCATGTCGAACCGATGTCGATGAGCAGCACATCGGAAGGCTCTATCAGCGATGCGGCTTTTTTCGCAATTCTGAGTTTTTCATCGGTCTGCCTTGAAATCTCCCTTTCAAAAGAGTAATCTCTTTCAACGCCGGAGTTGTTGTTTTCCAGTAAACCCTTATCCCTGTTTTGATTTAAAGTGACGCCTCCATAGAAGACAGAAACCTGTTTGTCCTTTTCCAAACGCGAAATATCGCGGCGGACAGTCATTTCCGAAACATTCAGTATATCCGAAAGCTGTTTGATGGACATAACGCCATTTGTGCCGATTTCTTTTACAATATTCTTTAATCTATCATCCATGCGTTCCATAGATATATCTCCCATGCAGCAGTCTACTTTATTATTATACTAACTGTAAATAATGTCAAACAAATTGTTATGTTGTCGATAAAACCGTTTTAACGGACTGTTCGTTTAAAAGGCTGCTAAATGCGGCATCAATATTTTTCATTTCAAAAATGTCCACATACTTCTCAACCTTCAAGCGCCCGCTTGAAATGTGTTCTATAGCCTTTCTGTTCTGTTCCGGAGTCGACGCGTGCACGCCATATATGCAAAGCTCCTTATAATGCGTAAGGTTGCTGTCCAGGAAACCGGCGGATTCCCCTGCAAGCCCGCCGAACAAGCTGATCCGGCCCTGGCAGTTTACGATCATCTGCGACTGCTTGTGTGTAATGCCGGCCGGGCAGGCCGTTATGGCCACGTCGATGCCCTCTTTCCCGGCCAGGCCTTTGACTGTATCGATGAAATCTTCTTTTGTAGGATCGAGCACGACAACATCCGGCAGGTACTTTGCGACCTGTTTGCGCCTGCTTTCGGCGGGCTCCGCAATGAACACCTTTTCCGCGCCGGAGAGAATCGCGAGCTCGGCATGGATGCATCCCAGATACCCGGCCCCGAATATCAATACGTTCTCGCCCTTTTGGATTTTTAAAAAGCTTTGGCTGTTGATGGCGCAAGCCACCGGCTCCGCTACGCAGGCCGACACGGATGATACGTTATCGGGCACTTTGATGACGTTTCCCATTTTAAACGCCTGTTTGGGAATAAAGCAATACTCTGCGAAAGTTCCGTCGTATTCAAAGCCGATCGTGCGGAGGTCTTCGCACATGTTTGTATGCCCTCTTAGGCAGTTCAAACACTCCCCGCAGCCTATAGCCGGCGCTACGATCACCCTGTCGCCCGCTTTAAAACCTGTAATTTCCGCATCTATGGATTCTATGACCATACAGGCTTCATGCCCGACCGTCCTTTGGAAATCCAGTTTGGAATTGCCGAAACGGTAGCTCCGGAGGTCCGTTCCGCATATCGATGCATACAGCACTTTTGCGACTGCTCCCTTATTTGGGACAGGTTTCTCCTTTTCTCCGTATACGATCTGTTTTGGGCCTTCGTAAAGACAAGCTTTCATGATTACGCTCCTTCATACAATGATGTAATTTATACAGCGCCCTAAGGGCGTCATAAATTCGGTGTAAAATCTGCACTTAAAGCATGTTCAGCGTCCGGGTCCTCAAATCCCACCAATCCATTAAGAGCGTATAGCCTTTTACATAAAGCTTATAAAGCTCCTGATATTTGGGGGTATTCTCTGCAACCGGCGCAAACCGCTTTTTAATTTTAACAATACGGTTGACAGCATCTTCATAGTCCTTGTAAATGCCTATGGCTACGCCGCAGTTCATCGCCGCGCCCCGCGCGCCATGCTCTTCGCCCTCACAGATGATCATTTCCCTGCCCATTGCGTCTGCGAAAATCTGCATCCAAACGTCGCTCTTGGCCCCGCCGCCGCTTACATAGACCTCGTTCACCCGGGACGGCATATGCGAATAGCAGTCCACCATCGCCATAGCTACGCCTTCGTATACGGCTCTTAGCATGTCTTTTACTTCCGTTACAAACGAAATGCCCGTAAAGCTTGCTTTGATGTTGTTTTTAAAGAAAGGCGCCCGCTCTCCGCCGGCCATCAGGTACGGGTGGTACATCACACCGCGGGAACCTATGGGGACCTCCTGCACGATTTTGGAACAGTAGTCGTATATTTTCATGTTGGCTGCGTTTGCTTCATTGATTACCTTACCGCCGATCTCACGCAAGAACCACTCCAGATTAGGCGTTCCCGAAAGAGAGGACAAAAGCCGTATCCACCTGTTCTTCGGCCCGTGCGCGATCGTCATGCCGGCCATTCTGGGCAGCTTCCTTGGCTCGTCCATGATGAGCGAATGGATAGCCGCAGTACCCATAATGGTGCAGGCCTGGCCGTCCTGTATGACGCCGCTGGAGAGAGCGCATGCCGGTATGTCCATCGGCCCGGACGCCACCATCGTACTTTCGGAAAGTCCTAAAGCCTCGGCCATATCGGGGAGTATTTGATGGTAATTCTCATTTGAAGGTTTCACTGCCGGGAAACGGTCGATGTACGGTTCCAAGCCGAAAAGCCGGAACAATTCATCGTCGTATTGCCTCGTTTCGGCGTTTAACATGGGTATGGACATATCGGATTCGTCCGAGGATATGACGCCCGTCATCTTGAAGAACAGCCAGTCCTTTACATGTAAAAATGCGGCCGTCCTGTCCAATGCCTCTTTTTCGTACTTCTCCATCCAACGGATCTCGGCGCACTCTGCAGAGCCGAATACCGCCGTTCCGCAAATGTCGAAGGCTTTTTCCAGCGTACCGTTCTTTCGCCATTCCTCCACGACTTCCGTCGTCCTGCCGTCGCAGTAGCACATACCGGGGCGGATCGGCTCGCCGTTTTTGTCGATCATCCAGAGCCCGTCGCCCTGGCCTGTAATGCCGATACCGCGTATCTTTTCCGGGTCAACGGATTTTGCGACCTCGCGTATGCAAATAACCGCGTTTTGCCAGATATCGTTCATATCCTCTTCATACCAGTTTTCATATGGCGTGAGGCCTGTGAGTTTAATTGTGTGCTGTACGATTTCGTTGCCCTCTGTATCAAACAAAACCGCTTTAATGCCGGTCGTACCGGAGTCGATGCCAATTAAATATTCCTGTTTCATGGTTCAACCTCATTGAAATTATTTGGTTTGACATAAGCAATTTTTACATCCCAGAACCCACAAAATCGTCAGACGGCTTCCCGGGCCAACCGCGAAACTGCGGTTTTAAGCGCCGGCGGCTGCTGAGAAGCCAAATTCCATCAGCGCAATAGCGGTGCTCATATTGATGTTAATCATGATGTTTTTTTAACATTATATTATCATTGTCATGTATATATGTCAACACAGCCTGTTAAATTATTTGACATGGCGAATCCGTTAAAATCTAATAAGCCATATATGGTTTTTACTTTTAAAGAAAGGAAAAATCCTATGTGCGACGAATTAAAATTGCATAAAGAACTTTCATCTATAACACACGAAATCTATCACAAAGGGTATACGCCGCCCCTGAATGGAAATATGTCTGTCCGCCTGGATGAAACGCATATACTCATCACCCCGTCTTACGTTTGCAAAGGGCTTGTTACCGAGGACAGGATACTGAAAGTGAATTTCGACCTGGAAGTGATCGGCTGCAATGTGAAGCCTTCCATAGATCTCTTCTATTTAAGCGTTTGTCTTTTCAAATGCATTGGCCAGCATGAGCTTCATTCGGTTTAGCTGGTTGACCTCGCTTGCGCCGGGGTCATAGTCGATCGCGCTGATATTCGATTCCGGGAACCGCCTGCGCAGTTCCTTTATGACGCCTTTGCCCACGATGTGGTTCGGGAGGCAGGCAAAAGGCTGCAGGCAGAATATATTTCCCGCGCCGGAATGGATAAGCTCAATCATCTCCGCGGTCAAAAACCATCCTTCACCCGTCTGGTTGCCCAGGGAGACGATGGGTTCGGCCAATGCAGCCAGTTCCCGTATGGATGGCGGCGCTTCAAATCTCCGGCTTTTATGGAGGGCAATCTTCATAGGCTTCCTGTAGGCCTCCATGGCTGCTATGCCCAAGCGTCCCGTAAAGCGACCGAACCTCCCCGCCGAGAGGTTTTTGTATTTGAAATCCCAGTTATGGGAGAAGTATAAAAGCATCCCCATCAGGTCGGGCACAACGGCCTCCACCCCTTCCCTCTCCAGTACTTCCACGATGTTGTTGTTGGCCGTCGGATGGTATTTGACCAGAATTTCCCCCACGATGCCGACCCGCGGCTTTTTAATGTCCCTAAGCTCCAGCGAATCGAAATCCGATACGATGCTCCGTATGTTGTGTGAAAAGCCGAAAACATTTCCAGCAGCAATATTTCTTAGGCAGCGCCTTTTCCAGTGCTCGTAAAGCTCGTTGGCAGCGCCCTTCCTCACTTCGTAAGGCCGTACGCGGTACAGCACCCGAAGAAAGAGGTCGCCATACACAAGCGCCATCATGGCCCGGTGCAGCAAGCCCGGCGTATAGCGCATGCCCGGGTTTTTCTCTATGCCTTTCGCGTTTATGGAAATGACCGGTATGTTGTCAAACCCCGCGCGTATGAGCGCTTTCCGCAAGAACCCTATGTAGTTGGTCGCCCTGCATCCTCCGCCTGTCTGCGTGATGATTACGGAGGTGTTGTTTACGTCATACTCTCCGGTTTTAAGCGCATGTATGATCTGTCCGGCCACGATCAGGGACGGGTAGCAGGCGTCGTTGTTCACGTATTTCAAGCCATCGTCGATACAGCCGGCGTCGACGGCCGGCAGCACCTTCAAATTATACCCGGAGGCGTGAAAAGCCGCTTCTATGAAGTCCATATGGATTGGCGAGAGCTGCGGACATAAAATGGTATGGGCTTTCTTCATATCATGGGTAAACACCGGCCTTGGGGCCTGCTGCCCTTCCACAAGGGTCAGCCGGCTTTTCCGGCTCCGCTCTTCCATGGCGTATTTTAAAGAGCGTATGCGGATCCTGGCCGCGCCCAGATTGTTTACTTCGTCTATCTTTAAAAGCGTGTAAGTCTTGCCGTGCTTTGAAAGTATTTTTTGCACTTCATCCGTTGTAATGGCGTCCAGGCCGCAGCCGAAGGAATTTAACTGTATAAGCTCTATATCCGGGGTCTTGCCCACGAATTCCGCGGCTTCGTACAGGCGCGTATGGTACATCCACTGGTCTACCACGCCTATGGGGCGGCCAAGTGAGCCCAAATGCGCAACGGAATCCTCGGTCAAAACCGCAAAGCCGTAGCTTTTCAGCACGCCGGGTATACCGTGGTTGATCTCCGGGTCGATATGATAAGGCCTCCCGGCCAGTACGATTCCTTTGATACCGGTCTTTTTTATAAACTCAAGCGTTTGCTCGCCTTTTTTCCGTATGTCCAGCCTTACCCTTTTCTGCTCGGCCAGAGCCTTCTTTGCAGCGCTTTTTATCTCTTTTTCGGGGATGCCGCAGGGCTTCATGACAGCGCAAAGCCTTTTTAAAAGCCGGCCGTCCTTTGCAAGGGAGAGGAACGGGTTTAGAAATTCCACGCCCGACATTTTGAGCGCTTCTATATTGTTTTTGATGTTTTCCGGGTAGGAAGTGACGATCGGACAGTTGTAGCAGTTGTTGGCTCCCTCGTATTCCTTTTTCTCGTAGGGTATGCACGGATAGAATATAAATTTAACGCCTTTTTCCACAAGGTCCATAATATGCCCGTGCGCCAGCTTGGCCGGATAGCACAGAGACTCCGAAGGGATCGTGTCTATTCCCTTTTCATATATCTTCTTGGAGGAACCGCAGGACAACTCCACCCTGTATTTTAATTCCGTAAAGAAAGTAAACCAAAACGGGTAGTTCTCATACAGGTTCAGAACACGGGGTATACCTACGACGCCTCTTTTTGCCGCTTCAGCCGGCAGCGGTTCGTAGCCGAAAATCAGCCGGTACTTGTATTCAAACAGGTCTGGAAGCTCATTTTTGGCTTCAAGCGTTTCCCCGCCCTTTTCGCAGCGGTTGCCGGAAATATATTTATTTCCGTCCATGAAGCGGTTTATTGTTAAATGGCACTGGTTCTGGCAGCCCTTGCAGCGCGCAGTGGAGACGCTGAGCTCGAAAATTCCGAGCTTTTCCGCTCCGAGAAGCGTCGAAGGCCGTCCATCCAGATGCTTTTCCTTTGCGATAAGCGCAGCGCCGAAAGCGCCCATCAGCCCCGCGATATCCGGGCGTATCACATCTTTGCCCGCTATCCTTTCAAAGCTCCGTAGCACCGCTTCGTTTTTAAACGTGCCGCCCTGTACGACGATACGGTTTCCTATTTCATCGGGATTCGGCGCTTTGATCACCTTGAAAAGCGCATTCTTTATAACGGAATACGCAAGCCCGGAGGAGATATCCCCGAGCGATGCCCCTTCCTTTTGCGCCTGCTTCACCCGGGAATTCATAAATACCGTGCAGCGGGAGCCGAGGTCTATGGGTTCCCTGGCAAATAGCGCCTCCGACGCGAATTGCTCCACGCTGGTATTCAAGCTTTGCGCGAATGTCTCTATAAAAGAGCCGCAGCCAGAAGAGCACGCCTCGTTTAAAAGTATGCTGTCAATAACGCCGTCCTTTATGCGCAGGGATTTCATATCCTGGCCGCCTATATCCAGTATGAAGTCCACATCGGGTACGAAATGCCTGGCCGCTTTGTAATGCGCGATTGTCTCGATCTCGCCCAAATCCACTGAAAGGGCCGCTTTGATAAGCCCTTCGCCGTAGCCCGTAACGCAGGCATTCGCGATCGAAACGCCAGGCGGCAGTTTTTCATATAATTTTTTTAATACATGGATTACCAGCCGAAGCGGTTTTCCCTGATTGCTGCCGTAATATTCGTACAATATCTCATCGCCGCTGCTTAAAAGCACGAGCTTCGTCGTGGTGGAGCCCGCGTCGATCCCCAAAAAGCATTCCCCGGTGTAATCCTTCAAATCCCTCCGCTTGGCTGCAGCGCTGCTGTGCCTGCTTTTGAACGCCTCGTAGTCATTTTGGTCCTTAAACAAAGGCGAAAGCCTCTCCACCTCGGCGACCATCGTTTTTTTAGGTCCGGAAAGCCTGGTCTTAAGTCGCGAAAAATCTATGATCCTCTCGTTTACGGAGGACAACGCGGCGCCTATCCCGGCGAAAAGATGCGAGTTTTCCGGGTCTATCAGGCGCTTGATGCCAAATTTCAAAGCTTCCATGAACCGTTTCTTGAGTTCCGAAAGAAAATGCAGGGGTCCTCCCAATAGCGCGATGTTGCCGACTATAGGCCGGCCGCAGGCCAGATTGCTGATCGTCTGGTTTACGACAGCCTGGAATATGGAGGCTGCAAGGTCTTCCTTCCTTGCGCCTTCGTTGATAAGCGGCTGTATATCGGTCTTGGCGAAAACGCCGCAGCGCGAGGCGATCGGGTATATGGTGGTGTAGCCTTTGGCGAGCTCGTTTAGCCCCTGCGCATCCGTCTGCAGCAATGAGGCCATCTGGTCGATGAATGCGCCCGTTCCGCCGGCGCATATGCCGTTCATGCGCTGCTCCACGCCGTTCGTGAAGTGCGTGAGCTTCGCGTCCTCGCCGCCAAGCTCTATGGCCACGTCCGTATCGGGTATGAGCTTTTTCACCGTCACCGTTCCGGCGATCACTTCCTGGACAAAGGGAATATCCATCCAGTCGGAAACGGCCAGTCCCCCCGAACCGGTAGCGGAGACCGTTATTTCCCTGGCTTCCACATGCTCGGACACATTGCCTACGATATCGGAAAGCGTTCGCATGATGTTGGAATAATGCCGTTCATACCGGCTGAAAAGAAGATTGTACTTCTCGTCGAGCGCGACCGCTTTGACAGTTGTAGAGCCAATATCGAGACCCAAATGCACTATTTCTAACACGTTTTATATCCACCCGCAACGGTAAAATTACTTGATTGCATGCACAGCTGTTTATGGCAGCTTCATAGACCGGCGGTAAATCCGGCAACTTAAAAGTCAAAATAAACCATCCGACTTAGTATATCATGAAAAAAATAGTTGTAAAAGCCACTGCGCAAAAAAATTAACGTATATGCCAGTCAGTCATATAATAAGGGCTTACTGAATAAATCACTTGCGATTTATTCAGTGGGGGCTTTAGCCCCCACTGCGAGAACTGCTGAAATAAAGATTTTTCAGTTCGCTTTGCTCCCTTCAGAATGACAAGCATATCCATAGGTCATTCTCTAGCATAGCGAAGAATCTTTATGCTCTTCATAAAAAAGCGCGGGCATATTGCAGCCTCGCGCTATTTACAAAAGCTTCTTTTAGTATTCGTTCTTTACAATGCTGACACGGCCTGTCGGGCAGGCTTTCGAGCAGTTGCCGCATCCGATGCAGGCGTGCTCTAAAGCGCCTCCCTGCAAAGCCTTGGCTATCTCTACGCCGGAGCTCGTGCCGAGCCTCGTCGCGCCCGCATTCACCATATCCGTCGCCGATTTTAAGTCGCGCACGCCGCCCGAGGCTTTTACGCCTATGTTCGGGCCTACCGTCTCGCGCATCAGCCGTACGTCTTCTATCGTAGCGCCGCCCTTGGAGAAACCCGTCGAGGTCTTTACAAAGTCCGCGCCCGCCTGTTTACTTGCCTTGCAGGCCTCTGCCTTTTCAGCATCCGTCAGGAGGCATGTCTCTATGATGACTTTTACCAACGCGCGTCCCCTGCTCGCCCGGACCACCGCTTCGATATCCCGCTGTACCAGCTCCCATTCCCCGGATTTCGCAGCGCCGATGTTGATGACCATATCCACTTCCCTGGCCCCGGCATTGATCGCCGTCTCGGTCTCAAATGCCTTTACTTCCGGCATGGTCGCTCCCAGAGGGAAGCCGATCACGCAGCACGGGGAGACCGCGCTGCCTTTCAGCTCGTTCGCCACATATCCGATATAGGAGGGGTTCACGCAAACGCTGGCAAAGCCGTGCTGTTTGGCTTCGTCGCAGATCTTTTTCACCTGCTGTTTTGTCGCATCCGGCTTTAAAAGCGTATGGTCGATCTTCTTCAGTACATCGCCGTCCGCCGACTTGAAGCCCGAAGCACCCTGTTCGCCGCCTATTTTCTTTAATACTTCCTCTGTTATCTGTTTTACTAACGCGTTTATATCCATTTCGTTTCCCACCTCTTAACCCTTGATGATCTGCACGGACTTGCTGCAGCCGAAGCGCTGTGCGCCCGCAGCCATGAGCTCCCGTACAGTCTTTGCGTCTGAAATCCCGCCGTCGATCTTGATGCCTATTGCGTTGCCTATAATCCCGCGCACAAACCTGACATCTTCCACGATGGCCTTTTTTCCTGTAAGCGCATTGGATATCTTTACGAAATCCACGCCGGCCGCTTTGGCCACATTCAGTGCGGCTGCCTTTTCCTCATCCGTATACAGCCCCTGCTCGTAGATCGCCTTTACCATGGCTTTCCCGTGCACGGTATCCACAACCGACTTTAAATCCTTTACGGCTTCGGCAATTTCACCGTTCTTTATGGCGAGTATGTTCATGGAAACATCCATTTCCTCTGCGCCGTTTTTTATGGCTTCCCTCGCTTCGGCGATCTTCGCCGCGGTAGAAGCCGCACCGTGCGGGAAACCGATTGCCGTACACACCTTGACGCCGCTGCCCCTTAGCTGTTCGGCCGCCAGGGTCACGTAATACGGAGATACGCATACGTTGGCCATGCGCAGATCCCGCGCCTCTTTACAGGCTTTTACGATCTGTGCAGCCGTTGTATCCGGGTTTAGAATACTGTGTTCTATGGTCTGCGCTACGTCAGAACCCGTTTCCTTTACCGCAGGACTTCCGATAGTGTTTTCTCCCAAACGGGAAAGAACCTCCTGCGTTACCTTTGCTACAATTTCCTCTATATTCAATTTGCTTTCCGACCTTTCAAATGGGGACGATCTTGTCTCCCACAGTGTAATGGTCAATAACACCGCAAATAATCCAGTCGACAATTGCATTCTTGTCGCCCAGTATCATCAAAGCGGCGCCTCCATCCACATTTACGAGCACGGTATCGCCTACGCCGGCATCCGCCATATCCATTGCGATTTGCCGTACGCCGTACGGTTTTCCGTCCAAGCCAATAAGCTCCACGAACATAAGCTTATTCCCGTGATGGGAAGCCGGTTTGATCGTAGAGACTAAATTGCCTACGACTTTTGCTAAGAGCACGTTTTACTCCACCTTTATTTCTTATTTACCGGGAAGTATGCCCTCTACATCGTCATGCGGCCTTGGAATGACATGTACGGAGAAAAGCTCTCCAACTCTTTTTGCAGCCGCTGCGCCTGCGTCTACAGCTGCTTTCACTGCGCCGACGTCGCCTCTTACCATAACGGTTACAAGGCCGGAGCCAATCTTTTCCTTGCCAATCAGCGCAACATTCGCCGCTTTGACCATAGCATCGGCCGCTTCGATAGCGCCGACCAAACCTCTTGTTTCGACCATTCCCAATGCCTGTTTTTCCATTGATTAAAATCCCCTTTTCCATTAATTTTTGATTTAATATTTAATTTTTAAAGATTTTTTATTTAAATCTCGTTGATCCTGTCGATAAAGCCTACTATGGAGGAATCGACGGGAATCATCTTTAGTTCACGGAAAGGCAAACACGCCTCCTTGCTGCCGATAAGGTATACGAAATCCCCTTTACCCGCCTGGCGTGTGCCGTCGGCCGATATGATAAGCTCCTTCGGCTTGCCGTTATCGATCTTCTGGACTACCAGGAGCTTTACGCCTTTTAAGTTTTCGTCCTTTACCGTGCAGACGACGGAACCGACAACCTTTCCAACGTACATGTCCTTAAACCTTCTTTGCTGCGGGTGCTTTCGGCGCCGGCGCTGTGTAACCGGGCAGTATCATCTCCACTTCGTCATGCGGACGCGGGATTACGTGTACGGAGACAAGCTCTCCTACCCTTTTTGCAGCCGCTGCGCCTGCGTCTACGGAAGCCTTAACGGCTCCGACATCTCCTCTTACCATGACGGTTACGAGGCCCGAACCGATCTGCTCTTTGCCTACCAGCCTGACATTCGCCGCTTTTACCATGGCGTCCGCCGCTTCTATGGCGCCTACGAGGCCTTTTGTCTCAACCATTCCCAATGCCTGTTTTTCCATTGATGAAAACTCCTTTAAAATTTATAATTTTTAATTGTATATTCTTTATTTAAAATTGTGCATTGATCACTATTTATTAGAAGATTGCCTTCAAAATATCCGGATGGGGCGAAGGTATCACCACCGTCCGGGCCACCATGCCCTGCGTTTCCTCCGCGCCCCTGGCCGTCTCCACAGCATAGCGCGTTGCGGCTACGTCCCCGGTGAGCGTCACGAAGGATTTTCCTCCGAGCCCCCGGCCCAGGCGGATCTCTATGAGCGATATATCCGCTGCTTTTACGGCGTAGTCGGCGCTTACGATCGCCGCAGCCAGAGAGAACGTCTCTATGATGCCAAGGGCCTCGTACCTGTCCGGTTCCGTGCAGGCGGATATCGCTTTTACGACCTGCGGGTCTACATTCGGTATGATCATGCTGTCCACAAGCGTCTCCGCAGCCGTTTCGCGTCCCGCTTCCACAGCAGCCTTTACAGCCGCGACATCTCCCGTCACGATCACGATGTACTTGCCCGCGCATGCCGTCTGCGCGGCAGCGAGGCTTACATCCGCCGCTTTCAACATGGCGTCTCCGGCCTCTATGCCCTTCGGTATACTGTTTACTTCAACCATTCCCAGTGCGTGTACCATCTATTTCATCATCCCTTTTTATACCCAAGACAACGCGCGCTGTCTTAAGGCGGTCTTTTCTTTGCCAGCGGCCTCTTTTCTTTAGCCTGCTATCTCAATTTGTTTATCCGTTACGGTTACGGTTCCCGCTATGCTCGCATGCAGGTTTGCCCCGACGCCCTCCGCAACAGATGCTATGAGCTGTCCTTTTTCCACGTGCTCGCCCGTCGTCACCACAGGTTTTGCCGGTGCGCCTATGTGCATCTTCAAGGGCAGCGTTACATTTGCAACGGGCGCAAAGTCCTCTTTTAACGGCAGGTCTCCGTCGTATTTGTCTATTCCAAGCCGCATTAAAAGCCTCGAAACAGGTACTTTTATGTCCTCCAGGTTGTCGCTCGGTTCGTTCGCGACTTTCTTGACCGGTTTAACGCCCGCAGCCATCATTTCCTGCTTCACCCGCTGCATCATCCGCGACGGGGCGAGTGAGAAATTGCACGCGTACAATGTGCATATCCCGCAGTCGCAGCAGGAGAATACGCCGTTAACGTCCCCCATGCCTTCCGGTGCGTTCATGGCCAGCGCGCGCATGATCTTATGGGGCTCCACTTTCAAGCCGAGCGCGTTCCTCGGGCAAAGCTGCGTGCAGTAATTGCACTGGCAGCATACGCTTTTTGCAAGACGCAGGTCCTGCTGCGGATTGCCCGTCTTTTTTTGTATCAGCGGATGGTCTTTTCTAAATACCAGTATACCCCCGGTTGTCTTTTGCACCGGCTCATCCGCGTCTTCCGTGATGCGTCCCATGGCCGGTCCGCCTATGATGATGCTGTAATCCGAAAGGTCTCCCGGGCCATCGGCTGCTTCTATAAGCGTCCGCACGCTGGTGCCTATCGGCACTTTAAACGTCGCGGGGCTGCCCACCTGGCCGTTTACCGTTACGTATTTGTCTATAACAGGCTTGCCTTCAATCGCATCCGCTATATTTGCAAGCGTGGCTACGTTTTGCACCACAGCGCCCACGTCGAGCGGCAGTCCGCCGGTAGGAACCACGCGGCCCGTAGCCTGATAGACCATCTGCTGTTCGTCCCCTGCCGGATAGAAGCTTTTCATCTCCATGATCTCTATGCTTCTGTCGCCCTGCATGGCGGCTTCCAGGGCGTCTATCGCTTTGTGGTATTTGGCCTTAATTGCGATAATGCCTCTTTTCGCCTCTGCACACTGCATGGCTGCTTTCATGCCTGCTATGACTTTCTTCGGATAATGCTCCATCAAAAGCCTGTCGGTCCGAAGCAGCGGCTCGCATTCCGCGGCGTTCGCTATCACGAATTCAGCCTTGCAGTTCAGCTTTATATGGGTGGGGAACCCGGCGCCTCCGGCGCCTACGATGCCCGCGTCTTTAATTTTTTGCAGTATCTCCGATTTTTCCATTTAGGACCTCAATTCAGTTCCAACGTTTATGCGTTGCGACGGTACGGATATATCCGTACCCTACATCAATTCTCAATTCTTATACGATCCTGAAGTTTCCGTACAGCACGCAGCGGCGTATCCGGGTAAAGCTCCTCGCGCTGGTCAGGCCTTCGCCCGTCGGCGTCGCGATGGTAAGCGTTGTAAAGCCCTCGCCGTTGAATCCGAGACCGGCGTACGACGGCGCGTTCTTTACGAATATCGTCGTGTTGAGCGCTCTTGCCGCCATAGACAGGTTGCTGACGTTCTGCGAATGCATCATCGCCGTATGGTGGCAGTTGTTCTCCGCCTTGATGGCCTTCCGGATGGCGAGCTCTATATCTTCTTCTATTTTAACAATGGGCAGCACCGGCATCAGCATTTCCGTCGTAACGAACGGATGGTTTTCCTCTACATCGGCGATGACAAGCCTCGGATTCCCCGAAAACGCTACGCCGCTGTCCTTTAATATCACCGTCGCATCGCGTCCCACATAGTTGCGGTTGATGCTGTATCTCCCGTCCTTGTTTATGAGCACCGTCTTTATAACTTTGTCGATATCGTCACCGTAGATCCTGTAAGCCCCATGCTTCTGCATTTCAGACATCAGCGGCTCCGCTATGGTTTTAAATGCGATAACTTCCTTTTCCGCTATGCAAAGCACATTGTTGTCGAAACTTGCTCCATCCACGATATCCTTTGCGGCTTTCGCTATGTCCGCCGTATCGTCCACGATAACGGGAGGGTTTCCCGGCCCGGCCGCGATGACCTTCTTGCCGGTCTTCATTGCGACATGCACCACGGCTTCCCCGCCAGTAATTGCCAATAACGGAATATCCCTGTGCTCCATAATCGTTTTACCGGATTCGAGCGTCGGCTCTTTCACCGTGCATATCAGGGCTTTCGGGCCGCCTGCGGCCGCGATGGCTTCGTTCAAAATGCGCATGGCCTCCGAAGATGCCTTTTTCGCCGCCGGATGCGGATTGAATACCACGGCGTTTCCCGCCGCTATTATGCTGATGGAGTTGTTTATGACCGTGGACGTAGGATTGGTCGAAGGGGTAATGGCCCCCACCACGCCGAACGGCGCGCGTTCCACAAGCGTCAGACCGTAGTCGCCCGTAAATGCCTGGGCTTCCAGGTCCTCTATACCCGGCGTTTTTTCAATCGCCAGCTTGTTTTTTAATACCTTGTCCTCCACCTTGCCGTAGCCCGTCTCTTTGTTGGCGAGTTCCGAGAGATAGCGTACATTTTCCATGGCCGCTTTCCGCATGGCGTCTATGAGCTGTCCGCGTTTTTCGAGGCTAAGCAGCATAAGTTCCTGCTGCGCCGCCTTGGCGGATGCTATGGCCTCCTCGGCCGTGTCGCAGAGCCAGCCACCGTCTCCGGTTTTTGTTGCGTTCCCACCTGTCAATACGCTTTTAACCGTATTTTCTACGATGGTCCGGATATCGGCTTCCGTTAGATTCATATTTCCACCCCACAATATATGTTAAATATTTTGTTTACCCATTTGCAATTCGTATACGCCACTCGCGCTTCACGAATCGTTCCAGTTTACCCTGTAAACCTCGCCTTGCTTATTGCCCACTGGGGCGCGCTTGGCTTCTTTCCGCTGTTCACATGGGCTAATGCTTCATTATCATTTGCCTTAGCCTCATGTTCACTAAACCTCGCCTTCGCTTTATTGCCCGCTGGGCACGCTTGGCTTCGGTTCATCGAATTTCCTGAATATGACGTCTCCGTTCAGTTCTATTGAGTCGACTATCGCGACGATAGCCATATCCGAGGGTTTGTTCTCCGTAAGCGGCGTCTGCCGCGAAGAGCTCCCGCCGCAAAGCATGACCACTTCGCCGACCCCGGCCCCAACCGTATCGATGGCCACGATGGGCTGCCCCTTCTCCTCAAATGTGGAAAGGTCTATCGGCACGACAATCAGAAGCTTTAACCCCAAAAGCTTTTCCGTCTTATTCGTGCTGACTACATTGCCTTTTACCCTTGCTATCTGCATATAAACTTATTCCCCTTTTATCGTTCGATGATGACGCCCAGTTCCCTGGCGGCGTCCTCGGCCAGCTGCGTTACAATCGCGCCTTTGCTTGCCTTAACACGCATCGTTTCATTCTTATGCGCTTCCTTTATATCAATCTCCGTAACGAGGTCTTTTTCGGTTTCTTTAACAGCTTTTTTCTGTTTTAAGGATACGATTTGTATGCCCATTGCTTCAAGCGCGCTTATGTCTTCCGAAACTTGCGCAAAAGCTGTGCTCCTTTTATACGAAGGCGTCTGGAAATCCAGAAGCACCGTGACATCCTTTTCCCATAGGAGCGGCCTTAAGGCCAGCATGGCTTCAAATACGCCGTCGTCGCCCTGGCTGAGCGACCTTAAAAGAGAAAGCGGCGGTGTTACCACAACAATTTCACTGTATCCCATAAGCTCCGAGGCGAGTTTCTTTTTATCCTCCGCGGTTTCGATACGCTTTACCGCGCATCCTTCGCAGCTAAACTCCGCATTGCGGGAAAGCGCGCATGTTACATTCGTCCTGGTTTTCAAATACTTCCCGACGCCTTCCGCGTCGAATACGTAGTCCGGGAATACAGCCAGGGTTCCCGGCTGCGGTTCCTTTTCCCCGTTAAGCCTTTTCACGACCGCTTCGGCCACCTGTTTAACGATTTTCTCTATATCGATGTCTGCCATTCAAACTTCTCCAACTATCACATCTGTATGCATAAATGCGTTTCTATATATTACTTGATATTACTTGGTCAGCTCCAGCAGTTCCCCGCACAGCATACCCGCGGCGTTGGCCTCATCCGTGTCGATATGCATTTCCAATGCGTGTCCGTCCCCTGCGCGCACCACCACGTTGCCGAATGTTAGCGCCCGAGCACCCGTTTTCTTCACGCTTACGATATCGCCGGTTTTTAACCCGTACCATGAAGCTTCCTCGGCCGACATATGCAGATGCCGCGCCGCTACGATTACGCCTTTTTGCAGCGTTACTTCCCCGGCGGGGCCTATGAGTTTGGCTCCGGGCGTTCCGTTAAGCTCGCCGGACATGCGGACAAACGGCTTTATTCCCACCTTGTATGAATCCGTCAGGCTAATCTCGACCTGGGTCTCTTTCCTTAACGGTCCCAACACCCGCATCTTTTCCATGTTTCCTTTCGGTCCGACCAGCGTCACCGTCTCCTCGCACGCAAACTGCTCCGGCTGGATAAGATCCCGGAGCTTCTTTAAGCTGTGGCCTTTTCCGAAGAGCGCTTCCATATCCGCCGCGCACAAATGCACGTGCCTGTTCGATACCGCTACCGGTACGTAACAACCCTTGTTTTCCGCTATGTATTTTTTGATTACCGACAGCGTTATAGTCCGTTTTAATGCGTTTTCATCCATATCCTAAACCCTATAAAATAATAACCGCAATGAAAAAATTTTTCAAAGCCTTTTCCTGGCAACGTACCTTACTATATTAAACATTAACAAATAATATAAATTGTTATAAAACCATTGCCTGTTGTTAACTATTTATAATCCTTCACCAACTCATTATATCTGTAAAAAGCTTTCTAAGCAACTATTAGAATTTGTTTTTTTACTATAAAATTTGATTTTTTAATTGAAAACCGAAATTTGTTTAACTTTTTTTCAAAAATATGCCACACAAATTCCGTTGCATCTTCACCAAGTCCACAACATAATCCTATAAAATGTCAATACAAAAATGAAAAAGTGTTATCAAAACTTTTACCGATATATTCTATTTATAGCATACAAGCGATTTTGTCATTTGTCAATACAATTGTCATAGTTTTTCAATAAATAAATGCAGACCGCTTCAAAGGGCGTTTTAAAGCAATTCACTATGCAAAAAGTCCGCCGTATGCTCCAAAAGCTCTTTCTCCCACGGCAGGGATGAGAAAACGTGATCGGCGTCTTTTATTACAATACATTTGGCCTTGTCTCCATATGCCCTCATATAATGATCTGTGTTAAAAAGCGGTACCATCCGGTCTTTTTCACCGTGCAGTATGAGTACGTTTTTATCGAATGCCGCAGCCCTTCCGACAAGATCCAGGGACTCAGCATCGTATAGAAAATCTGTTGAGAGCTTAAGGCCGTATACGTCTTTGTATCCTCTTTCGAGCAGCTTCTTTTTGTCCTCTTCGTTCAGTTCCGTGAGGTCGAACGCCCTTGAATCCCGCGCCAGGTAGAGCTGCCGCATATTCCTTGCCGGAGCCCAAAGGCATAACGCGCGCACATCCTCCCTGCAGTCACCGGCCAGCAGACCGGCAACGGCCCCTCCCATGCTTAAGCCCACAAGGCCGAGCTTATCCGTATCCGCAAACTCCAGTGATTTCATAAAGCCCAGTATAGCCTTTGCATCCATGAGCTCACTGGAGATCGTCATATCGAAAAAGTCGCCGTCACTCTCACCGCTGCCGCCAAAGTCAAACCGGACGCTTGCGATGCCTTTTTTTTCGAGTATACGGGAAAGCTTCACGAACAGGAAGTGCGCCTCCGTTTTGTTGCCCGTGAAGCCGTGAAACATACAGCAAACGGGCATCTTCCCCTGCTTGTTGTCCGGTATGTGGAGCATACCGCGAAGCGCAAGACCCCTGCTTTTTATTTCAACCGCCTTTTGCATTTTTAACCCCTAAAAATCATTTCTCACCGAATGCGTCTATCTCGCGCCTGAACGGCATGGCCGGCGCCGTTCCCATCCTGGTAACGCAGAGCGCACCGGCCTTGTTTCCAAACTCCACAGCCCGGAACAGGTCCAAACCTTCCGCCAGCGCCGTAATGAAAGCGCCGTTGAAAGCATCGCCTGCGCCTGTCGTGTCGACGGCATCCACTTTAAACGATGGGATCATGCGCTGCTCCCCGTTCATGCTGGCATATACCCCGGCTTTTCCCATGGTGATGATGGCGCATCCGATGCCCATCGCGTGAAAAGCGTCGCAGGCCTTTTTGGCGTCCGACTCGCTGCTGATTTCCATATCCAGAAGCCCCGCCGCCTCCATTTCGTTGGGCGTAATGATATCCGCCTTGCAAAGAAACTCTTTTGATACCTTGCGGACAGGCGCGGTATTCAAAACGATTTTTACGCCCTTCGCCTTTGCGATATCCATTGCTTTTTCCAGTGCGTCCATATTGACTTCGAACTGGACAAGCAGATAATCGCTCTGCTCTATCACGGGCCTGATAAGCTCGATATCGGCATCCGTAAAGTTCGTACAGGCCCCGGGGACCACGAGTATCTGGTTTTGCCCGGAATGCCCGTCTACGCATATAAGCGCGATGCCTGTCGACTTTTCCCCGTCGGTCAGTATATAGCGGGTATCCATGCCTTCGCTTTTATAGAAATTCGTCGCGATATCCGCAAACGGATCTTTCCCCACTTTTGTGATGAATGTGACGTCCGCGCCGGCCCTGTGGGCCGCCACCGCCTGATTGCCGCCCTTGCCTCCGGGCCCCATTTTGAAGTTTTCACCGAAAACCGTTTCCCCTGCGATGGGAAGATGTCCCGCCCATCCCGTTAAATCGACTACAAAGCTCCCAAAAACGGTTATTTTTGCCCCTTTCATAAAACCACCTGCTTTAAATTAATCTTTATACAGTTCAGCGGCTTTAATCTCCTGTAATATCCAGCCGCCGACGACCGTTATATTGTTGCCTGTCCTATAGCTTACCATATCCGAAGCTGCAAATACAGCCGCATTGGCTATTTTTTCCGGATCTGCTGCTATGCGGCGGAATATGGGAAAGCTTACTGCCGTTTATTACCAGTAGAAATACGCGGCGGAGTCCCTTGTTTATGATGGGGCCGGAATATGGCCTTAAAAAATATGCCGCCTGCCGAAAACTCCCGTTAAAGGATATAAAGCCCGGACTTTGTTGCCGAACAAGGCACTTGGATGCGCAATGAATACGAAGCCTTTCACATTAACAGCCTTTTATAAATGCCATCTTCCGTGGATCCTATATCCGTTTGTTCGCTCTATCGATACTTGTATTCCTTAGCCGCCTGGAAACAGGCGATGAGGTTCTCCGGCGGAACGTTGCCCCCCACATGATGCACCTGGCTGAATACATATCCGCCGCCCGGGGAGAAAATATCCAGCATTTCCTTTACCTTTACGCGGATTTCATCCGGCGTGACCCTGTTCAATACATTTTGCGTATCGATGCCGCCGCCCCAAAGCACGAGTTCGCGCCCGTATTCCTCTTTTATTTTCTTCGGGTCCATATTGGCCGCGGAGACCTGTATAGGGTTTAATACCTGCACCCCGCAGTCAATGAGATCGGGGATCAGGTCGTAAACGGCGCCGCATGAATGGAACCATACCTTCACATCCGGATAATTATCGCGTACAAATCCGAACATTTTCTTATGGTACGGTTTCACCATTTCCCGGTACATCTGTTTGGATACCAGAAGCGACTGCTGCGTTCCGAGGTCGTCGTTGAACTGTATCACGTCGATGTACGCTCCGACTGCTTCCATGTATTTCTTCAGATCGCGCAGGTAGCATTCCGTCCGCCGTTCCATAAACGCTTGCGTGAGTTCCTTTTCGATGCCCATGTTGACGAAAAACTGTTCATACCCCCAGTAAAGCTGCCCCATCTCGAAAACATTTCCGAGGAACACACCGGTAACAGCTTTATCCGTGGTTTCCTTCAGGCGCTTGCCTTCGGCGGCGTAAAAGGAGTACTCTTCCTCAGTCATTTCCGGGAATACGTACGCATCCAGCTCCGCTAGCGTCTGCACGTTTTTCATGGGATGGAATACGCGCGCATAGGAATCGAAGCCCTTCGGGCAGCGGCAGATCACTTTATCGCAGTAAGCGTCATCCGCTTCCCCTTTTTTATACGGATGCAGGTATTCCATGCTGTGCGGTAAGCCATAGAGCTCCAAAGCGCCTTTTTCATTGACCTTCGGATTGTATAAAGCCGCCTGCATGCAGGGCTTTCCGTTGGTCATGACCGACGGTTTGTAACCCGTCACGGGGATGCCAAGCGACGGCGCGTACCTGTGCACGTAGACAAAATCCCCGCCCGTCTCCTCGAGCATGACGGGCTCTATCGCTGCGTTTTGCGCGATAATGTCCTCTACGGTTGTAAGCGTGTCATACCCCAGTATCCTTTTGGCCGCGTCGTACACCACGGCGCTGATGCCCGTCGCCAGCGTTGCCCCAAAATCGATGCAGGGCCTGTCATCCGGCTGTTCATGGTTCAGCGCTGCAAGCGCCCTTTCCCTTGAATTCATGCGAAACACTCCTTTACAAATCAGGTGTGAGCAAATAAAATGCCGTAATTACCGGCCGGCCCGGTACTCGTCTTTTGCATACAGTACAGCGCCGACGAGTACGGCGTTGTCCATATTTTTGCACTGAACGACTTTAAAAGTATCCTTACTCGAAATAAACACGAGTTCGTTCGTATAGTCTGCAATGGGTTTTATGAGAAGTTCGCCCAGATTTGCTACGCCGCCGCCGATCGCAATGGTGTCAGGGCTAAAGAGCGTAACGAAATTTGAAAGCGCGATGCTGTAGGAGTACGCCACGCGGTCGATCTCGGAAAGTGCAAAAGCATCGCCCTGCCGCGCCGCCTGCCCCAGCATATTGCAGTTAAGCCCGGAGACATCCCCGCCGCACATTTGGAACAAAGCGGAATCCCCGGGCACATATCCTTCGCTTCTCAGCCTTCTCTCGATGCCTAAGCCGCAGCAGATGTTTTCCGTCTTTTCCTTTTTCCCGGGCTCTTTTACAGTCCAGTCCGGTATATAGGTATGCCCGATGTAGACTGCGCCTCTTCCCTGTCCGTCGTAATTTACTCCGTTTATGAAAAATGCCCCGCCTATACCGCTTCCGATATTGGAATAAAAGAAAATACGGGAATTTATCCCGGCTCCGCATAAAAGCTCCCCGTATCCGCCACAAACGGTGTCGTTTACGATTCTTACGGGCAGGCCGAATTTTTCGGCAAACCAATTCTTCAGCCGGAAATCCTTCCAGCCTTCCACCTGCACGGATATCAGCACGCGCCCGGTTTCGCTTTCCAAAGGCCCTCCGAATCCCACGCCTACGCCCTTAAGTGTCCCGTTAAGCTCGCGGGCTTTCTCCAATATGTGCGGTATTTTTTGGGTGATATATTCGAGCACATCCTGCGCCCCGTTGGGCAACGGTATCTTATCGCTCCAGATATGAAGAAGCCGGCCCTTTTCATTTCCCAATGCGATCTGCTGTTTTGTTGCGCCTATTTCCACGCCCAAAAATAAATCTGACATTTTTCCACCCCGGTTCGCTGCTTTGTTTTATATCCAAGATAAAGATAATTGAATTCCTTCAATCATACGTCAAAAGCTTCAATACCACATCAGTTCGCGGTAGGTATCGACAGCGCATTTGAAGCTACGGAAGCTTACGTTGGATGAAAGAGAATGGTCCGAACCGAATATATACCGTGCGCCCACATCTTTCAGCGATGTAATCAGCTTTTTTACTTCGCTTTTTATCTCCGCCAAGTCTCCGCCCTCCAATATGCGCGCGTCGAACCCGCCCATAAATACGAATCTGTCTTTGTACTGTTGTGCAAATGTTATAAGATTACAGCCGGCCTTTACCTCCATGGGATTCAGCATATCAAAACCGGCGCGGTCGATGAGCGGAAGCGCCTCCGTTACGCAGCCGCATGAATGGAGCATGGCGTATATGCCGCGCGCATGGAGAAACTCTATTATCTCCGTATAATATGGGAATATCAGATCTCCGTATGTCTTTGGCGAGCAGAAAAGGCGCTGCTTGTAACCGAGATCCTCCAGCAATAAAACGCCGTCCGGCTTGCCAACGGCCGTAAATACGAAGTCCATGAGCTGTTTGTAAAAATCCGTATACGTCCTGCAAAAATCGTGTATCCATTCCGGTTCGGTAATCATGGATTCGTACAGGGAGATATCCCCCAGGCAGGAGCGGAGCGTTTCCCAAACGAACATCGTGCTGAAGTAAATAAACTTTTCCTGCAGTCTGCGCTGCTCGTACTTGGCTTTCATCGTCTGCACGTTTACGCGTGTCCCGTCGAACTGCAAAAGGTGCGGCTTGTATTCCTTTTCCCAGATTTCACGGCTGTTCATCGCAAAGTCGATATGCTCGGGCGCGCCGCTTAAGACTTTCAGCGTCTTTAGCACCGCGCCTGCGCCGTTCCGCGTGATGACCCAATCCCCGTTTTCCTCCAGCACTTCGCTGTAGCCTTTCCTTGGCAATACATCCCAATAAAAGCCGCATTTCGCCAAATCCATTTCGAAATAGTCGATTGCGTCAACCGGGTATTCGGATATGCCGAAATCCGCGAATTTATCTCTTCCGGAATAGTCGTCTATGTATTTTTTCTTTGTCACGGGATATCCCTGTTTTACCCAGTTTACGGATGTTTCAGGCCAGGGCACATCCCGAAGGCCCATTCTCGTTATGTTCTTGTTGTTGAACAGGGCGCATATTGACTCTTTCGAATTCATTTTTTTCTTTTCCTCACGCTAAAAAATTTTAACTCTAACAGATACGCTTTACCTTTTTCGCGCGTATACTTTGTAATTTGCATATCGGAAATACTTGAGGGTCTATTTTTCCGGGTAATCCTCATCCACAAAGCTGAATCTGGCGGTATAAAAATCGGGGACCTTCACGCCGGGCTTGGAGAACCAGGCAGGCGCCTTTACGCCGGAAATAAGCGCGATATTGCCCCAGGGGCTGAACGCGCCCGTGCGCACGATGACTTTGGCCCTTTTGCCCATCAGCATCAGCTTTTCCAGTTCAATTACCTCCACGCTGCACCTCTTTACAATGCTTTTGATCTCTTCGTGAAGAAGCGGGTTATATTCCTCCTGGTTCGAGGCGACGTAGCACTCCTCATAAATGATCTCGTCGTTAATGAGCCGCAGTATGGTCGGGATATCCGGCAGGTCCTGCGCAATGGCGAGATCCACGCTGATCGTCCCCGGCTGGGCCTCGTACGGCAAAGGGAAACCGGCATCCGTTATGATCAGTATATCGCCATGCCCGAGAGCTGCGAGCGCATCGTTTAACTTCCGATTGAGAATACCGAATTTTTTCAAATTTCATTCCTCCTACATCTTATTATTATATATGTTTTGAATCGTTTTGTAAATGACTTATGTATAAGTAATTATGCCCTTTACCGTCTTGGCCCAAAATGCCGGAAGCGCTCCGAAATCCCCGAGCCCTCCTTTAAAAAAGCTGCCGAGAATGGCGCAAGATGTGTTCTTATAGAGGTGCTCCGCATTTTCCGAGAGGTTTCTCAATTCTTCTTCGCTGTACGGCTTGAAATCGTCCTTAAAGTCCTCTTTCGCGCTTAAGGTCTTCTTCGTCGATCTCGCCCTGGCGGTTGATGGCGTCGAAGTAATACCCGTTATAGGGCATTTTTGCGCTCGGCGGCAATGAAAAATCGCATCAGGGGTGATAGTAAAGGCTGCCGTCCTCACCTTTCAAAAACGACAGGCCGCCGGCCAGCAAAACCTCCGTGCCGTCGAAAAGTTTCCAAATGCGGTGGTTTTCATTCCTGCAGCCCATGTTGTTAAATCCGGTGTTTAAATTTACTATGTCAATACCCAGTGCGCTTCTCACGTCTCCTTCCACTTCTCCGAGCATGAAAAAAGGATCGATTACTTTAGGCAGACCTTCAAGCCCAGCGCTTTTTTCAGTTTGGCGAGTGTCGATACGCTGATGCCGGAAACGCCGGAGCCGCCAATATCCAAAGGGACCTGATCGGGTTCTTTATGATTCAAGGCCGCTATGACCCTCTCTCTTGAATTCATTTGATTTACCTCTTTGCAATAAACATAAAATGCCGCAGGACTTGAACCGGAAGGTAATCGGTTACGCCAAACCTAATCAAAAAGGTGAAACACGTATTTTGACTTATGTCAAACAGCATTTCACCTTTTGCTATATACTAGGCCCTGATTTTTCTCTTCTGCTTAATAATGTCGAACATAACGGCTGCTGCCAGTATCACTCCCGTAACGGACGTCTGCAATGCCGCGGGAACGCTTAGCATTATAAGGCTGTTGGCTATGATAAACATGATGATTACACCGATGCCAACGCCGAGCGCCGTACCTTTGCCGCCCATCAGGCTGACGCCGCCCACAGCGCAGCTTGCGATAGCCTTGAACTCCCAGCCTTCTCCGTTCTGCGGAACGCCATTGTCCAGGTCGATAGTCTGCAGCATACCGGCTATTGCCACCATGAGACCGCAGATGATATAGGCGGTGATCCGCATACGGTCCGCATTGATACCGGATAACTTTGCCACTTCACGGTTATCGCCTGTGGCATAAAGCCTTCGGCCCCACAATGTTTTTTTCTGTATAAATCCTACAACAATGAACATTACCACCGCGATCCAAAACGGCCATGAAATCCAAAGCGGTGTTGCATCGCCCATTTTGCCCAGATCAAACGGCAGCGGGGACAGCGGATATCCTTTCGTTAGCAGGTTTTTCGCGCCGTAGGCGATATAGTACATGCCGATTGTGGCCACAAAGTCCGGCAATCCGAGTTTGACGATGAGCAGTCCGTTCACCATTCCGATGATGCAGCCTGCGATCAAAGTCAGCACTATGGAAATCACCAGTCCCATTCCCTGTACGATCATAAAGTACGGGAACAACATACCCATTAAACCCGCAACCTGTCCGACGGAGATATCGACGTTGCCTGTGATCAGCGGGAAGCTTTCGCCCAGCGCCACAATGGCCACGAACGGAAGTATTTTCAGTATGGTCGTAAAGTTTTTAATTTCCATGAAAGTTGGGTTGACAATCCACGTTACCACTATAATTGCCAATAAGGGTACCAATATGCCGAATTCGGCGGATCGAAATATCCTGGTGAAAAATGAATCGTTATTCTTTATTTTTTCCTTCATGACTATCCTCTCCTTAGCAGTTATACGTTTCTGGCTGAGACATTCTTACGGACGATGTCGACCAGAACCGCTCCGATGAGAATTACACCGATAAAAACCAGCTGCCAGTTGGATTCTACGCTCAGACACTGCAGGCAGTTTTTCAACACCTCGATCAGCAGTACGCCAAGGCCCAGACCGAGTATCGAGCCGGATCCGCCTGCAAGGCTCACGCCGCCGATAGCGCATGCCGTGATGGTGCGGAATTCCGCGCCCATGCCGGCATCCTGGAATGCTCCGGCCATCTCACAAGCCCACATCACGCCAACGATTCCCGCCATAACACCGCTGAATATATAGGCCCCCCATTTGACCTTCATGACGTTGATGCCGCCCATCAAAGCCGCTTCTTTATTGCCGCCTACCGCCTGCACTTTTCGGCCAATAGTGGTAAACCGCACTACCAGTTCCATGATGATGATCAAACCTATCATGATGAAGAACAGCCAGGAAAGATTGAACAATGGTCTTGCAACGGCAAAATCGCTATAATACTCAGGCAGTGGTGAAACAGGAGCGCCATTGGAGAAGGTCACCTGCAAGCCCCGGCATAAAAACATCGTGGCCAGTGTCGTTATAAAATTGACAAGGCCAAATTTCGCCACCAGGTATCCGTTTATAAATCCAATTAAGCCTCCCGCTATCATGGCAAGCAATATGGACGTGAACGGATCAAGTCCCCATTTTACAGCGGCAAGGCCGAATATAATGCCCGAAAAGCCGGCATTTGCGCCTATGGAAAGGTCGATTTCACCCGACATGACAACCATCGCTTGTCCGATGGACAGTGTGCCGATAAACGCGGTGTACCGTAAAATGGATGTAATATTATTCAAATTAACAAATTTTCGAGTCTGCAAGATGCCTGTGATGACACATAATATCAGCAACGGTATGAGTACGCTTACTTCAGGTGTCAATAATATCTTGCTTACGAATCCCCTGTTCCGTGGAAGCGTGCTTTGTATCTTGACTTCGTTTTGCATTTTCCTCTCTCCTAAAAAACTGTTATATTCTCCAGATGCCTTTAGACATTTTTAAATGTCTTGACCGCGAGCTCCATTACTTTCGCATCTGTGGCGTTTTCCTTGGACAACTCGCCTGCTATTTTACCTTCCGCCATAACGATGAAGCGGTCGCACATAGCCATTAGTTCCGGCAGCTCCGAGGAGATCATGATGACGGCAACGCCGGATTCCGCCAGTTGGTTGATGAGTTGGTAGATTTCGCTCTTGGATCCTACATCGATTCCTTTTGTAGGTTCGTCCAGCATGACGATCATGGGCTGGGCATTCAAAGACCTGCCTATAACCACCTTTTGCTGGTTGCCGCCGGAAAGCGTATCCACCTTCGTATTCATGGAGGGCGCTTTTATTTTCAGGTAATTGAAGTACTCCATAGCGCGCTTTGTCTCTTCCGGTTTGGATACAAAAAGCTTTAATTTCGATATCATTTTTAAGTTGGAAATGGAAATGTTCTTTAAGATGCTCCAAATAAATATTAAACCGTATTTTTTCCTGTCCTCCGTTACCAATGCCATACCATGCTTGATCGCGTCGGACGTGCTTCTAACGTTCACTTCTTTTCCGTTGACATATACTTTCCCGGCTTTCCTTTTCATAACACCGAAAAGGGCTGTAACAACTTCGGAACGGCCCGCGCCGACAAGGCCGGCAAGCCCCAAGACCTCGCCTTTTCGGACGGAGAACGTAATATCTTCCACCAGATTCTTATTCATAATGTACGGGTGATCGACGGTCAGGTTTTCTACCTTGAATACCTCTTCCCCGATAACGGCGTTTCTTGCCGGATACATCACCGTCAGCTGCCGTCCGATCATATCCGCTATGATCTTGTCCTTATCGTATTCACCTTTGTCATAAAGCCCCACATTCTTTCCGTCGCGCAGTATGCAAAGCCTGTCCGTCAGCTCCAGTATCTCCGCCAGCTTGTGCGTTACAAATATGATGCAGGTTCCCTTTTCCTTCAGCCTGCGGACGACAGTGAAAAGCCTTTCTACGTCTTTATTGGAAAGAGAAGTCGTAGGCTCGTCCAGTATCAATATTTTGGGATCGCCCGCCAGCGCCCTTGCGATCATCAGCATCTGCTGCTGTCCGATGCTCAGTTTCCTGACGTCCGCCCGTGGATCAAGGTCGATATGGTTTTCTTCCAACAGTTTTTGCGTTCGGATATATAACCCGTTATAATTGACCAGTTTAGAATTTTTACCTAAATTCAGGTTGCTCATATAGATGTTTTCAGCAACGCTTAAATTTTTGAGCACGTTGATTTCCTGGGGAACAAAACCGATCCCAAGCCGCATGGCATCATTCGGGCTTGCGGGCTTGATTTCCTTGCCTTGGATTTTTATTACCCCATCGTAAGTACCGTGCGGGTATATGCCGTTTAAAACTTTCAGCAGTGTGGATTTACCCGCTCCATTTTCCCCGATCAAACCAAATACTTCGCCTTTTTTAGCTTTAAATGTAATATTGTCGTTGGCGACCACACCCGGGAATTTTTTAGTGATATCAATTGCTTCCAGTATGAACTCCTGCATAATACCTAAAATCACTTCCTTTTAGAGATTTCATTTGATTGAACATTGGCGATTTATATTAAATGAAATTGTTATCCTGATTATATTGAATATGCTTAATTATTGATCTACCATTATTGAAACACATATAAAACAAAAAGCAAGCGCTATTTTATATATTTATGTATATGAGTCCTTCTACGGCTCTAATGATTGAATAGGGGTTTGTTCGTTTCGAATTCCTTCAAACAAACCCCCATCCCACTCATTCGGATTTTAATTTCTCTTTAAGCAGATACACGGGTTGTGGATCTTATTTGAACCAGGTCTTCACTTCTTCGAGGATACCCGTATAGTAGCCGGGATCAGAGGTTCCCGATCCGCCCTTGTATACCAACGGAGCGTCGAGAGGCGTCCACTGTGGAACATCGCCGGTCCTGAAGTATTGATCCAGCAATTTCGCCGTCTGATAAGCTTCGTCATACAGCGGCTGCGCAATGATGGCTGCACATTCGCCGGATGCGATCTTGGCCAGGTTGGCTTCCGTATAGTCCATGCCGACGATCACGATTTCACCGGCTTTTTTGCCTGCTTTGGCAGCGGCGTCGGACCAGGTTACAGGGCTGTTGCCCGTCGTGCCGAAAGCTGCGATAAGATCCGGGTTCTTCTGGATGATAGCAGCGTTGATGTTCGTTGCGGCATTGATGTCGGAGCCTTCCAGTTCAACCGGCAGAACCTTTACATCGGGAAGAGCAAGTTCTTTCATGCGGGCGTTGAAAGCGTCGGCCGCCGCATTTTCCGTATTGTTCTTGGTGTTTTGCGTAACAGCAACGGAACCCTTCTTGCCCTTGATCCTCTCGGCGATGAAGTCTGCGCAGGCTTTGCCGTATGCAGCCGCATCACATGCAAGACCGAAGGTCAGCCCTTCCGGCCAGGGATCGAATTTGAAGTGCGCGATACCAACGGCTACGTTGGCTGCCTTCATCTTCTTTAACGTCGGAAAAGCGGTGTCGTCACCGGCCCAAAGCATGATGCCTTTAACGCCCTGTGCTGCGGCTGCGTCGCATGCGGCATACACTTCGTTCCAGTCTGTTCCCTCTGTTCCGATAACTTCTGCGGTATAGCCGAGTTCTTGCGCGGCTTTCAAGAAGCCCAGTTCGACTATGCGGTGAACCGGATGGTTCTTCACGCCGATTGCCATCGCCAGCGGATAATCTGCGGGATTAAATGCAGCCGCCGAAGAAGCAGGAGCCGCCTCGGAAGAAGCAGGGGCCGCCTCCGAGGAAGCAGGAGCAGCCTCCGAGGAAGCAGGAGCAGCGCTGGATGCCGCCGGGGCTGCCGGAGCGCAACCTGCCAGTACCAGAGAAGCAAGAACGACCATTGCGAAAACAAATACCAACAACTTTTTCATTAACTTTACCTCCTTAGGTTGATTTATTACATGCAGCTTAAAGGCAGTTGCTTATCCAATCATCCAGGCTTTGGACGTCCTACGGCAGGAGGATACCGGAAAATCCCGAAATCCGGTATATATCCGTTTGGAATCATCTTCGGCCAAAGACTATTGGATAAGCAATTTATGCCCAAGCGGCAAACAAGATTCGTCTTAAAAACTTTCTATCAGCAAGTGCGTTTAGGGAAGCACTGAAAAACTCTCTTTTCGTCATTCTGAGCGAAGCGAAGAATCTTAAAAAATGGCCTTATTACAAAGATTCTTTAGTCGCTGTGCTCCCTTAAGAATGACATGATAGCGTATTAATCAGTGTTTCCTTAGTTATTACACTAAAAGCTACTTGCCTTCAACCTCATCGACCGTCATATAGGTTTTGCCCCATTGTTCCAGCCTTAAGTCGTAATTGTCATTTATGCCCTTTGGCGGCACGCCGGCCCAAACCGTCAGAATCTCCGTATCTTCCGTTCCTTCGGTGTTATCGAGAGCATGCAATACCCCGCTTGGGATATAGACGACGTCGCTGGGTTCCAGATCGAGAATATCCCCATCGATATACAGTTTGCATTTTCCTTTGAGTATCACGTATATTTCATCGAACGCATCATTCTCTGTGCCGTGCGCGCTCGCCGGATACAGCGATACGCCCTTTGGCACGATCCCATGATTGATATGGATCTTATCTGTTCCGGAATTTGTATGATCCAGAAGCATACGCGAAATATACTTCTCCCCCCGATACAACGGCCTTACTTTAGACGGTCTGATTAGTACTCCTTTGCCCATTATTTACCTCCAATAATTATGTTAAAATTCAACTAGGACTTTGATCCTGTTCCCATCGTTTTCAATGACTTTCTGTATGGCTTCTTTTACCCTGGCAAATGGATAAACGGAAGTAATCAGCGGCTTAAAGCTCACTTTTCCGGATTCCATCAGGTCGATCACCGTTATAGCCACATTGGGCATTCCGGCTACTCCGACCAGGTCTATCGCGTTTAGCACGACTTTGTCGATATCAAACCCATCCAGCTTTTTCTCGTAAAATCCCAGAAGCGCGATCTTTCCGCTGCTGCGCACATAGTCGAGGCTTTCTTTAAAAGCGTCCGCATTGCCGGATGACTCTATCACGACATCCACGCCTGTCCCCTGAGTCTCATGGGCGATGATTTTTGCGGCATCTTCTTTCGTATTGTTGATGAGCACATCCGCGCCCATCTTTTTCGCATATTCCAGCTTGGAATCGCGCCTGCCCATCATTATGACTTTGGTCACGCCGATCGCCTTTAAAAGCCCGACCGCAGCCAAACCGATGGGGCCTGTACCAATGACAAGAGTGGTTTGACCCGCTTTGGCCTTGGATTTTACAATGCCGTGCATGGCTATGCTTGCAGGTTCAATGCAGGCGGCTTCCATAAGATCCGTATCCGGTTTTAATTTGTATACGATCTGGGCCGGAAGCGCCATGTATTCCGCAAAAGATCCGTCCCAGTAATTGCCGACCGTTCCCACGCTCCTGCCGTTCGGGCAAAATGCGTAATTACCGGAAAGGCAAGTCTTGCATTTCAGGCAGGGAACGCCGTCGTCCGCTACGACACGGTCCCCGGGTTTAAATTCCGTAACCTCGCTGCCTACTTCCTCTACAATGCCCGACCATTCATGCCCGATCCTGACAGGGTATTGTACCCAGCCGTTCTCTACAAAACTGGACATGCCGGTAGCGATCGCTATATCCGTCGCACAGATGCCGCAGTAATATACCTTGGCCAAAAGATCACGCGGCCCGATTGCGGGTTTCGGTGTTTCAATTATTTCCAACTGATTGGGTGCCTTCACTATCAACGCTTTCATTTCAATAATCCTTTTTTGCTATTTCTGATGGAGATTAAAAATCCCTTGCAAATCCGCATGTCCATCCGCCGTCGATCGTCATGATATTGCCTGTCATGTAGGTCGCCTCATCCGATGACAAAAATACCGTAGCCCCTGCGATCTCCTCCGGTTCTCCGGGCCTTCCCAAAGGGATATGGGAAAGCATTCTGTCGGCTTTTTCCCTGTCCTTGTAAAAGAGGTTTCTGGTGCCTTCAAACATGATGGAACCCGGGCAGATACCGTTTACCAATATCCCGTACGGAGCCAGTTCAATCGCCATGGCCCGCGTGAGATTGACGACGCCCGCTTTTGCCGCGGTAAAAGCGCATTGATTCCGCAGCGGAACAAGTCCTACGATGGAGCTGACATTAATGACCCTGCCGTATTTTTGAGAAACCATATGGCGGATGACCGGTTTGGAACAATAGTAAACGCCGTTTAAATCGGTATTGATAATATTTTGCCAGTCTTCGTCGTCAAACTCGTGTATGGGGCCCCTTCTTTCAGCGCTTACATTGATGCCCGCGTTGTTGACGAGTATGTCGATCTTTCCGAATTTATCTATCGCTTCGGCGCACAAATCCTCCATGCCTTTTTTATCCGTCACGTCGCCTTGTATAAACATGGCTTTTCCGCCCATACTTTTCAGTTCGTCTTCAAATTCCGCGCCTTTTTGGCTGTTGCGGCCCACTATGATAACGCCGGCTCCCGCGCCTATAAACTTCCTGCACATCGCTGCGCCTATCGCACCATACCCGCCGGTCACCAGAGCCGTTCTTCCGGTTAGATCAATTTTCAAAACCATAACCCTCCATTTGTTAAATTCTATAATTGGCCTTCGCGTCGGAATTCAACCAGTGCAACCGGTTTCGCCGCTGCTCCGGAATCATCTTTTAGAAACTACGGGTTAATTATTCTTCGTTGTGTTCTTTCGCGTAAAGCTCAATATTGCTTTTTAATATAATCTGAGGATCCAAAAGCTTGGTATCGTTTTGCATTCTTTTGCCTTCAGCCAGATACTCGAACATATACTGCACGGCCAGCCTGGCCTGGTCAAAAGGATGTTGGAAAATCGTAGCATTAACAATGTTTTTGTTGATCATATCGACCATGGCCGGAAATACATCCGACGCAATGATCTTTACCTGCTGATCGACGCCTAATTCACACAGTCTCGTGCAAAATGTGACAGAGTTGGCGGAACCGAGATAAACACCTCCCAAATTAGGATAATCACTCATTATTTTATTAGCCAGATAATAAGCGATATTCGGGTCGTCCCTATGCTCGTAAACCCCTACGTCGTTCATATTGTGTTTTTCAGTGTACTCTTTAAAGCCTCTTATCGTTTCGCCGTGGACGATTGTATCGCGGCACCCTGTAACAAGCGCAACCGGTTTTCCCGGTTCGACCATATAATGCAGAAGTTCAGCCGCCATCTTTCCCGCGACATAGCCGTTGTTTCTCACCGAAAACAGCCTTTGGCAGTCGATTATATCCGAAGTGACGGTAGCTACTTTGATCCCTTTTTCGTCCAGTTCATCAAATAAAGTCCTTATAGTCCGTTCTTCTTCATGCGGCAGAAAAATCAGAGCGTCGAAGTCTTTCTGCGCGAATTTCCATACCCTTTCGGAATACTCTGCGATGGTATCGGTTACGGGGGCGGTTATAACTTCCCCGCGCAGGTTGAAATCGTAAAACTCGGCCAAAGCGCTCTGCGCGCCCCTGACGATTTCATTATGAAATTCGTTGATGGAGCAGCTTACGACTATGCCTATATTGACAGGTGTTCTGGAAAGGGACGAAGCGGTCCTGCTTGGTGTATAACCCATTTCCTCCGCAGCTTTCAACACCATTTGCCGCGTGTCTTTGCTGACCTTCGGTTTGTCGTTCAAAGCCCTGTTTACAGTGGCCGTAGACACGCCGAGCTTTTTTGAAACGTCGTATATGGTAACTTTCTTTTTCATTGTTTCCCTTCTCGGCGTAATCGCTTTCCCTTGTATAATTATATTCGTCATAAAAATATTAATTCCTTCTTTTTATAGTGTATTTTATAAAAGAAATTATATTATTTTTATACGCATATACATTAAAGATTGAACTTATAGGCTTTTTTCCAGCCGTCTTTTACGATTAAACAGTACTTTTCCGGCGTAATTAACCCGTTTCAGGCTATAAAGACCTAAATAAACGTTGCTTTTGACTGGTTTGCATTAAAATCCGCGGTAAAAACATACTTGTGCGTTTGCGTAACCGGTTTTACAATGATTCGACAAAAAACTGTGTATCTTTTATTTGTATTGTTACTTAGCGGATTCATACCGGAAGTAAAGCTTTATAAATGCTGTAATGTTTATATATACAGGAAGAAAAACAAAAGCGGTGCGTAAAAACCGCACCGTAATCGTTTTATTATATGCTGTAGCCGTTGCTATTTAAACAGATTGAAGAACGCGTTCTTTCCCGGATAGACGGCTGTAAGCCCCAGTTCCTCGTCAATGCGCAAAAGCTGGTTGTACTTGGCCACTCGGTCCGTCCTGGAGGGAGCGCCGGTCTTAATCTGGCCTGCGTTTAAAGCTACCGCGAGATCCGCTATCGTCACATCCTCCGTTTCGCCGGAGCGGTGGCTCACGATCGCCGTATACCCCGCGCGGTTTGCCATCTGTATCGCCTCCAGCGTTTCCGTAAGCGTGCCAATCTGGTTCACCTTGATCAGTATGCTGTTTGCGATGCCTTCCCGTATACCCCTTTGCAGGCGTTCCGTATTGGTCACAAAGAGGTCGTCGCCCACGAGTTGTATCTTTTTCCCGAGCCGATCCGTGAGAAGCTTCCAGCCCTGCCAATCCTCCTCCGAGAGCCCGTCCTCGAGCGATATGACTGGATACTGCCTGGACAAATCCTCCCAGAATCCGATCATCTGATCGACGGTTTTTACAATACCCGATTTCCAGAAAGCATACTGGCCTTCATTTCCTTTTTCCTTCGCAGCTTCGTACATCTCGGTGGCCGCAGCGTCTATGGCGACGGCAAAATCCTCGCCCGGCTTGTAGCCCGCTTTGCTTACCGCTTCCAAAATGACTTCGACCGCCTCTTCGTCCGCCTTCAGATTGGGTGCGAAACCGCCTTCGTCACCCACAGAAGTACTATAGCCTTTGCCCTTCAATACGGACTTTAAATTGTGGAACACCTCCGCGCACATCTGCAGCGCCTTTCTGAAATTTCCGGCGCCAATCGGCATGATCATGAATTCCTGTATGTTAACGCTGTTGTCCGCATGCTTTCCGCCGTTTATGATATTCATCATGGGAACGGGCAACTGCCTTGCATTGCACCCCCCTATATACCGGTACAGCGGGAGGCCCGACTGTGCGGCGGCTGCTTTCGCACAGGCCAGCGATACGGCCAGAATTGCATTCGCACCCAGCTTGGCTTTGTTTGGAGTGCCGTCGAGCGATATCAGCGCCGTGTCTATATCCGGCTGGTTTTGCGCATCGAGCCCAATGATCATATCCGCAATCACAGTATTTACATTCTCAACCGCTTTTTCCACTCCCCGGCCCAAATACCGGTTTGCTGCCCCGTCTCTTAATTCGACTGCCTCGAAGGCTCCTGTAGAAGCGCCCGAAGGTACGGCTGCGCGTGCCCGCTCTCCTCCCGAAAGCTCTACTTGCGCCTCCACCGTTGGATTTCCCCGGCTGTCCAGTATTTCCCTTGCAAATACATCTACAATCGTAAACATGCGACCAGTTTCCTTTCCTACGCCCTTTTCAGGCTTTATTCGTTGGTATTATTTCCTTTTGGAGCACATTCATACCGCTTAAGGTTATATAAAACAAAAGACCCGCTTAAGCAATTTCAGCGGATCTATTATACCAAAATTTGGGTAAAAAATCAAAGTACCTGTCTTTGAAGAATCCGCAGATAGTGGCTTGCTTCCCGAAGCACATGGTCCGATAAAAGCGGTATGATAATGGAGCGTACCTGGCAGGAAAGTATCCCCTGCGTTCCCTGAGCTTTAAAATCGCGTATATGCGACACCGCATCCTCGCTTTTCATCGTCACTTCCGGCACCATCTGGAGCATGCTGCGCGCGGCGTTTGCCTCGGTTTGAAGCCTTTCAAACTCCATGGCAAACATCCTCGCCGTATCTTTCAATGTCTTTTCCGTCGGATCGAGCAGTCCGTCGATAAACTGGGCGTGTTCCGCCATGATATCGTTCCAGAATGCCTCCTCATCCGCCAATTCTGAAACGTTTAGTGTTAGGTCCCTGGCCAGCAGGTTTTGAAGCATGGTTATGTAATGCCTAGTTTCCCGGATTACATGATCCAGGTTCAGCGGATAGAGCATCGTAAATATTTTACAGCTTGCTACATCCTGATAGACCCTTTCCTTGTACTTCAGTACCTCCTGCGCTAAAGCCAAAGCGTTCCGGTTGAGGGTATCCGCCTCATTTTGCATCGTCGCCGGCGGCATGGTCCCGCCCCCGACATTGTATTCCTCTTCCGTAAGCTGCATATCTATCGGCACTCCTGTAAAAAACTGCGTCCGGCGTTCCGCTTCCTGCGTAAAGCGAGAAAAAAGCTCGCCTGAATCCATAACCGCTCTGCCGATATAGCCTTTGGCCCTGCGGATAGCCTGGCGCAGTAAAGCATCGGTACGCCTGCGCAGGTTTTCGGCTTCGGTGCCAAGCGCCTTGTTCTTCGGCGTTAAAGACAGCTGCATAAAAAGCAAATGTTCCCTGATAATGCGCAGAAAGAACAAGTTAGTTTCAAAAGATTCCTGAATATACATACTTTGCGTTGGCATTAGAAAAAAACCTTCCTTCTAAGTCGTTTGTTCTATTCTATGAGGCTACTCCGTTATTTGCTAATTTAAGTTCTTTTTACAGGCCGGCCTTAATAGAAGACCAATTAATAATTGCCCGTAGGTTTAATATGTATATTATAGGAATGAATTTAAAACAGTAGGAGTTAGACGTGGCGGAAGAGCAGATTAAAAGCATATCCCCGGAAAACTACAGCGGCTGTATCGGCAATACGGTATCGGTATGCGTGGAAGCAGGCGGCGGAGCTTCCAAGTGTTTTTCCGGCATATTGATAGACGTGCAGCCGGACTATATCCGCCTTCTTCGCATGGCGGGAAGAAGCTCCAACCACAAAACCTTCCGGCCGTATCGCTGCTACCCCGGCATCCGGGTTAACCGGTACCTTTCCGCCGATACATGGAGAAGGGTGATGATCAGTATCGCCATTGATAAGATCGTCTCCTTTACGATGTTCAAGCCAAAAGCGATTTCCCCTGAGATATTCTTTAAAAAGCCTGCACCGCCGCTCCCCCCAATGTTGCTGATATTCCTTTTGTTACTGTTGTTATCAAGACATCATGACTAAAAACACCAGTATAAAAAATCGAAGACAAACCATGGTTTGCCTTCGATATAGACTTTTGCCTATTATGCGCGGCCTACCGCATTATGCACAAACGCCGCGATCCTATCGAGTGGGATATCCACTACCGATCCGACCGTATGCGTGAAGCAGCCACCGCACAAGCAACCCTGGTTTAAAAGTCTTGATCTAAAGCTCCCGCAACACGAGTTGCCCAATGCGCAGCAGGGAGCCGGGCCGACGCTGGTTACCAGCCTGACAAAGGTGGGATTCACAGTAAGTACTACACCTGTAAATCCTTCTCCGGATTGACCGCCGCTTGTCGTAAAAATTGTGACTGTTTCTCCTATAAAATCACACAGATGGTGCAAAAAATCACAACTACCTTCCATATATATTTTCTCCTTTCCTTATGGATTGTATTTTAATATATACTATGAGTTTATTCCGCCTTGTGTTACCAATAAAAATAAAACACATGCGTAGTATAAAACATAAAAAACCGGAACATTTGAATACGATATGTTTCTTTTATAATAGATATTTTAAAACAACCCTGCATTTTCGTTTTATCAGCCGGGATGCATATTAAGCCTTAAACTGGGAAATTATAGATTCACCAATATACTTTAGGAGTATTTTATGAACACATTTGATACAATGGACGGCAACCAGGCTGCGGCTTATGTCTCCTACGCATTGACTGAAGTAGCGGCGATCTATCCCATCACACCCTCCTCTCCAATGGCTGAAAGCATGGACGAATGGGCTGCCAACGGCAGGAAAAATATATTCTCCCAAACAGTTAACGTAGTAGAAATGCAGTCGGAAGCAGGCGCTGCCGGCGCTATGCACGGCTCCCTTCAGGGCGGCGCTCTTACGTCGACATATACGGCTTCCCAGGGTCTTTTGCTCATGATACCCAACATTTATAAGATGGTGGGCGAACTCCTTCCGGGCGTGCTGCACGTTACCGCGAGGGCTATCGCCACCCACGCACTCTCCATATTCGGCGACCACCAGGATGTAATGGCCTGCCGTCAGACAGGGGCTTGCATGCTTGCCTCCTCCAGCGTTCAGGAGGCAATGGACTTAGGGCTTGTCGCCCATTTATCTGCGATTGAGGCAAGGCTTCCGTTTATACACTTCTTCGACGGATTCCGGACATCCCATGAGGTACAGAAAATAAGCGTCATACCCTACGATGAAATCGCAAAAGTGGTTAATTTTAAAGCTATTGAGGATTTCCGGCGCAGGGCGCTGAACCCCGAGCATCCGGTGGTGCGCGGTACGGCGCAAAACCCGGACATCTACTTTCAGGGACGGGAAGTTCAAAATAAATACTTCGACGCCGCGCCGCAGATCGTCGCAAACAACATGTCCAAATTATACGGCATAACCGGCCGGCAGTATCATCCATTCGATTATTACGGTGCGCCCGATGCGGAAAACATCGTGATCGCTATGGGCTCCATTTGCGACACCGCTTACGAAACGGTGGACTACTTAAGAAGCAAGGGCGAGAAAGCCGGCGCCATTAAAGTGCATCTTTACCGCCCTTTTTCCGTGGAGCACTTCTTTGCCGTACTCCCGAAAACAGTAAAAAGAATCGCCGTTCTCGACAGGACAAAGGAGCCGGGGGCTACAGGCGAGCCCCTGTACCTCGATGTCGCAAAGGCGTTTTATCAGAATCCGATGAAGCCGCTCCTCGTGGGCGGGCGGTACGGCCTCGGCTCCAAGGATACGCGGCCCACGCATATACTCTCGGTATTTCAGAATCTAAAGCAGGAAAGCCCGAAAGACCGCTTTACAATAGGCATACAGGATGACGTGACGCATCTCTCCCTTCCCGAGATCGTTCTGCCGGAGGATATTTCGAAGGACACGGTCAACTGCGTATTTTGGGGCCTCGGTTCCGACGGCACCGTCGGCGCCAACAAAGCCGCCATCAAGATTATAGGCAACCATACGGATTTATACGCCCAGGGGTATTTTGCCTACGACAGCAAGAAGTCCGGCGGGCTTACGATGTCGCATCTGCGGTTTGGAAAGAATCCCATACGCTCCCCCTACCTTGTCACCCATCCGGACTATGTGGCCTGCCACAACAAAGCCTACGTCATCAGCTACGATATATTGAAAGGCATACAGCAAAAAGGCGTGTTCGTCCTCAATTGCGACTGGAGCCAAAAGGAACTGGACGAGATACTGCCTGCTAGCATGAAAAGGACGATCGTACAGAAAAACATAGAATTTTACACAATCGACGCCATCTCCATCGCACAGAAGCTGGGCCTCGGCAACCGCATCAATATGATCATGCAGGCGGCGTTTTTCAAGCTGGTAAATATCATCCCGGCCGGCGACGCAGCCAACTATTTAAAGGAGTCGATTCAAAAGACATACGGGAAAAAGGGCCAGAAAATTGTAGACATGAACAACCGAGCGGTGGACGCCGGAATGGATTCCTTAAGCAAAGTAAATGTACCTGACAGCTGGAGAAATGCCGCGGACAGCGGCGAAACTCCGGATACGGGCGACGATTTCATCACCCGCATACATGCCAAAATGGCGCGTCAAAGCGGTGACGAGCTACCTGTCAGCGCTTTTAACGGTATGGAGGACGGTTCTTTCCCCCTAGGCACAACGGCTTTCGAAAAAAGGGGGATCGCCGTAACGCTGCCGGAATGGCAGATCGACCGGTGTATACAGTGCGGATTTTGCTCTTATATCTGCCCGCATGCCACAATACGGCTCATGCTTTTGAACAAGGAGGAGGAAAAAAACAAGCCCGATTCCTTTAAGACCAAAAAGGCTTCGGGGAAAGAACTGGAGCAATACAAGCTGCGCGTGCAGATAAGCCCTTACGACTGCACCGGCTGCGGCAACTGTGCGGATATCTGCCCGGCCAAGGACAAGGCGCTTATCATGCGGCCCTCCGAAGAGGAGATTGAAGCGGAAGCGAAAAACTGGGAATACGCCATGACGATAAGCGAAAAAAGCTCCCTTATGGGCAAAAACAGCATCAAGGGAAGCCAGCTGGCGCAGCCGCATCTGGAATTCAACGGCGCATGCCCGGGCTGCGGCGAGACGCCCTATATCAAGCTTATCACACAGCTTTTCGGCGACCGTATGATGATAGCCAACGCCACCGGCTGCTCCTCCATTTGGGGCGCCAGCGCCCCCTCCATCGCCTATACGACAAACGATGAAGGGAAGGGGCCAGCCTGGGCAAATTCCCTTTTCGAGGACAATGCGGAGTATGGCTTCGGCATGTACCTGGGTGTCAGCCAGGTGCGCAACAGGATAAAAAGCCTCATGCTGGAAGCGCTCCAGCAGGATATCGATGCGAAATTGAAGGACGCATTTTCGCTTTGGATCGCGGGCAAGGAAGATGCAAAAGGCTCTTCCACCGCCGCCAAGCTTATACAAAGCCTTATGGAAAACCAGCCTGCGCATCCGCTGCTGGACGAAATAAAAAAGCTTGGAAGTTTTCTCGTAAAACGGTCGGTATGGATCGTCGGCGGGGACGGTTGGGCATACGATATCGGATACGGCGGCGTCGATCATGTCTTATCTACAGGAGAAGACGTAAATCTCTTTGTAATGGATACGGAGGTATATTCCAACACCGGCGGGCAGGCTTCCAAATCCACACCGTATTCCGCCGTAGCAAAATTCACATACAAGGGGAAACGGGCGCGAAAAAAAGATCTGGGGCGCATGGCTATGACGTACGGATCGGCCTACGTCGCGCAGATCTCCATGGGCGCGAATATGAAGCAAACGCTGACAGCTATTTTGGAAGCGGAAGCCTACAAGGGGCCGTCTATCATCATCGCTTATGCGCCGTGCATCAACCATGGCATCAAGACGGGCATGGGGACCAGCATACTTGAGGAGAAGAAGGCGGTCGAATCCGGCTACTGGCATCTGTACCGCTACAATCCCGATCTTGCGGAGTCCGGCAAAAATCCGTTCATACTGGATTCCAAAGACCCGACACGCCCGTATCTCGATTTTATTAAAGGCGAGATGCGCTATACCCAGCTGCAAACCGTATTCCCGGATATCGCGGAGGATATGTTCACAACCGCCGAGAAGCAGGCGAAGGAGCGCCTTGAAGCTTATAAGCAACTGGCCGCTCAGCAGCCGACTCCTTAAAATAAACTATTTCTCGTTCTCGTCCACGTGCTCTTTTGCGTGGAATACCCCTTCTTCGCGGGGTATCGAAACCCGGGACTTTGATTTCTCGGTCTTCGTATTGATCCAGGCGGCCGTCCTGTGGTTTTCCAGGGGCATCCGCCTTTTTCCGTTATCCATGTGTAAATCCTCCTTTATCTTATAGTGTTCGGATGCAGGGAATGGATTCATCCATCCCGGTTTATCAAAACGGAACGCGCGGATGCGTCCCCTGCATGCATTTTGGAATATATTAAATAATGTAACCCGATAAAAAAGGATTATGCGATTATACTGGTTGGCAAACTTCAGAGAGAACCCCATAAATTTTATAATGGTTCGGTGTAAAACAAAAAGCAGCCTTTCGGGGAGGCCGCTTTTTGCTTTACGGGGTATCGATTCACGTTGGGGGCATTTTAATAGCCACGTCGTTTCCCGGCTTTTTAACGCCGCCGTTATACAGAACGGTGATGCTGAAATAATAGGTTTCACTCGCATCGAAATCGGATGCGCTGAGTGTTTTGGATGTACTGCAAGGATCCGTTATATAATCTATATAAGGATCTGAAGGGTAGGAAGGATTCGGGCTCTTGGAGTAAACCAGTTTATATCCTTCGAATTTCGAATGCTCTATTTTATGCCAGTTCAGATGTATCTTGCCTTCGCTGTCGATTGAGCCTGAAATGGAAGAGGCCGTCATGGGTTCCTCCGGTTTGCATGCCTCCGGTATTGTTAGCGAGACCGCATTTCCCGCCTTGCGCGTCCCGCCGTCGTATAAAACCGTTATGCTGAAGTAGTATTTTTTACCCGCGTCGAAATCGCACAGGTCAAAGCTTGCATGCGTCGTATCTGCGTTCATTATGTAGCTTATATACCCGTCGTCCGGATAACTCGGGTGGGAGTTCGTTTTGGAAGCTACTACCTTGTAGCCCTGGAACTTATCGTGCGAAATTTTGTCCCAGGAGAGCCGTACCTTTCCGTCGCCGATACTGCCGCCGATCGTGGTCGCTGTCATGGGCTCCTCCGGCTCGCTTCCGTCCGGTATCGTGAGCGCTATTGCATTTCCCGCCTTGCGCGTACCGTCCTTGTACAGGACCGTAATGCTGAAATAGTACTTTTTCCCTGCTTCGAAATCGCTTAAGCTGTGGCTTGCATGCGTTGTGCCCGCGTTTTCTATATAGTCTATATATCCGTCATCCGGGTAGCTCGGATGGGAGTTCGTTTTTGAGGTCACCACCTTGTAGCCCTGGAATTGTTCATGGCTGATTTTATTCCAGGAAAGAACCACTTTCCCGTCGCTTATTTTGCCGCTGATCGCCGCAGCCTTCATGGCAGGCTCTTCGGGCTCCGGTTCGGGTTCGGGTTCGGGCTCCGGTATCTTCAGCCTTACCGCGTTCCCTGCAACATACCGGTCGCCTTTGTACACGACCGTCACGCTGAAGTAATAGCTTTTACCGCCTTTTAAGCCCGCGAAGCCTTCGTATACCGAAAGCGAAGTCCTGTCGTTATCCGTGTAATATTTTATTGCGCCGTTCTTCGGGTATTTGGGTGTTGAATCCGTGGCCGACGCTACGATCCTATAGCCCACAAAATCGTCAGACGTGATCTTTTCCCAGCTTAAACGGATTTTCTCCCCGATTCTGGAGCCGCGGATCCTGGAGCTTTCATATTCCTTTGGGGGCTCCGGGGGAGAAGGCTGCGGCGTTACGCCCGGGCTTTGCTCCGGCTGCTCCGGAACCGTAAGTCTCACAGCATTTCCGGCGGCGTACACTTCCCCGCCGTATACCGCGCTCACACTGAAATAATACGTTTCACCGGGCGTTACGCCTTCTTTTACGGTAAAGCCGGTACTATTTGGATCCGTTAATGCGGCGATGCTCCCATCCCCCGGATATTCCGGCGATGGATTATCCCTGGAGGCAACCACCTTATAGCCCGTAAGCCCTTCCGAACCGATTTTATTCCAGGAAAGTACCACATGCCCGTTTAAGACGTTTCCCGAAACTACAGGCGCGGGATATTCCCTGTTTTCCAGTTCCTTTATGATGCCGCCTATTTCACCATTGCCCTGCCGGTATTTATCGGGGTCTACGCCGTTTGAGCGCGCTTCTTTTTCCAAAAGCGCCACGCCTGCCGATTTTCCCTGTCCTTCGGCTTCCTGCTTGTCCAACAGGCTTCCGATGAGAAACATGATTTTTGCTTCGTCGCCGGCTGCATCCGCGACGACTTTGGCAAGATCTTTTTTCGTAACGCTGCCGTTTTCCTGTCCGAACCGTGCGACAAGCACGTAGTTTTCCTTTTCGGCCGCAATGTATCCCAAAGTTTTTGCCTGGGCCACGATCGTCTGTATAGCTTCGGCGATGCCAAGCCCTATGCAGTTTATATCCCGCATCAGTTGGACTGCGTCGCTGTTTTTACACGCAACGCTCATAACAATATCGGAAGCGTCTACTTTTAATTCGACGCTTGGGTTGATATCTATGGTGTAAAAGGCCTGCCCCGCCGGTGCGCTCGTGGCCGGTATCACAAAAACGGGTATCAGCATGATGGCGAGTATCAGGGCTACGGCCGCCGGAACTTTTATCGTAAAGTGCGTGAAGAAATCTCTTTTACTGCGTGCTTTTTCCCTTTTTACTGCGTGCTTTTTGTTCATAACGCTGCGCATCCGGAGTTTTGTCTCGTATATGATCCTTTCATCCGGCTGCACATCCTTTATTTTTAACTTGTTCAGTTCATTTTCTATATCAAACATTTGCATGTTCACGCTCCATCATGTTGCGAAGCTGCGCTTTTGCAGCATTCAGCCTTGATTTTACCGTACCTTCCGGTATGCGCAGTACGGATGCGATCTGCGCATAGTTTTGATTGCTGAAATAGTACAGCTTTACAGGCAGTTTCAGCTTTTCGCTTAAATGCTCTATCCGCGACAAAAGCAGCGCCCGCGTATACCGCTCCTCGGCCGTTTCCTCTACATTTTCGCTGGAAGCTATGAGCGATATGGCATATTCCTTGTCTTCCGATGTGGCAAAGCTTTCGGCGAGGAATCCCCCGCGCCGCTTCTCCCTGCGGCGGATATCGCGGTAGCGGTTTAAGCAGATCGTATACAGCCAGTTTTGAAAGGATTTTTCCTTGTAGTGCCCTGCGCTCTTCACGGCGTGCAGCCATGTATCCTGAAAAAGCTCATCGGCCGCATGCGTATCAAAAGTAAGCCTATAGCAAAGGTTGTACACATCATGCTTGTACAACTCAATAAGCTGTTCCATAGCTTCGATTTTCCCTTCCGCAAAGGAACGAATCAAGTCATCGTGGGCGCCCATGGTATTCTCCCTTTTATTACAAATAAACGCAAATTGCGATAAAAAGTTCGGTTTTTTTACAATTTTTTGGCATACATAATATATCGTTAAAAATATTGCTTCAATAAACATCCATGATAAAACCGTATGACCCGGGTTTTTGAGGCTTTATGGAAAAGCGAACTCAACCACTGTCTGCTAAAGCCGACAGGTTGGTCTGCGGCTTAAGAAGCCGCTTAAAATAATTACGTTATGTTCCCGCTTTGTTTGGGTCATAATACCACAGCCTGTCATCGCGAGGAGCATAGAGACGTGGCGATCTCTTCATGGGTCAATCGTGGCACATTCCCATATAGCCGATTTCGATGACAAAAGATTGCCGCGTCACCTAAGCCCTTAGGGAATCCTTTTGTGCTGCTCCGCCTCCTCGTGAGTGACACGCTCTTGGACTTTTTTGGCTGACCTAAAGGTTTCGCCTTAAAGGCGAGGGATTTAAGCCCATTATACAGACATAAAGATTCTTCAGTACGCTTTGCTCCTTCAGAATGACAAACTGCTGGTGTCATCCTGAACGCAGTGAAGGATCTTATTACAAAGATTCTTCGGTCGCTGCACTCCCTCAGAATGATAAACTGCTGGTGTCATTCTGAGTGCAGCGAAGAATCTTAATGCTCATCATTAAAAAAACGCTTTTAAGCGTCTTTAGAACTGTTGGTTTAAGCAATATGTTATCTCTTATCCCTGTTTCTCAAATTGTGAAAACTCCATGTATATGTAATTTAAAATATCGGTTTTGCTTTTCTGCAGCTGGATCACATCCTCCACCTCTTTAAAAGGCAGTTCAAAGCTGAATTTGCTGCCCTTCCCCGGCTCGCTTTCCACCCAGATCCGGCCTCCGTGAAGCTCTACCATGGATTTAGCCAGCGAAAGGCCTAAACCGCATCCTTCCGTCTGCCGAATAAACGTTGTATCCACCTGCTTGAACCGTTCGAATATCGCGGGCTGCATTTCCTTTGGTATGCCCACGCCGTTGTCCTTTACGGATATGACGGCTTTCTTATACCTCCTGTCATACCGGACACGCACGACGATCTGCCCATATGGCCCCGTATGCTTGATGGCATTGGATAAAAGATTCAGTACCACGCGCTCGAGTTTATCCTGGTCCACTGCGATCCGCGGAATGGCGGAATCCGAAAGAAACGTTAACAGTATTTGCTTTTCTTTGGCGTATTCCTGGACCGAGTCGACAATATTCATAAGGCAATTGTTGAGATTGGTATTGTACAGGTACACTTTCATATATCCCGAATCGATCTTTGTCAGATCGAGAAGGTTGTTAATGAGCCGCATCAACCGCAGGCTGTTCTGCTTGATCGTAGAGATGGTTTTTAATTTTTTTTCTGGGTTTATGGCAGCGTTCCCGTAAAATGCTTTTAAATTGTCTGTTGCGGCGATTATAACGGAAAGGGGCGTCCTGAGCTCATGGGACATATTGGAAAAAAAGTCTATCAGCATTTTGCTTTGATACTGCAAATCTCGGTTTTCCTGCTGGAGGTCTTCATTCACCGCATTGAGCTGAAGGGATTGCCTGCGGGTCCTGAGAAGCACTTCGACGCGTGCGAAAAGCTCCGCCTTTAAAATAGGGGTCGTCAAGACATCGTCTATTATTTTCCATATTTTACCTGTAATGAAGTTTACCTCTTTTTTTGAAGTGATGAGCAGCACCGGCAGGAACAAAAGCCCGTTCAGGTCCTTAAAATCTGCATGCCGCGTCCGGAAAGAAGTTAGAGTAGGCCCATCCATTATGATGAGATCAAAGAGGTCGTCAATATATTCACAGTCTTTGTAGAAAACGATGCTGTATTTTTCCTGCAGAAGTTCCGCAACCAGCGCTGCGTTCTTTGGATTCTCCACCCCGATGAGTATCCGGTCCATAGTCAAACTGTTTACCTTTCTGCCTCAATAAATAACTTTACGAGAGTTGCCAGTTCCTTCATAAGCACCGGTTTTTCCAAAACACGCTTTGCCCCGTACACGTAGCCGCTCTCCATAGCCTGGTTGTTTTTGCCGGAGGAAATAATAAGCATGGGTATGCCCTTTTCCCTGAGTACTTTACAATAATCCCATATGGTGTTGTTAAAGCCCATGATGTCGATGATCGCAAGGGAAATGGACGGACTCCCGTTTAGAAACCCGTTAATGTCTTTAAGACATTTTGCTTTTAGTGCATGCATATTCATTTTTTCCAGGAAACGGCATAATACCTCCATGTTTCCTGTTTGCGCCACCACATTCAATACGTGAATCGGTTTATGCATTTCTTATCCAGTCAGGTTCTCCCCGTAAAATTCCGCGAAGGTTGGTTAATGGCTCCCCTATTTTTATACCGTTTTGCGTAATGGAAAATTCCCTTAATGTCTTTTCGAAATCGCTTAAACGTTTTTTCAATACGCCGATCGCCTTTTTCATCTCTCCGTTTATTTCAAGATACCGCAAAAATATAACATTGTCCGCAAGATAGCTGATACCGTTTTCCGTAATGACAAAGTCCCCCGTAATTTTTGTAAGCTCCGTTACAAGTATCACGGTAACGCCCATATTCTGAAGGTATTTGCAAAGCGTATGCAGATGGTCCTGGAGCTTTTCCCCCTTCATGGCCAATTTGTAGCCGCTTGTGCTGTCGATCATAACATTGCTGACGTTTCCGCCTTCCACCATGTTCCGGACGATCAGCGCAAAGTGATCCGGAGAGTAAATCGTCGGCTCTAGTTTTAGAAGCTGCAGCAAACCCTTATCCGCCATTTCCCCGACCGGCATACCGATGGATTCACAGCGCGCCTTCATCATGCCGATCTCTTCGTCGAAAGAGAATATCACGGAATTCCCGCCCTGCTGCGCGAATGCGCAGAGGATCTGCATGCCAAGCGTAGTCTTGCCTGCTCCGGACGGACCGGAGATCATATTGATGGTGCCTCTTTCGATACCGCCTTTTAAAAGCATGTCCATTTCCATTATGCCGGTAGGAAGCAAATTATTTTCAAAACTCCGGCTGAATTCACCCGGGTTCAATTTCGGATAGACAACCGCTCCTTTTCCGGTAAGCCTGTAGGAATGCTTCCCCGTAGTAAAATCCGAGCTTCTGTATTTAATAACCGAAAGTGTGCGGTAATCTCCGTCTGTTTCAAGCTGCATGACCGAATGGACCAGGAATTGGATATCATAATCCGGGGCGTCGGGGCTGTATTCCGAGCTTATCAGTATGGTCGCTCCGAATTCTGTGAGAAACCGCAGGAAGGAAAGGATTTGCCTGTGGAACTGGAAGCGGTCTGTGGAAAGATACCGAAGCTGCGTTATAGGATCGATAAATACCCTTTTGGGGTTTATACGCTTCACTCTCTCCACGATGCTGTCGGTTATAGGTTCGCGCTCCACTTCTGCGGAGGAAAATATATCATAGCTTTGCGCTTCCACAAAGAATTCCGAAGACGGGCTGAGATCCAGAAACTCGACGCACGATATGTCAAATCCCAGAGAGGATGCGGTACTGCGTATCTGCTCTTCCGATTCCTCAAAAGAAATGTACAAGGCTGCCACTTTCTCCCTGGCGGCTTCAGAAAGAAAATGCAGGCCGAAAGTCGTCTTGCCGGTGCCGGGGCCTCCCCGAAGCAGATAGGAATATCCACATAAAAAACCGCCGGCCATGATTTCGTCTAAACCTTTTATTCCCGTAGAAAGCCTTTTTTGGTTCAGCATTGCGTTTTTCCCGTCAGTTACTTCGCTCATCAAATTCCCTGTCCTTGAAATATATATTAAATATATAAAAAATTTGCCGTTTTATGTTTCCAGTATATAGGAGCATCGACAAATATGCAATGCGATGTATACAAATAGACATATTTCGACATAAACAGTACTGTATGGATATTCTTCGACATTGCAATAAAATACAAATTGTGCTAAAGTAATTAGGTTATATTAGTGTTTTGTATAAATGTGGGAGTAAATGTTCGTGAGTGTACGCATTATGATTGCCGATGATAATAAAAACCTGTCGGCAATTCTCTGTGATTACCTTGCATTATATCCGGATATAGAGATTGCAGGCGTTTTCGGGAACGGCTCCGAAGCATATGAGATGCTGCACAATATAAAACCCGATGTACTGCTTTTGGATATCGTGATCCCGGGAATCGACGGGCTTGAGATTTTGCGCCGCATTCAGGCCGGGAATGGCTGGAAGCCATGCGTATTTATCATATCGGCTCTTTACAATATAGAGATCAGGGAAAAGGCCCTTTCTTTGGGGGCGAACTTCTTTTTTATCAAACCGCTGGATATTGAAAGCATAGCAGAAAAGATCCGTGCCGTACCGGATTTATACAGGACTGAATATGCCAAAAGCGCCCATGTGTTTGAAGCCATGGAAAACCTTCGGGATACAGAGGGAAAGATCACCGAGATACTGCTGGAAAACGGCATTCCGGCCAATATA
>Ga0366776_1002_pt1 | contig 80928 bp, 68 predicted proteins | sample BONcelN113001D11_FD_207070 | JGI IMG/M metagenome (GOLD analysis project Ga0366776, IMG submission 207070) | Enriched cells from coal bed in the Powder River Basin, Montana, United States - BONCAT cells N11 rep2 HSBNCT.N11.300.1.D11 ...
ACGCAACCATAATAGATGTTGCCAACCTGGCCGGCGTATCCAAGGCCACCGCTTCCCGCGTGATAAACAACCTTTCGGGCGTTTCGCGCGAAATGGAGGAACGCGTCCGCATGGCCGTTAAAGCGCTGAATTACCATCCCAATACGCTGGCCAGGGCATTAAAGGTGAAAAAGACAAAGAGCATCGGGCTGATCGTCCCGACCATAGAAAACACGGTTTTTGCACAGCTTACCACTACCATAGAGAAAAAAGCCGACACCTACGGATTCTCTCTTGTGTTGTGCAACAGCCAGGGACTCCTGGAAAATGAAATCAAGTATGTCAATTTGCTGATAGACAAGCAGGTGGACGGCATGATATTCGATGCAATGGGACAGTACGATAAACGGTTTGCCGCCATCCGCGACTACGGCATACCGACCGTGTGGATAGGCAAAAAAATAGACGGAATCGACGCGCCCATTGTGACTTCGGATAATTTTCTGGGCGGATATACGGCAACCATGCACCTCGTCCGCACCGGATGCCGCTGCGTGGCTTTTTTGGCGGCCCGGACGGATTCCTATACGGCGATAGAAGACAGGTACAGGGGCTATTGCAAGGCACTTTCCGAGGCCGGGATACCGGAAGACAAGGATCTCGCGGTGCTAAAAAGGCTCGATTACGAGGAAAGCTATGGTGAGACGGGCATACTGATACGGAACCGGCCGGGAATAGACGGCATATTTGCAGCCAACGACGTCGTGGCGGCCGGCTGCTTAAAACGCCTTTTGCAGGAGGGCGTATCCATACCGGGGGAGATCAGCATCATCGGTTATGACGACACGGACCTGTCCAAAATGATCATACCGCAATTAAGCTCGGTTAAAAACCCGGTGGAGGCTATGGGCATACAGGCCGTAAAAATGCTCCTTAGCATGATCTACACCGGAAAGTCCATAAAAACCGAAAGGGTTTTCCAGCCTGTAATGCTGCTGCGGGAAACCACTAAGCCCCTCAAAGAAATAAAGGAGTGATAAAAAATGAGTTCAACGATGAAAGCTTTAAAATTCCATGGAAACGGCAGGATGTCCATTGAAAATGTAGAAAAACCAAAGGCGCAAAATGATTGGGTCGTCGTACGCGTGACGGCTTCCGGCATCTGCGGGACGGATATCGAACTGCTTCTCCATGCCAAGGAAGGCTCGCCCGTTACGCCGGGGCATGAGGTGGCAGGCGTTGTATGCGAGACGGACAAGGCCAAACGGTTTAAAACAGGCGACCGCGTACTCATAAATTGCCATGTGACCTGCGGCGTTTGCGAACACTGCAATAACGGCGACCTGATTTTTTGCCCGGAATTAAAGGCCGTCGGTTTCGAAATAGACGGCGGCAATGCGGAATACCTGCTGGTGCCCGAAGCATCGCTGCGGCCTATTCCCGACGATATCTCCGATGAAGTGGCTGTTGTAATCGGCGATGCGCTGGGTACGCCGTACAGCGCGATAAAAAAAGCGGATATTGCGCCCGGGGACTTCGTAGGCGTCTTTGGTGCAGGACCGCTTGGGATCATGGCGATTTTTACGGCAGCCCAAAAAGGCGGCCGCGTCGTCGCTGTGGACATGAACGAAAGCAGGCTGGAGAAAAGCCGCGAATTCGGCGCGGAGTTCACCGTAAATCCGAAAGACGCCGATGCGCTTGATAAAATCCGGCAAATAACCGGCGGAAAAGGCCTGGACAGCGTTATACAATGCTCGCCCTCCGGCGCGGCTATCGCGCTCGGCCTGGATGCGCTGAAACTGAGAGGAAGGCTGATACAGGTGGGCGTGGTGACCAACCTCAGTATCGACATATACAGCAAATTGAATTTGAAAGAGCTTTCGATGATCGGCTCGCGCAATTTTAACGATCGCGATACCAAAGAGCTTATTGCCTTTGTCAAAGCGCATCCGGAAGTTGAAAAACTTATCAGTCACCGCTTTTCGCTCGGGGATGCCGAAGAGGCTTTCGCGCTGGCGGAAAAAGGCGATTGTGTTAAAATTGTAATAAAACCGTGACAAACCGGCGCCGGTGCATATACTAACGGCATGAAACCGGCTTTTTTGGCAAGCTATATACGGATAAGACGGCGCTCCTTTGCATTTATCACCGGGCGGCTTTTATGGTATAATATGGTATAATACAGGAACGGCTCAAATATTCGCACTAAAGAACCGTGTGAGATTCATATTTAGCCGTTTCAACAGGCAGGCCTCAAAAAGGCATACTGGAGATTATTATGTATTTTTAACATCCGGCAGAGAGCTAGAGAAAAAAAGGGAAAACCCTATATTTAGGATAATGGATGATGTTTAAAAAATGGCTGGAAGCATTTAAAAGAACCGCATCATTTAAGAGAATCAGCAGTATGCGCACGAAACTGACCTTCTCCTATGTAACGCTCACGATCGTGCCGTTGATTTTCATATCCGTATTTGTATTCAATGTATCTTTTTCTACGCTGAAAAACGAAATCTCCCTCTATGTCAACAATACGCTGCAGCAAGTGAATAAAAACATAGACAACAGCATACAGACGCTGGCAAAAAAATTAACCCTTATCTCGATCAACGCCGATATACAGCGGATATTAAAAAAGCCTGCAGACCGCAGCATACAGGAAAAAATAGACGATGACGACGCCGTATCGGAGAAAATTGCCGAAGAGATCGGCGACTTTACGGATATCGAATCGCTCTATGTTTTCAGCTACAACGGCGAAACCTACCGTCTGAAAAGTACAACGACATCTTTGAACAAGGACTATATATTTACCAGCGAAAAATGGTTTGAAACCATGAAAAAACTGGATAAAACGCATTTGCTCCTGCCCACGCGCGAACAGGTGAATTCCATCAGCGAAGGCGGAAGGAAGCCCGTCGTCACCTATATAACGCGTATCAAAGACTCAAACGACGGCAAGGACATAGGCGTCGTCATGGTGGAACTCAATATTTCGCTGTTCGGCCGGCTTATCAAACAGGTGAGCATGGAAAATGAATCCAAGCTCATCATCATTGACGACAACAAGACGATTATTTACCATTCGGACCCAGAATATATTGCGAGCCAGTTCCGCTCGGATTATGTAGGCCGTATATTCGAGGAAGGCAGCGGCAACCTGATCGTCCATCCCGACGGCGGCGAAGAGACGCTTGTCACCTTCAATACATCCCAGAAAACCGGATGGACGGTTTTGAGCCTGGTCCCTACGGACATTATGTTCAAGCGCATACAAAGCTACCAGTTTGCGCTTATATTCACTATTTTGCTGTGCGTGCTGTTTGCCATGGTTATCGCGGTGCTTATGAGCAAGAACCTTACACAACCCATATCGTTGCTCCGCAGCGCAATGAAACAGGCTGAATCCGGAAAATTCGACACCAGCATCGACGTGCGTTCGAATGATGAAATCGGCGAACTCGGGAAAAGCTATAACAATATGATTGCGCAGATCAACGGACTGATTAAAAGGGTGTACCAGACGGAAATCACAAAAAAGGAGGCGGAACTCAACGCGCTGCAGGCGCAGATCAATCCGCATTTTTTATACAATACCCTGCAGATTATGGATCTGATGGCGGAGGAAAAGGACGCCCGGGAAATCAGCGAATCGTGCCAGGCTTTATCCAAAATATTCCGGTACAGCATCCGCCGCGGCAATGAAACTGTGGAGTTAAAAGACGAAATAGAACACATCAAAAACTATGTCTATATACAAACCCTGCGGCTTGGCGAAAGGCTGAAGGTGGTTTATGACATAGACAGGCGCGCGCTGGATTGCGAGATCATCAAGCTCATCATACAGCCGCTTGTAGAAAATGCCATCATACACGGGATCGAAGAAACCACCTATCAGTGCACAGTCAAAATATCCGGCAAACTGCAGGGAAACGATCTCATTATAACGGTGGAAGATACCGGCGTCGGCATGGATGAGAAAGAGCTGCAGGCGCTTTTAGACAGCCTGTACGACGAAACAAAGGAATTCAGCAGGAAGCACGGGGGCATAGCCTTGAAAAACGTGAATGCCCGCATCAAGCTGTATTACAGTGAAAAATACGGTTTATCCGTAAAAAGCAAGAAAAACAAAGGTACGCGCATAACCATCATTCTTCCGGTGATCCATCATAAATCAAGAGAGTAGGAAAAGGAGGAACGCCATGTTAAGACTGTTGATCGTTGAAGATGAAGAAAGGATCCGAAAAGGCATCGCAAATAAGATCATGCGTCTTGCAGAAGATGTAGAGATCGTAGGCGAGGCGGCCAACGGGGAAGAGGGGCTAAAAAAGCTGGAGCTGCTAAAGCCGGACATCGTTGTAACCGATATTAAAATGCCTGTGATCGACGGCATGCATTTTATTGAAATGGCGCTCGAGGTCTCACCGCAGACACGGTTTATGATCATCAGCGGATATGAGGATTTCAAGTTTGCACAGCAGGCCGTACGTCTGGGCGTATGCGATTATCTCTTAAAGCCTGTAAATAACGATGAACTTAAAATAGCGCTTGACCATTTGCGTACGCGCATCGACACCGAAAAAGAGCGGCTTGTCTTTCTGGAAAGCTTAAAAACACGGGCTGCGGAAAATGCGATCTGGAAAAAAAACAAAGCCTTTTTATCCCTGATAAAAGGGGAATTCACCGAATCCGAACGCTTTGTCCGCACCATCGCGGAATGCGGCTACGCGCTTACAAACACTAAGTTTACGGCTATACACATTAAAATATTGGATTGGCAAAAAGACGTTCTGCCGGGTGGGGATTTTTCGTTATTGAAATTTGCGGTATCCAATATCGTTGAGGAAACGCTTGAAAATGCCGGCACCGCTATTGCGCTCGACAGCTTTGACCTGGAACGCAACCTGGCTTTGCTGTTAAACCATTCATCGGAAATCAAATTCCTCGCGGCGTATTTGCAAAAGGCCATTGATAATGTAAAAACCCACTTGCAGGTGGATATCTTCATGGGCGTGGGCAAGACTTATTCGGAAGCCTTGTCTTTTAACGATTCCTACAGGGAAGCGGTGAAAAGCGCAGCGCAAAAGGTCGTTTACAAAGACCGCGGTATAATATTCCACGAGGATTACGAGAGAATCCGCGGCAACGATTTTATACTGGAGACGGACGAAAAAAGAAAGCTTTCATACCTTTTCCGTACGGAGAACATAGAAGAAGCGGATATTTTTATAAAAGATATATTTGAGCGGGTAAAAAAGAAAAAAGCCAATGCCAGGAGCGTTAAGGCCCTTTGCATGGAATTTTTGTTGGTTATTATGAACGAGATCAAGCAAAAAAACGAGTTTCTTTTTAAGGATCTGTTTGAAACCAATATCGAAGAGTATTTTTCCGAGTGCATTTTTCTTGAAGATTTTCAAAGTAAAATCTATGAGATTATCGAACGGTTAAGCATGTTTTTAACACAGGACAATATGGCAAGCGGCAAGAAGATCGTAGGGGATATCAAAACCATGCTCGACAACGATTATTATAAGGATTTAAAGCTTACGCAGATAGCTACAAAATATTACATCAACCCAAGCTATTTAAGCACGCTTTTTTTACAGGAGACGGGCAAAAACTTTTCACAATACTTAACGGATATTCGGATCAGCAAGGCAAAGGAATTTTTAACCACCACCAGGCTGTCTTCTGAACGGATTGCGGAGTATGTGGGCTACAACGACAGGAGTTATTTTATATCCGTTTTCAAAAAATCGGTGGGTCTATCGCCTTCGGCCTACAGGGAAGAAAATAAACGGTTGAGCTAAAGGGTTTTAAAGATGGGAGGCTTAGTCAAATGAAATATAAGATCGGCTTTTTTACCGCGGTGGTATTGCTTATCGCTTCGCTTGCCGTCAACATTGCCGGGCTGGCGAAAACGCAGGCAAACAAGCCGGACGAAACTTCCGGCGTTTCGCGGCCGAATGAAGAATATGTATATGTCGCAGTTTTTAAGAACGATCCTATGATCATAACACAAGACGAAGTGGGCCTTAAGGCGTTTGCGGATGAATACAATGTCAAGGCAACTTTAACGGCGCCGGAGAAATATGACGCTCCTGCAGTAGCAAAAATACTGGATGAGGTGATCGCGGGCAAGCCGGCGGGCATTATGGTCTGCGGTTCGGACAAAATATACATTCCCTATATAGACAAAGCAATCGATATGGGCATCCCTGTGATCACAGTAGACGCCGACGTTCCTGAGAGCAAACGGCTCGCTTTTGTGGGATCCGACTGGTACAAGATCGGATCAAAGCAGGCGGAGGCCATGGTCAAGCTGATCGGCGGCAAGGGCATTGTGGCCATGCTGGGCATGGTGGGCTCCGACAATATGCAAAGGGGCTTTGAAGGCTTTCGCAATGTGATGAAGAACTACAGCGATGTCGTCGTGCTGAATGAATTTGACGATATGACCAATCCGAAGGAAGCTGCACGGATTACGGAAAACCTTTTGAACCAGTATCCGGATATTGCGGGCATCGCCGCTTTTGATTCCAACAGCGCTCCGGGTATTGTAGAAACATTGAAAACAAAGGGGCTCATCGGAAAGGTCAAAGTGACCAGCGTGGACATTGCGCCCATACATTTGCAGCTGCTTAAGGATGGGAGCGTACAAAAACTGGTCGGTCAGAAGCGTGAACTGTTTACCTATTACGGCGGCAAGATACTCTATGACTTGAATCACAGCGCGCTAAAACTGGCCAAACAGGACAGGGAACAGGGCATCACAAATATTCCGGCCTCTGTGGATACGGGCCTTGTAGAACTCGACGCAGGCAATGTGGATGCGTTTTCACGCTAAGGAGCATATAAATGGTGAAGCATTTCCGCTTGTACATTCTCGCCGCATTTTTGCTCCTGGTGCTTTGCGGCGTGATCATATTCAATACGATACAGTTCGCCAATGAGCTTGAGCAAGAACCTGTCCCCGGCAAAGAGATAGAATTCATGCACTGGGCTTATTTTCCCGAGGAGATTTTCGAAGCCTTCCACAAGGAATTTCCGAACATAACGGTAAACTACCACCGTTACGCCAAAGAAAACTATTCCGAGATCATCCGGTTGAAAATGCTTTCCGGCGAGCAGACGGATGTAATAGGCGTGCTGCACGAAGATTATACGCAATATGCGGATAAAGGCATATTGAACGATCTTACCGAGAAGCCCTTTCTCAATGCATACAAACCGGACGTGCGCAATGCGGTGCGGGAGCTGACGGCCGACAGGGAATATGCGGTTGCCTACAGGAGCGTGGTTTACGGCATCTGGTACAACCAGATACTTTTTTCCAAATTGAATTTGGAGGTGCCGCTGAACTTCAACCAATTCCTTGCGGTATGCAATATTTTTAAAATCCATGATATCAATCCGGTGGTTTTCGGCGGAAGGGACGACGAATCTGCTTCCGATGTCTATTTGCTGAGGCTTATCGATCTGTTTGACGACGGCGATTGGCGCTACCAGTATGGCACAGGTATCCGAAGCTTTTTAGACGAGGAAAGCCAGAAGAGGATTGGAGAGATGTTTTATCTGACGGGTAACGGCTACATCGCCCCTGAAAGCCTGAACCTTACCTCTCAGCAGGCTTTCGAATATTTCAAGCAAAGCCGCGCGGCCATGCTGATCGCTCCGGATTATTCCATCAACCTGGCCGGAGAGGATATGGAAAAGGTGGTGATCCCGGGAGTCGGGTTTATCCCCTATGCGGACGAGGAGCTGAAAACCAAGGTGCCCGTGCGCAAAGCGGATAATCTGATCGCGGTATATTCCGGTACAGGGAACACGGATGCGTGTATGCAGTTCATGGAATATCTTTCCCGCCCCGAGACAGCGCTTCTTTATTCTCAAAAAACATTCTCCTTTCCAACGGTAAAGGGCGTTTCAACCGATCATTTGCTATACAACAGCTTATGGGAACCCCTTCGTAAAATGGAGTCTGTCTCCATGGATTTCCTGTACGCATCGGATGCAGTAAAAAACTCACTTCAAAAAAAAGCCCGCTTGATTCTGGCCAAAGTAACGACGCCGCAGGAAACAGCGGAGTTTTTTAACAATCTCTATCATCGCCTGCAATGAGCTTTCAAAGCTGCCTTTATGAATAAAAAGTTATAACATAGATCAGATCCTGCGGTTTTTTCAAAGCATAAAAGACTGCGGGATTTTTTAATTTTGCCCGTCTGTTGCAAGACCTAATAAATATACACAGCGTCATCCAAAGAATTTTGATACTTTATACACATGCAGGCTGGTATATTCTTAAGTAGCAAACACATTATGCGAATTAAGGATACAACTGTTTGGGGGATGAGCAATAATGAATGAAATCGCATCCGAGCGCAAGTTTAAATTCGTTAATTTCATTGCAAAGCAAAGAGCATTGGCTTTGTTCTTGCTGATTGTCGTTTTTTGCCTTGCATTTTCCTTGATCCTGCCGAAAACATTCGGCACGCTGGACAATTTCGCGCTGATACTATTGAACATGTCCGCGGAATCCATGATACTGGTGGCTATTTGCCTCATACTGATCAGCGGCGAAATCGACTTGTCTCTGGGCTCCATCATGGTGCTGGGCGGCATACTCTGCGGCCGCTTCATGATTTTGGGACACATGCCCACTGTTTTGGCCATACTGCTGCCGCTGCTTATTTCGCTGGTGGCAGGAATTATAAACGGCATCATCGTAGCCAAGTTAAACGTGGTTTCCTTTATTGCCACTTTGGCAACAGGCATGATCTACCTGGGCATCGCCATCATGCTGGCGGGTACGGGCTGGACGGATTTTCCCGATCCGGTATTCAAGGCGCTCGGGCAAAGCAAGATATTCGGACTTATACAGCTTCCGGTCGTCTATATGATCGTGATTATTGCCCTGTTTGCTTTCGCGATAGCCAAAACGCGCTTCTTCCGCCAGTATTACTACATCGGCGGCAATACGAAGGCGGCGGTGCTCTCCGGAATCAATATCGACAGGATGCGCGTCATCTCCTTCGTGATTTCCGCATTCCTCGGCTGTATGGCCGGTATCGTTACGGCGATGCGGTTTAATTCGGCCATGCCGTCGGTGGGCGCGGGCGTTGAGCTTCGGGCGGTTACAGCGGCTGTTATAGGCGGCGTAAGCTTCACCGGCGGAACGGGCACGATGGTAGGCGCAGCAATGGGCGCGCTGTTCGTTGCCTGCTTAAACAACGCTTTGATGGCCATCAAGCTGAATGCAAACCTGCAATTTTCCGTTACGGGATTGGTTCTGATTTTAGCTATTGTCGTGGATATCATCGTATCCAGGAAAAATAAATAGGGGGGCGTGACGTAATGGGCAAGATTGCACTTGAAGTAAAAGGGATCGTTAAAGAATTTCCGGGTGTTCGCGCATTAAAAAGTGTAGATTTTGATATCCGCGAAGGTGAAATACATGCGCTGTGCGGTGAAAACGGCGCCGGGAAATCTACGCTGATGCATATTCTGGCAGGTGTTTACAAGCCGGAAGCCGGCGATATATTCCTGAAGGGACAAAAAATAGAGATCAACAACCAAAAACAGGCGCATGATCTCGGTATCTCCATCGTGTATCAGGAGCGGTCGTTGGTGGAAGGCCTGAATGTGGCGGAAAACATATATGCCGCCAGACAGCCTGTCAAATCGCTTTCTGTGATCAACTGGAACAAGCTTTACGCAGATTCCGAGAAGCTTTTAAAGAGCCTGGATATAGAAATAGACCCTAAAACAATGGTTTCCTCCCTGTCTCCGGCCATGCAGCAGATGGTGGAGATCGCGAAGGCCTTGTCGGTGGACCCCAAGGTATTGATCTTAGACGAACCTACAGCGACCATCACGGAAAAAGAAGTCGGCGTGCTGTTTAAGCTCCTGGGGCAGTTAAAGGCCAAGGGGATCGCCATTATCTATATCTCGCACCGCCTGGCCGAGATATTCCGCATTGCAGACCGCGTGACCGTATTCAAGGACGGCGAGCATGTTGCCACATCGGACGTGATTGATGTGGATAACGATTGGCTGGTCAGCAAAATGGTCGGCCGCGATCTGACGTTAAAACGCCTGGAACGGGATGTAGACGACGATATCGTACTGGAAGTGAAAAATTTCAATTCGGAAAGATTCAATAATGTCAGCTTCGTATTGAAAAAGGGTGAGATACTCTCTTTTGCCGGGCTCGCAGGAGCCGGGCGGACGGAGGTCATGCGCGCGCTTTTCGGTGCGGATAAAAAGACTTCGGGCGAAGTATTCGTAGAGGGCAAAAAAGTGGATATCCGCAAGACAACCGACGCGATCAATAACAGCATCGGGTATCTTCCGGAAGACAGAAAGGCCCAGGGGCTCTTCTTAAGCATGGCTATTTCAAATAACATCGTATCCGCAAGCATGAAAAAAGTCAGCGGTATCGTCAATATGGATGATAAAAAAGCCGAGCATATCTCCAAAGAATATAAAGAAAAGCTGAAGATCGTTACACCCAGCATCAAACAGCTGGTGGTAAACCTTTCAGGCGGCAACCAGCAAAAAGTGGTTATCGCAAAATGGCTGCTGGTAAACCCGAAGATCATGATCGTCGATGAGCCGACAAGAGGCGTGGACGTCGGGGCCAAGGCTGAAATATATGAGATCCTGCGCGAACTGACACGTCAGGGTACGAGTATTATCATGGTTTCTTCGGATCTGCCGGAGGTGCTCTCCATGAGCGACCGGGTTTATATCATGCACAACGGAAGGATCACCGGCGAGATGGACGGCAAGGAAGCCTCGGAAGAATATATCATTAAATATGCATCTGGCATAATGAACCAGTAAGGCGGGGGGAAGCATAAAAATGACTGTCGAAGCGAAAGTGATACAAAACAATAAAACCGTAAACAGTAAGGCGTTTCTGGATTTTGTTGCCAGAAAAAGATGGATCATACCATTGGTTTTGATAGCGCTGTACGCCGTCGTATTTACGATCCTTTTTCCGGATGTGTTTGCCACGCCGTACAATATCTCTGCCGTACTGCTGGAATTCTCCATACCGTCCATGCTGATCATCGGTATGGCGATGCAGCTCATCAACGGGGAAATCGACCTTTCCGTAGGTTATGCCGCGATGTTTGCCAACATGGTAGCCGGTTTGCTGGTGATATTGCGTGCGCCGCTGATTGTTTCCATACTGGCGCCCATAATCATAACGTCGCTTATCGGGCTTTGCGTCGGTACGCTGGTGGCAAAAGTAGGCGTCAATTCATTTATTGCAACGTTAGGCTCGGGACTTTTGTTCTACGGACTGGGCCTGTGGCTCTTTGAACTCGGGTATTCAATCGGCACCAATAACGCGGGACTGGACCTCCTGCATCTGCCGCCGGAGTTTACGGCGATCAGCAAGTTCGAACTCATCAAGTTTTCGGACGGCGGCGCATTGCAATTGCCTATTTTGTACGCGGCGGTGCTGCTGATACTCTTTACCTATCTGATGAGCAAATCCCGCTTTTTCAGGAACTATTACTACATCGGCATGAACAAGGAAGCGGCTAAACTCTCCGGTATTAAAGTGCCTGCGATGAAGACGCTGGTGTTCGTGATCAGTGCCGCGTTCGCGGCGCTGTCGGGCGTGCTGATGGCGGCGCGCATGGGCTCCTGCACGACAACATTAGGCGACGGTATGGAGCTTAGGGCCATTACGGCCGTCGTTATCGGCGGTATCAGCTTCAAAGGCGGACTGGGTACGATGGGCGGCGCAATACTGGGCGGGCTGTTTATCATCTGCTTAAACAACGGGCTCCGCATTGCGGAAGCGCCATCAAGCCTTTACAAAGTTATCGAAGGCGGCATATTGCTGCTGGCGGTTATACTGGATGCTATGTTCAGTAAACGCAAGGTCGTAGGTTAATTGATTGGAACAAGTTTAACATTTTTAATAAATTTGCCGGGCATTTATAAATGCTCAAGCGTTTAGGCCGCGCGAGAGAAGCATTTACAAACAACCCGGCAAAAGTAAAAAACTTAAAAAAGGAAGGTATCAAGTATGAAAAAGTTTGTCGCTGTAATAGCAGTTGTCCTCATGATGGCTTTCGCACTTGCAGCATGTGCGCCCGCTCAGGCGCCTGCAGCATCAAACGCTGCTTCAGACAGTCAGGCTCCTGCTGCTTCCAAACCGGCTGACGGCAAAAAAGAAGTTTACGTATGGGCTTGCCAGTACAACTCGCTGCCCCTGTTTGTCAACAATGACTACATCGGCATGGACTTGGTCGCTGAAGAACTCGGCGTAGAAGTCAAAAAGATCGGGCCCCAACAGATCGATATGCCCGCCTTCATCGCCGCTATCGAGCAGGAAATACCCAAGAAACCGGACGGCATGATGGTCGTTGGCTGGGAAGCATCCCTTGCGACAGCTATCGATAAGGCAATGGACGCCGGAATCCCCGTTGTTACCGTTGACGCCGACGTGCCGAAGTCCAAGAGGATCTGCTTCGTCGGTACAGACTGGTATTACCTCGGTGTGAACCAGGCCAAAGCCATTGCTCCTTACCTGAAGGATAAGACGGGCAAAGCTGTTCTGATCGGTATCCCCGGAGCAGATAACAACGTCCAGGCTTTGAACGGTTATACCGCTACATTAAAAGAACTTGCTCCCAACATCACCGTTGAGCAGCAGGTGTATGCCTCCCAGTCCAACGCCCAGAAAGTGGCGGAGACGGTCGGCAACCTCTTAAAATCCGATGAAACCATCGTAGCTGTCGGCGGATTCGATTCCACGACAGGCCCTGGTATCGCGCAGGCTATCAAGGAAGCCAACAAAGTCGGCAAGGTCTTCGGCACATGCGTAGATGCAGAGCTTGAGCACCTTCAGGGCGTTAAAGACGGCGCGCTTGTAGCGGCTGTCGGACAAAAACGCCACTTCTTCACCTACTACGGCGTAAAGATGCTGTACGACTACAATCACAGCAAAGTTCGCTTCACAACGGACGACGCAAAAGCGGGCATCACGCCCATCCCGGCCATGGTCAGCACAGGCTTCATCGTAGCGACTCCGGAAAACGTGGACCTTATGATCGAGACCGCGCAGTCCAAAGCGAAATAAAACCCCTTTGCAGGCCTATTATAGGAGGCGTTTTACAAAACGCCTCCTATAAATAATATTTTTCTTCATAATTGAATGTACAGTTAATTTATAATTCGCGGCAATACCGCAAAAATAAACAATTTGATTATAGCAGAGGTGCCCCATGAAACGAAAGCTTTTTTTTGTAGTTTTAGCCGTTATCGCCTGTTTTGCCTTTACGGCCTGCGCGGACGACGGTCTGCCGGCCCTTATGCCTGCTGACAAGGAAGCTTATGCTTCCGATGTGAGCGGCACCCCGGAAGCGCTCGCAAAAATGAGCAGTCAGGTCTATCTGGCAATGGTGAACGGCGATCTGCCGGCGGAAGACGGTTTTGAAACATTGGTCAACTTTTCCGCTTCTTCTTCCGCAGAGCAAATGCAGTCCCTGAAATCGGAATTTAAAAAGCAGATCGAACAAACGAAAGAATACCTGGATGTCAACGACGACAGCGTCACAGGCTACGCTTTTTCAAAAACAGAATACCTAAATGACGACGAAGCTAAGATCCTGCGCATACAGACGCATAAAAACGGCAAGCAGTATTATTTCCAGCAGGATTTTGTAAAGGAAAACGGGGAATGGAAGATCAAGGGAGACAATATCGCGGATCCCTTTCGTATAAAGAGCATGTTTTTATGGTGGTACGTGTAATATGTCGGCTGAAGCGAAGGGCATACGGCTTTTAAGCAGCGGTATGCGTCTGGAGGGAGTACTTCGGCTGCCGGATGAACGGTATGCCGCGCCGTACCCGGCCGTGGTGTTCATACACGGGTATTCAGGCAATATGCTAGAATACGATGAAATGGCAGGCTATCTCTGCCTGAGCGGCTTTGCCACGCTGCAGTTTAACCTCCGGGGATGCAGTGCAAAGAGCCAAAAAGGCAGGATGCTTTGCGCGACGGAGTGGCCGGAGGACGCCATGAATGCGGTATCGTATCTGGCCGGACTTGCGGAAATCGATGCAAACAGGATCGGCATAACGGGATGCTCGATGGGAGGGGCCATTACCCTTATGATGGCGGCACTGGATCCGCGTATCAAGTGCGCCGCAGCCATGGCGCCTGTCGGAGACGGCCGGGCAGTCCTGGAACGGGCCTGGACAAAAAACAAAAGCAGAGAAGATTTCGAAGCTTTTTTAAAAGAACTCGAAACGGACATGCGGCAGGCCGCGGAAAGCGGGATTTCCCGGATAGTAGACGTGCCTTACGCGCTTTGCTTCAACCAAAAAGACGATGCGGACTACCGGCAATACCGGGATGAACACCCGGATATGGTTTCTTGCGTACCGCTATATTCGGTATTCAACAGCTTTCTTTTTATGAAGCCGTTAAATCATTGCGCGGATATCCGTATCCCTGTTTTGCTCCTGCACGGCGACGCGGACGAGATCGTGGAGAAAAGGCAATCTGAGGAAATACAAAAAAGGATCTCTGCGCCCTGTGAACTCAAGATCGTCCGGGGAGCTCCGCATCCGCTGCCTGTGAGCGAACAGGCGGGAGAGGTGTTCGAAGCCGCGGCCGGATGGTTTGCAAAATACCTGTAAGAGAGGAAACGCTTTGAAAAAGATACTGGTGATCGGAAGCATCAATATAGACCTTGTCGTATCGGCCGTAAACCTGCCGAAACCGGGAGAGACGGTTGCCGGGACCGGGTTTAACACATTCCCCGGTGGCAAAGGGGCCAATCAGGCCGTCGCGGCGGGCAAGCTCGGCGCGGATGTCGCGATGGCGGGCAAGGTAGGTTTGGACAGCTACGGACGTTTAGCGCTGAATTCCTTTAAGAGTGCCGGTGTGAAAACGGATTTTGTGGAAGAAGATAATAGTGCCGGAACCGGCATCGCGGTAATCAGCGTTGCCCAAAGCGGAGAAAATTCCATCGTCTATGTACAGGGAGCAAACGCTCTTGCAGATAACGCATTTGCCGATAAATACCGGGATGCGGTCGACGCCTGCGACATATTGCTTTTACAGCTGGAGATCCCCCTGGCCACAGTGGACTTAATCGCGGCCTATGCCGCTTCAAAAGGCAAGACGGTAATACTGGACCCGGCGCCGGCCCAACCGCTGCCGGACAGCCTGCTTAAAAACGCGACCTATATTACCCCCAATGAAACGGAGATCGAAACACTCACGGGGATTCCCGCGGATTCAGAGGAAGGGATTATAAAAGCAGCCGGAATGTTGCTTAAAAAAGGCGTAGACAAGGTGATAAACAAGGCCGGTGCAAAAGGCGCGTATCTGATATCGGCGGAAGGGATCGCCCATATTCCCGGGTTTTGCGTAAAGGCGGCGGATACCACGGCGGCAGGCGATACATTCAATGCCGCTTTTGCAATGTCGCTGGCGAACGGGATGGACGAGAGTGAAAGCATACGGTATGCCAATGCGGCCGCAGCTATATCCGTAACCAAATTGGGTGCGCAAAGCGCGATGCCGTCAAAAGACGAAGTGCGCGCGCTTTTAAATAGCGATCAAAATTAGGAGGAGTAACATATGAAATATTCATGCTGTATCGAGATGATATTCACGGAGTACGACTTTGTGGACCGTATCTACAAAGCCAGGGAAGCCGGATTCGATTTTGTGGAGTTTTGGTGCTGGGAGAACAAGGACATACCGGCCATCAAAAAAGCCCTGCAGGAAACCGGCATGCGCGTCGGCGTATTCCAGGGCAATATGGAGGGCAGGCTTGTCGATCCGCGGGATCACGAGAAATACATCGCGGGCGTTATGCGCTCCATAGAGGTTGCTATAGAGCTTGGCGCGAACACGCTGTTCCTTATGTCCGATATCATGAAGGAAGACCGTTCGGTGCTCGAAACGCCCTATTTCATATCGGACGAGGAGAAAAGGGCCGGCACGATCTCCATATTGAAAGAACTGGCGCCCGTCGCGGAAGCAAACGGCATCACGTTCATCATCGAGCCCTTGAATACCATCGTAGACCATAAGGGGTACTCGCTTTGCCACAGCCGTCCGGGGTTTGATATCATCCGCGAGGTAAACCATAAAAATATCCGCTTGCTCTACGACGCCTACCATATGCAGATCATGGAGGGCAACGTCATCGCCACCATAAAAGAAGGCATCGATACCATCGGGTATTTCCACATAGCGGATGTGCCGGGAAGGTTCGAACCGGGGACAGGCGAACTGAATTATGCGAATATTTTAAAAGTGCTGGGCGAATCCGGGTATACGGGCAATGTCGGCTTCGAATTTGAACCGAAAGACGGCAACAGCATGGAGACCGTGCGGCGCGTATTCGAACTGATCAAATAACGGAGGCTTAATATGGACAACAATTTGAAGCTAAAAATGTACAGGGATATGCTGCGTTTGCGGCGTTTCGAGGAAAATGTGCGCGATCTTTTCGGCTCCGGCAGGCTGCCGGGCTTCGTGCATCTCTACATCGGCGAGGAAGCCATTGCGGTGGGCGCCTGTGCGGCTATCAATCCGGACGACTATCTGACTTCCACGCACCGCGGGCACGGACATGTGCTTGCGAAGGGCGCGCGGCCGGACAGGATGTTCGCGGAGCTTTTCGCAAAATCCACGGGGTATAACAAAGCGAAGGGCGGCTCCATGCATCTTGCTGCGCCGGAGCTCGGGATTTTGGGCGCAAACGGCATCGTAGGCGGCGGATTGCCGTTGGCGGCGGGCGCGGCCATGAGCGCAAAGAAGATGAAAAACGGCAGAGTCTGCCTGTGCTTCTTCGGAGACGGCGGGAGTAACCAGGGCACGTTCCACGAATCGGTGAACATATCGGCGGCGTACGACCTTCCCTGCGTGTATATCTGCGAGAACAACATGTACGCGGGCGGCGTAAAGCAGTACTACGACGGCGAATACGTCAACGAGGGCATGGACTACCCGAGAAAAGTAAAGGACGTCGCGGAGCGGGCAAAGGGCTACGACATCCCCGGCGTTATTGTGGACGGAAACGATGTGGAAGCGGTATACGCAGCGGTTGCAAAAGCCGTGGAGCATGCGCGCGCCGGAAAAGGGCCCAGCCTCATAGAGTGCAAGACCTACCGCTGGCGGACGCATTTCGAAGTGGAGCCGGATACCTACCGCACACCCAGGGAACTGGAAAGCTGGAAAGAGAAATGCCCGGTTAAATGCTATGCGGAAAAATTAAAAGCGGAAGGCATCGCGACGCAGGAAGATATAGACCGTATCGGTCAAGAGGTGGACGAAGAGATGGCCGATGCCATACGGTTTGCAGAAGAGAGTCCGGAACCGGATCTGTCCGAAACAGATGCCGACGTTTACGCATAAGAGGGGGTTGCAGCAATGAGCAGAAAATCATACTCCGAAGCCATCATCATGGCGCAGCGGGAGGAAATGTTAAGGGATAAAAACGTATATTTAATGGGTCTCGACGTAGGCCCGTACGGCGGGGCTTTCGGGTGTTCGCGCGGGCTATGGAAGGAATTCGGACGCGATCGCGTCATGGATATGCCCATCGCCGAGGCCGGCTACGTCGGCACAGCGGTCGGTTCGGCTGCGACAGGCATGCGGCCTATCGCGGAGCTGCAGTTTTCCGACTGGATCACCATCGCGTCGGATCAGCTCGTGAACCAGGCGGCCAACATGCGCTACACATTCGGCGGCACACTCTCCATACCCATGGTGCTGCGCGCGCCGGTCGGCGGGTACATCTCCGCGGCTTCCCAGCATTCGCATATGTTCGAATCCTGGTTTGCATTCGTACCGGGGTTGAAAGTCGTTCTGCCCTCCAACCCGGCGGATGCCAAGGGGTTGTTGAAATCGGCAATACGCGACGACAATCCGGTCATGTTTTTCGAGCACAAACGCCTCTACGACGTAGTCGGGGAAGTAAGCGACGATCCGGAATTCCTCGTACCGCTGGGCAAGGCAAAGGTCGTGCGCGAAGGCAAAGACCTCACCATCGTGACCTATTCGCTGATGGTCCAGTTTGCGCTGGATGCGGCAAAAGAGCTGGAGAAAGAGGGCATCAGCGTGGAGATCGTGGACCTTCGCACCATCAAACCGATGGATACGGAGACGATTTTGAATTCCGTGAAAAAGACCAACCGGCTCGTGTGCCTGCAGGAAACCTGGCTTACCTGCTCCGTCGCTTCGGAAGTATCGGCGCTCGTGGCGGAAAACGCCATCGACTATCTCGACGCGCCCATCGTGCGTATCGGCGCAATGGATGTGCCGAGCCCGTTTTCACCCAAGCTGGAAAAACATGCGCTGCCTTCGGTGGAGAAGATCGTAACTAAAATACGCAGCATGTTTTAAGTAAACGGAAGGCGGGCTTATGAAAGCCCCTTCCCTATTAGGAGTGATAAGCTATGGCTGAAACGATAAAAATGCCTAAAAACGGTCTCACCATGCGGGAAGGCACGGTGGCGAAAATACATGTCAAAAAAGGAGCGGCCGTAAAAAAAGGCGAGCCTTTGATAGAATATGAAACCGACAAGATCACCGGAGAGATAGAATCCCCCCGGGACGGCACGGTCCTCGAGATCTACGCGCAGGAAGGGGATACGGTCGAAGTTCTGGCGCCCCTTCTGGCAATAGGCGATCCGGGAGAGGCCGTTGCGGCAGAGGTAAAAACGGCGGAAGCTGCTGCGGAAGAAAGATACGAACAACCCGCAGCGCCTGTTGCAAATGCAACCGCACCCGCAGCGTTGGGGCGCAAACTCGCGTCTCCCCTCGCAAGAAAGCTGGCCAGAGATTACGGCTTAACGCTGGATGGCATACCGGGCACCGGTCCGGATGGGCGCATTGTGAAAAAGGACATCGAGCGCGCACTGGAAGCCTCTAAAGTAAGGGCGACGCCGCTCGCCAAAAAAATCGCCCGCGAAAAGGGGATCGACCTTTCAACCGTACCCGGCAGCGGCGTGGGCGGCCGCATCCAGAAAACCGATGTCGAATCGGTACAAATACAGCCGGTATCCGCGCCTATGGCGGCAGTCCGGGCCGGAGGACGCAGGGAGAAGATGTCCGCCATGCGGCGCACCATCGCACAGCGCCTCCAGCAAAGCAAGCAGACCATACCGCATGTGTATTTCAAATGCGAGGTGAATGCGGCTGCCCTGCTGGAACAAAAAAACACCATTTCGCCGGTCATGCAGCAAAAATACGGGCAAAAGCTTTCCGTAAACGACATCATATTGGCGGCTGCGGCTGCTGTTTTGAGGGAATTCCCGGTGTTTGGCGCGCGCTCCGATGGCGACGAAATCGTCTATATGGACGCGGTGCATTTGGGGTTTGCCGTCAGTTTGGAAAACGGGCTCATCGTGCCGGTCATCCGCGATGCGGATAAACTGCCGCTTCCGGCGTTGGCGATAGAAGCTGCAAAGCTTGCGATCAAGGCGAAGGCAATGCAGCTAAAGACCGAAGAGATCACAGGCGGCACGTTTACCGTGAGCAACCTCGGCAGTTACGGCATGGAGGAGTTTTTCGCAATCATCAACCCACCGGAATCCGCCATACTCGCAGTCGGCGCGGCCATGGAAAAAGCGGTCGTAATAGACGGCAGCATCGCCATACGCCCCATGATGACGCTTTGCCTTTCCGTAGACCACCGCATTATAGACGGCGCGGTTGCGGCGGCCTTTATGAAGCGGCTGAAGGAAACGCTGGAGAACCCGGGAATACTGTTGATTTAGATAATTTGCAAGGAGTAAAGCATTATGTTTGGTTTATTAAAAGGCAAGAAAGCCGTTGTAACGGGCGCGGCCCAGGGCATCGGGCGCGCGGTTGCCGAGATCTATGCCGAGAACGGCGCGGATGTCGCCTTGTGCGACCTGAACGAAGCGCTGTTGAAAGAAGTGGCGGGGGAAATCGCAAAGGCGACCGGAAGGGTGTGCCTGCCTGTCGTTATGAACGTAGCGGACAGGTTAAGCGTGGATTCCGCCGTTACTGCCATACAGAAGGAATTCGGGCGGATCGACGTGCTCTGCCACAGCGCGGGCATACTCGTCCATTCGCTGATGCTGGATATGCAAGAGGAGCAGTGGGACAGGATTTTCGATATCAATGTCAAAGGGACATTTCTGGTCAACCAGGCAGTCGGCCGCGTCATGAAGGCGCAGGGCGGCGGGAAGATCGTGGATATTTCCTCCTGCTCCGGCAAAAAGCCGACCTGGGAAGAAGCGGCATACTGCTCCACCAAATCCGCGGTGAACGGATTTATAAAGGTGGCGGCCCTGGAACTTGGCAAGTACGGCATCAATGTAAACGCCGTTTGTCCCGGCGCTACGGATACCGAAATGGTGCGCAAGACGTTTATTACGAGCCCGGAGATCGAGCGGGAGTGGATCGAAAAGACGGCGTTAAAGCGGCTGGGGCAGCCGAAAGACCAGGCACGAGCGGTGCTGTTCCTCTCCTCGGAACTCGCCGACCATATTACCGGCGAGACGCTGATCGTCAGCGCGGGCGAAATGATGACGCAGTGACGTAAGGGGGAAAACAGATGAATACATGCAAAATTAAAGATTATAACGAAAAGCTTGGCCGTCTCCGCGCGTATATGAGCGGCAAAGGCTTCGGCCACGTCATACTGGCAAGGCGCGACAATTTCGCATGGCTCACCGGCGGCGGGGACAATAAGATATTCCGAAGCAGCGACATCGGCTTCGGGATATTGGTCGTTTCACAGGATCGCGTCACATTTATCGCGCAGTACATGGATATGGCGCGCATACGGGACGACGAATTAAACGGATTCGATATGGAGACCATTACCTTGCGCTGGCAGGACCCGTCCCGCGAGGAAACGGCGCTTGCCATCTGCAAGGGCATGAGAACCGCGGGCGATTTTGACTTAAAAGGCGCCGAAAACGTACAGGGTGAACTTGTACGGCTGCATTTCCCGCTGACGGACTACGATATGGAGCGTTATGCCGAGGTCGCAGGCCTTTTTGACCGGCTTTTAAAAAATGTGGCTGACCGCATCCGCCCGGGTATGACCGAACATGAGATAGAGGCCGATATCCTCTATGAATACGCAAAAGAATGCGCGACGCCCAAGGTGCTTTTGGTGGGCAGCGACGAGCGGATTGCGAAATACAGACACCCCAACGCCTCCGATAAAAAAGTGGAGAAGCTGGTGCTGATGCATCCCGCGGCCGAGAAATGGGGGCTGCATGCGAACATCACGCGCATGGTGTATTTCGGCGACAAACTGCCGGAAGAGCTGGACCGCAAATATGAGCTTTTGAATCGCATACAGGCGCAGACGGTATCCATGCTCCGCCCCGGCGTCCGCTACCATGAAATATTGGATGAACGCAAGAAAATTTTTGCGGCGTACGGGTGCGAAGACGAGTTTATGAACCACTATCCGGGCGCGACGGCCGGGTACTTCATCGGCTCCGCACAGCCCATCATAGACAACGAGGAGATCATGGACCGCATGGTATATGACTGGTTCATCACCGTAGCGGGCGCAAAGGTGGAGGAGCTCTCCGTAAGCGGCCATGACGGCGGCAAAGTGCTGTCCGCAGCGGGAGCCTGGCCCTTGAAAGAATACGCCTGGCAGGGAAAGACATACAAACTGCCCGTGATACTCTTGAAATAGGAGGCTTAAAGATGAAGAAGACAACACTTCTAAACAGCAATATTTCGGCGGTAGTGAGCCGTATGGGGCACATGGATACGATAGCGATCGGCGACGCAGGCCTGCCCATACCGGAGGGGCCGGAGCGCATCGATCTTGCGGTGTGCAAAGGCCTGCCCGAATTTTTGCCGGTACTGGAGGCGGTTTTATCCGAGCTTTGCGTGCAAAAGGCGGTGATCGCCTCGGAAATGAACGAGAAGAACACCGCGTTATACGCGAATTTAATTGCAAAATTTAAAGACATGGGTGTGCAGGTGGTAGAAGTGCCGCATACCGTTTTCAAAGAATTAACGAGAGCTTCCAAGGCGGTCGTACGCACGGGCGAATGCCTGCCGTATGCGAACATCATTTTGGAATCGGGCGTTGTTTTTTAAAAGGAGGAGAGGGAAATGAAAGAGACCATGCGCGCAGGCGTGTTTGAAGGAGAGGGCGTTTTAAAGATAAAGGAAGTGCCCGTACCCATGATACAAAAGGCAGATGACATCATACTGGAAGTGGAGACATGCTCCATCTGCGGAACGGATGTGCATATCATGTCCGTACCGCCGGGATACATCGCCAAGCCCGGCACCATACTCGGGCATGAGCTTGTAGGGCGTGTCGTGGAGGTAGGCTCCGGCGTATTGAATTTCAAACCGGGCGACCGCGTTGTGAGCAATCCGAACGATTACTGCGGCGTTTGCCGGTATTGCCAGCTAAACCTGCCCAATCAGTGCGAAAACATGATCCCCATGGGCATCGGCGCGGACGGCGGATTTGCGGAATACGTACGCGTATCCGAAAAGGTCGCGCATAAAATATCCGACAGCCTGCCGACGGAAGTGGCCGCGTTTGCGGAACCGCTGGCCTGCCTCGTCAACGGCATGCAGAAGATACGCATCAATCCCGGCGAAAGCGCGCTCGTGATCGGCGCCGGGCCGATCGGCCTGATGTTTGTACAGATGGCCAAGGCTGCGGGGGCTTCGCCCGTGATCGTATCCGAGCCGTCACCTTTGAGGCGTGATTACGCGTTAAAATGCGGCGCGGATTTTGCTGTCAATCCCATGGAAACGGATGTTGAGGCGTTTGTAAAGGAAAAGACGGGTATCGGCTCGGATTATGCCATCGACGTTGTGGGCTCGCAGATATGGGAAGCCGTAAAAGCCATCCGCAAGGGCGGCAAGGTGCTTTTATTCGGCGTAAACGCAAAAGCGGTGCCGACCGTGGTGCAAAGCCAGATCACATTCAAGGAAGCTTCCATACTCGGCACATGGCTCGCCAACGCGACATTCCCGAAAGCGGTGCAGATACTGGAAAGCGGCGTATTGAAGCTCAAGGAACTCGTCACGCATAACCTGCCTTTAGGCGGACTGGCCGAGGGCATCGAGCTCATGCGCAAAGGCGAAGGCATCGAGATACTGATCGACCCGAAGCGATAAGGAGCAATTACCATGGACCTGAAGGGCAAAACGGCGCTCATCACCGGCGCAGGGCGCGGAATCGGAAGGCAGATCGCCATAGACCTGGCGAAAGAAGGCGTAAACCTGGTGCTTTGCTCGCGCACAGAAAAGGAACTTGCGGAAACGGCGAAGGCTTGTGATGCTTATGGTGTTTCCTGCGCGGTCTGCGCGGCGGACTTAAGCCGTATGCAGGGTATTTGTAAACTCGTGCAGACAGCCGGGGAAGCTTTCGGCGGCGTGGATATACTCGTGAACAACGCGGGGGTCATCAAATCAGACGGTATCGACGGCGTTTCGGAGGAAGACTGGGATCTCACCATGGCCGTGAATGTAAAGGCGCCCTTTTTCCTGTCGCAGAAGCTCCTGCCGTATATGCGGGAAAAGCGCGAAGGCTACATCATCAATATCTGCTCGACCGTCGCTCTCGGTGCAAAGCCGGAGGTCACCAGCTATTCCGTATCGAAGTACGGCATGGTCGGCGAAGCGGAGGCATTGTACAAGGATTGCGGGGAATACGGCGTAAAGGTGAGCAGCATCTATCCCGGTGTGACGGATACGGAGATGCTGCGCTCCCAGGATATGCCCTGTGGGCCGGATCAGTGGATGCAACCGGAGGATATCTCCTATTGTGTTCTGTTTTTATTGAAGTCCTCTTCACGCATGGTGGTAAAGGACGTCGTTCCATGGTCTGTGGGGTACGACAAGATATAGAGAGGGGTTTTGATTTATGGATAACAGGGAACGCGTGCTTGCCGCTCTTTCGCATAAAGAGCCGGATAAAACGCCTGTCAGCATCGGCTCCACGATCGTGGACGGTTTCACCAAATACGCGAAGGCGGCATATGAAGGCTACCGCCAGCGCGAGAGCACGCCGGAGATTTTAACGCATATCGCCATGCAGACGGTTGCTACGCCGGACTGGTTAAAAGACGAGCTCGGCATGGAATTCGAGACGATCCGCATGAAGGGGCCGTTTCTCGATACCACGGTATTCGATGCGGAGGGCTCCTATACGGACGAATTCGGAATCTTCTGGAAAAAATGCGCGCTTTACAATGACCCGGTCAAGGGTCCCTTATACGGGCCGATCACGCGTGAGGATATCGTAAAAAAAGCGACATGGCCGGATGCCTACGATACCGGAAGGGTAAAGGGTCTGCGGGAGGAAGCGCTGGCCATAAAAGAAAAAGGCGACAAGATCATCGTGGCCGACATCATGTGCGGCGGCCCTTTTGAACAGTCCCTCTGGATGCGCGGCTGGGACGATTTTCTCTGCGACCTCTATATCGATCCGGCGCTGGCGGAAGCACTCATGGACCGCATTACGGAATCCGCGATAGCTTTTTGGGATGCATACTTAAATGAAATCGGAGACTGTGTGGATATCGTCTGCCAGGGCGACGACCTGGGGATGCAGGACAGGAGCATCATTTCCGCCGAACTTTACAACAAATATGTGAAGAAATACCACAAACGCCTGTACGGCTTTATCAAATCCAAGACGAAGGCTAAGGTTTTCATGCATTCCTGCGGCAGCGTTTACAACCTGCTGCCCGGACTCATAGAAGCCGGCGTGGATATTTTAAACCCGGTACAGATCACGGCAAAGAATATGGAGCCGGAGCGCTTAAAAAAGGATTTCGGGTGCGAGCTCGTATTCTGGGGCGCGGTCGATACGCAAAAAATATTGCCGAACGGGACACTGGAAGAAATCTGCGGGCATATCAAACAGCTTATTGAGATCCTCGCTAAAGACGGCGGGTATATACTGGCCCCGGGGCACAACATTCAAAACTACATTGCGCCCGAGCGCATCGAGGCCATGGTACAGGCCATGAAAGAATTCCGGTAAAAAAACAATTGCAGCCGGTATAAAGCTGAATAACTGAAAAACATGAGCAAAATCGAATCCTGTATGAAACCGGTGTTAAGGCGCCGGATTCAGTATATATGAATTGAAAAACGTTTACAAAACCGTTTACAAGGAGGTTTTAGAAAAATGGAGACAAGGGATCAGTTGATCCGGCGCATCCGGGAGAAAGCCCGCTTGATGCGCAAACATTCACTCGATATGGCTTTGGTTGCGGGTTCCAACGGGGCGCACCTGGGGCCGGGATATTCCATGATGGAGATCATGGCCGCATTGTATTTTGGGGTTATGAAACACGACCCGAAAAACCCGCAATGGGAGGAGCGCGACAGGTTCGTATTAAGCAAGGGACACGGCGTGCTCGGGTATTACACCGCGCTTGCCGAAGCGGGCTATTTCGGAACGGAACTGCTAAAGACATTTGAAACGACGGACAGCTTTTTAGCCGGGCATCCGAGCCTCAACATGCAATACGGCATAGAGGTGACGACGGGCAGCCTGGGGCAAGGCATATCGCTCGCGGCCGGTATGGCGCTGGCGGCCAAAACGGACCGCAAAAAACACGTTGTATACTGCTATCTGGGTGACGGGGAATGCAACGAGGGTATGGTCTGGGAGGCGGCGATGAGTGCGTCGCACTTCGGCCTCGATAACCTTGTAGCCATAGTCGACCGGAACCTTCTGCAAAGCGACGGCATCGGCAGGGATATCATGTACCTGGGCGATATGGCCGGGAAATGGCGCAGCTTTGGCTGGGAGACGGCGGAAATAGACGGGCATGACGTGGGAGAGATCATCGACGCGCTGCACTACAGGAGCCGCCCGGTAAACAAGCCCTATGCCGTAATCGCACGGACCGTAAAAGGCAAAGGCGTGTCTTTCTTTGAAAACGACAATAAGTGGCACCACTTTAAATTGAACCAGGAACTGTACGACGCCGCCATGCGCGAGCTTCAGGAGGAGGAATAAAGCTTATGTTGACGATCGACGCGGAAAAAATACAAGAATGGTCTTCTATCGGCGCGCGCGGCGCTTTTGGCGCAGCCATGATGGCGCTTGGCGAAATGATGGATGATCTCGTGGTTTTGACGGCTGATCTTTCCGATGCTACACGCGTGACGCAGTTTAAAAACAAGTTCCCGCACAAATTCTATAACATCGGGATCGCGGAACAAAACCTCATCGGCATTGCTGCCGGCATGGCCAAAGAGGGCAAGACGGTTTTCGCCACCACATTTGCGGCGTTTGCCTCCATGCGGGCATGCGAACAGGTGCGCACCAATATGGGCTATATGCAGCAGAACGTAAAGTTTTTGGGCGCGGACGGCGGGGTCGTGATGGGAACGCTCGGCAATACGCATTATGCCGTGGAGGACCTCGCGATCATACGCGCCATGCCCTATCTTACAGTGCTTTCTCCGGCAGATGGCCTGGAGATCATAAAGGCGACAATGGCGGCAGCCGCCATGAAAGGCCCGGTGTATATCCGGCTGACCGGCGCGGCCAACAACCCTGTCGTTTACGAAGAAGACTACGATTTCGAGATCGGTAAGGCGGTCAAACTGCGGGAAGGCGGCGATATCGCCATCATTGCGACGGGTACGATGGTGTATGAATCGCTGCAGGCGGCGAAGATACTAAAGGACAAGGGCCTTGAAGCCGGTATCTACGACATGCATACCATCAAACCGCTGGATGTACAGGCCATACAGGAAGCCTGCAAGGGCGCGCGGCTTTTGGTCACCGTTGAGGAGCATAGCGTGATCGGGGGACTGGGCAGCGCGGTGGCGGAAGTAAAAACAGCCATTCCGGGTGCGCCGGTACAGATGATTATCGGCCTGCCGGACCGCTTCGGAAAGATCGGGACCTACCGCGAGCAGCTTATCCGCTACGGACTGACAGGCGAACAGATCGCCGAAAAGATTTTGAACGGCATGAAGTGATCGTTTGCCATTAAAAATACCATACATTAAATTAATCTATAAACCGTTTGATATCTCCAACATTTTGGGATTCAGGCGGTTTATTCGATGTGCAGCGGGCAAAACAACTGTAATAAATGCGCCAGCCGCCGTCTTTTAAAAGGGGCGGATATCCCTAATAGCTGAGCTAAAAACAGGTTTTAGTCCGTGTACAGCGCTTTTAAACCTTCGTCAAGGTGGCCTTTCCAGTTGCTCCAGTTATGGCTTTTATGCATATTTCATATAATTCACATGCTGGCCGTTTGCCTTGAGCAGCGCAACCATCGCGTCGTTCATCTCCTCAGTGTCTTCAATCGTTCCGGTTTGAATGCAAAACCTTATCGTGTGAGCGGCGGCCTTTTCTGCCATGCCAAATATAAGCCAGTCTTTCGGCCAGAAAGAGCCCGACTGCGATAAAACCCTGCCAAATGCAAAAGGAGTTTTGAAAGCCAGGTATAGGGCAGTGAGTCCGCCCCAGGATACGCCTATGACCGATCTTTCCGGGATTTGCCGCACAAAGCCGCTTTCAGGGCTTAAATATTCGTTTTCCACAGCGGGCGCCAGTTCATTCATAACATAGCTGCAATACGGCTCATAAACCGTATACTCCGTATTCCTGTCGTCCGGATCGACCAGAACCGCGACAGATGACGGAATTTCCCTCTTATCTATCATATAGTCGAGGATCCTGTCGATATTGGCAAAGTTCAGATAGTCGGAACCGTCCAGAGCGTATAAGATAGTGTTGCAGCCTTTTTTATAATCCGGAGGAAGGTATACATGATACCGCATTTTCTTATTCAGGTAACGGCTGCCGTATATTATGTCCTTTATCAGGGACCCTTTAGGAACGGTTTTGGCCAATATCGCTTCATACGAACTCCGGTATCCGGGCATTACGAGTATCGAATTTCCCGAACCCCCGGGGTCGGTTTGTTCATTCAGCGGATCGGCTATCCACCTTCCGTCTACAATGTATTTGTATTCGAAGCGCGCATTTTCCGGGAAGGTTTTTTCTATATACCACAGGCTGCTGTTTTCAAGCCGCACCAATTTATCTTCCGGCTCCCAGCGGTTGTACTCGCCGGCCAGATAAACCTTTTCGGCATCTCCTTTATATATGAAAATGACTTCCCCGTTACCCATGATGGGGGACCTGTTTTTTGGCAGTTCATCCAAACGGGTTTTAAGGCCCATGAAATCCACCCTAAGCAATTTTTTAAGTCTAGTTTGCCCGGTTCTTGCGGTAAGAAACCTTTTCCATAGGACGATGTTTATTTAACAATAGGGTGAGATATATTGAAACCGGTCAGGGGGATATTAAAGGAAACACTGATTAATACGCCATCATGTCATTCTTAAGGGAGCGCAACGACTGAAGAATCTTTGTAATAAGGCCATTTCTTAAGATTCTTCGCTTCGCTCAGAATGACGAAAAGAGAGTTTTTCAGTGCTTCCTAAAGTCTTTCTTCTGATGCTTGCGGGGGATATGCCGAGTTCCAGCCTGTATTTCGCCACCGTGCGCCTTGAAATCCCGATGCCCGATGCGCTTAAGTAAGCCGCTATTTTCCCGTCGCTTTCAGGGAAAAACGCGTTTTCACCCCCTATGGTTTTTTTTATGAACTGCTTGATCTGCAAAGGGCTGTACCGCTGGCTGAACCTTGACCGGCCGCTGAAGAAAAAAGAGGCGGGATGAATGCCCTGGGGGCTTTTTATATATTTATCGCAAAGCGCGCGTGTTACCGTGGACGGATGTACGCCCAGCGATTGCGCAACGTCTTTTTTTGATAACGGCACCATTTGCCCGCTGCCGTACAGGAAAAAACCGCGTTGCAATTCCGCTATCCTTTTCCCTGTATTCAGCAGTGTGGAGTATCTTTTTTGGACGGACTTTTCCAGCCATTTTGCCTCGCTCAGCATGCTTAAAATATATTTTGCTTCCCCGGCTGAGAGCGCCTCGTCCCGGTAAAAAGGCCTGCTACCATCGATTTTCAGTTTATATACCGTGTCCGGGTTCAAACGTGCGGTTGCGTTTTCCCCCTCTGTATCGATGATGATATCCGGCTCGATATACAAGATGGTATCGGGGGCGCAGAACGATTTTGCAGGATACGGGTTAAGCTTTTTTATTTGCGCCAAAAGGGCTTTGGAAAAGTCCGCGCCGATGCCGGCGGCGTGCTCGATATACGCGAAATTTTCCCTGGCTAAATAATCCAAATAGTTTTGAATGATAATTTTTGCGTTTTTAGAAAGCAATCCCTTCGCTTTCAGCTGTATCATGATGCTCTCCCTGTAGTCCTTTGCGCCGATTCCGGGGGGATCGAGTTTTTTTACTTCGCGTAGCAGCAGTTTGACCTGTTCTTCGCCGAAGCCTGTTTTCTTAGAGATTGCGCTTAACGAGCCTTTAAAAAAGCCGTTTTCGTCCAGAGAATCTATGATCATGTACAGCGCTTTTTTATGCGCGCCTTTATAATTCAATAACTCGAGCTGCTCGATAAGGTGCATATCGAGCGACGCCGTCCCGGTATTTTTCACGTAGGAAGAAAGATCGTCGGATCCGGAAGCGCGGCTTTCGCGATAAGGGGGAACCACTTCGATCAGAGGGTTGTTTAAAGCGTAATCATTCAGTACTTTTTCCAGCTCGCGGCAGGATGCGCTCAAAATATGCAGGGATACATTCTGTTTAGGATTGATCCGCAATTTTTGCGATAGGCCGGTTTTATATGTCTGCTGCATGGTTTTCACCCAAAAAAGCTCTTAATGTCGCCCGTATAATGTATTTACCGTCATATAAATACTTGATGGGCAGGCACGCATATGTACAATGCGCATCTCCCGGCCGTATACCGTCTTCGGCAGCCAAACGGTTCAACGTCTGCGACAGCAGGCTTTTTGCTTCCGGCGTATTCTCCCTGCTCTCATAGGTTTCCATTTCCAGCATGTATACAGGTTCGATCAGGCCGCATTTATCGTGCGTTTTATGGGAGCCGAGAGAAACTGCCGGGTATTCGAACAAACGGCAGATTTCAAACGGCGCATTGCCGATCGAAACAACAGGCACCGGACCCGGAAAAGGATTGTGTGCGTTTAATAATTCCAAAAGCTGCGGACAAGACCGGACGTCCTGCAAAGCATAGCGTACCGGTATATTCCCGTATATCCTGATACCGTGACAGTCGATGGGCGTTTGTATCATTTGCGGAATCCCCTGGTGGACGAAATACAGGGATTCCGTGTTCCAGTCGGCAATGTACATGGTTTCGTTGGGCTGCAGCGAGATTATATCGTACAGAAAAGAAAGCTCCTCGCATTGATAGGTATCCAGGCCGGTATACAGTATCGTATTTTCTCCGACCAGGCCGCCGTTGCTGCGTAAAAAATAAAGCGGACAGTCAATGTTATAACCTTTAAGTATTTCCTTTATATGCGCGATGGTTTGTTCAATATAAGGCCGTAAAACCAGGTTTAAAAGCAAGGTGTTCCCGCGTGTGATAAAATCCCTGTTCAATAAATGGCGGGAAGGATAAATGACAATATGCGGATATTTTGTGGAAAGCAAATCGTAAAGAATGCTTTCGATATTGTATTCTGTAATGGAATACGGGCTGTTTATCGCGATGTAGCCGACATTCGAGTCCTCTATCAGATCGATCAGCGCGCCCAAGTTTATAAATCCTTTTTGGAAGTCGTACAGCAATGAAAAATTCAGCACTTTGTCCGTGATGCCGCCGTCGCTTCCGGAAACGGCTACAGCATTTACCGGGCTGCCTGATGTAGGGTGGATCTGAATATAAAGCACATTTGAGATCTTCTTTTCCAGAGAAAGCTTTTGCCGGGTGAAATCGACCGATACCAGCACGTTTTTAATTTCCGCCGCAAAACGGCCATGCCCAATAACGCGGCTGATAGCCATACGCGGTGTGTTCAGAGGACCCGAGCAGGCGATGCTTTGTCCGCCGATGCAGATATTCGCGGCAGTTTTATTATCGCGGTTTTTAATTATAAGGCTTGCGCGAAGGTTCATATAATCCTCATCCAAAATAATAACTCGCGTTCATTTGCTCGAGCGAACGGTAACGGGTCTTATAACCAAAACACTGGGGGCCTACAACATCCAGCGCGCGCGGCGTTTTTAGGGCGAGCGGAGCCGGAAGCCCGATTACGGCCAGCTCCATCCCGGGCTTTACCTCGCTGTTTGGGACCGGCTTTAATCTTTGCAGGTCCACGAAAGTGATGATATCCGGAACCATTGCCGCAATGGCGTTGTCCTTGAAGGCGATGAGGTTTTCATTATGGACCAGTATTGAAAAAGTATGGTTTTTATAGTCGCCGGATCCCGAAAGGGATATGTTGTCCCAGTTTAGCTTTTGAACGCGCTCGATCTCATTCACCGTGCCTTTAAACAACTCGATGCATTTTCCATATACGGAATTCTTGCTTACGTTGATCAGTCCGGCGAGCATATCCTGATAGCTCTTCGCGCTGACGATTTCCCGGCCGATTTCAGCCGCAAACGATATCGTATTCGGGATCAGGCATTTTTTAATGACGCTTCCGGGATTTTCGTATCCTGCAAGAAAGCCTATACCTCCGTTTTCAAACAGCACTTTGCGTATGCCAAGCTCCAGAAGGAAGGTGTCGTCCTGGAAGATCTCATAGCAATTTCCCCGGTTATCCTGGAAAACGCATGGGTTGCAGGCGATATTGTTGATATGGAACGTCGTCATCTGCAGCTCCGGAAAGGCCCTTCCCATTGCGTCGCCGTCGACCAACGGGCAACCCAAAACACAGGCGCCGATAACGCCGTACAATATATTCAGGCTTACGGCTTCGAGTGCGAATAAACCCGAATGCTTATGGTTGGTCAATTGTGACAATCTATTGATGATATTTGTGCATTCCGTACTGGTCATAGGGTTTTCGTCGGAAAGCTCGGACGAGCCCATCATGCATATCGACGCATAATTCGCCTGATCCCTTATCTCAAACAAGTCCAGAAGCGTTACGGTTTTCCCCGGCTTTAAAAGCTCCTCCAAATGAAGCTGGAGCAAAAGGCTATGCCCGCCGCCTCCCGAGCCGAGAAACACCCCTCCGTATGTCAGCGGCATGATCCACGACTGATCGATGGTTTTCATTTCTGCCCCTCGTGATCTTTCATTTTTTTTATCCGCCGGTACAGTGTGGCCAGGCTGATATCAAGCGCCAGGGCGATTTGCTTTTTGCCCTGCGTGCCGAATCCGTGTTTTTCAATGAGCTCCGCCAAAACCGGATCTTCGCAGGGAAGCTTTTGAAAATGCTCCCGCTGCTGCTTTTTTACTGGCTCTGTCATGCCGCCGGGTTCGCTTTTATCCGACAGTATTGTTTTAAGGTAGGCGGGCAGATGCCCGGCAGTGATGCAGTCGTCATTGCATACGGTGATCGCATATTCGATCACGTTTTCCAGCTCGCGCACATTGCCCTTCCATTCATAATCGACAAGTAAGCTCACCAGCAGCGGATCGATGTTTTTAAAAGGCTTGTCGTTCAATACGCAGTATTTCTTTATATTGTGATGGAGCAAAATCAAAATATCTTTTTTACGGGTGCGCAGGGGCGGTATGTGTATCGGGATGACGTTGATACGGTAATACAGGTCTTCCCGAAATATTTTTTCTTTTATCAGCGTTTCGATATTCTGGTTTGTCGCACAGATATAACGCACGTCAACGGAGATGGATTTTACGCTTCCGACAGGCTCCACCTTTTTATCCTGCAGCACGCGCAGCAGTTTGGCCTGCAGTGAAAGCGGCAGATCCCCGATTTCGTCCAGGAAAAGCGTCCCCCTGTCCGCGGCGACTATTTTACCCGTCTTACCGCCTTTTTTGGCGTCGGTAAACGCACCGCCGACATATCCGAAGAGTTCGCTTTCAAGCAGATTTTCGGGTATGGCGGCGCAGTTGAGCGCTACAAACGCCTCGTTTTTTCGCGGGCTGGCCTCATGGATCGCTTTGGCAAAAATCTCCTTGCCTGTTCCGCTTTCTCCTAAAATCAGCGTTGTAGAGTTCGCCGCCGATACCTGCATGGAAATATCTATGCAGTTCGTGATGGAAGGATCGGTTCCGAGTATGTGATGAAAAGCGATTTCCCGGTTGTTGCCGGCGGACAGCGCAGACTGAATCGAAAATGGCTGGGATTTCATAAATACGATCCGGCCTAAGTTTTTCGGGCCTTTGAATATCGGAAATGTAACCGCATTTTTTGTTCTGTCGTCGCTCCAATTCTCATTTTGGGCGATGATGTTCTGATAAATGACAGCGCCGTCCGCGTCTATGGCGGATATGGCGTGCGGATTCAAATCGATGACCTTCTTTGCAAGCTGCCGGTAGAACTCATAGTTGTCAGATTGCATGGAAATAGAACGGTATTCATCCATAACGCCTGCAATATTGCACAGAAGCGATATCAATAAACCGGCGTCACCGCTAAAGCTGTTACGGTATATAAACCGTCCGAAAGACGGTATGTATATCTCCATCTCAGCGCTGCATTCGGCTGCTTTGTCGCAGGATTCGCAAAACGCGCTTTCTTTATTCATGATAATAACAGGGTTTGCGGTCTCCTTGAATAAGGCCGTATCCGCTTCAAAAACAGGATTGCCGATAAGCGCCAAAAAATCTGAAAAGAGTTTTTTGTTTTTAACGAACATAACATCATCCTTTATCAGGAATGTTTTATGTACGTATATTATATGATAAAAATTCTCAATTTACAAGCATGCGAAAGTTTCTCAAGTGAATGCGAAAAATTCTCATGTTTGAGCTTGTTTTACATATTTAATTGAAAAACAGCGCCCTATATTGGCACCAAAATTGCTGCATATTATGATGCAACTCATTATTTATCATTAATTAAAAATTGAAAAGGAGAAAGCCAAAATGGAAAAAGAAAAGAAATCCGGTGTAGTAGAACAATACGCTTTGGGGCAGATCCCAAAGTCGGAGAGAAAATCCTGGCTTAGCATCGCACTCATATGGGCGGGCGCTATGATCTGCGTCCCGTCGCTGATGCTGGGAGGCAGCCTGGTAAGCGGTTTGCCGCTTGTGCCGGCAATTCTGGCCGGTGTACTCGGGTATACGATCGTAGTGATCTACATGACGTTCCAGGGGATGCAGGGCACCGACCTTGGCAGGCCTACTGTTGTGTCGGCTTCATCGGCCTTTGGGCAGACCGGTTCGAGAGTCGTTATATCCCTCATACTGGGCATATCGATCATCGGCTGGTTCGGCGTTCAATGCGGCGTCACAGGCACCGCTTTTTCGGCGATCATGGCATCCATGGGTGTGGATTTTCCTGTCTGGCTGGGCGCGCTGATCTGGGGCATCATCATGCTTTCGACTGCGATTATCGGCTACAAAGCGCTTGCATATTTAAACTATATTGCAGTTCCGGCGCTGGTCATCATCATCGTGATCGGCGTCATTGCAGCTTTGAACAAATTCGGTATTGAAGCTTTGGCGACCATGCAGCCGGCAACGCCGTTCGGTTTCCTGCAAGGCGTGGCGGTCGCGGTCGGCGGCTTCGCGGTCGGCGGCGTTATCGCGGCGGACTATTCACGATATGCGAAGAGCCGGAAGGGCTCTGCCGTTTCTACGATCGTAGGTGTATGGCCGCTCGGAATTCTGCTGATCGTCGGCGGCGCTATCATGTCTGCCGTTGCGGGCACTTACGACATGACCGCCGTATTGACCCAGCTCGGCGTACCGGTTATAGGGCTTATCGTGCTCATTCTGGCCACATGGACGACCAACACCGTCAACGCGTATTCGGGCGGCCTGGCACTCACGAACCTGTTTGGCTTGAAGGACAATAAAAGAGCGCTTACCACCGCCATTGCCGGCGTTATCGGCACGGTTCTGGCTGTAGCCGGCATACTCAACTTTTTCATTCCCTTCCTGGTCATTCTGACGGCGGGCATTACCCCGATCGCGGGCGTGATGATAGCGGATTACTGGATCAAAAAACGCGGAAAGCCGGAGAAATGGGCGCCGGCTAAAGGCGTCCGGTGGACGGCGATCGCCGCGTGGCTCGCCGGCGGTTTAGTCGGATATTTCGTTACATGGGGCCTTACTGCCATTAACGCAATCGTAGTCGCAATGGTACTGTATCTGGTGCTTGAAGCACTTTTCGCAAGCAAAGATCAAGCCCCCGCAGTGGATAAAGGACAAAACATTCAGGAGTAAAAAAATGATAAAACTTGGCGAAGAAGCGATTGAAAATATAGCAATAGGAGCCGCATTGCTCGGAACGGGCGGCGGAGGAGACCCGCATCTCGGTAAACTGATGGCGCTTCAAGCGGTAAGGAAATACGGTCCGGTAACGATGCTCGACCCTTTGGAGATCGACGACGACATGCTTGTCGTACCGTCGGCCATGATGGGGGCGCCTTCGGTGCTGGTAGAAAAAATTCCGAACGGCAATGAGTTTAAACGCTGTTTCAACGCAATATCGAGATATCTGGGGAAAACGGTCGGAGCGACAATGCCGATAGAAGCGGGCGGGATCAATTCCATGATTCCGCTTGCCGTTGCGGCGCAGATGGGATTGCCGATCATCGATGCGGACGGAATGGGAAGGGCGTTTCCCGAGCTGCAGATGGTGACTTACCACTTAGACGGCATCACGGCCTCTCCCATGGTGGTTACGGATGAGAAAGGCAACATGGAAGTCCTGGAAACGATCAGCAACAAATGGGCGGAAGACCTGGCGAGAGTGGCGACGATCACAATGGGCGGCTCGGTCATTGTAAACATCTATCCCATGACCGGGAAACAGGTAAAAACATCCGCTATTTCCAATATACTGAGCTATTCCGAGAAGATCGGGGCGATCATCAAAAAATCTATGCAGACCGGCTGCAATCCGATCGATGAGCTGCTGGATCTGACGAAGGGGTATCTGCTTTTCAAAGGCAAGATAAACGATGTGCTTCGGGAAACGAGGGCCGGGTTTAATTTCGGAAAAGCGGTGATGCAGGGCGTTGAAGAGTATAAAGGCGCTGCGTTTGAGCTGGAATTCCAGAACGAGAACCTGATCGGCAGAAAAGACGGTGCTGTGATGGCCAGCGTACCGGATCTTATTTGCTGCGTGGACCTGGAAAGCTCCATTCCCATCACGACGGAAGCGCTTAAATACGGGCGGCGCGTTGCGGTGCTGGGCCTTCCGTGCGACAGGAAATGGCGGACGCCCAAGGGAATAGAAACGGTGGGGCCGAGGTATTTCAGGTACGATATCGATTATGTCCCGATCGAAGACCGAATGAAAGGAGTGGTAACAAAATGAACTACAGATTGGGTATTGACGTGGGGGGGACCAATACGGACGCGGTTATTATCGACGACCGGTTTAACCTGATCTCCAAGATAAAGACGCCGACCACAAAGGATGTTACCACCGGCATTTACAATGCGATCAAAGGCGTACTGGATCAGTGCGGCATAGACAAGAAGGATATCCGCTTTGCAATGCTCGGCACGACGCATTGTACAAACGCAATCGTTGAGCGGAAGAAATTATGCAAAGTGGGCGTCTTGCGGATGGGCAAGCCGGCTACCGAGGCGATACAGCCGATGGTGGACTGGCCTTCCGGGCTTTCCGGCGCAGTGAACGGAGGATTTGAGATAACGTACGGCGGATACGAATTTGACGGCAGAGAGCTTACACGGTTGGATGAAGAAGAACTGCGCGGCATTTTCCGGCGTTTCAAAGGCAAGATAGATTCTCTTGCCATATGCGCCGTATTTGCGTCCATACGTTCCGACTGCGAATACAAGGCAATGGAGATAGCAAAACAGGAACTGGGCGATCTGCCGGTATCCCTTTCGAGCGAGATTGGGTCGCTCGGGCTTATCGAGAGGGAAAACGCCACGATACTGAACGCGGCCCTGATGAAGGTCGCGGAGACGGTAACGGAAGGGTTCATCGCCGGCCTTAAAAAAGAGGGCGTGGAAAACGCGAACGTCTATCTTTGCCAAAACGACGGAACGGTGATGTCCGCCGAGTATACCAAGCGGTATCCGATACTCACGGTTGCGTGCGGACCGACCAACAGCATACGCGGCGCTTCTTTCTTAAGCAAAAAAAGGGAGGCTATCGTGCTGGATGTCGGCGGAACGACAAGCGACATAGGCGTGATCACCAAAGGCTTCCCCCGGGAATCGTCTCTCGCGGTCGATATCGGCGGCGCGCGGACGAACTTTCGGATGCCGGACCTCGTTTCGATAGGCTTTGGCGGCGGCACGATCATACGCGAAAAGGACGGCGAAATACAGGTAGGCCCGGACAGCGTAGGGTATCTGCTGACCGAGAAAGCTTATGTCTTTGGGGGCGATACGCTGACCGCTACGGACATCGCGGTGCGGCTTGATATGGCCGACATCGGAGACAAATCCAAAGTAGCGTTTCTGGATATGGGTTACGCGCGGCGCGTTATGGACAAGATCATGCAGATAGTTACCCAGGGTATTGACAAGATGAAGCTCTCGAAGGATGAAGTCAACCTGATACTGGTCGGCGGCGGAAGTGTTTTAATACAGGACCGGATTGAAGGCATATCGGAAGTGATACGGCCGGAAAATTACGATGTCGCCAATGCGCTCGGCTCCGCCATCGCCCAGGTCAGCGGCGAACTGGACAGGATCTTCACGCTGGACGGAAAAACCCGGGAAGCGGTCATAGAGGAAGCGAAAAACATGGCTATAGGCGAAGCCAAAAAAGCGGGAGCAGATCCGGATACGATAGAAATCGTAGAGCTCGAGGATATCCCGCTGGCTTATCATCCGGGCAACGCAACGCGCATCAAAGTAAAGGCCGCAGGAGAGCTTCTTCCGATACAATAAAGCTTCCGTGCGGTCTCAAGCATAAGAAATCTAAAGGAGCAGGTTTATGAAAATACTCAATATCATACCGGTGCCGGGGCTGCCGATCGCAAGTGAGGTTGCGGCTTTCATGGAAACGGTTGTGAACAAGGGAAACGAACTCGTCACGGTGCTTTCCGCATACGGGCCGGCTTCCATAGAAGGCGAATACGACGAGGCGCTGGCGGCTCCCGCTATTCTCGACCAATGTAAAAATGCGGGGGACGCAGCGGGCGTCTTCGTCAACTGCTTTGGAGACCCGGGTGTACGCGCCGCGAGAGAGCTTTTAGACATCCCGGTAGTGGGCGGCTTTGAGCCGGCAGTGCTTCTGGCAATGGGGCTCTCGGATAAGATCAGCATCGTGACCGTACTGAAAAATGTAATACCCATGATCCGGGGAAATATTGCAAAGGCCGGTTTCGCTGAACGCATTGCCTCGGTCAGGGTGGTCAACATTCCCGTACTGGAATTAAGTGATTTTGACAAGCTGGTGGACTCCATATATGCCGAGTCAAAACTGGCCATAGAGAGCGACGGGGCGGAAGCCATCGTGCTCGGATGCACCGGTATGGCCGGGGCCGCCGAGCAGATCAGGCAAAAGCTTCTGCAAGACGGGTATGACGTGCCGGTAATAGACCCTACACTGGCCGCCGTAAAGCTCCTGGAGGTTTACGGCCAGCTGAAGCTGAAGCCAAGCAAGCTGACCTATATGCCGATCAGGGAAAAAGAAAGATTGTAAGGTATAAGGGCATTTGTAAATTGCCGGCTTCCGACAGCCTTGGGTGGCAAAACGGGCCGGCTTTTTTACAGATGAAAAAACGCCGAAGCGTCCATAGAAGAAATAAAGAAAATGGCCATAGGCGAAGCCAAAGACGGGCGCGGATAAGGATACGATGGAAACTGCGGCGCTTTTTTTACAGTTCTTTGCGTAGCCGCGTTACAGGCAACGCAGCGCGCAGTAAAGTAAAGGCGGCGGAGAGCTTCTTTTCGATCCATGAAGTATGATATAATAAAGCTGCATTTTTAGTTATCTCCATAAATTATACTTGAAGGAGGTATTTTTTATCATGCTGTTGGAACCGCATATCGCCGCCGGGATCGATGAGATCTTCAAGGCGGCGCTTGAGGACGGAAGAACGGTCCTGCACGAACACGAAGTATACAGAATGCTCGGCTACATCGGGCTTGAAACGCCGGGTTATTGTGTCGTTAAAAGCGAGAAGGAAGTAAACGGGGAACTGATCCAGAGGTTTCACGGAAAAATGGTGGTAAAAGTAGTCTCACGCGATCTGGTTCACAAGCAGAAACTCGGCGGCGTGAAAATATTGGAGACAAGCGACCCGATGTACGTGCGCTATGTGATGTACGCCATGAAAAAGGAGATCTTTTCTCATTTTCAGGAGGACAAAAGGCCCCGCATCGACGGGTATATGATCGTTGATTATATTTCCTTCAAGCAGGGTTTGGGGTATGAGATACTGTTTGGCGCCCGCGAGGACCTGTCTTTCGGGCCGGTACTGACGCTGAGTAAGGGTGGGGACGACGCGGAGTTTTTCGCCAAGTATTACGACCCGGCCAACCTGTATCTTTCCCCGCTGTCCCCCGAAGAAACGGCTTTGTCCATGCAGGGAATACGCATCCGCCATAAATATGCGCAGATCGGACGCGCGTTTTACATAGACAGGATCGCCGGTACCCTGCTGAAAATATCCGATCTCATGCAGACATATTCCTTCATTTCCCCGGGAAAAACCAAATACCATATAAAGGCGCTCGATATCAACCCCGTGGTATTTACCACAGACGACCGCTTTATCGTTGTGGACGGCTATGCCGATTTTGAAGCGGTACAGGAAGATGAAGCCGCGGCAAAAACGGATGCGGCAGGGCTGACCGGCTTTTTTAAACCGAACGGGATCGCGGTGGTGGGCGTTTCCCGCCAGGCGGAAAAGTACTCTATGGGCAGGAGTATCGCAAGGCTTATGATGGAAATGGGCAGGGAGGATCTATACCTTGTCAACACAAAAGGCGGCGCCACGGTCATCTCCGACAGGGAATATCCGCTTTACAGGAACATTTCGGAGATACCTTCCAATATAGACCTCTATGTTTATACGGCTCCCGCAAAATACCTGCTGGACTTTATCGCCCAGGTGCAGCCGGACAAGTGCGTCATTCTCATATCCGGCGTCCCGTCGGAGACAAAGTACGCTGAATTTTTAACCCTTCTGAACGCGGCGAAAAAGCCCGGGGTGCGGATCGTGGGGCCGAATTGCATGGGCGTGTTCCATGCACCGGGTAAAAGCGGGGAGGGCGTAGATACGCTCTTTATCGATTCAGAAAGGATGCCTATCAAATGGGGGGGAAGAAGCAATACCGTGCTTTTTTCCCAGAGCGGCGCCATGGCCATAACGTCTCTGGACAGCCTGCACAGCTACGGCCTCTTCCGTGCGATCATATCCTTCGGAAACCGCGCGGATGTGGGTATCCCCGAGCTGATGGCATATTTTGAAAATGAAAAAGACGCGGATATTATCGCCATGTATATGGAAGGCCTCTCCCGGGGCGAAGGCAGGCAGTTTTTCGATCAGGCCAAAACATCCGGGAAACCGATACTGGTGTTTAAATCGGGCAGAACGGAAGCGGGCGTTCAGGCGGCAGCCTCGCATACGGCGGCGATGAGCGGGAGCTACGAGGTGTTCAAGGCCGCGTGCAGCCAGGCGGGGGTGGTGCTGATTGAGGAAATCGACGAATTCTACGATGCAATCCGCGCTTTTTCCCTTCTTTGGAAGAAACGCGTGCGGGGCAACCGCGTGGCCGGCGTGGTGAATGCCGGCTTTGAAAGCACGGCGGGTGCGGACAACCTCGGATTCCTCCAGCCTGCAAAATATACGGATGCGACGGTGGAGAAGCTTTATACCCTTAATACGCACGGGCTTGTCAATGTGCCCGCGCCGTTTCTTGATGTGACGCCCATGACGGATGACGCGCTTTTTGAGCAATTCCTCATTGCGCTCATGGAAGATGATAACGTGGACTGTGTATTCGCTGCGGTTATCCCGCATGTGGAGAATCTTTTAACGACGGACGACGTATGCGAGCGGCCAGGCTCCATTGCAATGCGGATCATCAATGTCTTCCGCAAATATGAGAAACCCATGGTGGTGTCGGTGAACGCGGGACAGCAGTTTGATAAATTCGTGCGTGTGATGGAAGAAGCCGGCGTACCTGTATTCAAGGATATACGGTCGGCGACCAGGGAATTGGAGCGGTTTGTAAAGTACCGGATGGAAAAAGGGAGTGGCACTTTGCGCAAGGGATGAGGCGGCGTCTCTCGCCGCGATCCGCGCTGCACTCGATACGTGCATTACAGGCCTCTTAGGTGTATTCAAGCAGTAGCTTAATATAGGAAACGACGGCTGCCGCGAGGCCCGGAGCAATCTTAACTGCATTCATAGTACCCGAAGGTTCCGCTTTTTAAATCTTACGGTCATCATCCCGCCGGCAAGGGGGTGTAAAACATAAAGGTATGGTATCGCTAATCTTTTGGACGGACGCCGGATGGCCGGCATTGCGACAGGGCACATCCATCCCTGCCGCGCTTATCCCCTGTCCGATCTGGTTATCGAGATCTGGCCGGAATAATGGAGGGATTATCATGGAAACGTACTGGATAACTATCGCACTATGCGGCTGTGTCTTCCAAACGGTGTTCACCTGCTTTGAATACGCAAAAAAGTTCCTGCCCGCGGTGATCTTTAAAGGTATAGCTTCTCTGTTTTTCATATTGCTCGGAATTGCATGCCTGTCTGTGACGAAGGACGCCCGTTTTGGCGGGCTTGTCATTGCGGGGCTTATATGCGGCGCTGCGGGCGATGTGCTTTTGAACCTGCCGCCGCTCATGGCAAACGCCAAAGACAAAGTTTTCATGGCGGGAATGGCGGCATTTTTAACAGGGCATCTCCTGTATGTGGCTGCGCTCCTTACCCGCGGCGCCAATGCTCTCTTAATTGCCGTTCCGCTGTGCGCGGTTCTGTCGGCAGCAATACTGCTGCCCGTCTTGAGACGCATCGACGTACCGGGAAAGATCCGGACATTCGGCATCGTCTACGTAATAGCCGTGCTGTTTATGACGAGCTGTGCGGCCGGCCTTTTTATTCTGACGCCGGCAAACACCGGATATCTCCTTTTTACCTTCGGCGCGGTGCTGTTTACCTTGAGCGACGTGATACTGATCTTTCATATGTTCGGACGGAAGAAGCATAAAACGCACCGTGCACTGAACCTGGCGACATACTACCTGGGGCAGGTATTGATCGCGGCGAGCCTGCTTTTCATTTAACCGCGGGGATGGACGGACAAGCGGTTTTTTCCCAAGAGGTGGGCTGGTACCCCAAACAAGATGCCGATAACCGGGTACCACATCGCGGTTTACTGCGGTATTATTATCCGGAGATCTAACACTACTTTTCAAAGACATCTGCTTAAACCCAACGAATTTAATTGACCGTCCAAACGAAGAGAACAACGCGGCTTATATTTTTTATATGTTTCATTTAAACTCGGGCAATATTTTATTGCATATTTAATAATAATACTGTATGATTAAGAAAAACGGTTCACTAGAAATATAAGGGATTTGAAATATGGCGACTATTCGGGATATTGCAAAAAAAGCAAACGTAGCCGTCAGCACGGTCTCCTATGTGCTGAACGATACAAAGCACGTGCGCAACGAGACGCGGGCAAGGATCATGCAGGCCATTGACGAACTCTCTTATACGCCGCGAAGCGCCGCAATTGCTTTAAAGACGAAAAAGACACTGACAATAGGAATCATTATACCGGAAATATCCAATCCTTTCTTTACCGAGATCATAAAAGGCGTTGAGGACACAACTTATGAAAACGGATATAACATTGTACTGTGCTGTACGCAGGAAGACGAAGAGAAAGAAAAAAAATACCTGCGCGACTTGATCAGCAAAGACATTGACGGGCTCATATTTGTCAGCACCGGAAAAAATAAAAACATTTTAAAAAATTACAAACAGCTTCCCATCGTTGTAGTAGACAGAAAAATGGGCGATTATACCAGCATGGTGATCGGGGACAATGTAAAGGGCGGGTATATCGCTACGAAATACCTTCTGGAAAAAAGCAATAAGCCGGTTCATCTTTTGACCGGAACACTTACAGTCAATACCTATTTCGACCGGATGGCCGGTTATATGGACGCCCTGCGGGAAAAGGGGATAGAATACGAACAGTCCATGGTGCATGAATGCGGCTTTTCCATTGAGGATGCACGAAGAGTTATGGATCAGCTGATCGAAAGCGGCCAGAAAATCCATTCCATTTTTGCTTCGGCGGACATATTGGCATTGGGCGCTTTAAAATCTTTGCTGAAGCACGGTATCGATGTTGGAAAAGAAGTTTTACTGGTCGGGTATGATGACATAAACATTTCAGAAATCGTAACGCCTTCGCTTACGACCATACGCCAGCCGCAATTTGAAATGGGCGTTTTGGCCGCCAATCTGATCATTGAACAGATAAAAGACAAAAGCAAGGAAATTGAGAAAGTCATTATAGAGCCGATGCTGGTTAAACGCGAAACCGCCTGATTTTTTACCACAATAGAAAAACGTTTCACCAAATATTATTTTTAGGAGGTTGTCTTGATTGCATTCGGATCCGACCACGTCGGGCTGGAATTAAAAAACAAGATCATGGTCTACCTCGGCAGCAAGGGGATCGCATACAGGGATTTCGGGTGCTATAACGACATCCGCACAGATTACCCCGAATACGGTTATGCTGTGGCGCAGTCTGTGTCCCGCGGCGAATGCGAGCTGGGGATTTTATTCTGCGGCACCGGCGTAGGCATTTCACTTGCGGCGAACAAGGTGATAGGTATTCGGGCAGTAGTCTGCAGCGAACCCTATACGGCGAGACTGTCAAGGCAGCATAACAATACCAATATTCTCGCCATCGGTTCCAGAGTCGTGGGGCTTGACCTCGCGAAGATGATTGTGGATAGCTGGCTGGATGCCAAATTCGAAGGCGGCCGGCACCAGGTAAGAATCGATATGATTGAAAAAATCGAGAAGAACTGCCCGTTGTCATAGAAAAAAACGTTGAAAGCGGTTCTCTCGGAACTGTACGTGCAAAAAGTATATATTGCTTCCGAAATGAAGGAGCTGAGTAAACCGCTTTACAATGCACTAAGGGAGATGTTTCAAGAACTGAAGACAGAGGAAAAACCGCACGAGGATCTTAAAAAACTCTCTTGCGTGTCCCGCGCGGTAATAAGAACGGGCGGGTATCAACCCTACGCGAATATCATACTGGAATCCGGCGTAGCTTTTCAACAGCGAAAGATTGTGAAAGCGCTATCAAAGTTCGTGAAATTTTTAACTTAGTTGATGCGACAAAATGCGTATAGAATAGTAAATTGAAGAAGACGATTAAATAATTCTATGTATCCAATAAATGGAGGAGGCGTCGAATAAGCCCCTGCACATGCATTTTTTGCGTATTATAAAATATGGCAAAATGAAAGTGCTTTCATAAAAGAGGAATTGCCCAACATTTATAGAATTAGAAAAAATATATGAAAGCGCTTTACATTTAGAGGTTGTTGAAATTATGGATGCTAAACTTGGACCTACGATTTACGATATAGCAGAGAAAGCAAATGTATCCATCAGCACCGTTTCCCGTGTTTTTAACAAAAGCACTTCCGTTAGCAAGAAAACGAGAAAAAAAGTAGAAAATGCGATAGAGGAATTAAACTATATACCGAATGCGATTGCGAGAAGCCTCGCAAATAAATCGAGCAATACTATCGGGCTTATCGTCTCCGATATATCCAATCCGTATTTTGCGAGCGTTATCGACGGCATAGAAAGCATACTCGGTACCGAAGGGTATTCGGCCATTCTATGCGATACCCGGTACAGTCTGGAAAGGGAAAAGAAGTATCTTGCACAAATGCTGGAAAAAAGGGTGGACGGCATCATTATATTCAGCGTCTACCAGAGCGATTATTCATTCATAAAAACGGCGAAGAACATTATACCGTTTGTATCGATACAGTCGGATTTCGGCGAAACGGACACCATCAACACGCACGATGAAAAGGGAGCGTATGATGCGGTCCAGCACCTGATAGACTTAGGACATAAAAACATCGCATTCATGCTCTACGACTACGACAGCATGACCATCTCAAACCGGTTCAAGGGTTACATCAATGCGCACAGGACAAACGATTTGCCGGTCAACAAAAATTATATCGTTAAAATGAAATTCCAGCCGAATGTAGGCTTTGACATGACAAATTATATATTGGACAATTTCCCCGAAGTTACGGCCATTTTTGCCTATAACGACAAACTGGCCATGTCCAGCTACATAGCCATTCAGGCGAGGGGCTTAAAGATACCGGATACCATCAGCATCGTTGGTTATGACGATACGGAGATCGCCTCCTGCCTGACACCCAAGCTTACCACTGTGGAGCAGCCGATATACGATATCGGAACAAACGCCGCGGAACTTTTGATAAAAAGAATAAAAGAAAGAGAGAATACAATACCCAAACTGATTACGCTTCCAACGAAGCTGATCATCAGGGAATCTACAAGAAGCGTGTAAACATCAACATCACAACTGATAAGTACGCAAAATACCATTTTGGGCAGATGGTTTATTTCTTGATACTTTTTGCAAGCGGTTTTAACCGGAAAAACGGTTAAATAAATATAAGGAGGAACAATTTAATGAAGAAAGTCCTAGCTTTGGTACTTACCCTGGTACTCGTTGTGTTTGCGTTATCAGCGTGCGCTGTTCCGGCACCCGCGCCTTCCGCGTCCGCACCGGCATCACAGTCCGCAGCGCCGGCCCCATCTGAACCGGCCCCATCTGAACCGGCAAAATCCGAACAGCCGGCAGCAGCGGCGAAGGTAGCATTCTTTGTAAAGACATTGAACAATCCTTTCTTCGTAACCATGCAGGAAGGTGCTGAAACGAAAGCGAAAGAGCTTGGCATCGAAGTTTTTGTAGATGGACCTCCGGCTGAAACCGAAGTGGAAAAACAGGTAGCCATGATTGAAAACGCGATCGTGCAAAAGTATAGTGTTATCGTACTTGCGCCGTGCGCGAAAGAACCATTGGTACCAGTTGTGAAGAAGGCTTTTGACGCGGGTATTCCGGTAATCAATGTGGACGACTTTATCGATGAAACACTTCTTAAAAATGCTGGGGCCGAAGTAGCGGCGTTCATAGGCTCCGACAATGTCGCAGGCGGCAAACTGGCCGGCGAGAAAATGGCTGAAATTTTCAAGGATGCAACCGGCGAAGTACAAGTGGCGGTTATCGAAGGCATGGCCGGCGTACCGAATTCCGAGAAGCGCAGAGACGGCTTCCTTGAAGGGATTAAAGCCAATGCGAAAATTAAAGTTGTAGCACAACAGCCCGCTGACTGGGACGTCCAAAAAGGTTATGACGTAGCAGCTAACATCATTCAGGCAAATAAAGACCTTAAGGGTATCTTCTGCTGCAACGACCAAATGGCTCTGGGAGCTATCAAAGCGATTGAAGCAGCCGGAAAATCGAAAGATATCACACTCATTGGCTATGACGCAACAGATGAAGGCCGCGCTGCAGTTAAAGCAGGAACAATGGTCGGAACAGTTGCCCAGTATCCGGACGATATGGGTGTTAAGGCTATGGAGCTTGCTGCAAAGATCACCAAGGGTGAGAAATATACTGCCAATGAGTTCATTGGAACCAAAGTTGAACTGATCACCAAGGAAAACGCATAAAGATTTTATATAACAAATAATTCACTGATCGTAGTAACGGGTTATACTGCCAGGGCCTTGGTTCTGGCAGTATAACAATTATTTATCGGCAAATTTTAGCGAGGTGAAACTGTTTGGCAAAAGAAGTATTGCTGCAAATGCAAAATATCGATATGGATTTTCCAGGTGTAAAGGCTTTGGAAGGAGTCTGTTTCGAGCTTAAAAAAGGCGAAGTGCATGTTCTGCTCGGCGAAAACGGAGCCGGAAAATCCACACTGATGAAGATACTTTGCGGCGTGTATAAGAAAAAATCAGGGACTATCCTTTATAAAGGCGAAGAGATTGAGATCCATAATGTACACCATGCACAGGAAATAGGCATCAGCATCATATACCAGGAGCTCAATTTAATACCGCATCTGAGCGTCGCGGAGAATATTTTTATAGGGCGCCAACCAATAAAAAACGGCATGGTGAATTGGCAGCACATGTATGCGGATGCAAAAAAGATACTGGATGATTTGAATGTGGATATCAGTCCCCGCGCAAAGATCTCAAAACTGGGCATCGCGCAGCAGCAGATGGTGGAGGTTGCCAAGGCTACATCCAGGCATTCGGATATATTGATCATGGATGAGCCGACCTCGGCCCTTACGGAAAAGGAGATCGCCCAGCTCTTCAATACCATACGGCGGCTCAAAGAGCAGGGCGTAGGTATTATCTATATTTCCCATCGTTTGGAAGAAATTAAGGAAGTGGGCGACAGGGCGACCATACTCCGTGACGGAAAATACATCGATACTGTGGAGTTTGAAAACGGAAAAGTTGATTTGAATCAGATCATCAAGCTGATGGTCGGACGCGATCTCGTGCAAAAATATCCGAAGGAAAAAGTTCCGATCGGAGACGAAATGCTTCGTGTTGAAAATATTTGTACAAAAAAACTGCTTAAGAATTGTTCGCTGCATGTTAATAAAGGTGAGATTTTAGGGCTTTCCGGATTGATGGGCGCCGGCCGTACTGAACTCATGCGCGCCATTACCGGAGCGGATAAAAGAGATTCAGGGGATATTTATTTAAGAGGCAACAAAATAACGATCAATCGTTTTGGCGATGCGGTAAAAAACCGAATCGGATTTTTGACGGAAGACAGAAAAGGACAAGGCTTAGTTTTGATTTTTGACGTAAAACAGAATATAACGCTTGCCAATCTGTACAGCATCAAGAGAAAAGGTGTGCTTAATCTGCGCAAAGAAAGAGAAGATTCAAAGGTTTTGGTGGACACATTAAGCATTAAAACGCCGACTTTAAGGCAGAAGGTCAAGTATCTTTCGGGAGGCAACCAGCAGAAAGTTGTTTTAGCAAAATGGCTTTACACGCAATGTGATGTTTTGATATTTGATGAACCGACCCGTGGCATTGATGTTGGCGCAAAGGTTGAAATATATAAATTGATGGTTGATCTTGCAAGAAACGGAAAGGCAATCATCATGGTTTCTTCGGAGCTCCCCGAAATCGTGGGGATGAGCGACCGGATTGTGGTTATGCATGAAGGCGCGATAGCCGGAGAGCTTGCAATAGAAGAAGCGGATCAGGTAAAAATTTTGCATTATGCGACTGGGGGAAACTGATATGGAAGCAAGAAAAGAAAGGGATTTCAAGATTTCCGAATATTTCGTGCTCTTTGGATTGATTGCTCTTTGTATTATTATTGCAATACTCAATCCAACTTTTATTGAGCCTGCCAATATTATTAATATACTTCTTCAGATATCTATAAACGGCATTCTGGCGATAGGACTCACGATGGTCATACTGACCGGAGGGATAGACTTGAGTGTCGGTTCGCTGATTGCTCTTAGCGGCATCTGTATGGGGCTGGTACAAAAAGCGATGGTTGCAGACAACGCGTTGGTTACTATTTTGTGCATCCTGGTCTCCCTCGTTATTGGCCTGCTGGCCGGTATGGCGAACGGCATCATGATCACAAAGGGCAAATTACCGCCTTTTATCGCCACGCTCGGTATGATGTCCATAGGAAGAGGCCTGGCGCTGACGCTATCGGGAGGCAAAGGGGTTTCGCCATTTCCCACATTTATTCAAACGCTTGGCGGAACCGGCAATCTTTTGGTGCCGATAGCGATTATGCTTGCAATCTATGGGATAGCGTGGTGGATACTGCGCTATACAAAGCAGGGCCGCAATACCTATGCTGTCGGAGGCAACAAGGAAGCCGCCAAACTTTCCGGTATCAATGTAGACAGAACAATGATCACTGTGTATTCTCTCTCCGGTCTTCTTGCCGGTATCGCTGCTGTCATATTGGTAGGGCGCTTAAATACGGCGCAGCCTACAGCGGGTTTGAACTATGAACTCGACGCCATCGCTGCAACGGTTATCGGCGGTACGAGTATGTCCGGCGGGGAAGGTAAAATCATCGGCACGTTTATAGGCGCACTGTTCATTGGCGTGCTGCGCAATGGCCTGAATATATTGAATGTCTCCGCATACATACAGCAGGTTGTTATCGGAGTCGTCATTATAGCTGCGGTTCTTTCAGACACGATCAGAGATAAAAATAAATAGAGGTAGGATATATGAAAAAAGTAAGAGTTGGCGTCGTAGGAACAGGCAGAATCGGAAAGCTGCATATTGACAACCTCATAAAACGCGTACAGGGCGCAGAGGTGGCCGCGGTGGCCGATATCATGGCGGAAAACTCCATGGAATGGATAAAAGACGCCGGTATCCCGAATGTCTATACCGACTATAAAAAAATAATAGAAGACGATTCGATCGAAGCGGTTTTCGTCTGTTCGTCCACCGACACGCATTCCCAGATCGCATACGACGCGGTTACAGCGGGCAAGCATGTATTCTGCGAAAAACCCATAGACTACGACCTTGGCAGGATCGCAAAGGTCATCGATGCAGTGGAAAAAGCCGGTGTGAAATTCCAGGTCGGCTTCAACCGCCGCTTTGACAGAAACTTTAAAAAGGTTCACGAAGCTGTGAAAAACGGCCTCGTCGGAGATCCCCATATCATACGCGTCGCATCGAGAGATCCCGCGCCTCCGCCGGTAAGCTACGTAAAGGTTTCGGGCGGCATATTCCTCGACATGATGATACACGACTTTGACATGGTGCGCTACCTTTCCGGCGACGAAGTGGTGGAGGTCTATGCTTCCGGCGCCGTACTCATAGATCCGGCCATCGGGGAAGCGGGCGACGTGGACACGGCCCTTGTTACGCTGAAGTTTGCAAAAGGCGCTTTGGGCATCATAGACAACAGCCGGAAGGCCGTCTACGGCTACGACCAGCGTGTGGAGGTCTTCGGCTCCAAAGGATGCATCACCGCCGACAATGAGACAGCCAACCTGACGACGCTGTATTCGGAGAATGGCGTTGTGCGCGAAAAGCCGCTGTACTTCTTTTTGGAGCGCTACAACGAGGCCTTTGTCGAGGAGGTCAACTGTTTCATAAACGCCGTTTTAGAGGATAAACCGGTGCCGGTCGGCGCGGTGGACGGTTTAAAGCCCGTTCTTATCGCCATGGCGGCGCAAAAATCGCTCATAACAGGCATGCCGGTAAAGCTTTAATCAAGGGCGGGGACGTTTGCCTTCACTGCCTATAAAGTGTAAATGCAATTCAAGCCTCTTCACACAGGAATGAATTGCTTTTCGGTTTACAAATAAATAATTCCAGGAGGTATTACTTAAGAGTGGATTACAAGCAATTGGTCATTGATTCGGGAATGGAGATGTTTCGCAGGAAACTGACGGTCAGCACATGGGGCAACATCAGCATACGGGAACCGGAAACAGGCTATATCTATATCACGCCCAGCGGTATGGACTACGAAACCTGCACCAGGGATGACATTCTGGTCTACGACAAGGACGGGAATCTGGTCGAAGGATACAGAAAGCCTTCCATCGAAAAGAACATGCATATCTGGATGCACCAGGCCAGGCCGGATGTCGGCGCGGTGATGCATACGCATCCCATCTATTCTACGATATTCGCAGTTTTGAACTGGGACGTGCCTGCGGTCACGGAAGAATTTGCGCAGATCATAGGCAAAAAAGTCAGGTGCGCCGAATACTTCCTGCCGGGTACGGACGAACTTGCGCGCGCGGCCGTAAAGGCGCTCTCGGACAGCATGGCCGTATTGTGCGTGAACCATGGAACGGTCTGCGTCGGCAGGGATATACAGCATGTGTTTAACGTGAGCACGGTTCTGGAGAAGGCCTGCCAGGTCTACTATATGGCCAAGTGCATCGGCGAACCTAAGATCATAGCCGATAAAGACGTGGAAGACATGATGGTTTTTGCGGCGACCTTGTACGGACAGCCAAAAAAATGACTGCGCAGGACGCAAAAGGCATAAAGGGCTCGGTATTTGACATAGAGCGGTATGCGACGGAGGATGGGCCGGGTATCCGGACGGCAGTCTTTTTCAAGGGGTGTCCCTTGCGCTGCCCGTGGTGCGCCAATCCGGAATCCCAGCGAAAAGAGCCGGAAATAATGTATTACAGGTCCCTCTGCAGCGGATGCGGGAGCTGCCTGAAAAACTGCCCGCATAAAGCGATCTTAGCTTCGGAGGATTTCGGGCTTGTAACGGACAATAGCCGCTGCGCGGGATGCGGCCTCTGCGTGAAAAACTGCCTGTACGATGCGCGTAAGCGTTCCGGCAGCATGCTGTCAGCCGGGGAAGTGCTGGAAACGGTATTAAAAGACGCGATATACTACGAGACCTCCGGCGGAGGCGTCACATTCTCCGGCGGAGAGCCGATGATGCAGCCGGATTTTTTGGAAGCGCTTTTATTGCTCAGCAAGGAGAGCGGGCTTAATACCGCTTTGGAAACATGCGGAATGCCGGGGGCCTGGGAGAAGGTGCTGCCGATGCTGGATCTGGTATACGCGGATGTAAAGCATGTAGACCGCGGAAAATTCTCGGCGCATGTCGGAGCGGATATAACGCCCTTTCTGGAAACGATACGCTCCATCTGTGCCCGGCATCAAAACGTGGCCATACGGGTTCCGTGTATCCCGGACTTCAATCAGACGGAGGAAGATATGCGGCAGATATTTGCTTTCATCCGGGAACTGCAGCCGGAGGTCCCGCGTGTGGAACTGCTGCCGTACCATCGCCTGGGAAGAGATAAATACAAAAGCCTCGGACGCACATACGCCATGGAGGCGTATGAACAGCTTGACCCAAAGGCGCTTGCGGGGTTTGCCGCGATGGCGCGGGAAATGGGCCTGCATGCAGCCATAGGGCCTGCATGATTGGCGTATAAACCCTTTAAAGAAAGTTCAATTGCACAACGGGGGAATACCTATGCGTGAGATTCGAAACATAGTGGCATTTGACTGCGGCAATTCATCTATCCGCGTGATATTAGGCAGATTTGACGGGGAACACATCGAACCCACGCTGGTGCACCAGGTGGAGCAAAAGGAAATCGAGATCAACGGGCTATTCTACTGGGATATACTTTATATATTCTCGGAGCTGCAGAAAGGTCTGCAGGCGGCGTACAGGGAATGCGGGCGCATCGACAGCGCGGGCATCTGCACATGGGGGATCGACTTCGGTATGATCGGGGGCCAGGGACAGCTCATCTCCAACCCGCTTTGCTACCGGAACAGCCTGGGCGGCCGGGTCCTGCAGCGCCTTTCACCGGATGAGCGCCGGCAAATGTTCGATCTGACCGGCATACACAACCACCAAATGAATTCACTCTACCAGTTAAAAGCCTATCAGGAGGAATTCCCGGAACAGCTTGCAGCCGTAAAGGGGATTCTTTTAATACCCGACTTGCTGGCCTATCTTTTCACGGGAGTAAGAGCGGGCGAAAGAACCATCGCCAGCACCACGCAATATTACAGCGTAATCGATAAGGACTATTCGAAGGCCGTATTAGAAAAATTCTCGCTGGAACCGACTTTATTTCCGCCTTTAATAGAAAACGGCGCGGTCATCGGGGAGATCAAACCGGAAATCGCAAACAGCCTGAAGATAAACACTTTTCCTTTTATATGCGTACCGTCGCACGATACGGCCTGCGCCGCAGCCGCCGCACCGGCCGCGGAGGGGGATTTCGCATTCATCAGCTCCGGGACATGGAACCTTATCGGCACCGAACTGGCTAAGCCCATCGTGAACGATGACGTCTACGCATCGGGGCTCGCCAATGAGGGCGGCGTATTCAACACCATTACGCTCCTCAAAAACAGCGCGGGTATGTTTATCATACAGCGCATACGCAGCGAGATGGCCGCTTCGGGGAAAAAACTCTCCTGGGACGAGATCGTGGCGATGGCTGTAAGCGCCGGGGACGATACTCTTTTGTTCGATCCCAATGACGGGAGCCTCTACAACCCCGCATCCATGACAGAGGCCATACGCATGCTTTTTACAAAAACCGGACAGAACGCGTCCTGCAGTTTGGAGGAAGTGATCCGCTCGGTCTATGAATCCCTTGCGCAGAGTTATAAGTACGTATTGGATGGGATTGAAAAAATAACGGGTAAGACGTATGAGAGCATCCATATTATCGGAGGCGGTTCGAAAAACGGATTTTTGAACCAGCTGGCTGCGGATGCGACCGGCAAAAGGGTTTATGCGGGCCCCTCGGAGGCGACCGGCCTGGGTAATATCGGGGTGCAGATAGCAAGCGCTTTCACAGGCCGTGACAAGCTAAAAGAGATCAGGCGGATTATACGGCAGTCCGTACATACCGAGGAATATCTGCCCTGTACGGTCAACCATGCTGATAAGTATAAAAGGTATTTGGAGTTAATGGGAAAATAGCCGGGTTTGAGAGGTTATCTCGCTGACCGGGAAGGAGACGCTTATCATGAACGATAGGATAACACAGCTTAGGGAAAACCTGTTTGCGGCGAAGCCGCTGATCTGCCATGAAAGGGCCAGGTATTTTACCGAGACAATGATGGAAACCGAAGGGGAGCATATCGCGCTCCGCCGCGCAAAGGGATTTTGCAACGTCATGGATAAAATGACGGTATTTGTGCAGGAAGGCGAGCTCATAGTGGGTAATATCGCGTGCGCGCCCAAGGCTTCGCCTGTCTATCCGGAATACTCCGTTGACTGGATCGTGAAGGAAATGAATGGCGACCCGTACCATTTCTACGAACGTCCGGGGGATAAGTTTTATTATACGGAGGAAGCCAAACAGGAGCTGTTAAATACGATCGGCTACTGGCAGGGGAAATCGCTTTATGAGACATTCCGCAAAATATTGCCGGACGACTGCAATGCAGCCTGGGAGGCCGGCGCCATAGACGATACCTGGGTATCTTCCGGCGGGCTTGGCAATACGGTAGTGGATTTCGAACTGGTTTTAAAATCGGGACTGAACGGTGTGATCGAAAAGGCACGGGAAAGGCTTTCGAGGATTGACCTTTCGCAGCCCGACCAGTATAAAAAATACTGCTTTCTTCAGGCGGTCATACTGGCCAATGAAGGCGTGATCCGATTTTCCAACCGGTTTGCCGATCTTTGCTGGCAAAAGATATTCAATGAGAAAGACCCGCAGAGGCGTGAAGAGCTTGCAAGCCTAGCGGCCATCTGCCGCCATGTGCCGGCATATCCCGCGCGCACCTTCTGGGAGGCGCTCCAGTCCGTATGGTTCATACTCATGATACAGCATTTGGAGACCAACGGGCACAGCGTATCGCTCGGGCGGTTTGACCAGTACCTTTGGCCCTACTACGAAAACGACCTGAAGCAGGGCAGTATCACGCGCGAAAAGGCGCTGGAGATGATCGAGGCCTTCTTTATCAAATGCAACGAAATAAACAAGGTCAAATCATGGCCGGACACCTCCTTCTTTCTCGGCTATCAGATGTTTATCAACCTCGCGGTGGGCGGCCAGACGGCAGACGGGAAGGACGCGGTAAATGCGCTTTCCTATCTGTGCGTGGAGGCGTGCGGCGATATCAAGCTTTTTACACCGAGCGTATCCATAAAATGCTTTGAGGGTACGCCGGACGCATTCCTCGACGCGGCGCTCCAGGCGCTTCAGCAGCATAAAGGGGGCATGCCCGCCTTTTACAACGACAAGGCCTTCATGCGCACATTGAAAAACATGGGCATCGCGGACGAGGACTTGCACAACTGGGTGCCCGACGGCTGCATAGAGGCCTCTATCGGAGGCAAATGGGATTTCGCGGCCAAAGGCTCGTGGCTGAACGTATGCAAGGTGCTGGAGATCGCGCTGAACAACGGGATAGACCCGGCTTCCGGCAAGCGGATATTTACAGGCTTCGGAGACCTTGAAACCTTTAAGGATATGGAGGAGATCAATGCGGCGTTCAAAAAAACGCTGGCGGAATGCATACGGCTGCAGGTCGTGACGGAGCATATCAACGACTATCTCCATTGCGAAAAGGACCTGAACGCTTTCCGCTCTTCCCTGGTAACCGACTGCATCGAACGCGGGCTGGACCTGATCGAAGGCGGCGCAGTCTATACGGCGGACGGGGGGCCGACAGCTGGCTCCATTACGGCCGGGGATTCCCTGGCGGCGTTGGAATACGCGCTGTTCACGGAGAAAATCATCACGCCCGCGCAGTTCAAGCACGCGCTGCAAACGAATTTCGGGGACCGGACGACACAGCCCGCCGGCGAGGAGATCCGGCAGATACTGCTAAACAAAGCGCCAAAATTCGGAAACGACGACGAGCGCGCGGATAAATGGTGTTTCGAGGTCGAGGACTTTATCGGCCGCACCTACCGCTACGACTGCAAATGCTCGCGCTTCGGCAAGGGCCCCGTCCCGGGGTGTTTCTCCTACAGCCAAAGCCCGGTAACGGGCAACATCGCCTTTGGCACATTTGTTGGCGCAACACCCAACGGGAGAATGGCGGGAGCCCCGGTCAACAACGGAATTTCACCGAACAACGGAACGGAGAAAAACGGCCCGACGGCGGTTTTGAATTCCGTCGCCAAGCTTCCTGGCATCTGGTTTCAAAAGGGCGCCATTTTAAACATGCGTCTCACGGGCAATACGCTTCTGACGCCGCAGAAAAGGGCAAAGGTGATCGCGCTTGTAAAGGCTTTCTTCGCACAGTACGGACAGCACGTGCAGTTCAATGTAGTCGATACGGGGATATACAAAGAGGCGCAGGAGCGCCCGGAGGATTTCAAGGATTTGATGGTGCGCGTTTCGGGCTACAGCGCCCTGTTTACACCGCTCTCGAGGGCCGTGCAGGACGACGTGATCGCGCGTACGGAGATGGAAATTTAATAACCGGAGGGAAAAGATTTGCGCAAGGTAAAAATAGGCATCGCCGGTCTTGGCCGGCTGGGCGTCAAGCATGCGGAAAACATAGCGTATAAAATTCCGGGCGCGGAGCTTGCGGCTGCCTGCAGCATCGTGCCGCAGGAGCTGGATGCGGCGGGAAAGATGTTTAACATCGACCAATTATACCCGGATTTTGACGATATGATAAGAAACGCGGATATTGACGCGGCGGCGATCGTGACCACCAGCAGCGAGCATTGCCGTCAAATACAGGCTGCGCTCGAAGCGGGCAAGCATGTGTTTTGTGAAAAGCCGCTGGGCGTGGACGTAGAGCAGTGCCTTCAGGCTGAGAAAGCCGTGCGGGAGTATCCGGACAGTGTGTTTTTACTGGGCTTCATGCGGCGCTACGATCCTTCCTATGTCTATGCGAAGGAAAAGATAGCAAGTGGCGGCATCGGGCAGCCCTATATGTTCAAGGGCACCGGCCTTGACCCGCTTTCAAGCGTGGAGGGCTCGCTGCAGTACGCCGGTAAAAGCGGCGGCATATTTATCGACCTTGGCATACACGATATCGACCTTTTCCGCTGGTTCCTGCAGGAAGACCCGGCGGAAGTTTACGCAATGGGCGGAAGCTTTGCATTCCCACGCTTCTCGGAGGCGGGAGATGCGGAAGCCGCCTGCGCCGTATATAAATTCGCAAGCGGAAAAATGGCCATGCTGCATTGCGGCCGCGCCGCCGCCCACGGATACCACATCGAGACGGAGGTGATCGGCACGGCCGGCTCCGTGCGCATAAGCCCCGTACCGCAAAAAAACCTGGCGGTACTGTACAATGCGTCGGGTGCAGTGACCGAGTGCGTAGAAAGCTTCCCCGAGAGATTCGCGGAAAGCTACCGGCTGGAGATGCAGGAATTTGTGGACTGCATTTTGCAGGGCAGAAAACCGGAAGTGGGCGTGGAGGACGGAACCAAATCGACGCAGATCGCTCTGGCTACGACCAGGGCATTTAGGACGGGGCAACCCGTTCAAATCGATTACGATACGTGAAGGTTTTAAGAAAAGCGTTCAATAATTTATAATAAGGAGAAACGGCATTGAAAAAGGAAAATATTAAACTGGGGATCGCGCCCATCGGCTGGACGAACGACGACCTGCCCGAACTGGGCGGAGACATCACTTTCGAGCAATGCGTCAGCGAAATGGCGCTTGCCGGATACGAAGGCTCCGAGGTGGGCAACAAATACCCCAAAGATCCCGCCGTATTAAAAAGCTATCTGGAACCGCGCAGGCTTTCGATCTGCAATGCATGGTTTTCCACGTTTTTCACCACCCGGCCGCAGGAAGAGACGGTGGCAGAATTCATCCGGCACCGCGATTTTTTATGGGAGATGGGCGCGAAGGTAATCGGCTGCAGCGAACAGGGACACAGCATACAGGGACATCAAAAACCCATTTTCGGAACGAAGCCGGTATTTACGGAAGAAGAATGGCTTCGTCTCGCCAAGGGCATGAACCTGCTTGGAAAGCTGGCGGCGGAAAAGGGCATGAAGGCGGCGCTGCACCATCATATGGGCACCGGCATACAGACCCCTTCGGAGATCGACCGCTTCATGGAAATGACCGGCGTCGATGTATGGCTGCTTTATGATTCCGGACATATCTATTACTCCGAAGGCACACAGGCCGCCGCGGACGAGCTGCTCCGCAAATATGTCCGGCGGGTGGCGCATGTGCATTTAAAGGATGTGCGCGGGGAAATCCTCGAAAAGGTGAAACGGGAATCCCTTTCCTTCCTGGACGGCGTTAAGCAGGGCGCATTCACCGTTCCGGGCGACGGCGAACTATCCTTTGATACAATCTTTGAGATTCTCGACAGGAACGATTATAAGGGCTGGATGGTGGTGGAGGCCGAACAGGACCCCTACAAAGCCAATCCGTTTATATACGCCTTGAAAGGCAGAAGCTTTATACGCGAGAAAACAGGCTTATAAAAAGGAGACCGGTATGATTATCTATACAAAAGGTTTTGAGGAAGGCTACAACGAAATCATTGCTCTCTACGGCAACGGCAAAGAAATGATGATGGACGTCGGAGTCGCGAAGCTTGCAAAAGGGAGTACGTTTTCTCTTCTTGAAGAGGAAAAGGAAGCGGCGCTGCTGCTGCTGGCCGGTGAAGCGGAGTTTCAATGGAACGGACAGAAAAAAGGCGCCGTCAGGAGAAGCCTGCATGACGAAATGCCCGCTTGCCTGCATGTGCCAAAAGGCGTTGCCGTGCAGGTGAGCGCGCAGGCGGAGACGGAGATCTACGTGCAAAAAACGCTGAACCCAAACGCGTTTAAGCCGGTTTTCTACACGCCCGCGGATATACAGTGCACGGCTGCAGGCACGGGCGATGCATTGCAGGGAACCATGCGCCGCAATATCCGGACGGTTTTCGATTACGGCAACGCGCCTTACTCCAATATGGTTTTGGGGGAGGTCGTGAACTTCCCGGGGAAATGGTCCAGCTATCCGCCGCACTACCATCCGCAGCCGGAGGTGTATTTCTATAAGTTCGACCATCCGCAGGGCTTCGGCGCGTCGTTTATAGGCCCGGATGCCTTTACTATCCGGCATAACAGCCTCTCTCTGATACGCGGGAATGTCTGCCATCCGCAGGCGGCGGCGCCCGGATATGCAATGTTTTACATATGGGGAATCCGCCATCTCGCCGGCGACCCCTGGATCAAAACGCGAATCGATGCAAGGGAGCACGAATGGCTGCTCGCAGCGGATGCGGCGGTATGGGATGAACAAAGATAAGGAGGCAATATCATGAAAACGGTAAGACTCACAATGGCGCAGGCATTGGTGCGGTTTCTGGAAAACCAATACGTGGCGTTTGACGAACGGGAAGAAAGATTTTTGGAAGGCATATTCATGCTGCCCGGGCACGGCAACGTCGTGGGGCTGGGGCAGGCAGTGGAGCAGGAAGCCAAAGCTTTAAAGATATACCAGGGCAAGAACGAGCAGGGCATGGTGCATGCCGCCGTCGCTTTTGCCAAACAGAAGCTGAGAAAAAAGATATTTGCCTGCACGACCTCGGTCGGCCCGGGGGCTGCCAATATGATACCGGCCGCGGCGACCGCTACGGCCAACAATATCCCCGTGCTGCTTTTGCCGGGCGATGTATTTGCGGTGCGCCAGCCGGACCCGGTATTGCAGCAGATCGAACAGCCGCAGGATCTTTCCATATCCACCAACGACGCATTCAAGGCGGTCTGCCGTTATTGGGACAGGGTCGTGAGGCCGGAGCAATTGATGTCGGCGATGGTGAGCGCCATGCGCGTACTCACCGATCCGGCGGATACGGGCGCGGTCTGCGTCGCCATTCCGCAGGATGTGCAGGGCGAGGCCTACGACTACCCGGAGAGCTTTTTTACAAAACGCATACACCGTATCGAGCGCCGTCCCGCGGCAGGGTACGCCGTGGAAGAGGCCGTACAACTGATACTGAAAAAGAAAAGGCCGCTGCTTATTTGCGGCGGAGGCGTGCGGTATTCCGAGGCGGCCGGTGCTTTTGCAGCGTTTGCGGAAAGTTTCGACATACCGTTCGGGGAGACGCAGGCGGGAAAGAGCGCCCTGCCTTTCGACCACGCTTTAAACCTGGGCGGTATCGGCGTGACCGGCAACAGCGCGGCCAATGAGATCGCCAAAAAGGCCGATCTTGTGATCGGCGTGGGGACCCGGTATACGGACTTTACCACGGCGTCCAAGTGGCTTTTCCAGAATGAACATGTTGCATTTGTCAATATCAACGTATCGGAGTTCCAGGCGTATAAATTAAATGCCGTACGCGTGGTAGCCGACGCCCGGGAAGGGCTGAACGCCATTGCCGAGAACTTAAAAAAAGTGGGCTACAGGAGCGTCTACACGGATGAAATACAGAATGCGAAAGCCGTTTGGAATAATGAGCTTGAACGGCTGGCGCAAACGGACTATAATTGCGATGGATACAAACCGGAGGTGGAGGATGACAACAGCGCTTCCGCCAAACAATTCTACAGCGATATCGGCTCCTGCCTGACGCAGACGGCGGCGCTGGCGCTCGTCAACCAAACGATTTCCAAAGATTCGGTGGTTGTCGGTTCGTCGGGCAGCCTGCCCGGAGATATGCAGCGGATGTGGTGCGCGGCCGTACCCGAGACCTATAACATGGAATACGGGTATTCCTGTATGGGCTATGAGATATCCGGCGCATTCGGCGTAAAGCTGGCAGCGGGGGACCGGGAGGTCTACGCCATGACGGGCGACGGCAGCTACCTGATGCTGCATTCCGAACTCATTACCAGCCTGCAGGAGGGCAAAAAGATCAACGTGGTGCTGTTTGACAACGCGGGCTTCGGCTGCATCAACAACCTGCAGGTGTCGCAGGGCAACGAGCCGCTTGCGACGGAATTCCGCTACCGGACGGAAAGCGGAAAGCATGACGGCCGCTTTATGAAGATAGACTATGCAGGCTGCGCCGAGAGCTACGGCGCCAAGGCCTACCGGGTCACGACCCGCGAAGAACTTAAATCCGCTCTGGAGGATGCGAAGAAACAGCGCATATCTACGCTGATCGATATCAAGGTACTGCCCAAAACCATGACGTCGGGCTACGGGGCCTGGTGGCGCGTGGGCGTTGCAGCGGTTTCCGGCAAGGACAAGGTCAAAAATGCCTACGCGGAACTGCAAAAAAATATAGATGCAGCGGTCAAATACTAAAGCACAAATGTGAAATGCATTTATTCAGATTAAGAGAAACGCTTGAAAGAGAAGTGGGAATGGACGACAGAAAAGCAATCAACCGCTATACAACCGGCATATACCTTGTGATGTTCACCATGTCCGTCTGCAATACCATACAGAGCCCATTGCTGACGGTACTCATCGACCATTATCAATTAAAGTCCGCCATGCAGGGGATTTTAAGCTCGTTTCAAAGCATCGGCAGCCTGGTTGCCTTGTTCATAGCCGTATTTGTTACGGGAAAAGTGGGAAAGCCGGCCATTATGCTGACGCTGAGCCTGCTATTTGTACTCTCCATGCTGGGCGCCGCTACTATGCCGGCTTTTTTCGTGCTGGTGATATTTTACATGGTTTTTGGAATAGCGAAAGGCCTTACGGATGCCGCGACGTCTTCTTCAATTGCGGACCTTTACGACGGCCGGACAACCGCCAGGCGCATGGGCGTACTGCATGGCGTATTCGGTATCGGCGGCCTGCTGGCCCCCATACTGATCGTGCAGCTGTTAAGAACGGGTATGCCGTGGAACTATGTATACCTGGTATTTGCAATATTCTCGCTGCTTTCCCTCATAGCCTTTTCATGGATCTACAATACGGCCAGGCAGACAATCAAACCGCTGCAGCGAAGCAGCCGGATCGATTTTTCCGCTGTAAAAGCGTTTTCCCGTTCACGGCGGAACTGGCTCCTGCTGGGCGCGACTTTTGCATTTGCCGTCTGCCAGATCGGGTATTTTCTCTGGATAAGCCGGTATGTAGAGGTGCGTTTGGGCGATGCGCCCATGGGCGCCGTCGCCTTGTCCCTCTTTTGGATAGGCACCGCTGCGTCGAGGATCTTTTTGCCCAGGCTGAAAATGCCGTCTGTCCGGATCATCATCTGGGGCAACCTCCTGGCCGGGATCTTTGCGTTGGCCGGGATATGGTCGATGTCCATACCGGTCATACTGGTCACGTCTCTTCTTGTGGGGATAACGAGCGGTGCGGCGATCTCGCTGCTGCTGTATATCGGCTGCACCTGGATGCGCGAGAATACCATGTTCATGACGACCGCTATTTACCTGGTGTTTTATATCGGGCAAATCGTATGCCCGCCCATGGTCGGCGCGATCAACGCCGCCGCCGGCATGTCGTGGGGGATGACGGCAGCGCTTCTTTTTGCATTACTTTCGTCCCTGTGCTTTCTGCCTCTGCGCAAAGAAAAGATATAAATGTTATAACATTCTATAATTACCGGATAACCTTTCATTTTGCCCGCGCTAAAGGCCGTATCCGAGGCTATTGAATAATAAAACGGGGGACAGACCTATGAAGATCGACGGAAATGAACTTTGCAGAAAAGATCTTGAATTGAACCGCGAAGGAAAACCGGAAGAGGGCCTGAAGTATAAAATGGAGTTCTTAAAACAGGTGAAGGAAAGCGGCATGGATCATTGCAATTGCCCCGAGGCCTGCCAACACCACGGCAATTGTTATGAATGTGTCATTATCCACCGTTCGCACCGCGATCATCTGCCGTACTGTATGTGGGACATACTAAACGAAAAGTTAAGCGGCGTTTCTCAATTAACGGAAGGCAGCTTGTTAAACTACACGAAGGAAGAAGAATTCACTTAAGGGAACTTCGTTTTGCGATCCAGGCATAGGCTACACCCGCAAAAAAGAGAATCCCCCCATAGCCGACCGCGGGATACAAGTACTTGACCATGGTGGAGAACCCTAATTGGCTCACAATCAAGGCTGCCCCCGTCGTAATGATTATAATCCAAAGATTGGAAAGCTTGAATGAGACCCTGCGCACGAATCCGTACAGATTTCCTACAGCAGTCGTATAGACTTCGGCAAATAAAACAATGGCAAACAAAAATTTTACGATCACCGATATCCTGGAAGCTATTTCGATCATGGGGACTTCCTTGGCTGCGACATCAATCATATTGGTCAGCACGCAAAAGTAAATGGCGAATATGCCAAGGCCAAGACCCAGTGACCCTAGTAAAGCGCCCCAAAAAAGATTTCGCTTGTTCTTGGTTTGTGCACCCATAGGCGCCAACACGGCAATGGCGATTACGATGTTATAGGACGCATAATTTATGGAAGCCAGGAGCCAATTGGGCGTAGCGCCGTTCAAAGCTGCCGATGTTTGAATATCGCCCGCAGTTATCGGGTTTGTCAGGAGGCTGTATATCGATATAAACAATACGGATAAAATAAGAAAAGGTACGACGTAGCTGATGGCGTTAATAACCCCCTTGGTACCTGTAACAACGGTAAGCAAAGTAAAGAGCGCCATAACGAGCGTTCCCCATATTGCGGGAATGCGGAAATGCTCATGAAAGATGGCCCCGGCGCCCGCGATCATAGCGGCCAGCGCTCCGAACAGGAAAATTGTAATAATAATATCGATGCAAAATCCCAATACTTTTCCGTTTGTGAATTGAACGATATCCACATGGGACTTGGCCTTCAAATTTCTTCCCAGCAATAAAACAGAGTATCCTATCATAAAGAACAGCAGGGATGAGATTGCGATCCCCCAAAGACCGGACCATCCAAACGCGCTGAAAAACTGCAGTACTTCCTGGCCGGATGCAAAACCGGCGCCTACGACCGTTCCGATGTAAGCCGATGCAATTTTAAATATACTAAAGTCAGAGCTGCTTTTCATATTCATTGAATTATCCCTTTTCTATTCATATTAATTATTATGGGACATTTAGTCCGGTATAAACGTTTATAACCCTTTTTTAATTATCACCAATCTAAAGTGTTGTGGGATTGCATAAAAAATTGGCGATCAAGATTGAATATGGAACCAAATAGTTATAACGTTAGCGGTATTTTAAGAAACGGGTATAATACAAATAAATATTCAATGCGGACTTGACGGCAAGCTGTAAATAGCATACAAATTAGTTATACACATGAATAGGAGGTGCTTTTCCTTGAAACTCTCTTTGTTAACCGACGGCTTGGGGAATGACCGGGATTTCGTTTTCGATACCGCCCAAAAGCTTGGCTACGAAACGCTGGAAATAGCGACGGGGAACTGGTGCGGATCGCCTGTCATCGATCTGGATGCGCTTCTTGCCAGCAGGCAAAAACTAGAAGAGCTGCAGGATGCGCTGAAAAAGAGAAACCTCGGCATTTGTGCCCTGAACTGTTCGGGAAATCAGCTAAATCCTATGGAAAAGGGCAGAAAACACGCGGCGGTCGTAGAAAAGACATTCCGGCTGGCCGAAATGCTTTCGGTCGATAAGATCGTTATGATGTCCGGGCTTCCCGGCGGAGGCCCCGATGACAAATACCCAAACTGGATCGTGGCCAGTTGGCCTGAGGAGACGGGCGAAATGCTTTCCTATCAATGGGAGGTTGCGATATCCTACTGGGAAAAGGCGGTCAAGCTGGCGCAGGATTGCGGGATAAAAAAGATCGCACTTGAAAACCACGCAAACCAGCTGGTGTACAATACCGAGACCCTGTTTAAGCTGAGGAACGCAGTGGGGCCTGTGATCGGCATGAATCTCGATCCCAGCCATATGTTCTGGATGGGTGGCGATCCCATACTCATGCTGCGCGCGCTTCGGGACGCCGTCTATCACATACACGCCAAAGACGTCCGTATAGAGCGCTATATTTCCGGCGTAAACGGTTTGCTGGATACAAAGACGATAGACAGGAACGCCGAGCGGTCCTGGAATTTTTCCGCCGTAGGCTCCGGACACGACATCGTCTGGTGGAAGGAATTCATAACCGTCGCAAAGTTTATAGGGTATACCGGCGAATTGTCCGTTGAAATCGAAGACAAGTCCATGGACACCGTAACCGCACTTCGGAAATCCACCGAGGTTTTAAAAATGGCAATGATCTAAAACAAACGGTAAACAGGCAAAGAAGTATAATAAAGAACAAAACATGGATTATATGACCGTATATATGGAATTCCAGTCAATACATTATTTATTATACATATGAAAATCGCCGGTTGTTTTCATATGCGTTTCATATTTTACATAATTGACAAGAACATATCCTTTTTTATATATTGAACGCATAATCGATGTAAAACTTAAGTAAATTTTTTTCGCGAAAGGGTTTCATTATGTTAAAAGGAATTCCAACAATTTTGTCCCCCGATTTATTGAAAGTACTCTGCGAAATGGGGCATGGAGACGAACTGGTCATAGCCGACGCGCATTATCCTGCTGCAACTTCTGCAAAAGACAGCATTTTAGTCCGCTGCGACGGACATGGAAACGTTCCGCTTCTGGATGCTATCTTACAGTTTTTCCCTCTGGATACCTCGGTGGAACATCCGGTCACGCTGATGCAGGTGCAAGCATGCGACAGCCATGTGAAAACACCGATATGGGACGAATATAAGGCCGTTGTGGCAAAATACGATGAACGCGGGGCAAATGCCGTAGGCAGCATGGACCGTTTCGATTTCTACGAAAGAGCCAGGAAGGCCTATGCGGTTATAGCGACCAGTGAAAAGGCTCTGTATGGATGCTTTATTATTAAAAAAGGCTGCGTTAAATTCTAAAAAGCAATATTGCATGCAGACAGGCCGGCCTTTGGATACGGCCTGTTTGCTTCTGTGGGCTATGCTGCTATACTAAAGATGTAAGATCATGTGTAAACTCTATAAAATTCGATGTTTTTGCAATAATATAACTAGGGAAGCACTGAAAAACTCTCTTTTCGTCATTCTCCAGCGAAGCGAAGAATCTTAAAAAATGGCCTTATACAAAGATTCTTCAGTCGCTGCGCTCCCTTAAGAATGATATGATGGCGTATTAATCAGTGTTTCCCTAGAACATGGCAAAAAGAAGAATTCGGGCAAAAGGTTGTTTCGAAGGGAGTAGTGCATGTCCTATACGATAAAAGACGTTGCAAAAAAAGCCGGCGTTTCTATCGCTACCGTGTCCAGGGTATTGAACAATTCCGGATATGTAAAAGAAGAAAAACGAAAGATCATACTGGATGCGGCCAGGGAGCTCGATTACAACACCAGCATGTACGAAAACAAGGCATACGAGAAAACGGAGAAAGACATCATAGGGGTTGTTGTTGCGGATATTAACAACCCTTTTTTCAGCGAGGCCATAAAAGGGATCAATAAAGTCGCAGATCAAAACAGGATGAACGTGCTGATCTGCGATACGGATGAAAGCCCGGAGCGCGAGATAAGGCTTTTATTGACTTTGCGGCGGGAAAGGGTCGGAGGCATTATCGTAACGCCCGCTTCGGAAGCGGTAGAATACAATTCCGAATACTTAAAAGAGCTGAAAAACCTGGGCATACCCGTGGTTTTACTGGACCGGGACGTAAAGCTTTCCGGTTTTGACGGCGTGTTTCTGGACAGCTTTAAAGGCACGCTCAATGCGGTCCAGACGCTGATAGACAACGGACACAGGGAAATAGCGATCATCGCCGGGCTGATCACGTCAAAACCCGGCATAGACAGGCTCAATGGCTACATGGAGGCCTTCCGCTTAAACAAACTCCCCATAAAGGAAGAACACATATTATACGGGGATTTCAAGACCGAAAGCGGCTATTATCTGACAAACAAACTGCTGGAGAACAGGAAAGAGGTTACGGCAATATTTTCTTCCAACAATCTAATGTCTGTCGGCTGCTTAAGGGCCATAACGGAAAAAGGCCTGAAAGTTCCGGACGATATTTCGCTCATTTCCTTTGACGATTTTTACCTCTTCGGAACCTACGGCCTGGAAATCAGCGCGGTCGCCCGTCCGACAACACAAATGGGCGTGGAAGCGGCGACCATACTCATGGAAAAAGTCAAAAAAGGGAAAAAGTATAAAGAACACATTTCTAAAAGGATCATTTTAACGCCGCATCTGGTTTTGCGGGGATCGGAAGTCTACCCGAAAAACAGGCTGCCTTAAATATAGCGGCAGCGAATCTGTTTAATTTGTCCTGTAATTCCTTCTTGTGAATTTACACATTTCATTTCATACATATGAAAAAAATATGAAAACGCACATTATGTTGCATAGTTTTCACAATTGACGATAGCTCTTGAAGATTCGTATAATCGTCTCATCACATAAACACAAAAGAATAAAATAACGAAGCGCGTTAAAAAAGGATTATGAAACATGCGGAATAACGGTAATGGTACATCCGAAGCGAAATGTTCTTCGGCATATATTTTCGAGACCCGAAATAAAACCAACCGGCCGGGCGCCGAGGAAACCGTGAGCAATGAAAAAGCCGCGGGGAGAGACCTTTTGCGCGACATTATTTGGGTTATCGTTCCGGATATCAACAATCCCTTTTTCTGCGACGCGATTAAGGGCATCGAAAAAATCGCCCATGAGAGCGGTCTTCACGTGATGATCTGCGATACGGATGAAAAGGTGGAAAACGAATTAAACGTACTGCAGATACTGGAACGCGAAAAGGCCGGCGGGATTATCATTGCGCCGGTGAACAGCGAAGCGCACGAAAATGCCGAACTGCTCCTAAAAATGCAGCGGCACGGTGTGCAGATCGTGCTGATGGACAGGGATATACGCATGTCAAACCTGGACGGCGTTTTCCTGGACAACTATAAAGGCGCGTTCGATGGCGTAGAAGCGCTGATAAAGGCCGGACATACGAAAATCGGGCTTATAGCCGGACCGGTCACTTCCAAGACCGGCAAAGACAGGCTGGAGGGATATATCGAAGCTCTGAAAGTATACAATATCGAAAAAAACGACGCATACATCCACTTCGGCGACTTTTTGTGGCAGAGCGGTTATGAGATAACGGCAAGGATACTGGCGGCTGAAAACAGGCCGACCGCGATGTTCGTCTCCAACAACCAGATGAGCCTCGGCTGTTTAAGAGCTCTGCAAGAAAACAATATTTCGGTCCCCGGGGACATTGCGCTGCTGGTATTCGACGACAACATGTACTTTAAAACGCTGAACCTCAATCTAAGCGTTGTCGACCGTTCGCCGCGCCAAATGGGCATCGAAGCGTTAAACATCATGATCGAGAAATTGAATACCATGAAAAAAAGCAAAAAGCATGTGGACAAGCGGATCATATTGCTGCCGCAGGTCATACTGCGCGGTTCCGAACTGCTGACAGATAGATAGTAATTCACTTAAGAGGAGAAAGCCTTAAATGAAAAAAGGAAAAATAGTCGTTTTTGGAAGCTTCGTAGTCGATTTGACCAGCAGAGCCTCTCATCTGCCCGTACCGGGAGAAACGGTAATCGGTTCAAAATTTAAACTGGGGCCCGGCGGGAAAGGATCCAACCAGGGCGTTGCTGCGCACAGGGCCGGTGCGGATGTCATTATGGCCACCAAGGTCGGAAACGACGTTTTCGGCAAAGTGGCGACTGATTTCTACACGGCGGAGGGAATGGATACGCGCTATATATTCATCGACGACGCGGTAGAGACAGGCACTGCGCTCATCATGGTGGACGAGAACTCCGGACAAAACCAGATACTGGTGGTAAGCGGCGCCTGCGGCCATATTGCGGATGAAGATATCGAAGCAGCCATGCCTGCCATACTGGAAGCGGACATACTCCTGCTGCAGCTTGAAATAAACCTGGACGCACTGGAGAAGCTTGTACAAATCGCGCATAACAACGGCAAAATGGTTGTTTTGAATACCGCCCCTGCGCAAAAAATCCCGGCAGGCATTTTGGAAAAAACGGACATCGTCACACCCAATGAAATCGAGGCCGGCATATTGACCGGCGTGGAGATAAAATCCCCCGGGGACGCAATAAAAGCGGGAGAAGCCTTCATGCAGATGGGCGTTTTAAACGTAGTCATCACCTTGGGGAAAGACGGCGTATTCGTAATGACGAAAGACCGCCACGAGCTGATCCCGTCCATAAAGGTGAACGCGATCGATACGACAGGCGCCGGAGATGCGTTCAACGGCGGTTTTGTAACGGCTCTCGCCGAAGGAATGGACATATTCGAAGCGGCGCGCTTCGGCAACATCACAGGCGCATTGTCGGTCACGCGCCTGGGCACAGCGCCTGCCATGCCGTTCAGAAAAGAGATCGACGACTTGTTTTAATGAATCCCGAATCCCGATTTGAGCTTTTAGGCTCAAAATAAAAATATATTGGAGGAACAAAAATGAAAAAGGTCCTGATTTTAGTGCTCAGCATCATCATGGTAGCATCGCTCGCGCTGCTTACCGCGTGCAGCACACCAGCTCCGCAACCTTCCGCGCCCGCGTCAGCACCGGCTGTGGAAAGTTCGGCAGCCGCAGCTCCGTCAGAAAGCGCACAGCCTTCCGAAGCTCCGGCAAAGAAGTATAAGATCGCAACCGTTGTCAAGCTCGTTGGCATTGGCTGGTTTGACCGTATGGAAGAAGGCTTGAAAAAATTCGCAGCCGACACCGGTCATGAAACATTTATGCAAGGCCCGCCGAAGGCAGATGCTGCATTGCAGGTTCAGATTATAGAAGACCTCATTGCACAGAAGGTCGACGCGATCTGCGTCGTTCCGTTCTCCCCTGAAGCAGTTGAACCTGTTTTGAAGAAAGCCAGGGAAAAAGGCATCGTCGTTATTGGACACGAAGCCGACAACCTTGTAAACGTAGACTTCGACATCGAAGCGTTTGACAACAAAGCATACGGCGCAGAGCTCATGAAGATACTGGGCGACAAAATGGGCGGCGAGGGCAAATACGCCACCACAGTCGGCGCAGTCACCGCGAAATCCCAGAATCAGTGGGAAGAAGGCGGCGTAGAATACCAGGAAGCTAATTTCAAAAACATGCAGCTGGTCGAAAGAAAGATCGAGACCTATGACGAACAGAAAAAAGCAGAAGAGATCATGACCGAGCTTTTGAAAAAGTATCCCGATTTAAAGGGCTTCCAGGGCGCAACCAGCCAGGATGCTCCGGGCGCAGCGGCAGCTGTTGAAAAAGCCGGCCTTATCGGCAAAGTCCATGTAGTCGGCACATCGCTCGTCTCCATCGCAGGAAAATACCTCGAAAGCGGCGCGCTTGACGCGATCGCATTCTGGGATCCCGCCGATGCCGGTTACGCGATGAACAAACTGGCCACGATGATACTGGACGGAAAGAAAGACCAGATCAAAGAAGGTTTGGACCTTGGCGTTCCCGGATATGAAAAATTGATCTACAACTCCGGCATAACGGAAAACAAGGAAAAATACCTGTACGGCGCAGCCTGGAAAATCGTTACCAAGGAAAATATGGGCGACTATAATTTCTAAGCAAAACACTTAAATTGCATGCCGGCCCGGGTAACCCCCGGGCTGGCTTTGCAAATTTATAACATAAATAAGGTGTAAAGGAAGGCCAAGTGATGTCGGAAGTATTCTTAAGCGTGAATAACGTATTTAAATCGTTTGCCGGCGTTCAGGCATTAAAGGGTGTGAGCATATCCATCGGCAAGGGCGAGATCCGCTGCCTGGCCGGGGAGAATGGCTCCGGTAAATCTACGCTTATCAAGGTGATTTCCGGCTTTTACACACCCGATAGTGGTGAAATCATAATTGAGGGGAACAAGCATACAGCCCTTTCGCCCATTGAATCGATACGCAATGGGATACAGGTGATCTATCAGGATTTTTCTATATTCCCAAATCTGACTGTAGCGGAGAATATATCCCTCAATTCACAGCTGGCAGACAACAAAAGACTCATGAACTGGGCGCAGATACGCGCGAACGCGCAGGCTGCTCTCAATAGAATAGGCGTTAAGATGGATTTGGATATCAAGGTAGAGATGCTATCGGTTGCAGATAAGCAGTTGGTTGCCATATCCAGGGCATTGCTGCAAAACGCCAAATTGATCATTATGGATGAGCCTACTACAGCCCTGACGCAAAAAGAAGTAAGCTCATTGTTTAAAATAATAAAACAGGTCCAAAAAGAAGGCATTGCAACGCTTTTTGTAAGCCACAAGCTGGATGAAGTGCTGGAAATTTCGGAGAAGGTCACGATACTGCGCAACGGGGAAAACGTTGTGGACGGAGACGTGAAAGACTTTGATATGTCGAAATTTGTGTACTACATGACCGGCCGTGAAATCGTTTCAACTACGTTTGCCCCAAAAACAGGCGATAAGGAACCTTTGCTCAAAGTGGAAAACCTGTCTTTAAAAGGCGGTTTCAAGGATATAAGCTTCGAGCTGTTTAAAGGCGAGATACTGGGCATCACCGGACTTCTCGGTTCTGGCAGGACGGAGCTGGCGCTTTCGATATTCGGAGCGCATCCGGCGAACAAAGGCAATATCTATGTCAAAGGAAAGAAAGTCAAAATACACTCGATATTGGACGCGATACGCAACAAGATCGCCTATGTGCCGGAAGACAGGCTGACGGAAGGGCTTTTCCTGCCGCAATCCATCAACCGGAATATACAGGTCAGCGTTTTAAAACGCTACAGAAAGAAACTCGGCATCTACGATAAAAAATCGGCTAAAGAAAACGTGCAAAAATGGGTAAAAGAATTGTCTATAAAAACAGCCGATCCGGAACTGCCGGTCGTAACATTGTCCGGAGGAAACCAGCAAAGGGTTGTATTGGCCAAATGGCTGGCCAGCGATCCGGAGATCCTCATATTAAACGGTCCGACCGTGGGGGTGGATATCGGTTCCAAGACGGATATCCATCAAATCATACGCAATCTGGCTGAAAAGGGATTTGGTATCATCGTGATTTCAGACGATATTCCGGAGGTATTGCATAACTGCAACCGGATACTGATCATGAAAAAAGGCCGGATCGTAGGCGAGACAGACAACCGCTCCATTACTGAAAAAGAGCTATCCATGAATCTAAGCCAGGCTTAATCGAAAGGAAGTAAGAAACTATGAATAGGAGTATACGCAAAATAGCCGGCAAGAACGAATTTTACGTTCTTATCACCATCGTCGTGCTCTGTATCGTAATCGGGCTGATCAACAACGCATTCCTGACTTTAAGCAGTGCGTTCGATATCATACGGAGCGGTATTGAAATGGGCATATTTGCGGTCGGCGCATATATCGTCATCGTGTCGGGCGGCATAGACGTTTCCTGTACGGCTGTAGGCACGTTTGCCATGTTTACCACGACGAAAATACTGTACGATTCCAAATATGAAGGCGGAATACTGCTCGCACTCGTTATGGCGGTAGGATTCGGCCTGATACTGGGTATTTTGAACGGCACGCTCATCGCTTACTTAAAAATACCGCCGTTGATCGCGACACTCGCCACCGGCGGCATCATCAACGGCTTTATGCTTTTCTTTATCGGAAGCAGGGAAATCTCCAATGTGCCCAAGGGCATATACAACGCCGGCAAGTCCATGCTGGCCGTTGTGGAAAACGAACATGGGTTTAAATCGGCCTTGCCCTCCACGCTGCTCATTTTGATAGGCGTGCTGATCGTTACATTCTTTATCATGCGGTACACCATGCTCGGCAGGGGTATTTTCGCCATCGGCGGCGATATGATTTCCGCCCAGCGGGCAGGGTTCAACATCAAAAGGACGCAGATGTTCATCTACGCCTATGTGGGGATCATCTCCGGACTCGCCGGTATGGTGCATACCATTATGATGATCAATTCCAATCCGCTGGACCTCAGCGGCAAGGAAATGATGGTTATCGCTGCAGTCGTGATAGGCGGCGCGCGCATTACCGGCGGGCACGGGTCTTTGACCGGCACCATGCTTGGGGTTTCGCTGGTGACGATCATGAGCAACAGCCTTATACTGATCGGCATACCTTCGTTTTGGCAGCGTTTTGTCACGGGGCTTATCATACTGATCGGAACCGGCATCACGGCCTACCAGGCCAAGCGCATGAAAAAACAGCTGAACGTAGAAGTAGCGGATTAAGGAGGGTGGAGCAGATGAATAAAATAGTAAATTTTCAAAAACCGAAAACAAAGCGCAAGCCCCTCGGAAATCTCGTATGGCTCTTTATATTTATGGTCGGCATATTTGCGTTGATGGGACTATCCAATCCGGAAAGCTATTTCAATATCGATAACTTTACGTCAATGGCGTTCCAGTTCCCGGAAATAGGTATCATCGCAATCGGCGTCATGCTGGCCATGCTGACCGGCGGCATCGACCTTTCCATGGTGGGAACCGCCAACCTGGCCGGAATCATAGCGGCAATGTTTATGGTGCATGCCATACCCGAAGACGCAACGGTCGGAACACAGGCCATGTATGTGTTTTTCGCCTTCCTGATCGTCGCAGCCGTAGGGCTTGTATGCGGTCTGATCAACGGCCTCATCATCTCGAAGGTTGGCACGCCGCCCATACTTGCAACGCTGGGTACGATGCAGGTTTTCATGGGGATCGCGATCATTATTACTGAAGGAAGAGCGGTGCTTGGCTTTCCGGAATTCTTTGCGGACATCGGCAACGGAGCGCTCTTCGGCGTGATACCATATCCGCTGATATTCTTTGTGCTGATAACGGTCATCATGTACTTCGTGCTGCACAAAACGTCTTTCGGCATCAAACTGTATATGATGGGCACCAATATCCATGCCGCCGAATTCAGCGGCGTGAATACGGGCAGGATGATCAATACAAGCTACAGCATTTCGGGACTCCTGGCGGGCATCGCCGGTTTCATACTGATAGCGAGGACCAACCAGGCCAAGGCGGACTACGGAACATCCTACACACTCCAGTCCATTTTGGTGGCGGTCTTGGGCGGCGTTAACCCGAGCGGGGGATTCGGCTCCATTGGCGGAATCGTCATAGCAGTGCTGACGCTGCAGTTCCTCTCAACGGGCATGAACATGCTGAGCCTGACGAACGTCAACTTTTTAAGGGATTTCGTATGGGGCCTGGCGCTCGTGATCGTCATGGCTGCGGATTATTTAAGGAACCGCAACAAGGATAAAAAACCCAAACAGGCTTAAAATAATAAACAAACAGCAACCGGGCAAACCGCGGCAACCGATAAAAAAATCCGCGGTTTGCCTTAAAATTTTTAACGAGAAATACGAAAGGATGAAGGAAATGGAAAAAGTAAAGTATGCGACCATTCTGTCCAATATGGGGGCCTGCAGCGACAGGTTCTGCGCCGGCGGTTACAGCGCCCCGGTCTCCGTTGAGGAAATGTTTGAGCGTGCGGCCAGTATAAAAAAGCTGCAGGGCATTGAACTCGTTACCACATGGCATATCACGCCGGGAACAAAGGAAAAGGTAAAGGAGCTCTTACGGCAGTCCAACCTTTCTCTTGTATCCATTATCCCGGATCATTTCGGGGAATCCAAGTGGGGAAAAGGCGCTTTTTCCGCGAAGGATAAGGGCATACGCCGTGAAGCAGCGGAGCTTACAAAGGAATTTATGGACATAGCGGCATACCTCGGTGGAGACGTCGTGAGCCTCTGGCCGGGACAGGACGGGTATGACTACTACTTCACAGCGGACTATATAAAAGAAAGAACCTGGTTCGAAGAAGGCGTGGCGGAATGCTGCGCGCACCGCAAGGATGTAAAAGTGGCTATCGAATATAAGATAAAAGAGCCCAGGGTAAGAAGCTATCCCTCCACCGTAGCTTCTACGCTGCTCATGGTCAAGGAGATCGGCGCGGAAAACTGCGGCGTGACCATCGACTACGGCCATGCCGCCGTAGCTTACGAAAACGTGGCCGAATCCGTGGCCATTCTGAAAAAATACGGAGACAAGCTTTTCCACATGCACATGAACGACAACTACGCGTACTGGGACGACGACATGATCGTGGGCAGCGTCCATACCATACCGTATATCGAGCTTTTGTACTGGCTTAAAAAAACCGGCTATAAAGGCTACATCTCCATGGACCAGTATCCGTACCGCGAAAACGGAAGGGACGCCGTGGAAGAGAGCATCGGATGGCTGGACAGCATGTATACGGTGCTGGAGCGCATACCCGAAGAGGAAGTAGCGGCGCTGTATGAATCGGGCGATTCTGTCGCGGCGACCCGCATGATCCGTAAATATCTGTTTAACCTGTAAGGCTTGAGGGCCGCTGTGTAAAAAAATGCATGGCGGCCTTTGATGATGAGCATAAAGATTCTTCGCTGCGCTTAAGAATGACATATTGGATAAGCTTGTCATTCTATTGGATAAGCTTGTCATTCTGAAGGAGCAAAGCGTACTGAAGAATCTTTATATTTTAGCTTGATTCTGGTATGGAGGGTATATATGGATCTGTATCTGAAGGACAAGGTCGTGATCGTAACCGGCGGCACAAAGGGGATCGGCGAGGGCATCGTTAAAAGCATGGCCGCCGAGGATGCGATCGTTATCATCGTCAACCGCCCCGGCAAGGAAGGCCCCGCTTTGGAGCAGCAGCTGCGCGCCCAGGGCAAAAACGCGGTGTATATAGCGGCCGAGCTTACGAAGGCGGAGGAATGCAAGCGCGTGATAGATGAGACGGCAGAGCGGTTTCACCGCATCGACGTGATCGTGAACAACGCGGGAGGCAATAACCAAAAAGACCTCTTGACGCCGCCAGGCGAATTCCTGGAGGGCATGCGGGACAACCTCATCCATTACTATGCGCTGGTGCACTACGCGCACGATTACCTGATAGAAAGCCGCGGCAAGATAACGAATATCGGTTCCCACGTCAGCATTACCGGACAGGGGCATACCAGCGCCTACGTCGCGGCAAAAGGGGCTATCGACGGCTTGACGCGGGAATGGGCCGCGTACTTTTGCGACAAGGGCGTAAACGTCAACTGCGTCGTGCCCGGTTCGGTCTGGACGAACTCCTACGTGAAGTGGGCGCAGCAGTTTCCCGATCCGGAGGAGAGAAAGCGGATGGCGGAGCAGAATATTCCTTTTGGAAGGCGCATGACCACGGTGGAGGAATTCGCGGATCTCGTGGTGTTCGTATCCTCGGGAAGGGCGAACCATTTGACGGGTGAGATCATCGTGTGCGACGGCGGATACTCCAGGCTGGACAGGGTGCTGACATGAGCGGTGAATTTAAAATACTGGTGCGGAAATTCGGTCCCTTCGAGAAGATCGTATCGCTTTTTTGGGAGCAGTTCGCAGCGAAGACGGGATGCAATTTAAAACTCGATGCCGTTCCGCTGGACCTTCCCGATCTGCACAGCGCGATCCTTGCGGGGGATTTCGACGCAGCGCATGTGAATACGGACTGGCTGGCCCAGTGCTGGCAGGAAAAATGCCTTCAGGACCTCACGCCCTACATAGGGAAGGAACCGCCGCAGGACTACCCCGGAGGATGGGACAACGCGCTTTTAAAACTGCAGACATTTCATGACGGCGTGGCCGGTGTGCCGTTTCACGACGGGCCCGAATGCCTGATATACCGGAAAGACCTTTTTGAATCTCCCAAAGAAAAGGAAGACTTCCGGATGCTTACCGGTCGCGAATTAAAGCCCCCGGAAACCTGGGAGGACTTCATGGTTGTTGCGGAATTTTTCAACCGGCCGGAGGAAAACCTCTGGGGAACGCTCTTTGCGCTTTTCCCCGACGGGCACAACAACATATTCGACTTTGCGCTGCAGGTGTTGAGCCGCGGCGGCGTACTGGAAAAAAACGGACGCGTGATGCTTCATACGCCCGAGGCCCGGGAGGCCATGGCGTTTTACCGGAAGCTTGTGCAAAGCCCTGTGCTGCACCCGAAATCGCGCGAACTGGAATCCATCGGCGCGTGCTGGACGTTTGCCCGTGGAGAAGTTGCGATGATGGTCAATTGGTTCGGGTTTGCCGCCATGTGCGAGACCGTGGAGGGTTCGCGGGTAAAAGGCCGGGTGGATATCTGCGCCGTACCCCACGCGGGGGATTTTATGAGCCCCGTATCCTTGAATGTGTATTACACGTGGTCAGTCAGCGCAAAAAGCCGGAACAAGCAGACGGCCTACGACTTTATACGCCACTGCGTCACAAGGGAGAACGACAAACTGCTGCCCTTCATGGGCGCTATCGGCTGCCGGAAGTCCACATGGACGGACGCAGAAGTCAACGCAGTGATTCCCTACTACAACAGGATGGAGGAGATCCACCGCTACGCCTCAACGCTGCCCAGGACACCCCGCTGGCACGGCGTCAGCCAGGTCATGGACCGGCTGGTGATGGAAGTCGTGGGCACGGAAAAGCCAATTGAAGGTATTTTGAAGGATGCGCAGGCGCGCTCGGATGTTTTGATCGGAGAAAACGGATAATGGATTTGTTGAAGAATAGAAACGCACTGATTACCGGAAGCGCGAAGGGGATCGGGAAGAGCATCGCGCTCGCCATGGCCCGGGAAGGGGCAAACGTCGCGGTTGCGGATCTGGACACGGAAGAAGCCGCCGCGACGGCGGAAGAAATACGCTCACTGGGCGTAAAAAGCACGCCGGTCAAGCTCGACGTTTCACAGGTGGAAACCTTTGAGGCCTTCGTAGCGGAATTGGAAAAGGGCTTTGGGGAAATAGACATACTGGTCAACAACGCAGGCGTGACATCCACGACCGGGCTTTTGGACATGAAACCGGACGAATGGGATTTCGTAATGAGCGTGAACATAAAGGGGTCGTTTTTCTTAAGCCAGGCCGTATATAAGAGGATGCTCGGGAGAAAACGCGGGCGCATCATCAATTTGGGCTCCATATCGGGAGAGCGCGGCGCGAAATATGCGGGAGCGCATTACTCCATTTCCAAGGCGGGCGTTATCGTGATGACGAAGGTATTTGCGAAAAATGCAGCGGACAGCGGCATTACCGTAAATACCATTTCGCCCGGCATGATAGAAACCGGGATGACGGCCCGTTTGGGATCGAGGATCGATCCGGAAGATGTTCCGATGAACCGTTTCGGCACAACCGAAGAGGTGGCGCAGGCCGCCGTATTTTTGGCGTCCGATATGGCCTCGTATATCACAGGCCAAAACATAAGCGTAAACGGCGGCCAAAGCATGCGCTAAGATGCTATTATCCGCCGATTTGCACCTGCACGGAACGGCGTCTGAAGTATTCCAGTATTTGCGAAAGCCGCTCGTCCTTTTGCGGGGCGCCGTTTCGGTAGGCGTATTCTTTCCCGAGCGCGGCGTATTTGTTTGTGGCCAAGGCGTGAAACGGCAGCAGATGAACGCCCTGCAGGCTTCCTTTTTCCTTCAGCGCCTGTGCAAAGATCGCGGTATTTTCCATATTTGCGTTATCGTCGTTGAATCCCGGTATAAGGGGGACACGCATGGTGACATGGGCTTTATAATCGAGAGCCAGCTTCAGCATGTTTTTTATGATCTGTTCATTGGGCACGCCCGTTCCCGCGGCGTGCTTTTTACTGTCCATATGCTTGATGTCGAAAAGAAACTGGTCCACAAGCGGCGCCGTGCGCTGCAGCAATTCATCCGGCATATGCCCGTGCGTTTCAATGGCGGTATGGAGCCCATGGGCGCGGAGCGCGGTCAGAAGCTCCAGCAGGAACTCCCCCTGCAATGTGGGTTCGCCGCCGGTAATGGTGACGCCGCCGCCGGATTTGCGGTAGAAGGGCCTGTCTTTTTCCGCTTCGGCAACAAGCTCGCCGCATGTTTTTTCCTGCCCGAATGCGGCAAGCGCCTCCCCGGGGCAGGCATACACGCAGTCTCCGCAGGCGTCGCAGCGGGAAGTATCTATCCGCCGCGGCGATGCGAGATCGATGGCGCCTTTGCCGCAGGCCCTGGCACACGCGCCGCAGAGCGTGCATTTATCGCCGAAAAAGCCGATCTCTTTTTTCCGGCATTGGGATTCGGGATTGGCGCACCAGCCGCATTTTAGCTGGCAGCCCTTCATAAAGACGGCCGTTCGGATGCCCCGGCCGTCATGGATGCAATAATGCTGTATATTGTATATCAAACCCTTGCGCTGCAAATCAGTCAAAAAAGCACTCCTTCGCCGTATGGCTTGTTAGACGTCAGGAAAAACACATCTCGGTACGGTCGATGATATCGTCCTGTATGGATTTGTTGAGGTCGGTGAAAAACGCCGTATAGCCCGCCACGCGCACTACCAGATCCCTGTGCTGCTCCGGGTTTTTCTGGGCTTCCCGCAGCGTGTCCGCGGAGACCACGTTGACCTGAATATGATAGCCTCCGGCCTCAAAGAACGTTGTAACGAGGTCTGCCAGGGAGTTTAAGCCCTTTTCGCCCGATAAAGCCGTAGGGTGGTACTTCTGGTTGTACTGCGAGCCGTTGGTCATGATCAGATGGTCGAGCGACGCAACGGACAACGCCGCCTGTGTCGGGCCGTGTTTTTCCACGCCGTGGCTCGGCGAACAGGCTTCCGCTATAGGCGCAAAAGCCTTTCTTCCGTTGGGGGAAGCGCCGCAGACAGCGCCTATCGGCACGTTGGCCGAGTTGGAGTACATACCCGGTATGAATTGGCCGCCGCGCAAATTGCGGCGGCTTTCTATCAGGTGGCAGAAATAGGCTGCGATATCGCGCGCGATCCCGTCCACATAGGGTTCGTTGTTTCCGTAACGCGGGACCTTTTTTGAGAGCATCAGGCGCACGTCCTCACAGCCTTCAAAATCGGCTTTCAAGGCTTCCATGAGCCGGCCCATGGACAGCGATTTCTCCTCATATACAAGCTTTTTGATCGCGGCCAGGGAATCCGCCACGTCGGCCAGGCCTACGCCCTGTATGCCGTCGAAGTTGTATACCGCGCCGCCGCTTTGCACTTCCACGCCGCGTTCGATGCAGTCGTCCGTGATCGCTGTGACCAGGGGCAGCGGGAGCAACCTGGCATGCATTTCGTCCACCACGTTCGAAACCGCTACCTGATGGGCGGCGAGCTCTTTTATCTGTGCTTTGTATGCATCAAGGAGTTCGTCAAAGGAGGCGAAATCCTCGGCTTTACCCGTGTGGGAGGAGAGCTGCTTGCCGGATACCGGGTCAAAGCCGTCGTTTAATGTGATCTCCAGAGCCTTAAGAAGGCTGAAGTAGCCCGAATTGGCAAAAGCGCACATCTTTCCCTGCAGCCCCATTTCCACGCAGCCGATGACGGCGTAATTACGCCTGGCATCTTCCATGCTGACGCCGCGGCTCAAAAGGGAGGGGATCGCGATTTCGTCGTTGAACATTGCCGGCATACCGAGGCCTTCTTGTACTACCTCCATGCATTTTAAGAGGAATGCCCTCGGGGTATTCCGGTTCAGGCGCACGCAGACCGAAGGCTGCGGCATCCGTACACGGGCGGTCGTCCCGAGCAGCATGTACGATAAGTCGTTTGTTGCGTCTTTTCCGTCGGCATGTGTTCCGCCGAGCGTTACGGCTTGGGAGATGGGATGCCCGCCGAAGTATTTGCTGTCCTCTTCATTCCATATCTGAATAATAGAGCCGATCTTAAGCCACAGGCAATCCAGGAGCTCTTCGGCATAGGCCTTCTCTATGCGGCCGTCTTCCAGGTCTTTCTTGTAGAAGGGATACAGGTAGTAGTCCATGCGCCCGAGGGATATGCCCGTGCCGTCGGATTCTATCTGTGTTAAAAGCTGCACGAAATAAGTCGTCTGTACGGCTTCGTAGAAGTTTTGCGGGGCTTCATAGGGAACGCGCGCGCAGGTTTTGGCGATCAGCATCAGCTCTGCTTTGCGCTTTTCGTCTTTCTCCGCTCCGGCTATTTTCAGCGCAAGGTCGCTGTAGCGTTTGGCAAAGCTATTAATCGCTTCGCAGGTGATGATGACGGCCTTGTAAAGGGGGATCTTGTCAAATCCGGCGGGGTCCGCGTAATCCAACGCTTTTAATTTTTCCTCCGCCGCTTCTTTTATTTTTCCGAATCCGTTGGCAAGCACGTTTTCAAAATTTAAAAGCCAGTGACCGCCGCCTTTGGAAAGCGTGTAGCCGCAGGTGAAAACCAGCGCGTTCATCGCATCAAGCGTAGACTTGTCGAGTAAGGCGATGGTGTTTTCATACACCGTACGCCCTTCCCAATACGGCGTTATATCGCGGATTTGGCGTTTTGCCTGTTCGGTGATGCAAAAACGGGAACCGTCCCGCTTTTCAAAGCAGTCGAGTTCGTCAATAAACCAGGTATTGACGGGCGGGTTCAATGTGGTGGCCCGAAGCGCGCTGCCCTGATTCCCTACGATCAGCTCGTCTTCATAAATGGCAATGCTCATTTTTTCCAGCGTCGCTTTAAAAGCCAGCGCCGCTTTTAAAATAGGGGGCTTATCTTCGTTCTGCCGGTAACATTCCGTCCATATCACCGCGCGTTCCGCGCAGACGATAGGGTCGGTATAAATCAGTCTTTCCCGCA
>Ga0366776_1003_pt2 | contig 56242 bp, 50 predicted proteins | sample BONcelN113001D11_FD_207070 | JGI IMG/M metagenome (GOLD analysis project Ga0366776, IMG submission 207070) | Enriched cells from coal bed in the Powder River Basin, Montana, United States - BONCAT cells N11 rep2 HSBNCT.N11.300.1.D11 ...
ATCCCTGGCTACCGCGTATTGATTGGCCAACAGGGCGTTTATAATGACCTTATCCGTCTTTAAAAACATGGAGAGCATTTTCATATCGCCGTCCAGCGTTTTGTAAAAGGCAGCGGCGTCGGGGTGTCCGTCTTCCAAGGCATAGGTTTGTTTCAGTGTCTGCAGCTGGTTGTTCAGGTCGTGCTGCGTGCTGCGCATCTCGTTGATCACCGGCGTCATCGTAACTTTAAACCCGGAATAGTCCTTGTAGAGTTTTAAATAGAGCTGCATTTTTTTTATGCCATAAATATTTGAAACAGCGAACATCGCCGCCAGCAAATAGATAACGACAAGCACGCCCCAATTGCCGTTGGACGTACTGTAATAGATACCCAAAGCCATGAGTATTATCAATGCAAGCAATTCAATTATCAACACGGAAAGCTGCATTTTAAACAGCTGGCGCCGGTCTGAAAAACCCATCTGCTTCAAAACCCGCTATTTAATTTTTTTCTAAAGCTTTTGTATTTATGTTTGAACAAATGACGACTTCCCAAAAATTATAGCCTTTTACGCGGTATTTTTCAAGCTTATATGGTTTTTTATACGGAAATCATATAGAATAGTCTATATGGAAATAATTGTTCGGTTCGGAGAAATCGGTTGAAGAAACATATATTGGTTTTGGACGACGATCCAAACCATCTGACAAGCGTAAAAAAGCTTTTGGAAGACAGGCTTACGGAATGCGAGGTAACGCCGGCCTCCTGTATGAAAGAAGGAAAAGCCCTGCTTTTGGCGCGCGACTACGATCTTTTTATACTGGATATCGTGCTCTTTGACGGTTCCGGACTGGATTTCGCCCAAACCATACGGAGTATCCCCAAATTTTCCCTTACCTGGATCATATTTATCTCAGGGCACGACGCCTATGCGCTCGAGGCCATACGCGGTGCGCACTGCTACGACTATATCGTTAAGCCGTACGACGCAGACGAGCTCGTAAATATGGCCATGCGGCTTTTGGAAACGAGCCTTACGAAGAAGGAAAGCACGGACGGATACCTGCGCATTACGCAAAAAGGCCTTTGCTACAAGATCAATTTTGACGATATTCTATATATCGAAGTAAACAACCGTTTAACGGACATCCATACGGTATATCAAACCTATGCGGTAAGGCACTGGCCTTTGGAAAAAATAAAAAAGCAGCTGGCCGGCGGGAGTCTGCTTCAGTGCCACCGTTCGTTCATTGTAAACGCCGGTAAACTGCACACCGTCGTCACCAGGGAAAGGCAGACCTATCTCATGCTGGAGGGCTGCCCCGACAAAATTCCCGTTGGCGTGAAATACAAAGCGCAGTTTTCTTAAGCTGCCGCATCGTGACATTTTTAACGACGCCGGGCAAAACCATCGATCGATAGAAAAGAGGTTTTTTAAGATGAAAGCGCCGCTTGATTGGCTTTTACGGCAGCAGCCGTATGTCAGGTATGTGACAAGGCGGGATAACCTGCACGAGGCAACGGACGCAAGCGAAATGACCTGTTTAAAATCCACCGTCGAAAATGACCCATTGATAAAGGCGATGCTGGAATCCCTGCCGCAGTGGGAAAAAAACATCGTTTCGGGGCACAAGAACGCCGGGCTCTTGCTGCACCAGCTATGCTTTCTGGCAGACATCGGCTTTGACATCAACCATCCCGTTATATTGAAAACCGCCAAGACCATTCTCTCGCATACGGACGCGAACGGCATACCCAAAGTGCCTGTCAACATCCCGAAGCACTTCGGCGGTTCGGGCGAAGATACCTGGGGCTGGGCCCTGTGCGACGCGCCTGTGGTATTGTATGCACTGGCGCGCGTTGGCTGCGGTCCGGAGGCCCTGGAAAAGCCCGCTGCGCATCTCACGGGACTCCTGCGGGGAAACGGCTGGCCGTGCACAGGCTCCGACGAGATAGGGAAGTTCCGCGGGCCGGGCCGAAAAGACGACCCCTGCCCCTACGCGACGCTGCAGATGACAAAGTTTTTACTGCAGCTCCCGTCTTATCGGGAAAGCGAAGCCGTCCGAACGGGCGCCGAAACCATCCTTGGGCTTTGGGATCGCTCCAAAGAGGAGCATCCGTACATGTTTTATATGGGCACGGATTTCAGAAAACTCAAGGCTCCGCCTATATGGTACGATATCATAAGCGTAACGGATGTGCTTTCGCAGTGCGGCTGGCTCAAGAACGACGGCCGCCTTCGGGAGATGACCGGCCTGATCGCCTCTAAAATGGATGAAAACGGCTGCTGCACGCCGGAATCCGTGTACCTTTCCAAAAAGGACTGGGATTTCGGCCAGAAGAAAGCCCCTTCCGGGTATCTCACTTACCTGGCGCACAACATACTGCAAAGAATGGATATTCAACAGTAAACAATGAAAGAATTAATACTGGAAAACGACCGGCAGGCTGCGGGGAAACATTCATGCGTTCCGCTGTATAAGGGAGATTTTGGACGGTATGCATTGTATACCGTACATAATAGTCTCATATGCAAGGCCTATATGAGCATAACGAATGACGCAGTTCATTTTACGTCGAAGATAAACTTAAGAAACAAAGCAGCTGTTACGCCTATGAGGCAGCCGCAGCTTAAGCGTCGTAGCGGCCGGAGCAAAGCTGCCTGTGATAGTTCCAAATATTCAAAGGCCAGTTGGACACGCCGATCATCGGCCAAACAAACCATACCACGCCCAGCCCCATAAGCGCGTTTGCCGCAAAGACCACCAGAGAAATGATCCCCCAGCCGATCAGAGCCATACGCATAAGCCGCGTATAGGGCATATTTACCGCCTCTGTTTTCCCCGGTTCCCTGCGGTATATGATACTATTCACCAGAGGGGCTATTGCAAGAAAAATCAGTATTGCGAAAAACGAATACCAAAAGCAGCGCCCTTCCATTCCATTGTTCGAGCGGATAAAAATACCGTCCAGCAGAAAAGCGAGCAGCCAACCCAGCAGGAACTCCGCCAGTATGATGCAGGAGCTCCAGGATGCTGCTGTTTTTGTTCAGGCGGTTTACATATACCGTCCTTAAATTGCCCGAAAGCTCTTCAAAAAGGTCCCCTACATCTCCCATGGAAGCGATAGCGGCTTTGGCGGCCTCCTTATACGCCATCCCCCTAGACTGGTATTCCTCCGTCTTTATATGCAGGCTGTCCCGCAGCTCCTCTATCTGCTCTGGGACTTTTAGCGTAGACGGATACTTTTTCTTTATTCCGTTCAGGTAATCATAAAAAGTAGTATTCGTTGAATATTTAATCAAACCGGGGACTGCCATCACTTCAAATATGGCATTTACTTTTTATTAAAGAACACATTATGCAGAGAGGCAATATAATGAGACAGGATAAGGTTTTTAAAACCCTCAAATGAAAAGTACGAAATCCTTGCGATATAAAAAATAAATTTTGATTCATCAGGAGGGATTTAAATGGACTTTATGAATTTTCTGGTCCAACAAGGGATAATCATCGCGGCCGCTCTATATGTAGTGGGCATATTTTTAAAGAAAGCGCCTTTTATGCCGGACTGGCTCATACCTTTTATACTGACCGTATTGGGTGTGGCTGCAGCCGGTTTTTCCATGTCGGGCGGTTTTACGGTTGAGAACATCCTTCAGGGCGTTTTTGCCGCCGGCGCAGCGGTGCTGACAAACCAACTGCAAAAGCAGGGCAGCGTGCAAAACGTAGGAGACGCGTTTGCCGCAAAGGCGGCGAATAACGATATCACCCATACCGAGGACGACGGCGATTCGACCGACGATGACGACAGGGAGGTATCATGATGTTGTTAAAGTTCGGCAGCTACGGAAAAGAAGTCAAGAAATACAAGGATATGCTGTATACGCTCGGCTATTTAAGGGCCTCCACACACGACCGCTTCGGCGCCGAGACACTTGCGGCGGTAAAGGCCTTCCAGAAAAAGCATCAGCTTAAGGTGGACGGTATTATAGGAAAGAAAACCTCGGCTGCGATAGCGCTCTCTTATGAATACCACATCGGTATGGGAGGCGGTTCGGGCACGGCGCCTTCACCGGATATTGTACGGTATTTGAACGAAGCCGATTATGATAACCTCGACCCGATCGTTATTACCGCAATCAATTCCGATCTGCAGGACGAAGCGGACGCCCGCCGGCAGGTCGTTAAAGAGGCTCTGTTTTGGGCATTTCCCTATGCGCTCTATATCTTCGGCGCAAACCTCTACAAAAAAGACCTGACCGTTCAGGCGCCCACCTTTGCCTATATAGACCAGATGGCTAAAAAACACCCGGAGTACTTCGACGGAGGCCGGAAGGACTTCATGAAAAAGCAATACACGGAATCCGCCAAAATCGGGAGGCGCATAAGCTGCGCGGATTGCAGCGGGTTTGTTGTGGGGATACTGCGCAAGCTGAAGCTCGTAAACAATTCCTTTGACACGACGGCCAATAATTTCTACCATTCCTACTGCAAAAAGATAAAGAAAAAGGACCTCCGGCCCGGCGACCTGGTCTTCCGGCGGCAGTCCAGCGGCTTTATACCGCACATGGGCCTGTATGTCGGGGCCGGTTATGTGATAGAGGCTGCCGGGGGCGCATTTGGCGTTCAGCTGTCAAGGCTCGATGACCATATCATCGTGAACGAAATGAAGCACCAAAAGGAAAGGCGCACGGCCTGGTCGCTTTACGGAGACCTTAAACTTTATTAAAACCATTCCGGAAAACAAGCTCCGCACGGTAAGCAGGAAATAAAAACCGGGCGGAGCTATTTAAATGCTTAAAAAACCAGTGCATCTTTAAAAAAATTAAAAACATTAGTTGAAATTTGAAAAAGCGGTTATTATAATGATTATAAAAACGGGTAGAAAAGAGGAATTTTCCATGGATAAATATGTATGTACTGTATGTGGTTACGTCTATGACCCTTTCGATGGTGATCCTGATAACGGCGTAGAGCCGGGTACTGCATTTGAAGATCTGCCTGAAGACTGGGTATGCCCGGAATGCGGTGTAGGCAAAGAGGAATTCGAAAAAGAGGAAGAAGAGGAATAATCATTCGATACGCTATCTTTAGTTTCCTGTTATATTATATTGCCGCTTCTATGCGGCGGATCGGCGGTAACCTATGCCGGCTGTAAAAATAGCCGAAAATGTATTTTGGGTAGGGGCAGTTGACAGCGACATACGCGAATTCCACGGCTACAAAACGCCGTATGGCACAACGTACAATGCCTATCTTGTACTGGACGATAAAATAACATTGATCGATACGGTCAAATCCCCATTTGCGGATACGCTTATAGACAACATACGCGAGGTAGTCGACCCTTCAAAAATCGATTACATCGTATCCAACCATGTGGAACCGGACCATTCGGGGAGTCTTGGGGAAGTTTTAAAACACGCAAAAAACGCGGTATTGTTCACCTCCGTAAACGGTGAAAAGGGTTTGAAGAGCTATTACAAGAGCGGATGGCCTTTTAAGCCGGTGAAAACGGGTGACGGCTTTAACACGGGCAAATACTCGTTTTCGTTCCTTTTAATGCCTCTGCTGCACTGGCCGGACAGCATGGCCACTTACTGTCCCGAGCTTAAAATGTTCTTCCCGAACGACGCATTTGGCCAGCACATCGCATCCGAAGCGCGCTTTACCGACGAAGTGGACAACGGGCGTGTCTTCGAACGCGCACAGGATTATTACGCCAACATCATAATGCCTTTTAGCAATCAGGTGAAAAAAGCGCTCGCGGAAATATCCAAAATGGATATTCAAATAATAGCCCCCAGCCACGGGCTTATCTGGCGGCAGGATTTGGACAGGATCACCGCAAAGTATGCATCGTGGGCGGACAATGTGACCGATGAAAACCTGGCTGTCATCGTGTTTGACAGCATGTGGGGCGCAACTTCCATACTTGCGCGCAATATTTCGGAGAAATGGCGGGAAGAAGGCAAAACGGTTAAAATCTTCGATTTGAAAAAGCAGCATATATCGGAGGTAATGGCGGAGCTCATCAATGCAAAGTACATCGCGGTCGGCTCCTCTACGCTCAATAAGAACATACTGCCCAATGTAGCGGCCTTCCTGACCTATATGAAGGGACTAGCCCCCAAGAACCGCATCGGGCTCGCATTCGGCGCCTACGGATGGAGCGGCGAGAGCGTGGGCGATATCGAAGAAACTTTAAAAGACTGCGGATTTGACATACTGCCGCAGGTGAAAGCGCAATGGATGCCGTAATACCGAACAATTAAAAATCGAGAATGACTAAAGGCCTTCTGGTATAAACCAAAAGGCCTTTTACTTCCTGCCGTATTATTTTTTGCATATATTATAGGATAACCACGTTTAAAGTCCAGGCTTGTAAGGGAAGGGTTCCATCCCCTCCTGTTTTCATAATCTGCAGATCCCTCTATATAGGCAGCATGTAAGGTATTTATAAGATCCTTCACTTCGTTCAGTATGACATATCAGCGGGATCACAGGAGCGGCGGAACGCAATTGCGTTCCCTGCAAGTTCAAGCGCTCATGTAGGGTACGCATATATGCGTACCGGGACTTTTCGCCTCATTTCCTGGCACAGTCCCGGGTTGGGGAAGGGTTCCATCCCCTTCCGTTTTAATATCTGCAGATCCCTCTATATAGGCAGCATGTAAGGTATTTATAAGATCCTTCACTTCGTTCAGGATGACATATCAGCGGGATCACAGGAGCGGCGGAATGCAACAGGTGCGCCTTTTAAGCCGCCGACTGTTACGCGAGTGATTTGACGAGGCCAACCATCCGCTTGATAAATTCCACCACCGACCCTAATACGGACAGCGCCAGTACGACGCGGTATACGATGGAGAAAATATCTTTGAGCTTTTCAAAGCTGGCTGCCGACGCAGCGGAAGAAACGATGCTCTCCGATATGATGGAAGGCCCGCCCAGCATCATGACCGCAATGATGACGGAAAGCACCGGCATGATGAGCGAATAGATGCGCGTTCCCAAACGCTCCCTTCCCTGCACCAGCAGCAGTACGTTCCGTATAAAATCGAGCGCCCATACCGCATTCCAGAAGGGCAGGTAAAGCGCGATCGCCGTCATGCTGAATATCGGTACGAAGGCAAGCGGCTGTCCGTCTCCCTGCGTATAGTAGATGCCCAGTTTATCCAGGAAAAAGTTGAAAAGCACAATGGCGATAACGGTAAACACCATCGAAGCGATGGAATCCCCTATCTTGATCTGGTCAGCCTTTTTGGGCACCGGCGGCAGGTCTTTGGGGTTCCATTCCAGTCCCTTCGGGCTGTTCAGCGAGAATTCCGGCACCGCGCGCTCGATGATGGCAAATACGATGGTCACGCCGCCGACAGCGCCGATGGCCCCGGATATGATCTGTCCCAAAAGCTGCAGTATCAGCATGGCCGCGTTATGGGGCGCCTGTGCGATATTCACGATGGCGCCCACCGTAATACCGAAGGCCGCGACCCCGATTACGATCTTCACCACAAGATAGTACATATCGAGGAGCGCGGGGCCGATGAGCCCATGCTCCTGGCTGTTGTATTTCGCAGCCACTTTAGCCGGATGTCCCATTGCCTTCAGGACCGCGATGATATCCTCCTCCGTAGGCGTCCTGCCCTTTGTTTTTGCCTCGAGTTCGTCCATAATGAGCGATCTTAATTCCTTCTCGATATCTTCCCTTTGTTTTTTGTTTATCCTTTTTCCTACAGCATGCACATAGCGTTCTATGAGTTCCATTGTCTTCATCCTTTCCTGGTTTTCAGAAGATTTTCCAATACACGCGTCATTTTATCCCATTCGTCCGCAAGCCTTTTTAGTACAATCAAGCCCTTTTCATTCAGCTCGTAATACCTTCTCGGCCGGGAGTCCTCTATCGTCCAGTCGCTTTTAAGAAGCCCCTGCTTTTCCAAACGCCTGAGGAGGGGGTAAAGCGTATTCTGGTCGACGGCCATGCCCCTCTCCTCCAGCGCCTGGGACAGCGAATATCCGTACTGTTTTTCTTTCAGGCTTGCCAGTACGCCAAGAACGATGGTCCCGCGTTTCAGCTCCGTAGTCAGGCTTTCCATTACTTCATTCACGTCATCCAATTTCTATCCCAACTCCTTTACAATACAGTGTGTCGCACACTATCGTTATTTTTATAATATTACATATGATATAATATTGTCAATCTCTTTTTATTGTATAAAATAAAATTTTAAAGTGTTTTTTTATCTCAAAGCCCCATATACTGGGTTGCTCTTTTCGGGCCGTTTCACTATAATAGTAAATAAATCCGGTTCAAATCCCAACCAGCGGATGCCCTGCTTTATCCCATAAAAAAGATACGATATTTTTAAGTTTTTTTGTAATTTTAGCTCAAGAAAAACGGAAAACATCCGATTCTATATATTGTGGTCATTGACACAATATATAGTGTGTAATATAATAAGAACACGTCATATGTTGTTATTTGAAAGGGAAAATGGGGAGTTATTTTTTTTCATCTCAAAAAGAAATCGTAGGGTACAAATGAGGAGGTTTAGCACCATGTTCAAGTGCATTATTAAGCGCGACGGTCGGAAGGAAAAATTTGAACCTAAGAAAATCACCGAGGCGATATTCAAAGCCGCGAGAGCCTGCGGCGGGGACGATTTCGCAAGGGCGGAGGAGCTTACAAGGCAGGTAGTAGACATCGCATACCTTGAGTACGGAAACCGCGATCCTGAAGTTGAAGGCATACAGGATATCGTTGAACGGGTGCTGATCAAAAACGGGCATGCCCGGACGGCAAAGGCCTATATCCTCTATCGTGAAAAACGCAAAGGCGCACGCGAGATCAATGCGCTTATCGGCGCTACCATAGACATGTTTTCCGATTATTTGAAGGACAAGGACTGGTCCATAAAGGAAAACGCAAACACGCAGAAAAGCGTGAACGGGCTCAACAACTACATTCGCGAGACATTCACAAAGAAATACTGGCTGCACGAGGTTTATCCCGAAGAAGTGCGCGAGGCGCATGAAAACGGGGACTGCCACATACACGACCTGGGATTTTTCGGCCCCTACTGCGCAGGCTGGGACCTAAAGCAGCTTTTGACCGACGGCTTCGGCGGCATACCGGGCAAAGTGGAATCAAAGCCCGCTAAGCACCTGCGTTCATTTTTGGGGCAGATAGTAAACTCCACATTTACGACGCAGGGCGAAACGGCCGGCGCACAGGCCTGGTCTTCCTTCGATACCTATTGCGCTCCTTTCTTACGCGTGGACAATATGACTGACGCGCAGGTCAAGCAATGCCTGCAGGAGTTCATATTCAATATCAATGTGCCGACCCGGGTCGGTTTCCAGTGTCCTTTCTCCAATCTGACGTTCGATATCAAGGTGCCGAAGACCTTAAAGGACGAAGCCGTCATCATCAACGGGCAGCCCACCGATCATACCTATGGCGAATACCAGGAGGAAATGGACCGTTTCAACCATGCCTTCTGCGAAATCATGCTGGAGGGCGATGCAAAAGGGCGGGTATTTACTTTCCCCATCCCCACCATCAATATCACGAAGGATTTCGACTGGAACAATCCGGTCGTGGACGACTTTATGCGGATCACCTGCAAATACGGCATACCGTATTTCGCAAACTACGTGAATTCCGACCTCTCCCCCGAGGACGCCGTATCCATGTGCTGCAGGCTCCGGCTTGACACCACCGAGCTTCGCAAACGCGGCGGCGGGCTTTTCGGCTCCAACCCCTTAACCGGCTCCATCGGCGTATTTACAATCAACCTTCCCCGCATCGGCTACCTCTCACAAACCAAAGAGGAGTTCTTCGAACGTTTGAGGAAGATGGCCGAAGTCGGCAAGACCTCGCTTGAGATCAAACGCAAGATCATAGAGGACCAGACCGGAAAAGGCCTGTATCCCTATTCCGCCGTATATCTGCGCCATGTGAAAAAGCGCTTCGGGCAGTATTGGTACAATCATTTCAACACCATCGGCATCGTGGGCATGCACGAGGCGCTGCAAAACTTTATGGGGCGCGGCATAGAGACCGACGAAGGACGGCAAATGGCGCTGGAGGTCATGGAATACCTGCGCAGCCTGATGCAGGATTTCCAGAAGGAGACCGGACAGTTCTACAACCTGGAGGCTACGCCGGCGGAAGGCACAAGCTACCGCCTGGCCAAAATGGACAGGGAGAAGTACCCGGATATCATCGCTTCCGGGCGAAATGTGCCGTTCTATACGAATTCCACGCAGCTTCCGGTGGAATATACGGACGATATATTCTTAGCCGTATCCATGCAGGACGAGCTGCAGTCCCTCTACACCGGCGGCACTGTGCAGCATTTGTATCTGGGCGAGCGCATTGAGGATATCAATACGGCCAAGATGCTGATAAAAACCATTTTCACGCAGTTTAAAATGCCCTATATCTCCATTACGCCGACATTTTCCGTGTGCGACCACCACGGCTATCTCTCCGGCGAGCAGGCATTCTGCCCGGAATGCAACCGTGCGACGGAAGTATGGTCCAGGGTGACCGGATATTTGCGGCCGGTGGAAAACTACAACGCGGGCAAAAAGGAAGAGTACTTCACGCGCAAGAAGTTCGTTATGCCGGAGGTGATATAGCTTGCGGCTTGCCGGAATCCATAAAAACTCGTTTGTGGATTATCCCGGGCATATTGCCGCAGTCATTTTTACCAGGGGGTGCAATCTGAACTGCTGGTACTGCCATAACCGGCATATCATAGACAAAGCGGGAGAAACGGCGAATGCCCAGAGCATCCTCTCTTTTCTGAAAGAGCGGAGAGGCTTTTTGGACGGCGTTGTTTTGACCGGCGGCGAACCGCTCCTGCAGGAAGACGTGCTGGATTTCATGCGGACGCTGAAAAGCACCGGCCTTCTCGTCAAGCTCGATACAAACGGTACGAACCCCAAGGCGCTTTCCTCCATACTGAAGGAAGGCCTCGCGGACTACGTGGCCATGGATATAAAGGCCCCATACGGCAAGTACGATCTTATAACACCCATTGAAGATGTCGAGAGCATACAGGTGTCGGCCGGGATGATCATGGAGGCAAATGCCGAATACGAATTCCGCACGACTTTCGCTCCCAATCTTGCGGCGGAAGACATAGGTGAGATCGCGCAAAGTGTGCGGGGTGCGAAGAAATACTGCATACAGCAGTTCAAAAAGAGCGAGGGCATGCGCGCGAAGATAGCGCCGGACCCGCACGGGGTCGTGGAGATCATGCGGGCGGAAGCCCTGGCCAAGAAATATGTCCGCAACGTGATCGTACGGGGCGCATACTGAAATAATTAAGGAAACACTGATGAATACGCCATCATGTCATTCTTAAGGGAGCGCAGCGACTGAAGAATCTTTGTAATAAGGCCATTTTTTAAGATTCTTCGCTTCGCTGGAGAATGACGAAAAGAGAGTTTTTCAGTGCTTCCTTAACAAATGTGAATAGAAAAACCCGTTTCATGACAGGAACGGGTTTTTTTGCAGGGAATGAATTTAACCATCCGTAAAAACCGCATTTCAAGCGGAACGCATGTATGCGTTCCCTTCATGATGTCATATTCGATGGCTGCTGTTTCTTTACTCAATCCTCACCCCGTATATTTTCTGCCCGTGTCAACCGCTTTTTCCCCAATTTTCGACGATTTAACTCACCCCTGCGCATTATAGCGGAACATGGGAAATAAAGGGGAAATACTGCGGGAAATAACACGGGAAATATCGCGCTTGTTACAAGTTATGGATCCTGTTAAAAGTGAACGCCCAAATTTATACGAGTCTTTCAATGCAGATAGGCTCCAGCATTTGACTAATTTGTTTAAGGCGCCTGTTATTATATAACACGCAGATGGTTGCAGCAAAATCTAGTGGTAAAACGTGACACTGCAGTTATAGCGCATATAAGTCTCCGGCTCTATTATTCAATGCCTGGTGGTTTGCAATCTGATAACCGGAAGGCTTCTTCAGTAAGATTCCCTCTTTACATAGTTTATCAAGGCAACGTAAAAGATGACGGTAGCTTGTTCCGACAAGTTCGGCAACTTCCGTTTGCTTTTCGCGGAATTCTCCGCCGTCTGCCGTTTGCAGTATGTAGGCGCAAAGTCTGGCTTCAAGCGGATGCAATATTGTTATTGCTCCGTTCATACCACGCCTTATCAATTTCTGCGCCAGTTCTTTCCCAATACGATTTATGAAAGCAATGTTGTCTTTTAGAGTTGAAGCATAAACAGACAGCGGCAGACCGATACAAGTCAGTTTTGAAACTGCCTGCACGGTTGAAAAGGCTTCATGCCTGCCGGTCATCAGTTCGACGTCGCCGATGATTCCGTTTGATACAAAATAGCATAGGAGCAATTGTCTGCCGTTGGATACACTGAGGCAGACCTTTGCCTTCCCCGAAACGACAAAGTACAAATAGCCGATTGGTCCGCCTTCCTGCAAAAGGTATTCTCCTGGTTCGAATAAAAGACATAAGGCATCACTATGGTCAAGACTCTGCAGACCGTATTGTAACAGTAAATCAACATCTGCTTTGTAAAGGCTCCGCTTTTCCATATCGGTTTCTCCTCTCTCTCTATCAATATGACATATGTCATAACTGCGCGTCAATATTCTGGGGTATTATTTATAATGAAGGGGATGAATTTATGTATTATCTGCTTTCTCTGCTATCCGGAATACTGGTTTCCGTAATGGTTGTTTTCAATGGAGGGCTTACACAAGAATACGGTGTTTATTCAGCTACTGTAATCATACATATTACCGGACTGTTTCTGATTTCCTCTTTGCAGCTGATTAAACGGAGGCGCATATTTCCAAAAAAACAGGCATGGTATCTATACCTTGGCGGTGCTATTGGTGTAGCGACCACAGTGTTCAACAATTTTGCGTTTGGCCATATCGGCGTATCCGCCATACTGGCCCTGGGGCTGTTTGGGCAAAGTATCATGGGCTTGATTGTAGATCAATTTGGCCTTATGAAAATGCCAAGGCACCCATTCCATAAAAGTAAAATTTACGGCATCCTTCTCACCCTTACCGGAACCCTTTCTATGATGAACGGGTTTAATGCATTAGCTGTTTTTGTCTCTTTTCTGGCGGGTGTCAGCATCGTTATATCCCGTACGTTAAACGCCAAACTGGCTGAGGGAACGAGTATTGGTGCAAGTACGTTTTATAATTATTTGATTGGACTTATTGTCGCTGTTCCGGTTTGTGCTCTTTGGGGCACAAACGAACCGTTATTGACAGCTTATTCATTTTCACCTGAAGCGTATATTTATTTCGGCGGTATAGTTGGTGTATGTGTTGTGCTGCTATCCAACATGACGGTTCTAAAAGTTTCGTCGTTTTACTTTTCGCTGTTTTTGTTTATAGGACAGGTGTTTTCAGGTATTTTGATTGATTCGCTGATATTACAGGCTTTTTCAATACAGAATCTGATTGGAGGAATCCTGGTGACTGCAGGTTTGTGCGTCAATCTCCTGCTGGACAGGAAGCACGAAAAAACTATTACACAAATCGGCAATATGGAAATGAAGCGCGCTGTTCGCAAAAAGAAAATATCAAATACAATTTTTTCTACGCGTCCCGAGCACGTGATTGTTTGCCCCTTGTGCGGAATGGAGCAGAGCCGGGAACAGGATTACTGTTGTTCTTGCAGCATCAGGTTCATTTTTCTCGATGAAACAAACAGGTTTTGTATGTAAACTTATTTACAGTTATTATTCATTACAGACAAACAATACGCACCATGCTACAATGATCAAAGAGTTTCCATCCAATAATAAGGAAGATCAGCATATGAACGATATCATAAAAAGCCTGTACGAGCGCAAATCCATCAGGGCATTTGAGGAAAAGGGCATTTCGGACACCGACAAGGAAGCTATACTGCTCGCGGCCATGCAGGCGCCGACAGCGGGCAACCAGCAGCTGTATACCATACTGGACATCACCGATCCAGGCATAAAAGAGATGCTGGCGATATCCTGCGACAACCAGCCCTTTATCGCAAAAGCGCCGATGGTGCTCATTTTCTGCGCGGACGTTCAAAAATGGTATGACGCTTTTTTGGAAGGCGGGTGCGGCCCGAGAGCCCCCGGCGCGGGAGACCTGATACTGGCCGCAGCGGACAGCTTTATTGCCGCACAGAATGCAGTGGTCGCAGCGCATAGCCTTATGATCGGCTCCTGCTACATCGGCGATATTATGGAACAATGCGAGGAACACCGGGAACTTTTGGGGCTTCCGGAATACGTTTTCCCGGCGGCCATGCTGGTATTCGGTTACCCGGCGGAGCGGCAGAAAAACCGCCCGAAGCCGGCGCGGTGCGATCTGAAGCATATCGTCCACAAAAACCGCTACCACCGGATGGATGGAGAAGAACTTAGGGCCATGTTTCAAAAAAAACTGGGTAAAAAAAGCTACGAGGAATGGAGCGCGGCATTCTGCAGCCGCAAGTACAACTCCGATTTCTCGCGGGAGATGACCCGGTCCGTAAACGAGTACTTGAAAGCGTTTAAATAGTTGCCCTTTGTCTTTTAAATGCCTGCTATGCAATGATCCGTAGGCATGATAGAATATACGGAAATATTCATCCTGTGCATGAAGGAGTATCTTTAGTAATGAACGATAACGCCGACGGTAAAATAAAAATCACACAGAGTACGGACATCGATTTATTGTCCGGTTTGTTCGTCCAGCTCTCGGAAGATGAAGCCTCCGATATCGAGAGGAACGCTGAGGAATACCGCGCTTTAATGGAAGGCTTTTTGGAACGGGGCGACAAAGCCTACGTATTTACGTCGGATGATACCGTCATTGGCTATGCATTGGTCATAATGGAAAAAAGCCCCCTGTATATCCGCCACTTTTATATTTGCCGCAATGCCCGGCGCAGCGGCTGCGGTACCCGCGCTTTCCGGCTGCTGCAGGAAACTTTGCAGGCAAAAGAATTAGACCTCGATGTCTTCGTTTGGAACGAAAGGGGAAAAGCATTTTGGAACTCCCTGGGATTTGCGCCAAGGGCGCTCATCATGCGATTTAAAGATTCTTAAAGCTTTCGGAACTAAAATCATAGGGTCTGTTCAAATCAATTCCGTTATCGATGACGTTACTGAAGCGGAGGCGTTTTTTAGCGATATTATAAAAGCCCCGCTGTCTGTTTAACATCCGCAGAGCTTTTAAGCCTTCAAATCCTTAAGCCTTTTTTACAATGCCGCAGGCTATCTTCTTGCCGGAATTCCCCGCAGGCTGCGTCCGGAAATCGTCCGGGTTCTGGTGGATGACGACCGCTTTACCGATCACGTCTCCAGGCCTGAAGCGGTTGGTGAAAAACACCATGAACGCATAGCCGTTATTCGCCAGCAATACGGGGAAATCCCCCGCGTGATCCGGGTGCGGCTGGTTTGTGGGATTGTAATGCCCCATGGAGCCGGGAAAAGGCTCGGCGGCGTTTGGCATATCGCAGGTTGCTCCCGTATGCAGATGGAATCCGAACGGGTTTATGGGTTGGGTAGTTGCCGTACCCGGAACGGCGGCAGGCAATCCGTTAATCTCCGCGGCTACAAGCGTGCCGTTGTCTGCGGCATACAGCGAAACGGTTCCCTTTATGTTGGGCGCCAGGTCGCTTCCCTGCATCTGCGCGACCGCAGCAGGCTTCTCTAAAAGTGTGTAAGCATATTTATATGAAATACTTCTTTCCATCGTATAAACCTCCTATCGGTTTATTATATGGATAATGCCTGTTAAATGATAATAAAAGTGCTTTAATTTGTATTTTAAAAGGAGTTTTGATGGAAATGACTATTTGAACCAGCCCTGCGTTAACCCGAAGGCCAGCAGGTCGTCGTCCGTTATATCCTCCCAGCTGCAGCTTTCGCTAACACCGCCGTCATTTTGCGAAAGCCGGCCCTTTGTATGTTTGCGCAAAAGGGCTTCGCAGATGATGTCGAGGCTTTGTTCATCCAGTTCACGCCTTTGTCCGTCGTCCCAACGGTATTCGATTTTATGATTGATGATTTTGGTTTGCATAGGAACCATCCTTTGCAATAATATGTTAAGGTTTCCGATCTGCCTGAACATGCCTGTGTATCCATCATACCCCGTATGATCTCTGTCCGCAAGAAGTAAACGAATCTATTTGTTCTACATCAATTGATTATTAAGTAAAGCTCATAGATTCAGGTATTCCTCAGTATGCGGATTGTTATTGTTATTCTCTGGAGCGCCTGTATTCCTTCGTTGCCTGGTCCTTGCCCCCATGTTCAGTCTTCATTTTAGGCTTGGTATTTCTTTTTTATTAATGGATTCCTATATAGTCTTTGTTAACTTTTTTGTTAATGGACAGGAGAAGGGCTCGGCGTAATGTCCTTCCCCTATGCCCTTAACAATCCCTTACCCCATCCCAGACGCTTTCAGTGCTGTTCGGAGTTTAAGAAGGCCAGGACAAGAGCGATATTTCTTTTGCGTTGGGGTATCCCTTTTGACTTAAAGCCTGCATATTGGCGTCGTGATAAAAGCCATGAGACAAATAGTATTTATCTCACACAAAAAAAGAACCCCCGTTTTCGGAGGCCCTTTTTTTCTTGCAGGTGTTTATTCAGCCAACTTCCTGTAGCTGGCGTAGCGGTCTTTTGCGTCCTCGGCTGCTTTGTCGAACAATACTTTCGCGATATCCGGGAACTGTTTTGCAAGAGCCGCATAGCGCGTCTCACCCATGATGAATTCCTTATAATCGGCTGTCGGCTCTTTGCTGTCGAGCGTGAGGGGGTTCTTGCCCTCATTCTTAAGCTCGGGGTTGTAGCGGTATAAGAGCCAGTAGCCCGCTTCCACGGCACGCTTCTGTTCGGCCTGCGCCTTGGACATGTTTGTGCCCTGGTTGATGCAGGGCGCGTAGGCGATCACGATCGAAGGACCGTTGTATTTCTCCGCTTCCAGCAGCGCTTTTAAGAGCTGGCCATGGTTGGCGCCCATGCAGACGGAAGCCACGTATACGTAGCCGTAGGACATGGCGATCATGCCGAGGTCTTTCTTCTTGGTGCGCTTGCCGGCCGTTGCGAATTTCGCAGTGGAGCCTATTGGCGTTGCTTTGCTGGACTGGCCGCCCGTGTTGGAGTAAAGCTCGGTATCGAGCACCAGTATGTTGACGTCCTCGCCCATCGCAAGCACGTGGTCCAGGCCGCCGTAGCCGATGTCGTAGGCCCAGCCGTCCCCGCCGAAGATCCATACGGATTTCTTTACAAAGAGGTCGGTGTCGTCGTATATGCTGACGAGCAGTTTCTTTGCATCCCCTTCCGAAGCCTTGATCGCCCCGGGCAGGATAGCTTTCAATTTAGCGGAAGGCTCTTTGGAAGCGTCCCCGTCGTTCGCGCTGGCAAGCCAGTTCGAAAGCGCGTCTTTTACATCGCCGCTTGTAAGCTCAAGCGCCTTTTGCACTTTTTCCTTCAGGTTGGCGCGGCGCTGCACAACGCCCAGGTTCATGCCGAAGCCGAATTCCGCGTTATCTTCAAAGAGCGAGCTCGCCCATGCCGGTCCTTTGCCTTCAGCGTTTTTGGTGTACGGGCATGTCGGGGAGTTTCCGCCGTAAATGGAGGAGCATCCCGTCGCGTTCGCAACCATCATGCGCTCGCCGAAAAGCTGCGTGATGAGCTTTATGTACGGGGTTTCGCCGCAGCCTCCGCATGCGCCGGAGAATTCGAACAGCGGCTGTGCAAACTGGCTGCCGATAACGGTGTTCTTTTTGATTTCAACCGTGGGCCTCGGTAATTTTATAGCGAACTCCCAGTTCTTTCCTTCTTTTTCCGCTTCTTCTGTGAGCGGCACCATTTCCAGCGCCTTCGTCTTGGCCGGGCAGATATCCGCGCAGTTGCCGCAGCCCGTGCAGTCGAGCGGGCTTAACTGCATCCTGAATTTATATCCTTCTATTTCCTTGCCTCTTGCGTCACGGGTCGCATAACCTTCGGGCGCGCCCTTTAAGTCCTCTTCCTTTGCGAGGAAGGGGCGTATGCAGGCGTGCGGGCAGACGTAGGAGCACTGGTTGCACATAATGCAGTTTTCCGGGATCCACTTGGGCACGCCCACCGCGATGCCGCGTTTTTCATACTGTGACGTGCCGGTGGGCACTACGCCGCGGGGGTCGAATGCGCTGACCGGCAGATCGTCGCCCTTGAACTGGAGCGAAGGCAGCACGAAGTTATCGAAGTATTCCGTTGCCGGGACTTTGGCGATTTTGGCTCCCTCATTGGTATCCGCCCAGGATGCGGGATAGCTGATGCGGATGAGCTCGGAGGAGGCTTTGTCGATCGCCAGATTGTTCATGTTTACAATCTTGTCGCCCTTCTTGCCGTAGGTCTTTTTCACGGCTTCCTTCATGAATTTGAATGCATCCGCTTCGGGGATGATGTCCGCAACCTTGAAGAAAGCAGCCTGCATGATCATGTTGATCTTGCCGCCGAGGCCGATCTCCGAGGCGAGCTTGATAGCGTCTATATTGTAGAACTTCAGTTTTTTCCTGGCAATGATGTTCTTCATGGAGGCGGGAAGCATGGTTTCCATTTCCTCCGCGGACCAGGAAGAGTTCAAGAGGAACGTGCCGCCATCCACAATGCCGCCGAGCATATCGTAACGCGTGACGTACGAAGGATTGTGGCAAGCGATGAAGTTGAGCGCGCCCGCCATATAGGTGGACTGTATGGGCGTTTTGCCGAACCTGAGAAGCGACATGGTAACGCCGCCGGATTTCTTGGAATCGTAGAAGAAGAACCCTTGCGCATACATATCGGTATGGTCGCCGATGATCTTGATGGAGTTCTTGTTGGCGCCGACCGTGCCGTCCGAGCCGAGGCCGTAGAACTTGCAGCTTTTGAGGCCTTCGGGAGAAGAATCGATGATGTCCTTCACCTCCAGGGATGTATGCGTCACGTCGTCTATAATGCCGATAGTGAAGTGGTTTTTGGGCTCTTTCGCAGCCATGTTGTCGTACACGGCCTTTATCATGGAAGGCGTGAACTCCTTGGAGGAAAGCCCGTAGCGGCCGCCGATGGTCTTGATGATCCTGCCCTTTTCGAAAAGTGCGTTCACGACGTCCTGGTAGAGCGGGTCGCCGATGGCGCCGGGTTCTTTCGTCCGGTCGAGAACGCAGAGCATCTTCGCGGTCTGCGGGATCAGGGAGACGAAATTTTCTATGGAGAAGGGGCGGTACAGGCGCACCTTGATGCAGCCCAGTTTCGCGCCCTGTTTATTCAAATAGTTGATGGTTTCTTCAATGGCTTCCCCGCCGGAGCCCATGACCACGACTACGTATTCGGCGTCTTTCGCGCCGACATAATCGAAGAGGTTGTAGCGGCGTCCGAATTTCTTGTAGAATTCGTCCATGACATTCTGCACGATGCCGGGTACCGCGTCGTAGTATTTGTTTGCGGCTTCGCGGTTCTGGAAATAGAAATCCGGGTTTTGCGCCGTACCCTGCTGGTGCGGGTGCTCCGGGTTGAGAGCGCGGTCGCGGAATTCCTTTATAGCGTTCCAGTCAACCATATCGGCCATTTCGTCATAATCGATCACTTCGATCTTCTGGACTTCATGGGATGTTCTGAAACCGTCGAAATAATGAAGGAACGGGACCTTCGACTTCAGCGTGGACAGGTGCGATATAAGCGCCATATCCATTACTTCCTGTACGGAGCCGGATGCCGTCATGGCAAAACCGGTCTGGCGGCAGGCCATAACGTCCGAATGATCGCCGTAAATGGAAAGCGCCTGGGTGGAAACGGACCTTGCCGTAACATGGAAAACGCACGGCAAAAGCTCGCCGGAGATTTTATACATGTTGGGGATCATAAGGAGCAACCCTTGCGAAGCGGTAAATGTGGACGTAAGCGCGCCCGCAACCAAAGAGCCGTGGACGGCGCCGGCCGCGCCCGCCTCGGACTGCATTTCCGTAATTTTCATCGTCTGGCCGAAAAGATTCTTTCTTCCCGCAGCAGCCCATTCATCGCAGAATTCTGCCATGGGCGACGAGGGCGTGATGGGATATATCGCGCCGACATCGGAAAAAGCATACGCTGCATGCGCGGCCGCGGTATTCCCGTCAATGGTGAGTTTTTTAGACATTTAGTAGACCTCCTGTGTTTATAGAAAATTGAATAATAATACACAAATCGGGTTATCTTTAAGTGTTTTTCCTTCTAAAAGACAATCCTACTTATTATATATTCATTCTAAATTCAGTGTCAAGTATAACGAGCAATATTGTATACAACTTGTGATTAATGAACAATGAATAGAATTAATGCAGGGTATGCATGCTGCGTTGCAGTCCTTAAAGTCCATATTCCTATGTCATCCTGAGCGCAAGGAATCTTCACCTGCCCGTCATCCTGAGCGCAGCGACGCATCTTCACCTGCCCGTCATCCTGAACGCAGTGAAGGATCTTTTTGAATCACAAAGATTCTTCTGTCCTCCGGTACTTAAGGTACTCCTGTGCAGAGCAATGACGCTCCTTTAGTACCGGGTCCATCAGAATGACAACCGTGGGGCCGGCTATAAAAAAGGAATCCTCACCTGCCCGTCATCCTGAACGCAGCGAAGGATCTTTTTGAATCACAAAGATTCTTCGGCCGCTGCGCTCCTCAGAATGACAATTGGGACTGTCATCCTGAACGAAGTGACGCATCTTCCCCTGCCTGTCATCCTGAGCGCAGCGAAGGATCTTTTTGAATCGCATAAGATTCTTCGGCCGCTGCGCTCCTCAGAATGACAATTGGGACTGTCATCCTGAACGAAGTGACGCATCTTCACCTGCCTGTCATCCTGAGCGCAGCGAAGGATCTTTCTTGAATCACAAAGATTCTTCGCCCGCTGCGCTCCTCAGAATGACAATTGGGACTGTCATCCTGAACGAAGTGACGCATCTTCACCTGCCCGTCATCCTGAACGCAGCGAAGGATCTTTCTTGAATCACAAAGATTCTTCGGCCGCTGCGCTCCTCAGAATGACAATTGGGACTGTCATCCTGAACGAAGTGACGCATCTTCACCTGCCTGTCATCCTGAGCGCAGTGAAAGATCTTTCTTGAATCACAAAGATTCTTCGGCCGCTGCGCTCCTCAGAATCATCACGCGCTAACCGCACCACAATAAACGAAAAGGATTACCGTTTCAGCGGTACTCGTTTATAATGAAGATATGGCATGAGTTCGATTGTCATTGTCACAAAGAGGTCGACTCAGAATCTGAAAGTACCCCTGCTGCAGCACCACAAATTGTCCCAAAGGACGTATAGCAAAGTCGCTATAAAGGCAGGGGTAGCGCCATAATATTCATTCAAAGGAGTATTAGGAATGAAGTTTGTTTATGAGCGTTGTTGTGGGATAGACGTGCATAAGAAGCTGATTGTAGCCTGTTTCCGAAACGGGAAGAAAGCAGAGCTAAGGCAGTTTGACACGTTAACAAGGAGCCTCAAAGAGCTTGGGAACTGGCTTGTAGAGAACGGCTGTCAGATGGTTGCCATGGAAAGTACGAGTTCTTATTGGAAGCCGATCTATAATATTCTGGAGTTACTGAACCTGAACGTCATTGTAGTCAATGCTCATCACATGAAGAATGTTCCCGGTAGAAAGACGGATGCAAAAGATGCGGAATGGATTGCGGAACTGCTGCAGCATGGGTTATTAAAGCCCAGCTACATTCCTAATAAGGAACAGCGGGAGCTTCGGGAGATTGTACGTTACCGGAAGAGTATGATAGAGGAACGCTCACGGGAATTGAACCGTCTCGAGAAAGTGTTGGAAGGCGCCAACATTAAGCTGAGTTCCTTTGTATCGGATCTGAGCGGTATCAGCAGCCGAAAATTACTTGAGCAATCTTTAGATGGGCAAGTCAACGAGGAGAATATCGGCGATTTGATCCATTCGTCTATGCGATCCAAAAAAGCTGAACTTTTGGATGCTCTGGATGGTATATTCTCATCAACCCAAAAGATGCTTGTCAGAGCGATCCTGGATCACATTGATGATATGTCCCGGCGTATTAAAGAGCTGGATGATGTCATTGATCAACAAATGAAAGGCTATGAAGATGCCATCAAAAAGATCGATGAGATATCCGGCGTTGGCAAGCGCAGCGCCGAAGTGATTGTTTCAGAGATGGGAGTTGACATGAGCCGGTTTCCTACTGATGCGCACCTTAGCTCGTGGGCGGGGCTATGTCCAGGAAACAACCAAAGCGCCGGAAAGCGTAAAAGCAGTAAAACGAATAAAGGCAATAAGCACCTAAAGAGCATACTCATTCAATGTGCAAAGTCTGCCAAAAAGGATGGAAAAAGCTTCTTCCATGCGCAATATCAACGGTTGGTTGTCAGACGAGGTGCAAACAGGGCGACTGTTGCGGTTGCCCACTCCATGATCATAGCCATATACCACATGCTTAAAGATAAGGTGTCATTTAAGGATTTGGGAAGTGGTTATTACACAAAATTTAATCCGGAATCTAAGGCCAACTATTACTTAAAGAAGCTACAAGAGTTAGGTATGTCTGTTCCCGTTTCACTGCCTGCCTGACAATATTAATTTTGGCATATTGGGGTAATGAATGAACCACCCCTTTTTGGCTTGCTCTTATATATTTTGTTTTCATAGCAATGACAATTGGGGCTGTCATCCTGAACGCAGTGAAGGATCTTTTTTTTAACTCTCAATTCCCAATATAAAAGCGGCCGTTACCGGCCGCTTTTGGAATCAAAATCAATTGTATTGTGTCATAATCAATAGGTTTTGTCCTGGCCGTTTTCGTGGACCGTCGTTTTGCCGTCCTGCATTACTACGTAAGTGTCCCCGCCTTTTACCAGATCCGCGGTAATCCCGGTGTTTTTGAATATCGAACCGGGTTTTCCGGCTGATTTCTTAAATCCGAAGGCTGTGATATTGCTTTCGTCGAAGAACGCCGTAATGACCTCGGTGCTGCCTTCGCTTTCTGCGCTGTAGTACTGGGACGCATAACCGCCGCCCACTTTTACGTATTCGAAGAACAGTGCTTCCTTGCCTGTGTCGTCTGTAATGGCAGCCTGCACGGAGTCGGTGGCCTGATCGTAATCGGCTGCGAATTTTACCGATTTCCCTTCGGAATCCGTATAGGTCACGGTGCGTTTGTTTCCGTCTTTGCTGACCTTGACATTTTCAGCGCCTAAAAACCCGAGCGTCATCGCGGCGGCAGTTTCATCCATATCGACAATGGTCAGCGGGATCAATGCGAGATCCATCATGGTAATAGGCAAAAGCGTCATGGCATACATGCCAAGCTCCGGTTTTTCCTCGATCTTTGCGCTGACGCGTTCATAAGCCTTTCCTTTCATATCGGTATACCGCGCGAACGAAGCGCCGATCGGCCCCAGACCGCTGGTATCCACAGTACTGGAAGCGGCAGGCGCATCCGGTTCATCGGGTTCAGCGGGTGCATCTGATGCGCCGGGCGCCTTGGAAGCAGCGGGATCCAGCACATTGCCGGGTATTGAGGGCGCTCCGCAGGATGTGAGCATTACGATCAGAAATACGAAAGCGAGCGTGACAGATAGTGTTTTTTTCATTTTATATCTCCTTTAACATAAGCTAAGTATAAAAAAATAATACCCAAATCAAACCAAGCTGTCAATATTTTTGAACTGCACACCGGGTATGCCTGTATCCGGGCTATTAAGGTGTGCCGATAGTTTACATTTTAAAACGAATATGGTTTACTGTATGTAAAGCGCATCATCAATCTACAGATTATTTCTCCGGCGTCAAAAGATAACATTTGGTGAAAAGGCATGAAAAAGTTTAAGACCTGCACCCGGTGCGGCAGGCAGTTCGACGAAAACCTGACCCGGTGCCCCCACTGCGGGTACGATTTTTACACGCCGATACAAAAAACCGGATCCGCAATAAGCCGGATAATATGGGGCTTTATCATCGTCGGCTTACTTTTTACCGCCTTCAATATGGGCGGCATTTTCAGATACGGCGCAGAGGACGAGCTCACCGGCGCGCAGACACTCGTATCCGAAAACTTCGACGATGTGCAGGTAGTCAACTGGTCGGTGTACGATCTAAAAACCAGGGAACCGGTATTTGGGCTCATGAATACGCAAAACGGCGCGATCATCCTCCCCGCAGCGGCCCGTGGCACGGCTTACGGGCTTACCGTAAAACCCTTCGAGGTGCCCGAAGAAAATTACGAGATTTTGATAAGCCATACCGCCGTACTTAAAGACACGGTATCCTACAGCGGGCGGCTCACAATTCTAGCGGCGGACAAGGCTGAGTTTAAACAAGCGGAGCCTGTGCTTTGTATATTGTACAGGGCCGGAAACGCATTAGCCGGCGGTATCGGGGAAGGCTTTTATATCTGCGAATTCAATCAGGCGGATAAAGTTTGGGATGTTGCGCAAAACACGCGTATCGCACCCGTAAAGGGTAAAAGCTTTTTGGAACAGATATTATACGACCCCAAGGCGGGAAAGCTCGAATGGTACATCGACAAGGAAGGATACGGCGGCGACACAAAAATATGCGGCAAGCGCTTTTTCTTCATACAGCTGTCTACCGAAAGCGAGGACGGCCAGGGTGAATTGTCGGCGGACGATTTCGAGATCGGCCTTGTTCTAAAGGACGCGGCCTAAAGAACATATATATCATTTTTAACAACCGTTTTTTTCGTACACCATCATAATACCGCTTTAACATTGCAGCAGCCATCTATGGGTTTATATTAACAATCCTTAAAAAGTTCCATGTAACAAAAGACGTCCGGTTTGGCGCCGGCAGCCGATAACCGTATATGACGGTTAATTTGATTGATTGAAAATGGAACCGGTTAAAAAAGTCCGGATGAAATTTTCAATTGTTCAAACAATAATGGTATATCGATTATAATAATACCTTGACTATCATAGTAATCTGATGTATATTGTACGTAAGGAGGCGGCACAATGATCGATCATACAATCTCATCGGACCTGCTGAGAGGACATACGGATACCATGATCTTAAAGCTGCTGGCGGACGGTGATAAATACGGTTATGAAATATCGAAACTGATACATTTAAACTCCGGCAGCGAGTATGAGCTGAAAGAGGCGACTATGTACTCGAGCCTGAAAAGGCTGGAGCATGACGGCGGAATAACTTCCTATTGGGGTGACGAGACCCAGGGCGGCCGGAGGAAGTATTACAGCATTACAGAAAAAGGAAAAAGCATTTATTTGGAAAACAAGATGAATTGGGAATACGCCAAGCGGATTCTGGATCAATTGCTGTAGAGAAAGGCGGCCGAAGACCGATATATTAAGCATATTATAAATATATATCAATAAATTTAATATTGTGTTTAATATTTTTAATAATCTAATTGACATATTTGATTTAAGGTGCTATGATTTTTAATCAGAGTGAAGGTACGCTTCATACTGCAGGAAAATGCGCCTTAAACGGTTAACGGATTACTGAATCAATTACCAGGAAAGGTGGAAAGAACAATGAACGGGAAATTAATGAAATATTTAGACGGGGTATTTTTACCCTATGAGGATGTTCCCGCGGTCAGGGGATTAAAAGAGGAGCTCCTTAATGATCTGCAGGAAAAATTCAATGATTTTAAAAAACAGGGTTATGACGACGAAACCGCATATCAGCTGACACTGGACTCCATCGGGGATATATCGGAGATCATAGAAGTTATCAACGTAAAAACAAAAGAGCTGAAGCAGATGGTGCAAAAGAATCTTTCAAACATCAATCTTCAGAATTCGGATTTCAAAGGGGTAACCGTACACGACGGGAAGTTTAACTGCAGCGATTTGAAAGGATCTGACTTCAGCGGTTCCGATTTAAAGAACAGCTCCTTTACGTCCAGCGATATGAAGAATGTAAAATTCGACGGCGCCGATCTTACCGGAGCGAAATTAACCATGTCCGACCTGAAAAATACGAGCTTTAAAAATTGTATATTGGATCAAACGGATTTCAGCTATTCGGATCTGGCGGGCGTATGCCTGGAAAATCAAACTTTCAACGGTACGATTTTCAATTGCGCGGGGCTAAAGGGCACGTCTTTTAAAAATTCGGTTTTTAATGATATTTCCTTTAAAAATACCGATTTTAAAAAAGCGATTTTCGACGGCGCTTCAATGGATAAGCTGATGTATGCCGTTTTAAAGGGTCAAAAAGCCGACCTTTCCAAAGTTATTGTTTTTTAAGGAGTATGATCATGGAACAAACAAATACGGCTATTTCTGTCAATAGCCTTGAAAAGTCCTATAAGAATCTGAAAGTATTAAAAAAAATAAGTTTTACCATACAAAAAGGCAGTATTTTTGCCCTGCTGGGCGCAAACGGGGCGGGCAAAACCACTACGATCAAAATACTGACCACTTTACTCAAGCCCGATAAAGGGAGCGCGGCCGTCTGCGGATACGATGTCTTGAGGCAGCCGGATAAAGTGCGCTCAAATATCAGCCTGACAGGCCAGTTCGCCGCGGTGGACGTCATTTTGACAGGCAGAGAGAATTTGCGCATGATCGGAAAACTGCGCCATCTTCCGGAAGTAAATAAAAGGTGCGACGAGTTGCTTGAACGGTTTGCGTTAAAAGAAGCCGCGGACCGGCGGGTTGCGACTTATTCCGGCGGCATGTGCCGCCGGCTGGACCTGGCGATGAGTTTGCTCGGCAATCCCCCGGTCATATTCCTTGACGAGCCGACTACCGGGCTCGACCCGCAAGGCCGTATGGCGATGTGGAAGATCATAAAAGGCCTCGCACGTTCCGGCGTTACAGTTTTTTTAACGACACAGTATTTGGAGGAAGCCGATCAGCTTGCGGATCAGATCGCCATTTTGAGCGAAGGAAAGATCGTGGCCGAAGGAACCGCGGCGGAATTAAAAAAGCTTCTCCCCCACGTGCATATCGAATTGAATTTTCACGATGAAAACGATTTGCAAATGGCGAAAGATCTGCTCAGTGAATATAACACAAGCCTGAACAAAGAGAATCTGACGCTATCGGTCGCCACCGACGGGAGCATCAAACAAATGGCGGATATTTTAAACCAGCTTGAAAATGCGGGCATACAGGTTGCGGAATTTGCGCAAAAGCTGCCCACGCTGGAGGATGCATACCTGACGATCATCGGTGAAAATCAGAAAAACGAGGATGTAAAATGAAAATATTTTCGAAAATCAAACGCAATTTCAGTGATGCGGCGGTTATGAGCGGGCGCATGATGCGCCATATATTCCGGAGTATCGATACGCTCATCACTGTAATCGCAATGCCCATCATGATGATGCTTCTGTTTGTATATGTATTCGGCGGATCGATCAGCACCGGTTCCGTAGATTATATCAATTACGTGGTGCCCGGAATCGTTCTGTTTTGCATCGCCAGCGGCGTGGCCTATACCGCCTTGCGTTTAAACAACGATGTTACCAAAGGGATCTTTGAGCGTTTCCATTCCATGCCCATTTCGAAATCCTCGATACTGGGCGGGCATGTGCTGACATCGGTGGTATTCAACGCATTCTCAACTGTGCTGATACTGCTGTTTGCAGTGGTCATAGGGTTCAGGCCGGCTGCGGGTTTCCCGGGATGGCTCCTTGTGACCGGTATTTTGCTGCTGTTTACGTTTTCCATGACATGGATAGCCGTGCTGTTTGGACTCATGGCAAACAGCTACGAAGGCGCCGGGGTTTTCAGCTATATATTGCTGCTGCTGCTCTTCATAAGCTCCGCCTTTGCGCCAACCGGGTCCATGCCGGGGATCGTCCGTACATTTGCGGAGAACCAGCCCATGACGCCCATTATTGAAACCGTGCGTTCCCTGATGCTGAACGAGCCTGCCGGAAACAACGCTTTGACAGCCGTTTTATGGTGCGCGGGGATACTGATCGTTTCCTATACCGCCGCAATGTTGATCTACAAGCGCAGGACGGCATAAACCTTTTAAACCTTTAGGCCTCTATGTATACGGGCGTGCGCCCCAAATGCGCCAGCACTTTTAAGAAACCGTCATAATGAAGCTTTACCGTCGCCTCGTTGCTGTTCGGGTGAAAGGAGATATCGTGGTCGCCTTTTAAATCAGCGTCTATGGCGAGGGTAACGCTTTTCTTTTTATCGTTTAATAGCGCGAAGGGATTGACCGCGCCCGGCTCCAGATTCAAGATTTCTTTCAGCGTCTCCGGCGTGCAGAAGGAAAGGCGCGATACGTTCAATTGCCTCGATACGGAAGACGTAACGTATTTCTTTTCCGCCGAAAGCAGCACCATGAAAAGAGCATCCCCGTTGCGCGTTGTGAGGAAAAGGTTCTTGCAGTGCCTGCCGCCGATCGTCCGGTCGATCGCGGAGCACTCCTCCACCGTATGCACTTTTTCGTGGCGGTAGAGGGTGTAGCGGATGTTGAGTTCTTCTAAAAGATCGCAGACCTTTTGTATTTCGTCCATTGGCATTGTACTCCCATTAACTTTGGTTAAGCGTTGCAGGGCACGGATATATCCGTGCCGCGGTACGCATATATGCGTACCCTACATTTCACCGGATTTTACAGGATTAGTTTGGGATTTTTCCTTTCACATTTTATCTCCTATGTATTATAGTTTAAATGCAACTTGTATAATACCTATAATGAAACCAAAACATATCAAGGCAATTAAAATCTAATAAAAATACTGAGATTTGGTTTATCATTTTTAATTTTCGAATTATATAATAGTAGCCCAATAGTTATCGGTAAAAAAGAGAAAAATATTATAATAATTGCTATCCAATTACTTGCTGGTGGATTTTTGTCCACATATTTCGCTCCCGAATAATAGGATTTTTTGTATTACTATTTACTATTTGTTATCAAAATACCTCATCCCATAACAATAACATTATTAAACCATTATGCCGGTAAATCAAGTCGATAGGTTTTACAAAAAAATATAAGCATCACTAAAGGCGGCCTACAAAGGGCTCAGATGCAAGGCATTCCGAGCATTGCGACCGAGACGTATTTCGTATACGTCGAGGAGCAAGCGGAGGAATAACGCAGCAGATGACCCTTTTAGGCCGCTTACATGTTGGCCTTTATTACTTGGGCCAGCCGCTCCATGCCCTCTTCTATCTGCGGCAAAGACGCCATGGAGAAGTTCAGGCGCAGGGTATTTTCATGCCCACCCTCGCAGTAGAAATGCGTGCCCGGTACGAAGGCCACCTTTTTCTCCACCGCCTTTTTGAATATGGCGGTCGCGTCCACGCCTTCCGGCAGCTCCGCCCATATGAAAAGCCCGCCCTGCGGCACGGTATGCTTTACTTCCCCGGGGAAAAGCGTATCCATCAGGGACAGCATCGTCTCCATCTGCTTTTTGTACATTTCGTTTATGCGCTTTTTATGCGCTTCAAGCTCCCCGGAGCGGCAGTATGCGTCGGCCAGGGCCTGGGCCAGGTTCGAAGTATGCACGTCCGCGCCCTGCTTGCAGATGTTGAACTTGCCTATGATCTCTTTGTCCGCCACTGCCGCGCCAACGCGCAGTCCCGGAGAAATGATCTTGGAGAAGCTGAAAAGGTATATGACGTTGTTGTTTTTATCAAACGTTTTGATGGGCGGCAGGGGTTCCCCCGCATACCGCAGGTCTCGGTACGGATCGTCCTCCAGCACGATTACGCCTTCCCTTTCGCAAATGGAAAGCACCTCGCGCCGCCGGTCCTCCGCCATGGTGAGCCCCGTCGGGTTTTGGAACGTGGGGATGGTGTAGAGGAATTTCGGCCGGTGCAGCTTTATCTTTTTCTCGAGGTCTTCCGGTATCAGCCCGTTTTCATCGGTCTGCACGCTTTTTATATCCGCCTGGTAGATGAGGAATGTCTGCAGCGCGCCCAAAAACGTGGGCGACTCCACCAGCACCCTGTCCCCCGGGTTTAAAAACGCCTTGGCGGTTAAGTCGAGCCCCTGCGAAGAGCCGGATATGATGATGATCTCGTCCCGGCCCGCCTGTATGCCGATCTTTGCAAGCTCTGCCAAAGTGGTATCCCGCAGGGAATGCATGCCGATCGTGCCGCCGTACTGCAAAACGGCCTCTCCCTGCTCTTTTAATATGCGCTCGGCGAGCTTTGCAAGCGTCTCCTTTGGGAAGCTCTGCGGCGATGGGTTCCCGCCCGCGAACGAAATGATCTCCGGGTCCTGGAGCAGCATGAATATCTGGCGTATGGCGCTCCCCGTGATGCCGGTGAGTCTATCTGCAAAAGAATACATTTCCTTATCCTGCCTTTACCCTTGGTTTTTCTACCATCATACCGTATCACATGCGTTTGCCGCAAGTTTTTTCTTGACAAAATTATCCGTATAAGGATATACTGACTCCATAGATACATTTATGTACGATGCATATGCCTATAAGTATTGCAATTCTAAATCTTATAACTTTTGGAGGTCATCAAATGACGGACTATACGGACGCCGAATACTGGTCTTCCCTCGTTAAAATGAGCATTTCCCGCTATTTCATACTGCACGCGCTCTCCACCGGCCCGAAGCACGGCTACGAGATCGGCAAATGGGTAGGAGAGTTTACCGACGGATTCTGCACGCCCAGCGAAGGCGCGCTCTACCCCGTTTTAAAGGAAATGGAAAAGGGCGGGTATGTGGAAAGCGTCACGGAAACGGTATCCGGACGTTTGCGCAAGACCTATACATTGAACGAAAAGGGTTACGAGGCCTACAACAAAGCAGTAGACGCCTGGACGCGCACCGCCCTGCTGATATTGAAAAGCAGGGGACTGGCGGAGTGATTAAAAATTAACAATGAGCAATGAAGAATGATCGTTTTGTCATTCTGAGCGAGCGAAGCGACCGAAGAAGCTTAGGGGTAAAGATTCTTCACTTCGTTCAGAATGACAGGGACGAACAATTGAGCAATGAATAAAGAAATATTCGCTTAATACGGTTTGATGCCCACGTATACGCTTCCGTCCGGAAAAACGAAAACATCTTCCTTTCCTGTTTCATCTTTAAAATAATCGTATGTCTTGCGCCAGACGATCTGAAGGTATGCGTCCAGGCGGATAAGCACGGTCTCCGTATCCATCCAGATAGCTCCAAACCAATCCCGGCTGCGGTAATGGTTTTTTATCGCGTATAAAAACCAACATATAGCCGCCGTCCCGAAGCGGATATAACTCGCTATACCTGCCATAATTGCTAATGATATAATTTATGGTCTCTTTGGGTGCATCATTGTCTTCCGCAGGTAAAACGAGTACACTGCGTCAATGTCGTTCCGGTTCGTATTCTTCTAATTTCTCAGGGTTTATATCGGGCAGCGGCTTATAGCCTGTATCTATGGGCAGAGCTGTCCGGCCGAGGGAAGATGACGGGGATAAATAAACGATGGTCAGTATTACCATAAAAAACAAAATGACCGCCAATTTAAAAACCAAATTGTGTTTCATTAGAAACATGCCCCCTTGCCATAACCTTATGTTCCCGGAGGCAATACTATTATCAAAATGCTCAAATGCAGATTACGATCAGCAGGGTACACCTATGTGCATACCGTTGAAAGCATTCATTTTTTCTACACCTGGGAATAATATAAAAAATGCAATAATACGGAATGCGGAGCATTTCAACAATAATTCTTCAATGTTAATTGATAATTGTTCATTAATTTTTATTTATACCAATCACAGATTTGTGATATAATACCTGTAATTTCGTTTTTTTATACGAAGGCAAAGGAGGTATCTTTTTCTATGCAATTGTCACATGAAGTTCAAGAAATGATCTGTGTTATGAAAGGGCCAAAGCACGGCCCGGCCCCCATCCCCGAGGAGGGCAGATGGGTAAAGGCCAAAGAGGTTACGGACATATCCGGCCTGACGCACGGTGTGGGCTGGTGCGCGCCGCAGCAGGGCGCCTGCAAACTGACGCTCAATGTAAAGGAAGGCATCATCCACGAGGCGCTGGTGGAGACGCTCGGCTGCTCCGGCATGACGCACAGCGCGGCTATGGCGGCGGAAGTACTCACGGGCAAAACCATACTGGAGGCGCTCAATACGGACCTCGTCTGCGACGCCATCAATACGGCGATGCGCGAGCTTTTCCTGCAGATCGCCTACGGGCGCACACAGACGGCTTTCTCCGAGGACGGGCTGCCAATCGGCGCGGGCCTCGAGGACCTGGGCAAGGGCTTACGTTCCCAGATCGGCACCATGTACGGCACATCGGAAAAAGGCGTGCGCTATATGGAGCTGGCGGAGGGCTACGTTATAGAGATGGCGCTTGACCAAAACAAGGAAGTCATCGGCTACAAGTTCGTAAACCTGGGCAAGATGATGGAGGCCATCAAAAAGGGCGTGGACCCGAAAGAGGCCTACGAGAAAAATATCGGCACGTACGGGCGTTATGCCGATGCGGATTCCTACATAGATCCGCGGAAAAAGTAAGGGGGGTGTCGATATGGTAAGATTTGAAGGTTATGAGAGAAGGATCGATAAAATCACGGCCTGTTTGCAGGAATACGGTTTTTGCACACTCGAGGAAGTACAGCAGTACTGCCTCGACAAGGGCGTCGATTGTGAAAAAATAGTGCGCGGCATTCAGCCCATCGCATTTGACAACGCGGTTTGGGCCTATACGCTTGGCTGCGCGATCGCATTGAAAAAGGGCGTAAAAAAGGCTGCGGACGCGGCGGAGGCAATCGGCATCGGCCTTCAGGCTTTCTGCATTCCGGGTTCTGTCGCAGACCAGCGCCAGGTGGGCCTCGGTCACGGCAACTTAGGCGCCATGCTGCTGCGCGAAGAGACGAACTGCTTTTGCTTCCTGGCGGGGCATGAATCCTTTGCGGCGGCCGAAGGCGCGATCGGCATCGCCAAAACGGCGAACAAAGTACGCCGGAAGCCCTTGAGGGTCATACTAAACGGCCTCGGCAAGGACGCGGCGCAGATCATTTCCAGGATCAACGGCTTCACTCATGTGGAGACGGAGTACGACTACTACACAGGCGAGCTCAAGATCGTGTGGGAGAAAGCGTATTCGGAAGGCGAGCGCGCCAAGGTAAAATGCTACGGCGCGGACGACGTTTCCGAAGGCGTGTCCATCATGCGGCACGAGGGCGTGGACGTTTCCATCACCGGCAACTCCACAAACCCGACTCGTTTCCAGCATCCGGTCGCGGGCACATACAAGAAATGGGCCTGGGAAAACGGAAAGAAATACTTCTCCGTGGCTTCCGGCGGCGGCACGGGAAGAACGCTGCATCCGGATAACATGGCGGCCGGCCCCGCTTCCTACGGCATGACGGATACCATGGGCAGGATGCACGGGGACGCGCAGTTCGCGGGCTCTTCGTCCGTTCCGGCGCACGTGGAGATGATGGGCCTTATCGGCATGGGCAACAACCCCATGGTCGGCGCGACCGTTGCGGCGGCCGTGGCCGTGGAGCAGGCGCAGAAGTAAAAACTTACAAGTTGTTTTGTTTTTCAGTGAATGATACTATGAATACACAGAGCAGCAAAGAATTTATACTTTAATAAAAGAAAAACAGGGCGGACAAACACCCCCGCCTTGTTTTTTTGTTTTACCGGTAAAATATGTTTGGTTCAACGGGATTTGAAGATGCTTCACTTCGTTTAAGCATGACACAGAAGCGAAACGGTACGCAAAACTGCATACCCTACGGTTTGGGCAAGCTCTCAAAGGGAATGGATTTATTCAAGAAGTGAAGGATGACCCAAAATCTTACTATTTCATAATACTCTAAAGTTACATTCCGGAGAGCGTTTTCATACCGATAATTAAAATGTATGGTTATTCTAAAAGTCGATTTCCTTAACGCCCCAATATGAACCTTCATCTTTATAAAGCTCAATACTGACGATCAGGTTCTTTTTTTCTCCGATGACAAGTATATAATACACCGCGTGGCCGGAACCGTTTGGAACACTCGAATAAGACAGAGATCCCGACAGCAGAGTTCCGCAATCCCGTATTTCTCCGACCTCGGCTGTGATTGCTTCCTGCCGCTTTATATAGTCAACGGCGATCTTAAACGATTCGTCGTTTTTTATTATCAATATTATGCTTATAATCAATACTGTAAGAACAAAAAAAACAATCGCGATAACCTTACCCGCCGACACCTTTTTTTTATTGCGCTGCAACCCCACTACCTGTGTTTTGGCAATCTTGTCGCCTAACCGTCGGCCTTCCTTATCTTTGAGCAGTACAATGAACTCAACAGGCCATATGATAGTCAGGAGGTTTCTTTGGATAAGCCTGTAATACTTCGGCTTATTATCCTTGTTATGGTATTCACGTACATAAAGCCCAAAAAGAAGTTTGCCGATACTCCTGCCAGCGAAAATATCCTTAAACAAGAACAAAATATAAGCAATTAACGAAGTAATGGCAGTCGAACAAGCAAAATCCCAGATGTTTTCCATTACATTTACATTATTAAAAAGCAACATAGATGGAATAATTGTAATAATCGATACAATGTATAAATCAACGATAAACGCCCCGATCCTTCTTCCGGTCAATGCCTCCGCTTTTAGAATGGCTTTCTCCATTTTCCACCTCTTTCTAAAACCGGGAATTGCCCGGTACAAAGCCTGCGTATAGATTGTACTATAATGTATACTTTATAAACAATACGCGCAATAAATATTTATGTGCTTTTATTCCCTACAAAGCCGCGGCGGAATTGATATATAACAACGGAATCGGTATAATAATATTATGAGGGATACAACCAAATCAAAAGCAAACTATGTGCTCAACCACAGCCAGTCTTATTTCACGCTGGAACTGTTGAGCCTGTATATGTGCATATACGCTTCAAGCGTTATTATTCAAAACACCGTATTCGGCGCGGCGCTTTTTACGTGCGGCTTTGCGGTGCAGAATTTTTTCCTGCTCCGGCGGCATAAAGTGGTGCTTAAAAGGCAAAGGATCGTATCGGCCTCGATGGTTTTTATCGCGGGGATCTCATTTGCATTCGGCGGCGTGCTTTTATACATTTACCCCGCGCTGACGGGCGATGCAGGCAGCCTTACCGTTACGGCCGTGGCCGTGCTTCTCCTCGCCCGCTCCGCTTTTACCTACGAACTGCTGCTGAGGCACTCGGGCAGACGGCTGCGGTGCGCGGTCATGATCGTTTTATTGAATGTATCGTCCACGCTTATACTGTATCTCGTACTGGGATTTGCCGCCGGCTGGGGTTTTTCACTCAGCATGGCTGCGCTTTCCATCATACACCCGGTCGCCCTCTCCATATGGATGTACCGCACGCGGCATGAAAAGCTGATGATAAAAGCCGAGTACGACGCGGCGCGCGTATCCTCCTATACCCTGTATTACGCGCTTCTGCTATGCTCCACGGTCAGTTTGTATTTAAGCGTCATGTCGTATGCGGGCCTGCTGGTATTGATGCCCGCCCAATCCATTTTACTGCCGGTGGCGCTTTGGCTGGTCTTCGCCTTTACCTGTACGTTTATTTTAGGCAGGCTCATCCGGCGCGGCAGGCTGCAGAGCGCGGAGAAAAACACCCTCTTTTTGATAGGCGGCCTGTTGTGGCTTTTTTCACGCGCGCAGCTCAACGAAAGCTTTGTCTTGTTCGATGCATCGATGGCCTGGATCTGGAGCCTTGTACAGGCGGCAGGCCTTTCGCTGATGATGCTTTTAACCACGTACATGCAGGAGGATATGAAGCTAGTACTGGAGCTGACAGACGATGTCGGCGAAACGGCGGTCATCACCTACCGGTCGCTCGTGCAGCAGGTAGCCTTTATGATCGGCGGCGTATTCATTACGGCCGAGCTTTGCCTTCTTAGCTTCACAATGGAAGGGCGCATCCCCGTATTCGGCGATACGGACGCATTCCGGCAAAACTTCATGTGGGTTTTGAATCTGCTCCCGATGGCGTTTGTGCTGCTCTCCATGTTCTTTGCCCTCTATCAGCCCGTCAACCGCGATATCGTGCGGAAGCTGAAGCTTTACCGCGAGCAAAAAGCGTCGCATACCGTTAACCCGGCCTTTGAAGACAGGCTGAAGCGGCTGCTGGTCAGGCGGTACAGGATCCGCATCGGCGTAAAAATACTGGCGTTTCTTTTGAAACCCTGGTTTTACCATAAGGTGATCGGCGCGAAAGCAGTGGACCTTAGCGGGGGGCCGGTGATTTTTACCGTTAACCACCGGGAGATATACGGGCCCATTATCGCAAACCTGTATCTGCCCTTTTCGTTCCGGCCCTGGATCGAGCATAAAATGCTGGACCGGGAGAAGATCGCCGTCCACATCTGGGAGAATTCCTTTCAGTATATCAAACCGGCCTGGTTCGCAAGGGCCGCCTTGAAAATAATCGTACCGCTTGTGGCCTGGATTTTAAATTCCGTGGAGCCTATACCGGTCTACCGGGGCACGGTTCGCGAATCCCTAAAGACCCTGGATTTAAGCGTTAAGGCCATGCAGGAGCAGGATAACCTCCTGATCTTCCCGGAAGACCCTTCCAAAACGGAAAATAAAAAATACGCATTATCCGGCGTGTCCGAGTTTTTTACAGGCTTTGTGCATGTGGCGAAATCGTATTACAGGGCAACGGGCAAGATCGCCGTGTTTTATCCCGCCTATGCCAACCCCAAAAAACGCACGATCACTTTCGGTGAGGGGATCGCCTACGATCCCAAAGGCTGCAACGAACCGGAGAGGATCAGCAGGCTGCTTGCCGGCGCCATGAACAATATGGCGCAGTAACTTCATTTATTGTTTCTTGTCTTCGTGCTATACTGATAGCAAAAACCCACGGGAGAACGAAATATGTTTAAGGAAATGCGGCGGCGTGACAGGCAGCTTTCTTTGGAGAAAGCGGAAAACATACTGGAGACTTCGGAATACGGCATTTTAAGCCTGAACGGGGATTATCCCTACGGCGTGCCGGTATCCTTTATCTACCGGGACAAAAGCGTATTCATACACTGCGCGGCGGAAGGGCACAAGCTCGACCTCATTGGTGAAGACGGCCATGCCTGCTTTACTGCCGTACAGAATGTGCGCACGCGGCCGGAGATGTTTACAGCTGATTACGAAAGCGTCCTGCTCTTTGGAAAAGCCGTCCTGCTGGAAGGCGCGGAGAAAAAAGAGGCGCTTTTCGCCATCGCTTCGAAATACGCGCCGGAACATACGGAAAAGGCGGCCGGATTTATCGACAGGTTTATCGGAAAGACCGCGGTCATCAAAATAACAGCGGAGCATATCACCGGAAAGAAATCGGTACACGAATAATTGATTGGCAATGAACGGTCAAGAACCATTGCGCTCCTTCACCGTCCATTCAAATATTGTTCACTGTTTGTGCTATTTTCAATTGCCCCGCTCTGTTATATAATAGTGGTAATGCACTGCGGTAAAATACCGCTTCTTATGCCTATTACTTGATGACGCTGTGACCCTGCACCAGCGCTGCTTTACGCTTTTTTACCGTACGATCCAACCATAAGGATATGAAAGGCCGGGTTTTATGAAGATCTCGAAAATATTTTTTTCCATACTGCTTTGCGACGCACTTTTAATGCTGCCGGCGCAGGCGGCGGGCGCGCTTGACCCAAGCAAGGCCTCCCCCGGCAAGCAGATGGAGACAGCCGTGGTGCAGCCGATGGCCGTTGTAAACATACCCGATGCGAATCTCAAAAAATACCTGCATGGGAAAACGGGCATTCCGCAATCCAAACCGATATACAGAAAGGACCTGGCTGTCTTAACTGGGAAACTCGAACCGAAGGACAAGAACATCGCAAATGCGGAGGGCATACAGTATTGCATCTCACTTGAAGAGCTCGACATGTCTGGAAACAAGCTATCCGCCGTGCCGGAACTTAAAAACATGACGAAGCTCAAGTCGCTCAATCTGTCGGGCAATAAATTCACAGAACTGCCGGATGAAATCTGCGGCGCCCCCAAGCTTGAAAACCTAAACATGGATAAAAACAAAATCGCCTCCCTGGCTGCCGGGTTTTCCAAGCTTACGCTCTTAAAAAGCCTGACGCTGTCGGACAACGAGCTTCAAGAATTTCCGGACGTTTTAACAAAGCTTATGATAGAGACGCTGAACATTTCCGGCAACCCGATAGAGTATCTGCCGGACAACATCTCCGACATGACCGGGCTTCGCTACTTTACCGCCTCCGGCTGCAAGATAAAAAAGATCCCCGATAAGTTTTACAGCATGACCTGGATGCGGAAAATAAATTTTAACGGCAATGAGCTGTCCTCCATATCAAAAAGCATAAAAAATTTGGATCTCCTCGAATCGGTCTATTTAAACCGCAATAAGCTCCAAACCCTGCCGAGCGAAATCTGCGCCCTGCCCAAGCTTAAAATACTGAGCCTGAACGGCAATGCGCTAAACAGCCTGCCATCCAAAACCGGAGACCTGAAATTAGAAGAGCTCAATGCAAATAAAAACAACCTGACCGCTCTTCCCGGCTCCATTGGCGGCATGGCTACATTGAAGCGGCTCGATGTACGTTTGAACCGTTTGAAGAAGCTGCCTTCCGGCCTTGACAAAATAAATTTCGAAAACCTCAATGTGGAGTGGAATTTCCTCGATGTTTCCGATACTTCCTCCACCAAAAAAATGCTGGAAGGCGTAAACGCAGCGCTTGACTGCTTATTTATACGCCAGCTCACGCCGATACAAAACCATGCCGCCGCCTCCACGCCGGACAGCATCACGCTCTTTTGGGATAAATGCGCCGATGGCGGCGACGATTTCGGAACGTGGACGGTTTCAAACTACACGGTTTACGCCGTGGATGGGGACAAAATGCTAAAAACAGCGGAGATACCGCCGTCGGATACTTCCTGCACCGTTACAGGTCTTGCGCCTTCCACCATCTATACCTATAAGATCAGCGTGGAATACAATGTGACCGATACGCAGACATCGTTTGACGGTACGACAAGGAATATTGCGGAAATAAAAGTGCGCACGGCCGATGCCAAACAAACGGCCGAGCCAACGCCCTCAGCCATGGCCGCGGTCGAGTTGACGCCAGAGCCAACGCCGGTCTTTCCAACCACGCCTAAGGCCGCGGAGGCCACGGTATTCATACGGGATGAAGAAAAGGCGGAGAGCACACTCCTTTATATCGCTCTTGGCGCCGTAACCGTTATTGCGGCCGCAGCCATCGTACTGGTCATTGTCGTTCTGGTGCGAAAAAAGCCGAATGCCGGATGATTACGCCAAGAAGACATATGATTTTAAAGAACAGTAAATCTATACATATAAACAACGCTTCTTAACCTTAAGATTAGTGAACCGTAAAAACAATACGCTGTTTACTCTATATAATATGTAACTCTATATAATATGTATGTTTAAGCGATCTGTGCAATTTTAAAGCAAACGAAAGCGGTTATTCAGCACACCGGATTCAGGCGGATTTTTTCTTATATTTGCGCTGTATTCCAATATTTTACTTGACACCAGTCAGTAAAAAAAGTATAATATTTCATACAAGAGAATATATGAATTTGCTTAATTCCTGTATAGGAAACGGGAGAACCAACCTTTGGGGTGTATCCGTTTAACGGTAGGGCATCTTTCAGCCCGAACCCGTCAGCTAATCTCGTAGGCGCAATGAAGGAATTTTCAACTATCATACCTTTTTGGTATTGTTATTGCGCTTACGCTGTTTTGCCTAAGCGTTTTTGTTTTTCTTGAGGTATCGGGGAAAAAAATAACAAGGAGGCATGAAATGAAGATTGCAATTTGCGGCCTCGGCCGTGCAGGCAAAGAGCTGTTGCGCACAATTTGCGATGAAGAGGATATATCGGTCGTCGGCGCCTTTTGCAGATTGAACAGCGACAAAGCCGGTATGGATATCGGTATGCTGGCCAAGCTGAATCCCATGGGCATAAATGCCGTTTGCGTCACCGAAGCGGAACGTGTCTTGGGTGAGGAAAAGCCGGATGTTGTTATCGATTTTTCCAACCCGGCCGCGACCAAGATGCTGCTGATGGCCTGTAAGAAGCACAATATCCCCGCTGTCGTCTGCACCACCGGTTTTACCGAGGATGAAATCGCCTGGATGAAAGAATGCGTCTACGGCGAGGATTTCGGGATCGTATACGCGCCCAATGTGACCGTTGGAATAAATGTCCTCCTCTCCATGCTGAAATCGGCTACCCGTGGTCTCCCCTATTACGACTACCATATCACGGAGATCCACCACAATAAAAAAGCAGACTCCCCTTCCGGCACGGCAAAAAAAATAGCCACACTGCTGGAGCGCGAGCTGCACCTGGAACCGGACGAAAAAGTCCCCGTGCATTCCGTACGCGCCGGCGGCTTTGTGGGCGTGCACGAAATTATGATCGTAGGGGAGCACGACCGCATCACCATTTCCCACGAATCGTTCTCGCGCCAGGCCTTCGCAAAAGGCGCCATCGAAGCGGCGCGCTTCATACGCGGGCAAACCGGCTGGCACGAAATGGAGGACGTCGTCACCTGCCGGGAAAACGTCATAAAGGTAAAGGTCTGATCATTGGGCTTTTTAAATCATATAAAAACACAAACCGGTCAAGGGATGAACTTAACCGGTTTTTTGTTTATGTTGAAAGTGATTGAAGATAAGCCTTTTAGACAGCCTTTCAGCCGACAAATATTTTCGTCATCCGGACATTGCCGTCCATGATGTCCTTCAAGCGGTATTTCGCGTTTGCGATGATCACCGTCGTCCCCTGCTTCAAGGGCCCGGCCGCGTATTTCAGCTTGGCCATGGCGCCAGCCGCGCCTTTTCTCGATGCCCCGACGCAGTATACAAGCGTCTCGTCTATTTTTTTCTGCAGCGCATCAAAGTTTGGCGCAGTTATTGTCTCGATCAGCGTGGACGGGTCTTTCGCATCCCTGTAAATGCCGTCGACTGAGGTTAAAAGCACCAGGAGCTTTGCGTTCACCAGCTGGCAGATGACGGAAGCCGTTTCGTCGTTGTCCACGCATTCCACCACTTCGCCGGTTTCCCCGTTTTCCTTGAGCGCCGCGATCTCGAGCTTCCTGTTCTCTTCGCTTGAGACCGGGTCGTTGTAATTGATGATGGGGATGGCGTTCTGGTTGGCCGCACGGAACAAAAGCTGCCGGATGTGCTCCCGCTTTTCGGGGTCGTTGAAATGGCTGTGCTCCACCAATACCTGCCGTACGGAATATTCCTGGCTGATGAACTGCCTGTAGTTCTGCATGAGTATGGCCTGTCCCTGGGCAGCGTAATCCGTCTTCGCCTCCTCCATATCCCCTTTTAATTCCCGGTTATTGTTGCGCTTCATGTAATCGAGCCGCCCTATTTCCGTTGCGCCGGAGCTTACCAGAATATACCCCGGCTGCAGGTCTGCTGCGAGCCTCGAAAATATATTGTAGTTCAAGTCGTTGTCTTCCTGGCGTATGAGAGCCATGGAGCCTATTTTGATTACGGCGTCCAGATCGAAATTAGCCATCTGATATTCTACACCTCTTGTTATTTATACCTTTTCATTATACTATAAAACATTTACAATTGTACTTCAAATATTTCACTTTCTTCCACAATATTGTGTATCCACTTCTTGGACAGTATCCGCCTAACGCCGAGTATCGCGCGGAATCCGTCCCCGGCCACAATAAAGCAAAGGTACACCCAGTAAATGGGCAGCCGCAAGACTACGCCCAACACATAGGCGATCGGCAGCGAGAAGAAATACATAGCGGCCAGGTCGATAAACGCCGCGAATTTCGTATCCCCGCCGCCCCGAAGAACGCCAATGATGCTGATGAAATTGAATACCGACATCCAGGAGACGCAGCCGAATACGATAATAACCGCGCCGAGCATTTCCGCAGTCGCCGCAGGTATATTGTACAGGGAGATCACGGGTCCTCGTATCGCTATCAGCAAACCGCCCAAAACAACCGCACAGGCGACGCCGGAGAAGAGGAACTTCCCCGCATAGTCATAGGCTTTTTTCTCATTCTTCGCGCCGATGTAGTTGCCTACAAAAATAGAGGAGGTGTTCGCAAGCCCGTTGAAGACGATATAGCACATGCGCTCCAGCACAACGAAAATCGCCATGGTGGCCGCGGACGCCTCGCCCATACGGTTGAATATCAGCACAAGGCCGAAGTTGCCCAGGGACCAGAGCATCTCGTTTATCAGTATGGGCGTGCACTTGCGCATAAAATGCCCCCGGAATTCCCTGCTGCCCCAATGAAGCTCCTTTAAGCGCATGCGCACGGGGTTTTTCTTTCTCTGGCTCAGTACATACACAAGTATGAACTCCACGATGATCGCAGCGGCCGTACCCGTAGCCGCACCGGCTACGCCCAGCCTCGGCATGCCGAGGTTGCCGAAAATAAACACCCAGTTTAAAAACGCGTTCAGCGCTACGGCGATAAAACTGGTGAGAAGCGGCAGCTTTGTCTGGCGCGTACCCTTTAACACGCTGGTGAACGTAATGGCCATGGCGAAAAAGAGATACGAAAGGCTGTCGATCTTTAAATAAGACGCGCCAAGGGATACGATCTCGGGGTCGCTGTTCATTAAGGACATGATCGTCTCCGGGAAGAAAAAGCCTGCGGTAAAGAAAGGCAGCGCGATCAGGAGGGCGATAAAAAGCGTAAACGAAAGCGTCTTTTTGATGCCGGACATATCCCCCTTGCCCCAGAACTGGGCCGTAAATACGCCGGCCGATGAACCCGCGCCGAATAAAAACACGTACATCAGGAAGGAAACCTGCCCCGCGTTGCCTACGGCCAGCACCTCTTTTTGGCCGAGCGTGCCGATCATCAGGCTGTCGAGAAGCCGCATTCCCTGTATCAGCAGCTGCTGCAGCATGATGGGCGTGCCGATCGATACGGCGTTTTTGATAAATCCTTTATCCCATAAATTCTTCATGATTCACATAAACCTTTAAATATTTGGCAATAATAAACACGTTAGCTTATAAAATTTCTCGTATACATCAACAATATTCTTTGGAGGAACAATATGTCGGCCGGCTTTGATTCTTTTTTGTCCCTTTATTCCAAAATAGCATCCGAACGGACGCAATCCGTTTACTACTATCCGGAAAAAGCCATTCAGCACATACGGGAAGGGCAGATGGCGGTTTTCTATGACGAATGCGAGAAAGACGGTCTGATAAAAAAGAACGGATCCTCCTACAATTTAAGCGAAAAAGGCCTCCAGGCAGTCGCCACTGGGGATTCCGGGGCGCTGGTGGCGCCTTACCACCGGGCCAAAAAGCGCATCAACCTTCTGTATATAGACGTTTTGATTTAAAGCTGCCCATTTTCGCAGGGTATGCATATCTGCGTACCGGAACGGATATATCCGTTCCCTACATTGTTTGTATTGCAGGGATTCGCCGTTAATGCAAGAAAAGCCCGCGCGTCGGCGGGCTTTTTGTGTCCGTTTCGCTTTACTTTACTAAGGAAGCACTGAAAAACTCTCTTTTCGTCATTCTGAGCGAAGCGAAGAATCTTAAAAAATGGCCTTATTACAAAGATTCTTCAGTCGCTGCGCTCCCTCAAGAATGACATGATGGCGTATTCCTCAGTGTTTCCCTAAGTTTTCCGCAGCCGAAACAACGTTTTCCAGTGTTATTCCGAATTCCCTGTACAGAACGTTACCGGGAGCCGATGCGCCGAAATGGTCGAGGCCGATGACCACGCCTTCATCTCCCGTGTACTTGTTCCAGCCGAATGTCGTTGCAGCCTCCACGGCCACGCGCTTCTTAACCGCTTTTGGCAGTACGCTTTCTTTGTACGCCTCGCTTTGCTCTTCGAAAAGCTGCATGCAGGGCATGCTCACGACACGCGCGTCTATTCCCTTGGCGGAGAGCTCCGCGCAGGCCTTGTAGCAGAGGTCGACTTCCGAGCCGGTGCCGATGAGTATCACATCCGGTACGTTCTTTTTGGAATCTTTCAATATATAGGCGCCTTTAAGCGCATCTTTGCCGGTCTCCTCGTACAAGGGCAGCGTCTGGCGGGAAAGCGCCAGCACCGTGGGCGCTTTTTTCGTAAGCGCATGGATGTATGCCGCTACGGTCTCCTTTGAATCCGCGGGACGGAAAAGGTATGTTCCCGGTGTGCAGCGTACCGAGGCCATCTGCTCGATGGGCTCGTGCGTCGGGCCGTCTTCGCCCACGCCGATGCTGTCGTGCGTCATGACGTACGTGACCGGCAGCTTCATGAGCGCGGAAAGCCGGAGCGCCGGCTTTAAGTAATCCACGAATACGAGGAATGTCGCCACGTACGGGTACAGCCCGCCGTGCAGCGCCATGCCGTTCGCCATGGCCGCCATTGCGAATTCCCTTATGCCGAAGTGTATGTTGGAGCCGGCGTAATTCTCCGGCGAAAGATACTCGCGCGTTTTCATAACGGTGAGGTTGGAAGGCCCAAGGTCCGCCGATCCGCCGATCAGGTTCGGGAGCCTTGCGGCGAGGCGGTTTAATACCTCCTGGGAAGATTGCCTCGAGGCCAGCGGCTTTTCAAATGTCCAGAGGGCATCATCGTTTATAAGGTCCTCCGCCTTTATCTCCTTGTGCCATTTTTCCCACTCTGCGGCCATGTCCGGGTATTCCTTCGCATAGGCGGCAAAGAGCTTCTCCCATTCCGCTTCCTGCTCGTCGTATCCCTTTTGCAGCCTCGCGATCTCCTCTTTTACCTCGTCCGGCACGTAGAAGCCGTCGGTATAGTCCCACTTCAGTTCCTTTTTCATAAGCGCGGTGTTCTCTGCGCCCAGAGGGGAACCGTGGCACTTGTGGCTGCCCGCGATAGCGGAACATCCGTAGCCGATCTGCGTATTTACGATGATGATGGAGGGCTTTTCCTTTTCCCGCTTGGCGGCCGCTATCATGTTCTCGATGGCCATGATATCCGTGTTGCCGTCTTCCACTTCCAGCACCTGCCAGCCGTAGGCTTCAAAGCGCTTACCCACGTCTTCCGTGAACGCGACGTCTATATCGCCCTCTATCGTGATCTTGTTCCTGTCATAGAATAAAATAAGCTTCCCGAGTTTCAGCGTACCCGCAAGCGAGCAGGCCTCGGAAGCGACGCCCTCCTGCAGGCAGCCGTCGCCGGAGATGGCGTATGTATAGTGGTCTACCACATTGTATCCGGGTTTATTGAACTTCGCCGCGAGATGCGCCTCTGCAAGCGCCAGGCCCACTGCGTTTGCGATGCCCTGCCCCAGGGGGCCGGTGGTGGTCTCTACGCCTGTCGTGTGGCCGTACTCCGGATGTCCGGGCGTTCTCGATCCCCATTGCCGGAAGCCCATGAGGTCTTCTTTTGTAAGGCCGTAGCCGAAAATATGCAGCAGGGAGTACAGAAGCATGGAGCCGTGCCCCGCGGACAGCACAAAACGGTCGCGGTCAGGCCACTTCGCATTTTTGGGGTTGTGCTTCAAATGCTTGGACCAAAGCGTGTAGGCCATGGGCGCGGCGTCCAGCGGCAGCCCCGGATGTCCGGAATTGGCCTTGTCCACCGCCTCCGAGACGAGTATGCGTATAGTATTGATTGCAAGTTCATCGGTTTTGTTCATTGGTTTCCTCCTAAATCTATTTTAGGCTTGCACAAGCCTATCAATTACAGTTTTAGCTGTAGCAAATATATCCAACAGAAATTTATTATAACCCTTTTACAGCATTCTTTCAATAACCGGAGGTAAACTTTGTTTATGCTTTAGTAGTTTGCGATTCGCTTTATGTTTTATCCATGTTCACTTAGTTTGTCACTTTATAGCCTTCTTTATTGAAAATTGGCATATTTTGTGATAAAAATATATTGAGGTGTTCATATATGTTTCTAAGCATGAATGACATAATTTACATCGTTTTGGCCGCTGCTGCAATAGCCGCTTTGTTTATCAGCATACTTTACAACAGAAAAACGACAAAAATGAATGAAGCGATTGCCCTGCAAAACAAGGAAATGCATGAGCAGTATAAGCTTATACAGGAGAACCAGCTTAAAAACGCACTGTTTGACAAAAGGTTCAAGCTCATAACCGCATTCATGCGGGCAGCGGTAAGCCGGAATTATAAGCCATACCTGCAAGAGCTCATAGAAAAAAAGCCGGTTGCAGCCGCCCTTTTTGATCAGGATTGTCTGGACATATTCAATTCGATCTATGAAGATATGATACTGACCGTGCAGGGCCATATCCCCGACTACAGGGAAAACAGGTCCGAAGCGATTGATTTTGCCTTAACGATAAATATAATTGAAAGGATCAATAAGATACTGGCAGCCATCAGGATAGATGCTTAAATCTTATCCATTCTTCTTCATAAGCAAAAGCCATACGTTCCTTAACATATGGCTTCTGCCTCAAATTTGGATCATTCATTTTTACTGTTCCATCTGAACTCCAAGAAAATTCGCCGTTGTCTCCGCTACTTTTAGCTCTGTCAAACCCATTTTGTCATCTTTTTTCCTTGAAATGATGGCGACGCAGCCAATCGGTTGTCCTTCGCTGATGATGGGCGCCACCACTTCGGCAGCGATCTGCGACGTATCCTCTCCATTGGCTATGGCTACGGGATTTCCCCCTTCGCCGAAGTTGAATACGAGCGTACGCCGCTCTTCCATTACGGATTCAAGCTGCGGGCTTACCGGATTGTCCATATAGTCCTTCTTGGCAGTGCCCGAAGCCGCGATCACCAGGTCTTTATCGCAGATCACGGCGGTAAATCCAAGCGTCTTATACAGCGAATCCGCAAATTCCCGGGCGAATTCCATGAGTTCCCCGATGGGAGAATATTTTTTAAGTATGACGCCTCCTTCCCTGTCCGTATATATTTCCAAAGGGTCGCCTTCGCGAATGCGCAGTGTGCGGCGGATCTCCTTCGGGATGACCACTCTGCCCAATTCGTCTATTCTTCTTACTATGCCGGTTGCTTTCATTTATAATTCCTCCATATGCAAGCTCGTTTTTGGTAGTGCGATACAAAATACCATCGTAATGCTATTATTTGCAGTCTCATGGACTTTATTCCATGAAAATCTTTTCTGGCAGGGCCGCCGGGTGCACCATTATTTAACATGTTAAATTTTATTTATGATCTTTAAGATTGTCCGATATATATTATTATAACGTTATCTTTGGAGGCCATCCGATGAAACCCGATCCTTCATATATAAAAATAATGCCGCCGTTCGAGCTCTATCCTTCCTGCCAGGTCGCGGAGATGCAGGAGTGGTTAACAGAGCAGGGCGCCATGGGACTGACTTTAAGAATAGTTCGGGGCAGGTATTATTTTTTCCAGCAAGGCAGACCGGCAGAGATGATATACCGGATAGAGCCTGTTATATCCAAAAAAGGCGGCAATGCATCAAGGATCGGAGCGTGGAAGGATGCAGGCTTTTCAGTTGCCCGAACCAGGCCGTTCAACATTTTTTACGCCTTGAGCTCCAAAAAAATCACGGATCTGCATTCCTCGAGGCAATCTTTTTCAAGGCTTTATAACGACCTGGCGGGAATACCCGGCGTCTCGGCGCTCCTTTTCGCTTTTGCATTTTGCCTGTTTTTGACCGCGGCTGTTTTAAGCTTTTCTTCAAAAGCCAGCTCCGCTTACTTTCCGGGATGGGTGTGCTTGTTTTTAGGGCTGGAGCAGATCGTATTTTTTCTGTTCTGGGGTAAGGTTTACCTTAGGATCAGAAACATCTCAAAGCAGCTAAACCACGGTCAGGAAATCGGTCGGCGGTATGAAATCTCCAGAACCCCCGTTATCGTTTTAACTACTGTTTTATTGGCTATTATCATCATACTGCTTTTAGTAAACTTAAACAATTAAGGCCATAGGGAGCTTGGCCAATGAAACCAGGCCTGCACGGGCATTGCGACGCAGATGTATTTTCAACTGTTCATATGGAATCGCACTTTACTTATATCTGTGCTCTTCTCATACTCACATTGCTTACTTATATGTCATTCTGAACGGAGTGAAGAATCTTTTTTAAAAATATAAGATTCTTCGTCGTTTACACTGCTCAAATTGACAAGAAGGAGTTTAATTTTCATTGTTCATCATTCATCGCCAGGAGCAGGTGAAAGAAATAGCACGGTAGTTTAAGCCTTTTTGGCACGCTGATTTCATGCTTGTATAGCTTTGTCCCGCGTTTTAAAGCAATGCCCTAAGTATAGCTTCTACTAATGAACCAGCAATGTTGACACTTGATTTCATGCTTGTATAGTTTTGTCCCGCGTTTTAAGCAATGCTCTAAGTATACTTTCTGCTACCGAACCAGCAAGGTTGACACGCTATACCTGCCCTGTAAAGGTTATATACAGCAGCAGCATGTTCAAAGCCACGATAGCTCCGCAGATGATCCACCCGAGCACTTTCGTCGCGGGTTTGTTTACGAGCTCCCCCATGTATTTCTTTTTACCCGTTATGAGCAGCATGGGAATGATGGCTATGGGCAGCACAAATGAAAGCGTGACCTGGCTGATGATAAGCGCCTGCATGGGGTTCACGCCCAAAAGTATGATGAGCATCCCGGGGATCATGGTGATAAGGCGCGTCCACGTATCGGAGATCTTTAAGCCTACGAAGCCCTGCAATATGGTCTGCCCCGCCATTGTGCCCACGGCCGATGAGGAAAGCCCGGAGGCCAAAAGCGCGATGCCGAATGCGGCAGCGGAGAAATTGCCCATCAGGGGCGAAAGGCTCTGGTGCGCCTGTTCGATGGTGGTGACCTCGATGCCGTTTTTAAAAAACACGGCGGCAGAAACGATGACCATGGCGGCGTTCACGATGAACGCTATGTTCATGGCAATCACGATATCGGCCTTCTCCATCTTCAAATGGCGCTTCTTCGCCGCTATGCCGGGATTGTGGTTCCTCGACTGAACGAGCTGCGAATGCAGGTAGATGACATGGGGCATGACGGTCGCCCCCAGCATGCCGACCGCTATCAGAACCGCGCCGCCGTCCGGCAGCGAGGGAATAACCGTATGTAAAAGCGCCTGATTCATATCAGGCTGCGAGAGGAAGAGCTCCGCGGCATACGCTATGCAGATCACGGAGACAAGCACGGAGATCACGATCTCCACTGCACGCTGCCCGTAGCGGCTGATATATACGATGAAAAATGTGATGAGCGCGGTAATAAGTCCCGCGTAAGCCATGGGAATGTTAAAAAGCAGGTACAGCCCCAGCGTGCCGCCTAAAAACTCCGCCAGGTCCGTCGCCATGGCCGCGAGCTCCGCAACTATCCAGAAGACCCAATTGACGCTGCGTTTAAAAGCCACTCCGCACATCTGCGGCAGGTTGAGGTCTGTCGCTATGCCGAGTTTGGCCGAGAGCGTCTGCAAAAATATCGCCATCAGGTTGCTTAAAAGTATCACCCAAATGAGCGAATAGTTATATGTAGAGCCGCCGCTGATGTTGGTGGCGAAGTTCCCCGGGTCTATGTATGCAACGCTTACGATGAATGCGGGCCCTAAAAATTTAAACAGCGTCCCTATACTTTTCCGCGCTGTACCGAAGAATCTTTGGTTTTTGGTGTGTTCGGGACTTCCGGATGGCTGCAAAAGCTGCATGTACTTAAGTCCTCCTGAGCATTTCATCTTTTTGAATGGATAACGCCATTCTATAATCAACTAAGATAAAATATGATTTACCGTGCCTGTTTGTTACTGTTTATAAAATGCTCCCGGTGAAAATAAACCGCTGCAAAAGGCCTGTACACCGGTATTTTTTTACGTATTGAAACATATCCATAGGATGAAAAAGGGGGCTGGTACGATGAGAAAAGCGGCTATTTTAATGGCCTGCCTGCTCGCAGCCGTTATTTTTACGGGATGCGCCGGGGAGGATACATCGGCATTGCTATCCGAAATACAGGAGGACAATATACAAAAGGAGACGGGGGCCTATATAGGTCTCGTTGAAAATAACTCTTTTGAATTGCAGATCGAGGAGAATACCTATAAGGTATTTTTGTTAACGGAGAAGACGCGCCAGGTTTTTGAAAAGATGAAGCTTCAAATGGGCGATAAAATAACGATCGACTACAGCCGTAACAAATCAGGGCAGCTCGAAACGTTGAATATAGAACGTATAAACGAAAGCAAAGATGTAAAAGGCAAGTATGTAGGCCTTGCGGACAATAATTTCTTCGAAGTGACGGTGAAATCCGGCGATAAAGAGGAATCGAAAGTATTTATGCTAACAGACAAGGTAAAAAGCGCATTTGACAAGCTGAAATTAAAAAAGAACGATACCGTTTCGATCAACTATACGGAAAACAAGCAAGGGCAGCTTGTCGTCAATACCATAAAAAAGTCAAAATAGTTTTGGCTATTCCATCTCGTGTAAAAGCTGCGCTAAAAACGCCTCCATATCCGGCGGGGCATTGAAAACGCCGCTTTTTTCCGCACGGCCCTCGGACGGCGCCAGGCTCACGCATCCCGCGCGCCTTCCGGCTTCCAGAGCCTCCCGGTCATCCGCAGCCAATATTGTCTTTTCAACCGGCAGAAGCTTTTTTATGGCGTCAATTGTATGCATATGACCGGCCATAAAGGGCGTTACATGTACGTACTGTACGCCCGCTTTTTTCAAGGCGCTGTCCAGGGATTCCGGGCTCCCGGCCGTATAGACGCATATCGCGGCGCCCGCGTCGTGTATGATGCGCAGCATCTGTATACAAGCGGGCTTTAGCGTCTTCCGGGCGGCGGAAGACTCCAGGGCCAGCTCAAGCAGCTTTTTTTCAAAAGCGGCCAGAACCTCTTCGTTTTGGGTGCAAAGGCACCGGATGGCTATCTCTCCGGCCGTCAAACCATGCAGTTCTTCCACAAACCGCCTGGAAAGCGGCGGGACGCCGAAATACCGCATCGCACCGGCTACCGCTTCGTATCCTATACGGCCCTGATCAAAAAAAATGGAATCTTCAAAGTGGAATATAACAAGCACATTGCCCATCGGGCTGCCTCCGCTTTGCTTTTGACATTCATTATAGGCCTTACGGTATTGTCCGTCAAACAAAATCCTGTATGTGCTTGCCATAAGCCCACAAATATCATCACCCGTTATCCCAGGGAAGCATAAATGTTTTTCCTATTAAAGATCCGGCTATAAACGGGCGGCGCGGCAAAAGCCTCTCCCCGGATGCGCGCATATAATGATTCTTCAGTTCGCTTTGCTCCCTTCAGAATGACAAGCATTTCCATTATGTCATTCTGAGTGCAGCGAAGAATCTTTATGCTCTTTCATAAAAACCGGAGAGGAGGAACTGTCCCCGGTCAAAGCAATATCGTTTTATAACATTTTAACCTTCTTCGCCGTCTCCGCCGATGAGCGTCGATTCGTAACCCGATATCTTGTTTCCGTTTGCGTCCACTGCGGTGAAGCGCACCTCCAGCGCATACAGGTAAGGCGGGATCCTTTTCCCATGGTTGTCCTTGCCGTTGAAGCGGATGGTGTTTGTACCGGCCTTCATGCCCTTATGGTTCGCAATGGTGTATACGTAGTCCCCGTATGAGTCGTACACCTTGGCCGTCACATATGCAGGCTCGGAAAGCTTGACGGCTATGGAAGCCGTGCCGCCTTTGTAATAGTCGTAGTCCAGCGACCTCGGCACGGTCACGAGAGGCTTCGTATAATCCCGCAGCAATATGGTCCGGGAGGCCGTATGCGATTTGTTTCCGGCAAGGTCAACGGCATGTATCTTCGCGTGGTATGTGCCGGATTTGACATATACGCCGCTTTTGTTTTTCCCGTCCCAGGAGAAGCTGCAGGCGGTTTTCGCACTGATGTTTGAAAGCTTGTAGCTTCTTATCACTTTGCCGGCATAATAGATATCCATAGCGGCGGACTTAACCTTCTCGCTTACCGTGAAGCTTATTTTGACCGGCTTGGAGCCGTAGTTTTTATACGTATGGGAGGAGACCCGGGCTATTTTCACGGACGGCCTTTTGGAGTCCGAGCTGACCTTTACCGGGAGTTCGCGGATATTGGAGCCTTTGCCGTTTCCGTTATCCCCGGTGATCCTAATTTTATACACGCCGTCAGCGGCGTACGAACCGGAGGATTTCTTCAGATCCCATTTGACGCTGTTGTTTCCCTTTTTCTTTAAAGCGGATTTTACAAGCGTGCGTACAACGGAGCCGGAAGGCGAATAGACCTTTACGCTCACGACCGAATTTGCGCTGATATTGTAGTTTACGGTCAGCGTATTCACCCTGGGTTTTACGGTAGCCGCGGAAAGCGACCCGGTAATGGCAAGCGACGTGGCATCCGCCACATTTACGGAAAACGATACCGTACCCGAAGCGTTGCCTATAAGGTCTTTCGCCGAAACCACAAACGTATAGGCCCCGGGGCTCACGTAAAGTCCGTTGCTCCTCTTTCCGTCCCACTTAAACGCATCCGTCCCGCCCGTCGCACCCATCGTGCAGGTCCTGACCAGATTTGCGGAGGCAGCAGAGCCCCTGTATATCTTCACCGTATAGACGCCCGGTTCGCTAAGCGAAAGGCTCCTCTCGTATAAAGCCGTCCCGTTGTTCGTGAATGCGGCATCCCCGCCGGCGTCCGTTAAGACAGGCGCGGTATTATCGGCTGTGATCTCTGCGGTTCCCACCGTTACGGGGGAGGATTCCCTGCCGTATTTGTCCATGCCGCTGATCTTGACCGTGTAGGTGGCTGCCCCTGCGTATTTTCCGTCCGAGCCCTTCTGATCCCATGTAAGCGATATGGGGCTTGCACTATGCTCCTTCATGCCGGATGAAAGCGTGCGCACCAGCGTGGACGTGCCTTTGTAGATATAGGCCTTCAGTTCGCCCTTCTGGTCGAGGTTCGCGCTGACGGCAAAAGAGCCGTGCGCCTGCTCGAGGGGCGTAAAAGGCGACAGCGTGCCGCCGGTCACGTTCATAGCGGGCGCGTCCAGCGTAAAGGAAACGGTCACCGGCGCGGAAATATAGCCGTTCATATCCGTGGTCGTACGGAATGCGATCTCCGCCTGGTATTGGCCGATGCTTGGCACCGTTTGTCCGCCGGCGTCCTTGAAATCCCATGTTATGCTCTGCGCGCCGTGCGTTTTAAGCGCGTCCGTACAGAGGGTTCTGACCGCTTGTCCGTTCTTTTTGATTATAACGGTTACATACCCGTCCTTGTTTGTATCGAATGAGACCGCGGCGCCCGGCGTAACGCCTAAAACCGGATTTGCCGGCGTAACGGCGGCGTTTGTCACGCTCCCTACCCTTGCGGCAGCCTCGGCCAAAGCGGCCTCGGCGTCGATCACGCCGTTGGCCAGATAGACGTCCTTTCCGGGATGCTTTGCATCATCCTGGGCCGTATCGAACACGATATCCTTGGCCTGCGCGGCCGTCAGCCCCGGGAATTTCGAGAACAGCAGAGCGAATACGCCGCTGACAACGGGGGCCGCCATGGACGTGCCCTGGTAATAGTCGTAAGCGTCCTTTGTCTCCGTTTCGTCCTTCATCGCCCGGGGAACTGTGGAGAGTATCCCCTTGCCGGTGTATACGCTCATGCCGCCGGGGGCGCTTATCTCCTTGCTCGCGCCATAGTTGGAGAAATACGATATGTCCTTGTCGGAATCGACCGATATGACCGATACCGCATTTGCATCATCCGAAGGGAATATGGGGATTTCGTCGCCAACCCCTTCGTTTCCCGCGGCGCATACCACGACCACATTGCGGTCGGCAGCGTATTTTATAGCCGCTTTTAACAGCGGGTTTTCCTCAAAAATCGTTGTGGAAAGGCTCATATTGATTACGCGCGCGCCCTGGTCCGCAGACCAGTAAATGGCGTCTATTACGGATTCCTCCGTAAAAAACCCGCCCAGATATTCGTCGTCCGGGCTTATATCCGCCATAAGCAGTTTGATGCCCGGCGCAACGCCCGCGACGCCCGTCTTGTTGTTGGCTTTGGCGGCGATGATGCCGCTGACATGCGTGCCGTGCCCGACGCTGTCCGACGTCTTATTGTCCACATACGGCGTCTTGGTGAAATCCCGCGTCTTGTAAAACTGTCCTGCCAGGTCCGGATGCCCCGTATCGGCTCCGCTGTCTATCACGGCGACCTTTACGGAGGCGTCGCCCATGGTGGTCTCCCATGCGTCATTTAAATTGACGGTATCGTGAAACCATTGGTTCACCGCCAGCGGGTCGTTTACGGTGACCGCAGAGGCCTTGATTCCGCTTGACTTAAGAAGGTTTGATTTGCGGGCATAGCCCGTATCGGGGAATTCGTAGGCGTAATTGGGCGCTGCATAATCTATCCCCGGGTAGGTCTTTACGTACTTGAGGAATTTCGTGACGGCGGCCGTATCCTTCAACCGAAGGAGCGTATACCGCCCCTTTGCGATGGTTTTGACCTTGGTCGCCGAAAATTTGGCGAGAAGATTGGCAATGCTTTTTTGGCTGTAGCCGGATTTATATTTTACGAGCACTTCACCTTTCATATATTCTGCCATTACGTAATGCCCGTTTACATACCGTTCGATTTTATCCAACGCGCGTTTTGGCGTACCCGACTTGGCGGATGCGGCAAAAGATGCGTTTACAGACAACGAAAGAACAATCAGTGTTACGAGTAGAAATGCGGTAAATTTTTTGAACACCGCGCACACCTCCTAAAAAATTGAATTTCTGGCGTGACATTTTAAAAAGAATGATTCATTATACTACACATTGTATTGAAATGAAAGCAATTATATCATCGGTATATATATAATTTCTGTAAATAAAATTACCGTAAAGACGTTTATTTAAATGTTTTAAACTATAATTTTGGGCACTGCATCTGTATGACAATCGCCCTTATTCAGCTCTGCTGCATAAAGATTCTTCAGTACGCTTTGCTCCTTCAGAATGACAAGCTTATCCAATATGTCATTTAAGAGCGAAGCGAAGAATCTTCATGCTCATCATAAAGATTCTTCAGTCGCTTTGCTCCATCAGAATGACAAGCATGTCATTCCAAGAACGCAGCGAAGATCTTTATAATCTTCATGTAAAAAAGCGCACAGCCGGATATACCGGGCGTGCGCTTGTGTACGCTGTTTGACTATTACTCCGCCGGGACCGTCTCCTCGGGCGTATCTTCTTCAAGCGTCTCAGGCGCTTCTTCACCCGGCGTGTCGCCGGATGTTTCTTCGTCAGGAGTTTCGGCGGGTGTTCCTTCGTCCGCCAGCCTGTCCTGGTATAACGTGATCTTGCCTGCATTCTTCCAGTCTTCCTGTTGTTTCTCCCATGCTGCGTCCTGGTTTTCCGCTACGACGATCTCACGGATCTTTTCTTTCACCGTTTCGAGCGCAACCGGGCCCGGGATTACGGTTCCCACGTTCTTCAATATATGGTATCCGTACACCGTTTTGACGAGGCCGGACGTATCCCCCGTTTTTTTAAGCTTTAAAGCCGCATCGGTAAATTCCTTCATATACGTGGTCGAACCGGGCACGACGGTATAGCCCTCAGTCTTATAGGGCTCTTCCTTCATTCCCTCGTCTTCATTGTACTGGTCGACAAGTTTATCAAAATCCGTTTTGCCTTTTGCCTTTTTTAAGACCTCGTCCGCCTTGGGCTTGATTTTTGTAAATTCCCGCGCGAGCACGTCAAAGGCCTCCTCGACTTTTTCTTCGCCGTACAGGTTCTGGGCCGTCTCGCTTTTGCCTTCATCCACCTTTAACAGTATCTGCTTGACCCGTACAATACCCTCCGGCGCATAGAGCGCGACATCGTTCATCAGGTGCAGTTCGTATTGGGAAGGATCGCTTTTAACCTCTTCCTCCTGCGTTTTTAAGTTCTCGTCATACCATTTCTGTATATCCGCATCGGTTGCAGCAGCCTTGCCCGTTACGCTTTCCATCAAAGCGTTCAGTTTTGCCTCTTCCATGTAATACGAAAGCGCTTCTTCCCTGAACTGGTCTTCGGTGTAGCCGGCGTCCTCCAGCTCGGCCAGATACTGCGCCTGCACCTGCGCCTCTATATCGCCTGAAGCGGACGGAGCCGGGGTTTCCTCTTCAGTCCCTGCCGCTTCTCCGCTCTGTATACTCTCTTTTATGCTGTCCTTATACTCCTGTATATAGGCGTCTACGTTGCTTTTCGCCTCGTTCGTATGCGCCTCCGTCAGTTTGTCAAAGCCTAGCTCCTTGATTTTTTGCTCGACCAGCATATTCGTTACCATTTCGTCGAGGATAGAGTTTTTATATGCCGT
>Ga0366776_1004_pt1 | contig 54748 bp, 46 predicted proteins | sample BONcelN113001D11_FD_207070 | JGI IMG/M metagenome (GOLD analysis project Ga0366776, IMG submission 207070) | Enriched cells from coal bed in the Powder River Basin, Montana, United States - BONCAT cells N11 rep2 HSBNCT.N11.300.1.D11 ...
ACGCCAGTTATCTTCTTGAATTGGTTGAACACTTCGGCGTTTAAGGGCTCTCCGGCCGTTGTGGCATATTTGAGATGGGAAAAATCAAAGCGGGAAAGGTCTTCCTTAATCAGGAAGCGGTAGACCGTAGGCGGGGCGCAGAAGCTCGTCACCTTGTGCCTGCATACCATTTCCAGCAAATGCAGCGGAATGAATTTATCCATATCGTATACAAAAAGCGCGGCCCCGGCGATCCACTGCCCGTATATCTTGCCCCAGGAGGCCTTGGCCCACCCCGTATCGGCTACGGTCAAGTGCAGGCTTCGCTCGTTTAAGTTCTGCCAGAACCTGGCCGTGATGATGTGCCCCAGGGGATAGGTAAAGTCGTGCAATACCAAACGGAAAAGCAGCTATTTAAGAATGCCGCTGTTGTGTATAAGCCGGCGATGAAATACTTAAACACGCTATCGATACAAAAAAGTGCACAATTCGTCAAAGTATTTTAAAAAATATTCCCAAACATGAACATAAATGGTATAATCATTGTACAGCCTAAAAGCAATGTCATAAGGTTATATCATTTTTTTCGTTTAATGTGTATGCCGCTTATACTGTTATTCATATAAATTCTTAGGGGGTGGATGTATGGCCGAATGGTGGAACGCTTTAACGCTTATACAGCAGATCTTTTACTGTATTGCGATCCCTTCAACGGTTATTCTGATCATTCAGACGGTTCTTACGCTCGTAGGCCTTGGAGGCGATCACGATGCCGATGTTTCAAGCGACGCGCATGCAGATGCGCCGCCGGATGCGCATTTTGACGGACACGACGCGCATTTTGACGCTCATGACGCAGATTCCGCCCACGAACTAACAGGTCATGAACATGACCACGCGGATATGGCCGGATTCAAATTTTTCACCGTGCGCGGCATATTCGCGTTTCTCGTCATATTCGGCTGGGTAGGCGTAGCGCTGCTGGCCGGCGAGACCGGCACGGCGATCACGGTGCTCATCTCAGCCATCTGCGGATTTATCGCCATGTTCTTCATTGCGCTTATGTTCTACGGCATCAACAAGATGCAGGAAAGCGGCAATTTAAACTACAGGAATGCACTTGGAAAAACGGCTGAAGTATACCTTTTCATACCACCACAAAGAAAGGGCAAGGGAAAGGTTCAGCTTGAAATGCAGGAGCGGTTCATCGAGGCGGAAGCGGTCACAGACGACGAGAAGACGATCAAAACCGGCGCCCAGGTGCAAGTCTGCGGCGTCATGCAGGGGGATATCCTGATCGTAAAACGTCTTGATAAAAATATGTAGGTGACACAATGCAAGCGCGTAAGCTTTTAGAAAAGAAGCTTCGAAGATGTTTTAAATGAATAATATTTTTTACGGAGGTTACAAATGGAAGTCATACTACTCATAGTCATCATCGTCGTACTCTTTTTCACGACCTTTATCACCATTCTTTCCCGGTATAAAAAATGCCCTTCGGACAAGATACTGGTCGTATACGGGAAAGTGGGCCGGAACACGGAAGGGGAGCATAAAAGCGCGAAATGCCTGCACGGCGGCGCGGCTTTTATCTGGCCTGTCATACAAAGCTACCAGTTCTTAAGCCTTACGCCCATTGCGATAACCGTACCTTTGACGAGCGCCTTAAGCAAGCAGAATATCCGCATCGATGTGCCCTCCCGCTTTACGGTAGGCATCTCTACAGAGACGGGCGTTATGCAAAACGCGGCTGAAAGGCTGCTTGAATTAAAGCTGCCGGAGATTGAAGAACTTGCCAAGGATATCATATTCGGTCAGTTGAGGCTGGTCGTCGCCACAATGGATATCGAGGAGATCAACACGGACAGGGATCTTTTCCTTGCCGCGGTATCAAGCAACGTGGAGACGGAGTTAAAAAAGATCGGCCTCAGGCTTATAAACGTCAATGTAACGGACATAAACGATGAGTCCGGCTACATCGAGGCTCTGGGCAAGGAAGCAGCCGCCAAAGCCATCAACGATGCGAAAAAGAGCGTCGCGGAGAAGAACAGGGACGGCGCGATCGGCGAAGCGGACGCCATGCAGGATCAGAGGATACGCGTAGCGCAGGCAAATTCCAAAGCCATAGAGGGTGAAAACGAAGCCAAGATCGTGATCGCCAATTCGGACGCCTCGAGGCGCGAGCGCGAAGCAATGGCTTTAAAGATCGCAACTTCCGCGGAAAAAGTCCAGACGGCGCTTGCTTTGAAGGAAGCCTATTTGGCTGAAGAAGAAGCTGAAAGAGGCAGGGCCAGCCGCGAGAAAGCCTCCAGGGAAGCGGATGAGATCGTGTTGGCCGAAATAGAAAAGCGCAAAGTGGAGCTGGCCGCGGAGGCGGAAGCCGAGCGTTTCCGCAGGATGGCCAAGGGTGAAGCGGACGCCATTTACAACAAAATGGAAGCCCGCGCCAAAGGCATGCAGCAAATACTCTTAAAACAGGCCGACGGCTTTAAAGAGCTCGTGAATGCGGCAGGCGGCAACCCGGACGACGCAGTGCGCATGCTCATAGCCGATAAGCTGGAAGAGATCGTAAAGCTCCAGGTAGAGGCGATCAAGAATATCAGGATAGATAAAGTCACGGTATGGGATTCCATGGGCGGCAAAGACGGCACGCCGGCTACGGCCAACTTCCTGTCCGGACTTTTAAAATCCGTTCCGCCCTTGAACGACCTGTTCGATATGGCGGGCATGGACCTTCCGGATTACCTCGGGAAAGAAAAGAAAGAAGGTTCTCCCATAAAGGCTATAGAAGAACCGAGACCGCCTAAGGAAGTCTGAAATAATTATAATTCTTCAGTTCGCTTAGCTCCTTTAGAATTATAATGTCATTCTGAAGCGCAGCGAAGAATCTTTGATGTCATTCTGAAGCGCAGCGAAGAATCTTTATATTCTTCAATCAAAAAGCAAGGGCTTATAGCTAGACTATAGGCCCTTCTTTTTTCGGTGTTTTTTCTTACTCCTGGTATGATAAGCTTTTTATTCCGGCAGTATAGCCGCCATGATTACCATGGTTTCGTCTTTCTCATTGCGAACAGAATGACACTCTCCGCTGTACGTAACGCTTAAATCGCCTTTTTGGAATAAGCATTCCCGTCCGTTGTCATTGTATACGCCCTCGCCCTCCACAACGTAAAAGATCTCGGCTTCGCCCGTATGCGTGTGCGTACCGATCCCGCAGCCCTTTTCCAGTATGATGGGCGCAAAAAGCCTGCAGTGCGGCGGATACTCTTCCTTTTTCAGCGAGTTTTGTATAACGACCCGGCCCGGGCCTTCCCGCATCCTTTCCCTTACTTCCGTAGTGCTCTTTTCTTTTTTTATAACCACAAACGGTACCTCCTTTATGAATTTTCCACCCTGATCATATTGGAAACCCCTATTACCTGCGGTATATAGTTGATATCGGCAATGGCCTGCTTGATCGAGATTTCGTTTGCCTTGTGCGTTACAAATATGAGCGGCACGTTTTTATCGCCCCGGCCTTTTTGTATCACGGTCGCGATGCTCACGTTGTATTTTGCAAATATACCCGCGATCGCCGCCAGCACGCCCGGCTTGTCCTCCGTTACGATGCGCACAAAGTACTCGCTTTCCCAGTTATTGTTGAAAGAAAGCTCCTTGGCCACCTCGTATTCATTTTTAAAGGAAGGGTATTTATGCTCGCGTAACAGGCACGCATTGATCACGTCGGATACGACCGCGCTGGCCGTAGGCATATCCCCCGCGCCCCGGCCATAAAGCATCAGGTCCCCCACAGCGCTCCCGTTCAAAAATATCGCGTTAAAGGAGCCGCGGACGTTGGCCAGCGGATGGTTGAAGGGGATCATCGTGGGGTGTACCCGAGCCTCGATGGTATGCCCGTTTTTCTTGCCGATTGCCAGGAGCTTTATGACGTAGCCCAGCTCTCTTGCGTAAAGTATGTCCTCCGAAGCGATTTTGGCGATGCCTTCGGTGTAGATGAACTCAAAAGGCACGCGTGCGTGGAAGGCGAGCGACGCGAGTATGGAAAGCTTATAGGCCGCGTCAAAGCCCTCGACGTCGTTTTTCGGATTGGCTTCGGCGTATCCTCTCGCCTGCGCCTCTTTTAATACATCGGTATAGGAGCCGCCCTCCTCGGTCATCTTGGTCAGTATAAAGTTGGTGGTACCGTTGATGATGCCCAATATAGAATTGATGCTGTTGGCCTGAAGCGAATCCATAATGGTTCGTAAAATGGGGATGCCGCCGCCGACAGACGCCTCGAAATAAAGGCCTGCATTGTTTTTCACCGCTTCGGCGTTTAGTTCCGGCCAATGCCGCGCCATGAGCTCCTTGTTGGCTGTAACGACCGTTTTGCCCGCCGAAAGAGCCCTTAAGATGAAATCCTTCGCCGGGTTTATACCGCCGATGAGCTCAATGACGATCGAAATTTCCTTGTCCCCGATGATCTCATCGTAGCCCGCCGCCTTTTGTTCCTCTGGTATATCGAAGGTATACTCCAGTGCAAGAACTTTTTTTATGTTTAAAGAGAGCTTTTCCTTATGCTCTATGTTTGCCTTTTCGGCCATAATGGTCTTATAAACGCCGGAGCCTACCGTGCCAAGCCCCAGCAAACCGATGTGGGCTGTTTTCATGATGCGTCCCCCTTTTCAAGTGCTGAATTTTTCTCGTATATGTAGTATAGCCCTTTTAATGTGAGCAGGCTGTTTACTTCGTTGATGGCCTTTGTCTCCGCAGCCATCAGGCTCGAAAGCCCGCCTGTCGCCACGACCAGCGCGTCCGAACCGAGTTCCTTTTTCATACGCTTTATAATGAAATCCACCTGGCCCACATAGCCGTATATTATGCCGGCCTGCATGGCGTTCACGGTATTTTTGCATATCACGCACTCGGGCTTTATAAGCTCCACCCGCGGGAGTTTGGCCGCGCTCCTGGTCAATGCCTCCGTGGATATCTTAAGTCCCGGAGAAATGCATCCGCCCAAAAAATCCCCGTTTGCCGAAATAGCGCCGTACGTGGTGGCCGTGCCGAAATCCACAACGATGCAGGGGCCGCCGTATGTTTTGTATGCGGCAATGGCGTTTACGATCCTGTCCGCGCCCAGTTCCTTGGGATTGTCATATTTCAGATTCATGCCCGTTTTGATGCCGGGGCTTACAAACAGCGGCTTGATATGAAAATAGATGCCGCACAAATGCTCAAGCGTATAGTTGATCGAGGGGATTACAGAGGATATAATGATCCCCCGCACTTCCGCGGGATCCAAATCGATATGCTTGAATATGGAGACGATAGTAATGCCGTATTCGTCTGCCGTCCTGTCCATATCCGTAGACATGCGCCATGAATTTACAAGTTCTCCGTTTATAAATACGCCGCACTTTATATTTGTGTTTCCAACATCCAGGGCAAAAACCATTAAAATTCTCCTGTTATCTTTTATTCTTTATCTTTAATCTCTTAACCGCAACGACTATCGGTATAGAGAGCAGGATAGCCACGCCTGCTTCCGGCAGTCCGTTTATAGTCCCGATCATAGCGATAGCGGACAAAAGGCCGTCGGAAGTGGTTCCAAGCTTGGGCGCGAGCGCATCTGCATAAGGAAGAAGCAGTATATATAAAAATCCCAAAAAGAATATCGTATTTGTGATAGAACCCGTAAAAGCGCTCACGCCTATATTTACTTTTTCCCGTATTCCGCCCGGCTTTTTCGCATCCAGCAAGCGGTATACAAGCCATACGGTCAGAGGTATCAAGAGCCGGGGAATAAATATCGTCATAACCGCCTGCAGCGGATATGTGCTCAAGAGCCATGCTCCGAATGCATCGGGGACAAGCGTAAGTCCGAGGGCTTTAAATAAGCTTGTAACACCGAATACAAAACCCAGCACGAGACCGGTTCCCAAGCCTTCTAAAATTGTTCCAACGATTACAGGAATGCACATAAGGGTCATTACGATTGGCCCGATAGGAATATATCCTACCGGTGTCAATCCCAAAAGGATGCATAGCGCCGCCAAAATGGCCGTAACTGTGATTTTTCGCGTTTGAATGTTCATGTTTTCCTCCGTTCAGGCTCCTTTTAATAGGATGCCGGACAAAATAAATAAAAATACCGTTTTTAAACGTGCTGCCAATCGTACCGCCGTTCTTGTCAATTATATCAGTATTTTTTTATTTGGGCAATTATGTTTTTGAATAGTTATACATTTAAACGCATTCGCTTTTAGCTTCTTACAGACGCATCTGCAATTGACTTTTTGCAAAATTAAGGTTAACTTATACGTGGGATAAATAATATTCAAATGAAACGCAGGAGGAAAACAATGGGGAAGAATATTTTAGGGCTCGCGCATATCGGCGTATTTGTAAAGGACATAGAGGTTTCCAAAAAGTTTTATTGCGATAAACTCGATTTTGAGGTAACGCACGAGACATCGGTTCAAGAAAGCGGCGGCTTGACTAAGATCGCCTTCATAGAAGCAGACGGCTGCATCATAGAGCTTGTGCAATTCCCGAATTATGAAAAAAAGACGGACGGTCCCGTAGACCATATCGCGTTCAAAGTAAAGGACATTGAAGAGACGGCCGCGAGGCTCCGCGCCAAAGGCATACAATTTGAAACGGAAGAGATCGCCCACGCTCCCCACTTCTTTACAAAGGGAGACAAATGGATACTATTCAGAGGGCCGGATGGCGAACATCTGGAGATCAACGAAATACTATAGGGATATCCTAGTTCAAAAAAGCGGTCTCGTAATTTAAGTACAGCACGAAAGCAAGCCAGAGGATATACGGCAGCAGTAAAATCGCTGCCGTTTTGTTTTGTTCCAGCGTCCTTTTATATATCAGCACCGCCAGAGAGAAAATGCCTATGAGAAGAAAGAATGCCCCGAAAAGATTATGATGTCTGAAGAATACCAAGGCCCAAAGCGGGTTTAGCACGCCGTTTAAAATATAAAGCAGGACTGTCCCGGTACTGTGATTTTCCCCTGCGATATACAGCGCAAAGGACAGGGCAAGCAGTATATAAAGCGCCCCCCACACGATGGGAAAAAGAACGGCCGGCGGCATGAATGCGGGCAATTCCAGGGTTTTATACCATTCCATAGCAGTGCTCGAGAAATACCACGACAATGCCGGATACGCCATGGTAAAGGCGATTGCCAGCGCAATTCGCATGGTTTTCTTTCTATCGGCCATACATCATCACCCTTGTTCATACATATTGCGTTTCATTGGATAATATTATTAATTAAAAGAAAAAACCCTCCATATATAAGGAGGGTTGTCAAAGGGTATTCCGTCTAGCCTTTAGCATTTTGCGCATTCTCTACCCCAACCGCCACCGCAGCAGCAGCAGATGATCAGAATGATGATGAGGCACCAGCAATCTCCAAAGCCGCCCGAACCGCCGGGTCCGCAGCCTTCTCTGCAGCCCCAACCGCCGCCGCAGCAACAAAGCAGGAGAATGATGATCAGGCAGCAACAATTATTGCCCCAGCCGCCGTCAAATCCAAAACCCATATTTATTCCTCCTTTTATGTTGGTTTTTCATTGACTTTATCTACCAACACGCTTTTTGCGTACTAACCAATTAAAGGAGGTCATCCGATGTGTATGTTAACGTTTGTTAAGTCTTTTGTTAAACGCGTGGTCCTCCGAAGCCGAAGCCGCCCCCGCCGCAGCAGCAGCAGATGAGCAGTATCAGGATGATGCAGCAGCATGAGTCGCCGCCAAAGCCAAAGCCTCCGTCACATCCATCATGCCCGCCGAAACCAAATCCGTGGCCACCACAGCAACAGCAAATGATCAATATTAAAATGATCAAACAACAGCAGTTGTTGCCGCCGAAAAAGCCATCTACACCCATAAGAGTACCTCCTTCTATGTTGATTAATTTGGTAATTACAGTTTATAATACGCACTACGCTTTGGATTGGTGCGAAAAAAAAGGAGGATGCAATACTGCCCGGTTGCATTGGTTTTTTTAATAATAAATACATAAAAAGCCGCTTACTTTGCGGCTTTTTATGTATTTATTGGCAGCTGTTTAAAAGAAGGCGATTTTGGCGATCAAAAGTCGATTTTCCCGTCCAGCCAGGCAGTCAAACCGCCGATTGGCAGCCTGATCTGCTGCATGGTATCGCGTTCGCGTATGGTTACGGTTTCATTCTCAAGTGTATCGAAATCGATTGTAATGCAATAGGGTGTGCCGATCTCGTCCTGCCTTCTGTAGCGCTTGCCTATGCTGCCAGTCACGTCGAAATCCACGTTAAAGCGTTTACTGAGCGTTTTGTAGACCTGCTCCGCTTTTTCGGAAAGCTTCTTTTGCAGGGGCAGTATGGCTGCCTTGAAGGGCGATAATACCGGATGCAGGCGAAGCACCGTACGCTCTTCCCCGTTTTCCAGCTTTTCTTCGTCGTAAGCGTCGCAGAGGAAGGCGAGGGCCACGCGGTCTGCGCCAAGAGAGGGCTCTATGCAATAGGGTATAAACCGCTCGTTTGTTTCCGGGTCGATATACTCGAGATTCTCGCCGGAGTGCTCTATATGCTGCTTTAAATCGAAATCCGTGCGGTCTGCAATGCCCCAAAGCTCGCCCCAACCGAACGGGAAGAGGAACTCTATATCCGTCGTGGCGTTGGAGTAATGCGACAGCTCTTCTTGCGAATGATCCCGCAGCTTGATATTCTCCTCTTTTAGTCCGAGCGAGAGAAGGAAATTCTTGCAGGTTTCCTTCCAGTAGTAGAACCACTGCATTTCCTCGGCAGGCGCGCAGAAAAACTCCAGCTCCATTTGTTCAAATTCGCGGATGCGGAATATAAAATTGCCCGGCGTAATCTCGTTGCGGAAGGATTTGCCGATCTGGCCAATGCCGAAGGGCAGCTTTTTTCTTGCCGTACGCATGGCATTTTTGAAATTCACGAATATGCCCTGCGCGGTTTCGGGCCGGAGGTATATCTCTGCCTGGGAATCCTCGGTCACGCCCTGGAAGGTCTTGAACATGAGGTTAAACTTGCGTATGGGCGTAAAAGACCCCTTTGCGCCGCAGGAGGGACACGGAATGCTTTTTTCCGTAATGACGGACTCCAGCTGTTTTTCATCCATTCCGTTGACGTCGATCACAAGGCCTTTGTCAGCAGAATAATCCTCGATGAGCTTGTCTGCGCGGAAGCGTTCCTTGCATTCCCTGCAGTCCATCAGCGGATCGTTGAAGCCGCCCACGTGCCCGGAGGCGACCCAGACCTGGGGATTCATCAGTATGGCGCAATCGAGGCCAACGTTGTACGGCGATTCCCTTATGAACTTCCGCCACCAGGCCTGCTTCACATTGTTTTTAAACTCTACGCCCAGAGGGCCGTAGTCCCATGAGTTGGCCAGCCCGCCGTAGATCTCGGATCCCGGATAGACAAAGCCCCTTTGTTTGCACAGCGATACGATCTTCTCCATGGATTTTAAAGAATTTTGCATAATTCATTTCTCCCTGATATAAAAATAACCCTTCTATCCCTTGTGGTAAAGGGACGAAAGGTTTCTTTCGCGGTTCCACCCTTTTTGGCCGTAAGGCCCTCTTTAAGCGTGCATTCCTATTATAAGCCGCCAATGTTTATCCCATGCCTCCCGGGCTTGCACCCTCCCCGCGTCGCTTTTAAAGCATGATCTTAAGCAAACATATTGCTTACGGAATGATGATATTTTATTATTTTAACTATACCAAAGGATATGAAAAAGTCAAGCGGTTTTAGGGAAGCACTGAAAAACTCTCTTTTCGTCATTCTCCAGCGAAGCGAAGAATCTTAAAAAATGGCCTTTTTACAAAGATTCTTCAGTCGCTGCGCTCCCTTAAGAATGACATGATGGCGTATTCATCAGTGTTTCCTTAGTTATACCACTGCTTCAATACCCTGAGCGCTTTCAGCGTGATCCATTTGCTTTGCCTGCCTTTTTGTTCGATGTTCGTCAGGAAACGTCCGTTGAATGTGTTTTCCAGTTTCCATTTCCCTTCATCGTCCTGCTTGGAGATAACAACGTCCACGGCCTCCTGCATACGGCGGTTCTTAATCCCGAACTGCAATAGTATCTCCAATATCTCCAAAATGTCGTCCTGGTACATCAGCGGAAAGCCGAGCTTGAGCCATCCGGGTTTGGAGACCTGGCTTAAATCATGGCTTTTCTTGAAAATATGGTGCTTTAAAATGTACGCCACGCCTTCTTCTATCTTCAAAACCACATCGCCCGATCTTTTTTCAGCAGGGATCCCGGACAGTGCCTTCAGCGCTTTTACCGCTCCCATATGGCAGGTATGCTTCCCAAAGCATATCTCGTGCCGGTCGTAAGGCTTTCCCTTGGACGATCCGTCTCCGTCGTCAAACAGCTGGTTTTTTGCTATCCAGCCGATAGCCTTTTGCACCCTTTCATCATCCAGATACCCGAAGCGTATCAGGCTGAACACCATATTACCCGTAAGGCAGGGGATCACGCAGCTTTTCAGCCCTCCGCCCAGTTTCGCGCTGGCGTCGTAGGCGAATCCCCCGTCCTCCTTCTCCTGCGAATTGGAGAGGATATATTCGCAGATATTTTGGGCAAACTCCGTACGCGAAGCCCCGTGTTCGGCGAGAATGATGAGCTGCCAGACAAGGCCCTTATATTTGTCCCTGTAAAACCGCTTATACGTCTCCCGGTATTCGTCCGTATCCATTTTGGCAAGTATTTTGGGTACAGTCCCCGTTTGCATGATATCGTCTTTGGCCTTTGCCAATTCCGCGTCGCCTGCCGGCCGCTCCAGAATATCCCGCAGCGTAAAATACCGCACGGAAGGGTTGTCTTCACCAAGGAGCCATTCTACAGGGTCGGCCATTAAAACAGATTTCCAGCCGTTCATGTTCACTCTCCTCCTTTTGTTTATTAATAAATCCTAAAATCAACAACTTTTGAGATATATTCAGTAGTAGAGAGGGGTTCCATCCCCTCCCGATTATGTACCGTATCGGACGGGCACGGAGACCTTCCCCTACACTGTCATCGATACAAGACGGAACGGATATATCCGTTCCCTACAACCTACCCTTAGATATGTAGGGTACGCATACATGCGTACCGCACCCCTTTTAACGCGTTCGCACGCAACTGGACCGCACTGCGGTGTTCGCACGCCCCGCCCCTACCTAACCTTTGTTCATATATAACAAGGGAAGTTTTGCCTTCCCTCGTTGCTTATTTAACCTTCAACATCTTCTTTAAAAATTCCCCTGTAAAGCTCTGCTTTTGCTTTGCGACCTGCTCCGGCGTGCCTTTTGCGATCACGCGCCCACCCTGGTCCCCGCCTTCCGGCCCGAGGTCGATAACGTAGTCCGATGCTTTTATCACATCCAGGTTGTGCTCGATCACGATCACGCTGTTGCCCTTGTCCGCCAGGCGGTGCAGTATGTTGATGAGCTTTTCGGTGTCCGCCATATGCAAACCCGTAGTGGGCTCGTCCAGTATGAAGAGCGTTTTGCCTGTCTGGCGTTTGGAAAGGTATGTCGCGAGCTTCACCCTTTGCGCCTCGCCTCCGGAAAGCGTTGTGGAGGGCTGTCCAAGCTTGACGTACGAGAGCCCCACATCGATCAGCGTCTTTAATTTGTTCTCCAATGACGGGATGTTGGCGAAGAACTCATACGCCTCATCAACCGTCATGTCGAGCACCTGGTGTATGTTTTTGCCCTTGTAGTGGACTTCCAACGTCTCGCGGTTGTAGCGCTTGCCCTTGCATACCTCGCAGGGCACGTAAACATCCGGCAGGAAGTGCATCTCGATCTTTATGATGCCGTCGCCCTTGCACGCCTCGCACCGCCCGCCTTTTACGTTAAAGGAAAACCTTCCGGGTGCATACCCTTTTATCCTCGCTTCTTCCGTAAGCGCGAAAAGATCCCGGATATCCGTGAAAAGCCCGGTGTAGGTGGCCGGATTGCTCCTTGGCGTACGTCCTATGGGCGACTGGTCGATATCCACTACCTTGTCGATGTTTTGCAGCCCCAATATATCCGTAAAAAGCCCCGGCCTGTCCTTCGCGTCGTACAGTTTCTTGGCAATAGCCTTAAAGAGTATCTCGTTTACCAGCGTGGACTTTCCGCTGCCCGATACGCCTGTGATAGAAGTTATAACGCCTAATGGGAAATCCACGTCTATGTTTTTCAGGTTGTTTTCCCGTGCGCCCTTTACGGTAAGCCAGGCTTTGGGCGCCCTGCGCTCTTCCGGGGTGTCTATTTTGCGTTTGCCGCTTAAAAACTGCCCCGTGACGGAGGCTTCGTTTTGCATGATATCCTGCGGCGTGCCGGAAGCCACGATATAGCCGCCGTGGGCCCCCGCGCCCGGTCCGATGTCCAGCACGTAGTCCGCCGTTCGGATCGTATCCTCGTCGTGTTCCACCACAATGAGCGTATTGCCAATGTCCCGCAAGCCCCTGAGCGTATTCAAAAGCTTCTGGTTGTCCCGCTGGTGGAGACCGATGGACGGTTCGTCCAGAATGTAGAGCACGCCCACCAGGCCGGAGCCGATCTGCGTCGCCAGCCGTATGCGCTGCGCCTCTCCCCCGGAGAGCGAGCCCGAAGCGCGCGAAAGCGTAAGGTAATTTAAACCGACGTCGACCAGAAAGTTGAGCCTTGCCTTTAATTCCTTCATGACTCTTTCCGCTATCATCAGCTGCTTTTGCGTAAGCTTCAGCTTGTCGAAGAATCCCATGACCTCGTTCACAGGCTTTTCGGAAAGCTCTGCGATACTCAAACCGCCGATCTTCACGGCGAGGGATTCGGGCTTTAGCCTGGCCCCTTTGCACTCCGGACAGGGAATGGCGTTCATGAAGCTTTCAATCTCCTCTTTCATCATTTCGGAGTTTGTCTCCCTGTAGCGGCGCTCCAGATTCGTGATAATGCCCTCGAATGTATTGTAAAAAGTGCCGCTGCCGTAATCCGAGCGGTACTCCACTTTAAAGCGCTCGCCTTTTGTGCCGTAGAATATCATATCCTGCACACTTTTGGGGAGCTCGCGGAAAGGCGTATCCATGGAAAAGTCGAACTTATCCGACATACCTTTAAAATACTGCGTTCCCCAGCTGTCGCCGGATGCGGAATTCCAGCCCGATACCTTGATGGCGCCCTCGCTTAAGGACAGCGACGGATCGGGTACGATGATCTCCGGGTCGACCTTCATGATGCTGCCGAGCCCGTGGCAGTGCGGGCACGCCCCGTAGGGATTGTTGAAGGAAAACATGCGCGGCGAGATCTCCTCTATGCTGATCCCGCAGTCGGGGCAGGCAAACTGCTGGGAGAACATCTTCTCCGCACCCGTATCCGCGTCCACCGCTTTTACGAGCCCTCCCGCCATGTTCATGGCCGTCTCCAGCGATTCCGCCAGGCGCTTGCTCACGCCTTCCTTTAGCTCTATCCTGTCCACAACCACATCGATGGTGTGCTTTTTATTCTTTTCAAGCGGTATTTCCTCGTCGAGGCGGTAGGTGATGCCGTCAACGTTCACGCGCGCAAATCCCTGTTTGGCAAACTCGTCGAAGAGCTTCCTGTATTCCCCCTTGCGGCCGCGTATGACCGGAGCCGTAATGAGAAGCCGTTTGCCCTCGCCCATGGTCATTATGGCGTCCGTCATCTGATCTACCGTCTGCCGCTCGATGGGCTTTCCGCACTTCGTGCAATGCGGTATACCCGCGCGCGCGTACAAAAGCCGCAGATAGTCGTGTATTTCCGTAACGGTGCCCACGGTGGAGCGCGGATTCTTGCTGGTGGTCTTCTGGTCTATGGAGATAGCGGGCGAAAGCCCCTCTATATAGTCCACGTCCGGCTTTTCCATCTGCCCTAAAAACTGCCGTGCGTAGGCGCTTAAGGATTCCACGTACCTTCGCTGTCCCTCCGCGTAGATGGTATCGAATGCGAGCGAGGATTTGCCGCTGCCCGACAAGCCCGTTATTACGACCAGCTTGTTGCGCGGGATCTCCACGTCTATGTTCTTTAAATTATGTTCCCTTGCCCCTTTTATGAATAATACGTCCTTCACTTTTTACTCCCCTTGTTGTTTACCAAGCCGCGCAGTCTGAAAAGCTCGTCCCTGAGTTTCGCCGCAGCCTCAAACTCCAGCTCCATCGCGGCTCTTCTCATCTGCTCCTCCAATATCTGCATCTTCTGCTCTATGTTATCCGGCACAGCCTGTTTCTTGTCCTCTATGGATTTTGTGACCTCCAATAGGTCGCGCACGGATTTTATTACCGATTTAGGCGTTATGCCATGTTCTTTATTATACGCCGCTTGCCGGACGCGCCTGCGCTCTGTCTCCTCCATGGCCCGTTCCATGGATCTCGTCATCTTGTCCGCGTACAGTATCACGCGTCCCTCTTCATTTCTCGCAGCCCGGCCGATGGTCTGTATAAGCGAGGTCTCGTTCCGTAAGAAACCTTCCTTGTCGGCATCGAGAATGGCGACAAGCGCCACTTCCGGCAGGTCGAGTCCTTCTCGCAGGAGGTTGATGCCTACAAGCACGTCGAATTCCCCGAGCCGCAGGCCCCGTATGATCTCCATTCGCTCCATCGTATCGATATCCGAGTGCAGATAGCGCACCTTTACGCCCGCCTCCGAATAGTATTCCGTCAGCCGCTCCGCGAGCTTCTTGGTCAGCGTGGTCACCAGCACGCGGTAGCCCTTGTCCGTCGTCGCCTTTATCTCGGCCAGCAGGTCTTCCACCTGCCCCTCTACCGGTTTTACCGTAACTTCCGGATCGAGTAGCCCCGTGGGGCGGACGATCTGCTCCACCACGACGCCGTCCGCCTTTTTTATCTCGTACTCGGAAGGCGTGGCGGAGACGTAGACCACCTGATTCACACGTTCGCTGAATTCGTCAAACTTTAAAGGCCTGTTGTCGAATGCGGAATTCAGGCGGAAACCGTATTCCACCAGCATATTCTTCCGCGAGCGGTCGCCGTTGTACATGCCGCGAACCTGGGGCAGGGATACGTGCGACTCGTCGATAAACAGCACGAAGTCCTTCGGGAAGTAGTCGAGGAGCGTAAAGGGCGGCTGGCCGGGGTTTCGCCCGTCGAAATACCGGGAATAATTCTCTATGCCCGTGCAGTAGCCCACTTCCTTCAGCATCTCCAGATCGTAATTGGTGCGCTGGTTCAGCCGCTCCGCTTCGAGGAGCTTTCCCTGCTGCCGGAAGTTCTCCACCTGCTGTTTCATGTCGTTTTCTATATCAAAAAAAGCCTTCTGCATATTTTCGCGTTCCATGGCGTAATGCGTCGCGGGGAAAATAGCCGTATGCGTCCGTACCGCTATTGGCTTTCCCGTAACGACGTCAATCTCTGTAAGCCGCTCTATCTCGCTTCCGAAAAACTCCGCCCGTATGGCGCGTTCGGAGGAATTCGCCGGATAGATCTCCACGGTATCCCCTTTTACACGGAAATCCCCGCGCTCAAAGGCGATATCGTTCCGCTGGTACTGAATGCCTACCAGCCGCTTAATAAGCGCGTCCCTGTCCATCTTCATACCGGGCCGGAGGGAAATGCTCATTTTTAAGTACTGCTCCGGATCGCCTATGGAATAGATGCAGGATACGCTCGCGACTACGATCACGTCCCGCCGCTCGTTTAATGCGGAGGTCGCGCTGTGCCGCAGTTTGTCGATCTCGTCGTTTATGCTCGAATCCTTCTCAATGTATAAATCCTGTGCCGCTACGTATGCCTCCGGCTGGTAGTAGTCGTAATAGCTTACGAAAAACTCAACCGCATTTTCAGGGAAAAACTCCCGGAATTCCGCGCAAAGCTGCGCCGCCAGCGTTTTATTGTGCGACAAAATGAGCGCCGGGCGCTGTACCCTTTGGATGACATTGGCCATCGTAAAGGTCTTGCCGGAGCCGGTCACGCCTAATAGCACCTGATGCTTTTTATTCTCCAGTATTCCCCGGGTGAGCTGCTCAATGGCCTCCGGCTGGCTGCCGGATGGCTCGAAACCCGCATGAAGCTTGAATTTTTCCATATATCACGCTCATTTTTAGAAAATCAGTTTGCGTTATTTTGCTGTGCATGGATTCATTGCGAACATTTATTCGTATAACTAAACAATAAACTGTATTATACCATAAAGAAGCTATATGTATGTTGCTCTTTATAACTAATTCATAAATATTCTACACATTTTTTTATACGGCAGCAAATTCCTTCTATTGCCGCAAAAATTCCTTCGACATTTATGGCGCCGCGCTTCCCGGCCACCGGCGGCAGTCCGGGAACAAAAGCATCGGATCGTATGCAGGTTTCCCGCCGGCGCCGCTTCGTCTTATATTCTCGCGGCCGCGTTAAGCTATCCCGCTAAATTACTTCCGCTCCTGCACCATATTGTTTATCTGGCGGATATGCCGCTCCTCCGCTTCGCCCGCAAGGCCGATACCCGTTTCTGAATAATCTATGGCGACATTCTGGGCATTCTGGTTCACAAACGAGAGAATATCCCCCCGAGCGTACGGTATCACCAGCGAAAAGGCGCGCATTTGGGGTTTTAACGCACTGTCCACCGCCCCCAGCAGCTCCTTAAGCCCTTTTCCCGTTTTGGCCGAAATGAACAAAACGCCGTTCGATTCTTTCGAACAATCCGTAAGATCGGCCTTGTTATAAGCCTTGACGACCTTTTTATTTCCCGCGCCAAGAGAAGCTAAAACTTCCACCACGACGCTTTCCTGGATCTCATGCGCCGGATTGGCAAGGTCTACCACATGCAGTATGAGATCCGCATACACTACCTCTTCCAGCGTGGATTTGAATGCGCTTACAAGGTCGTGGGGGAGCTTCTCTATGAAGCCGACCGTGTCGGTAAAAAGCGCCTCCCGGCCGGAAGGCAGTTTTACCTTGCGTGTGACCGTATCGAGCGTGGCGAACAGCTTGTCCTCCGCAAATACGTCGGAACCGGAAAGCGCGTTTAGCAGCGTGGATTTGCCCGCGTTTGTATATCCTGCGAGCGCCACTACCGGTATGCCCGTATCCCGCCGCGTTTCCCGCCTTAAGTCGCGCTGCCCAGCCATCTTTTCGATCTCTATTTCCAGCTCGTAAATGCGCCGTTTGATGCGCCTTCTGTCTACTTCCAGCTTTTTTTCACCGGGGCCGCGGGTGCCTATGCCGCCGCCGAGCCGCGACAGATAGGTGGATTCCCCCCGGAGCCGCGGGAGATTGTATTTGAGCTGCGCAAGTTCGACCTGCAGGCTGCCTTCCTTTGTCATCGCGCGTTTTGCGAATATATCAAGTATGAGGGATGTACGGTCTATGACCTTTACCCCGGTCATTTCCTCAAGGTTCTTTACCGTTATTGCGTCAAGCTCGTCGTCCGCTATAATCATATCCGCATTCAGCGACGATACTTTCAGCGCGAGGTCATAGGCCATGCCTTTTCCCACGTAGTATTTTCTGTCGGGCCTTGGCCTGCGCTGCACCTCCTGGTGGACGGCCACCGCTCCGGCCGTATCCGCAAGCCTTGCAAGCTCTTCCATGCTTTCTTCCGGGGCATTGACGCCTATGAGTATGGCCTTTTCCGCAAAGCCTTCCGTTTCTTTAAGGGCTATGAGCTCCTTGACCCTCCTGTCCGCTTCTGAAAGCTTCTGCATCAAAAAGCTCTGCGGAAGCTTTGAAACAGCGAACGGCCCGAATTCCATCGTACTGGTAAGATCTTCTCCGATATACGAAATACTCATATATCCGGTCTGTCCGTTTAGTATAGAAAGTGCCGCCATCGCGTCAAGGCGCGAGGATATAAGCGTCCCGATATCCACGGAGGAGAGGGTGTCGGTTCCGTCCGGATGCGTATGGATGCACCGTATGCCGGACAGGCTTTCGAGGCCCCTTTTGACGCGCAGGTAGGGCAGCTCCACGTAATTGGCGCTGCCGAGCGTTACGTCTTTTACCAGGCCGCCCCGCGTAATGTAAACGGAGATCTCCCTTTGAAGCCTGGCGCTTATATCCGCCATCAACTGCAAAAGCTCCATAGAGGCGAATTCGCCGCGATTGGTCCGCAGATCATAGAGCTTTTCCAGCTCCGTTAAAATTGTCTTCTTTACGCCTTCCGTATTGCCGCCGATCAAATAATATTTCCTCCATCCGTAATATGCGTCTTATTATTATACCATAACCGCCGATTGTGCAATAATAAATCTTCCGAAAACAAGGGGCATGGCATGCAATATTGATTTCCTTACCGGGGAGGACGCCGTCCTTATCGAATGTAAAATGAGCAGAAAATATCAGGTTTTATTTTTTCTTGCAATGTAAAATGAAAAAAGAATTTAAAGAGGAGGCGTAAACGATGCAACAAGCAGAAGCAAAATATTTGGAACTCATCGGCTCGAATTATGAAATCGGATATACTTTAGGCAAAATGGGAAATTGTATTCCACCGCTAAAGAAGTTTTTAACATCAGGTTCAGGATTCGATGTAAAAGCGGCTTCTCTTGCGGAAGGCCTGTTTGACCGCTGGTGTCCCGGCCTAAATGAAGAGATCCGCGGGTTGGCCGACGCATTGGGCGTCAGGCCCATGCAGATTACCTTTTATGCGATGACTTACTTAAAGCCCGGGTGTTCCCAGATGGTCCTTTTGCCAGGGTTGACGGAAAACGGCCACACAATGCTCGCGCGCAGCTACGAGTTTTCACATCAATGCGAGGATTTCACTTTAGCGCGGACGAGTGTCCGCGGAAAATACACACATCTCAGCAGCACCGTCCTGCAGTTGGGCAGGGACGAGGGCATGAACGAGCATGGACTGGGCATAACCATGAGTTCCTGTGGTTTCCCGGTCGGCGCGCCTGAAAATATGCGAAGGCCGGCACTGCGCGGTCTGCAATTCTGGGCTGTCATCCGAACGCTGCTGGAAAACTGCAAAGACGTATCCGAAGCGCTCTCGTTTATAAAAGGCATGCCCATCGCATACAACATCAACATGCTTTTAGCCGACGTCAAAGGACAAGCGGCGCTCGTAGAAACAATGGACGGAAAGCTTGCGGTAAAGCAAGGAGACGGTACCGGATTTCTGCATGCGACCAACCATGTGCTCCTGCCCGAATTAAAGCAATACGAGGAAACTGTAATGAGGAATTCCGTTTCAAAGGTACCAGACGATACGGCAATTTCTGGACGGCGCAAAGGGCATAAGGGCGGAGGATATCAAAACCCTGCTGCTTAAAAAATACCCGGAAGGTCTTTGCTGTCACGATTACGCAGGATTTTTCGGCACTACGAAAAGCATCATTATGGATCTGAACGACGGTAAAATGGATTTGTGCTGGGGCGGCTTTTTAGAAAACGGCTGGCGGAGTTATCATGTCCGGGAGCCTTTGCCCAGCGGCACGCAGACGATTGATATCGTGCAGGAGGAGTCTTTTCCAGGTTTTTACGATTTGATAACTGCTTAACGGCAATTCTGGCCGTACAGTGAACAGCCTATGATAAAATAAGTCATAGGCTGCTTATTTTGTCTCAGCGGAAACTTCGCCAATAAATTATTCTTAACGGTATCATGCCCTGTCCCCGGCCGTCTTTCCACTCTTTTTCCGGCGGTTCAGTTTTGTTATGGAGAAAAAGTAAACGGCTACCGTCAAAGCGATGCATCCGAGCACGATGAATATGGCCCAGTCCAAAAAAGGCACGCTCGTAAAATGCCTGACCCTGACGTACATATTGCACATGACGGATATAAACACGGCCAGTGAATACAGCTTTAAAAACGAGAAAAGCAGCAGCGTGGCCTCGTACTTTGTGCGGCTTTTATGCTCATCCGCAAAAAGCGCTATCCCGAATATGTTCTTATAGCGCGCCAGCACGGAAAGCCCGCCGTACAGGAGCATTCCTGCTCCGAATACGATAATGAAATGAAGAGGCGTACCCCATTCGCTGATCCTGCCGTTTGCGTCGAAATTCAGGGGGAACCTCTCGGGAAGGCGCTGATACATCGAAACAAGCAAGACCATGCTGAAAAGCAAAAGCAGGAACGCTACGCCTTCCACCAAGAGCCGTATCATCTTTATCCGCCTTATCCGTCTGTATCCCTTTGCCTTTTTCAAACCGTCACCCAATCATTTCACAGCAATACTTCTACTGCTATTATTATATCCGCAATAAGCAAAGGCAGCAAGCCCGTACATTGCACGCCTTTATAAACGAAAACGCGGGAGCTTTGTAAAAGTCCCGCGCTTGCATACCTCCTTGCAATCCGGCCATGCCCCGCCCACTGGCCTTTGCAAAGGGAAATGCATAGCCGCACAACCACTAAATAAGCGCAATAAACCTCCCAAAAGAAGTATCGCTTTACTCACTCTAACGCGAATCAAAAGATATGGTAAAGAAATATTTAATATCTTTGGAAAGATTCCAGCCCTTTTTTAAATGGGCTAATTCTTGAGCTTTTTCGCCTCTTCCATCAGCTGTATCCCGAGGTCCTTCGTTTTGCTCCACACGAGCTTTTCAAACTGTTTGTCGTCGCTCGGGAGGCTGTCGCCCGAAGACGGTGTGAGCTCTATGCAGAAACCGGGGCGCGAAAACTCCGCGCGGAACCAGTTTTCGAATCCTGCGCCGTATACGGCAGGGTCTTCGGAAACGGGCATCACTTCATATCCGGTCGTCTGGGAGAGCGTCTCGGCCAGTCCCCGGGCTGCCGGTATGGCGTCCACAGTCCCTGAATCGGCCCAATAGATGATCTCCCCTTTTGAGTGGAAGGATACGGCCAGCTCAAAGCTAACCTCGTTGCAGAGTTTCATCACCGCCTGGACTTCCGGTTCCGAGGCCGGCGCACTGCCCTTGTACATCTCGGAGCTGGGGACGTCCGTATTGCTGGCTTTTACGTCCCAGCTTACCGGGTATTGCCGGTTTAAATCCACGCCGCGTATGTTGGCCTTCCATTCGCTGTAGCTGCTCTTCAACATTTTTATCTTTTTTACTTCGTCCGGATCCTTGGCGGCTTCCGGTCCGTTTTGTACAAGGTTCACACCGTCCGGATTCACCATCGGTACGATATATACGGTAAAGTCATCGACCAGTGATTTTATATCCCGCCCGTCGAAATCCCCGCCGTTTGCGTAAGCGTAGGCGTATTCGTCCGCCATCTTCATCAGGTAGGTAGATGTAATGTATTCCCGCGCATGGTGCGCGCCGCACAGGAATATATTTTTGCCGCCTGTCCCCAGTTTAATAAGCGGCAATTCCCTGCCTTCGACCGATTGCCCTATCAAGCCGGTTTGAATCAGCTCCGGATACTGTTTTTCTAGTGCCTTTATATCTTTTACCATCTGCTCATAGGAGTAGGCGCCGCTTGTTTTGACGATTTTTTTATAAGGTCCCTCTGCCGTTTCGGACTGTGCAGGCTCACCGGAAGGATCTGCCGAAGACTCCGCAACAGTTGCTGCGGAAGGTTCCGACGGAGCAGGCGGCGCCTGCTGACAGCCGGAAATTACGCCTATAAGCAAAATCAAAATCGGTATCAGTAATTTATATCTCATTCGTCACCTCAATAATCCCTTGTTCATTTATGTTGGACGCAGCCGGGAGGATAAAAGTTTCAGGAAAAAAGTGGATACGCCAACACCTGATATTATTGCCAAAGCACATATATATTTTACTTTAGTATCTAATTCATCTTCGGTTGTAACCGTATATACCGGAATATTATACGTGCAAACGTACTATGTCAGGCATTTATCCGCATTGGTTTTTACAAAAAACAAAAGCCCTTCCCTTACGGAAAAGGCTTGTTTAAAATTCCTACTTATTCAAATCCTCGTGTATGGCCTCGGCCGCTTTTTTGCCCGCGCCCATGGCCAGTATGACGGTCGCCGCGCCTGTCACGGCGTCTCCCCCTGCATACACGCCTTTTATGCTTGTCCTTCCGTAATCGTCCGTGATGATGCCGCCCCATTTTTGTGTCTGCAGCTCGGGCGTCACGCTTTTAATGAGCGGGTTTGGCGTCTGGCCGATGGCCACGACTACGGCGTCCACATCAATGATGTATTCGCTTCCCGCAACCGCGACAGGCCTTCTGCGCCCCGATGCATCCGGTTCGCCAAGCTCCATTTTCAAAAGCTCCATGCCCTTCACCCAGCCTTTTTCATCGGCCAGTATGCGCGTGGGGTTGGTGAGCAGCCTGAAATCGATGCCCTCTTCCTTTGCGTGATGGACTTCCTCCGCACGTGCGGGCATTTCCGTTTCACTGCGCCGGTACACGATGTACACATGCTCCGCGCCCAGCCGCTTGGCGCATCTCGCCGCGTCCATCGCCACGTTCCCGCCGCCTATCACCGCCACCTTGCTGTATTTCTTTATGGGTGTGTCGTATTCCGGAAATTTATAGGCTTTCATCAGATTGATGCGCGTCAAAAACTCGTTTGCGGAATACACGCCGCTCAGGTTTTCGCCCGGTATGCCCATAAAATTAGGGAACCCGGCTCCGGTGCCTATGAATATGGCCTCATAGCCTTCTTCTTTCAGTTCATCGAGCGTCAGTACCTTGCCGATTACCATGTTGGTCTCTATCTTTACACCCAATTGCCTGAGCGTGTCGATCTCTTCGCTCACAAGTTTCTTGGGGAGCCTGAACTCCGGTATGCCGTACTGCAAAACGCCGCCTGGCGTATGGAAGGCCTCGAATACGGTCACATCGTACCCCTGTTTGGCGCAGTCCGCTGCGCAGGTGAGGCTGGCCGGTCCGGAGCCTACGACAGCCACTTTACGCCCGTTGCCTTCCGGCTTGGCCGCGGGTTTGCGCCCGCTGTTCATGGCGTAATCGGCCGCGAAGCGCTCCAGTCTTCCGATGCCCACAGGTTCGCCTTTTTTGCCCCTTACGCAATACATCTCGCATTGCGTCTCCTGCGGGCAGACCCGGCCGCAAACGGCGGGAAGGTTGTTCGTCTCCGTGATCGTCTCGTAAGCGCCTGTAAAGTCGCCTTCTTTTATCTTCATTATGAATTTCGGTATCTGCACGGCTACGGGGCACCCCTGTTCACACGGGCGGTTTTTGCAGTTCAAGCAGCGCTCCGCCTCTTCCATAGCCATTTCCTTGGTATAGCCCAATGCGACTTCGCTGAAATTCGTGCATCTTTCCTTCGCATCCCGTTCGGGCATTTTTACTTTATTTAAAGACATGTTCGCCATTACTGCCCACCCCCAAGCCTGCAATTATGTTTTTCCATGCTTTGATTTTCTTCAGCCTTATACATCTGCTGCCGCCGCATGGCGTCGTCGAAATCCACTTCATGTCCGTCGAAATCCGGGCCGTCCACACAGGCGAACTTCGTCTTTCCGCCCACCTGAACGCGGCAGCCGCCGCACATTCCCGTTCCGTCGATCATGATGGGGTTCATGCTGACAAACGTTTTGATGCCGTATTCCTTTGTAATAGCGGATACGAACTTCATCATGACGAGCGGTCCTATCGCGATCGCCAGATCGTATTTGTTGCCCGCCTCTATAAGGGATTTCAGCATTTCGGTCACAAAGCCCTTGTTGCCGTTGCTGCCGTCGTCCGTCGCTACGATGAGCTTATCGGAGACCGCCTTCATCTCCTCTTCGTAGATGATAAGGTCTTTGTTGCGGAATCCTATGACGGCATGCACTTCCACGCCGCTTTGGTGCAGTTTCTTGGCGGAAGGGTATGCGATCGCCGTACCGAGGCCGCCGCCGATCACCACGGCTTTTTTAACGTCCGCGCCGAAGTGCGTTGGCTGGCCCAAGGGGCCCGCGACGTCCTGTATAAAATCACCTTCGTTTAATGTGCCTAGCTCTTTTGTCGTCTTTCCTACTTCCTGGAATACGATCGTGATTTCCCCTTTTTCCCTGTCATAGTCGGATATGGTCAGAGGGATGCGCTCTCCGGTTTCATTGATGCGAAGCATAACAAACTGCCCGGGTTCGGCTTTTTTTGCGATATACGGCGCCGCTAATGTAAACAATTTTACCTGTTCGTTCAGCACGCGCTTTTTCACGATTTTGAACATGGCATTTCTCCTAACAATGTCGTTTGTGAAAACATAAACAATGCTATTTTAACCGATTGTATACAATTGTGCAAGTAGGAAAAGCGCCGATATAAAAAGGGAGCGAAACATCGCCCCCTTAGATTTTTAGCGTTTACTTTATTTTGATACCGAATATTTTCTGGCCGCGCGTACCCACCACGATCATATCGTCGTACGCCGCCGGCGTGGCATCGATCCTCGAGCCAAGGTTCAAAGTGTCCAGCAGCTTGCCCGTGCTGCCCTCATACAGCTTCATAAAGCCGCTCCTGTCGCACTGCACGATGTAGCCCTTGCCTTCCTTATCGTATATGGCGAGAGGAGAGCTCCAGTAATCCGCCTTTGTCTCAATAGCCGGCCAGGCCAGATTGCCTGTCGCGCGGTCGTAGGCGACGATGCGCCCGCCGTATACGGTCTTTCCTTCGCTGTCCTTATCCTTTAAGGGCACAAGCGTCATGGAATATATGACAAGATTGGACATATCGCCTTTACCCAAAATCGGAGAGGTGAGCGTTCCGCTGCCCTGGGATGCATATTTCGCCTCATGCTTTTTCTCCCATATCACCTCGCCGGTCAGCCCGTTGATCTTGCGGTGGTAGGAGTATCCTTTGCCGTTCGTTATTTTTTGCTTGTCCACTTCGTTGCCTGTATAAAGGTAAAATGTATTGTTTGCGAGGTCGATCTCTATCGGCATGGATACATCGGAATCATCCGTGACATCCAGCGCATAGACCACCTTCATGGTGTTCAGATCCACGCATTGCATCGTGCCGCCGTTGTCGGTAAAGAACGCGTAGTTACGCCATCCGGCGATGGAATTCTCTATTCCCCACCAGCGTTTTTTACTGCTTTCTCCGTACTGCGGCGTGGTATAGCGGTATTTCACAAGCCCTTCCGGGTCCATGGTGATCTTGCCCTCGGCCTCGTTGTAATCCGTATTCAGTTTGGCAGCGTACAGTACGCCGTTCTCCCCGCCTGTGACGAGCGTATCCGAACCCGCATCTATGAGCGGGCTGCTGTCATACGCCTGCCAGGCCCGGTGGGAGAATGGGTCCTTGCCGCCGAATTTCCAAAGAAGGCCCTGGTCGATCAGGCTGAAAGCCCTGAAATAGACCGGGACGCTGTGCCCGTTTACCTCATCGATGCCCTGGCCGGTATAGAGTATGGGGTATCCCCTGGGGTCAATGCTCGCGGTGCCCTTTGTCGGTACGCCAAGTTTGATAGGATTTTTTCTCGTCTTGTCCCCGTTTTCGAGGTCGAAGAAATAGATGTTCCCGTCGAGCGTCGGGTAGATGACTTCCTTTAAGTCCTCTTTGGATTTCTTGTCCGAAACGAGGTTCATCGCTTTTTTGGTGGTTTCCGGCCATTTTACGATAAGCGGCTGACCTGTCCAGCCTACGCCTGTCCAGCCGTCTATCGCTCCGATGCTCTTTTGCCAGACGACCTCCAGTTCCTGCTCCTTCACGTCCGCCGTGCCGTAGCTTCCGCCATCGCGGTAATTGCTGCCCCGAAATGTCGTAACGCCTTCCAGCTGGTTATAGTCCTGGCCCTCCGGGAAGTTGATGGGATCGGTTCTTTCATACGTCATGACTTTCTTGCCCGCCGCCATGATGTCCGTCTTCAGATCGATCTTCGTGGGATCGGATTCCGCGATCGCGGCAGGTTTCAAGTCCTGCGGGAGCGCGGAGGCCACAGCCGTTTCAGTGGGCTCCGTGGTTCCTGTTTCCGTAGGCGCAGTGGTTTCGGGACCCGCGGGAGAGTTTGTCGTTCCCGGGGTAGCCGTTCCCGTCTGCTGCGCTGTGGGATTCACGCCTTTGCTGGGAGCCAGATTGCTGAAAGCCAAAACCGCTACCACCACGACAGCGGCCAAGCCGATTACAATGAATAAAAACAATAAAAACCTTGAAGTAACACGCTTTTTCCTTCTCGGTCTCATTGATCTCGGGCTAAAATTCCTGGTATTGTAGTTTTTAATACTCATAATTTGTTTCCTTTAGCATTGCCGTTGCAACTATATGCGGCTGCTTCCATAGCAGCGGCAAACAAGCTTAGATTCTTATACTTATTGTTAATATCATACACCACGTACGGACGGATTAAAAGTTTTTTTTGCCATTTTTTACGTTTGCCTGTGCCAATACCTTCTGTTCAAGAGCAGTAACGCACTGTCTTTTTCCCGGTATAAAGCCGTAGTTTAGTGCCGGATAAGATTATTCATGTCCAATGAGCGGATCAAAAATAAAGCGCAAAAAGCGGCCGGCTTTAGCGGTTTTAATCTGCCGGAAGTGCATTTCATCAATTGTCCGGCATTGGCCGCTTATAAAAAGGGCTAAAGCCATTCATCCGGCAGACTTATTATAAATGAATTATTTACATTTCGCGTATACTTATTCCATGGGGCTATGCGTACATAAAATATTCGGCGCATCCTATAGATGAATTTAACCCGTTTTTTTAATTGTGAGGTAAATACTATGGCTGTTTGGCTGTCCGCAGTTCTTTTTATAATCGGATTTGCAGTGATCATAAAAGGCGGGGACTTCTTTGTCAGTGCGGCCGTCTGGTTTGCAGAGGTCACCGGCCTGCCGAAGCTTTTGATAGGCGCTACGATCGTCTCCCTCGCCACCATGTTGCCGGAGTTCTTCGTATCGGTTTTAGCCGTATCCGGAGGCGCCTACGACTTCGGTATCAGCAACGCCATGGGTTCCATCATATGCAACACGGGGCTCATACTGTCCCTCTCGCTTATCGCCGCTCCCTTTATCGTGGAAAATAAGATCTTTTATACGAAGATATGTTTGATGCTTCTCTCCCTTTTCTGCCTGTATATTTTGCTTGCCGACAGCGCGCTTTCCCTTTGGGAGTGCATACCGTTCTTCCTCATACTTGCGTATTTTATCTATATCAATGTCAAATTTGTAGCCTCCAACGGATTTAGAAGGCCCGATATGCCGGCAGGCAAAAAAAAAGAACGGACACGGAAGAATATCGCAAAGCATCTGTTCTTTTTTCTTCTGGGAGCAGCCGGTATCGTTGTTGGCGCAAGGCTTCTGGTTGACAACGGCATACGCATCGCGCATGCCTTGAACGTGCCGGAAAGCATCATCAGCATCACGCTCGTAGCCTTCGGAACGGCTTTGCCGGAGCTCGTCACCACCCTCTCCGCGATCGTAAAGAAAGAGACTTCCATGGGGATCGGCAACGTACTCGGCGCAAATATTTTAAACCTAACGCTGCTTATCGGGTCCTGTACGCTCGTTTCCGGCGGAAGAATGCAGATATCCTCCGAATATTTTAAAACGCTCGGCCGCATCCTTCCGCGCTCGCTTTATATCGATATACCCTTTACGGCGCTGCTTTTTATGATACTGCTGCTGCCTCCGCTGCTATGCAGAAACAAGTTATTCAAATTGCAAGGCATACTTATGCTTGTGCTGTACATGGTCTTTATACTATTTCTCATTTTCAACGTTTGAGCCTTTACTTTTTATAGCCGGGCCAGGGTTCCGTAACGGGGATTTTTCCTTTTACGAGGTTTGGCCTTCTGGACGGCAGTTTCGCCCGCGTCAGTTTTTTCTTTATCGCAGCCTGCTTGCTGTCTTTTCGGCCGCGTATGATCTCCACAACCGTACCCGGAGCCGCATTGTAATAGATCCACCGCGCATCGGGCACGAGCATGCGGATACAGCCGTGGGATACCCTTCTTCCCAGGTTCCGGTAGGAAGAGGTCGTATAGGTTTTGGCATTTTTCTTCGTATACAGAATCGAATGGAAGAAAATGCTGTTCACGATCTGGCTCCAGTACTGCCCGAATACTTTATAGGTCACAAATTCGCTGAACCGGTTCCGCGCCGTACCCATTTTAAATTTCCCCGTGGGGGTCGGCGTTTTCCTGGAACCTGTAGAGCAGATCATATACCGCACAGGTACGCTGAACTTCCCGTTCGCATCCTTTTTGTATACCGTAATAAATTGGTAGTAAATATTGACCACTATTTTATACGTATCATCCGGCGGATAATCCTTAGGGCTTTTATAATCGCCGTTGTCGCCAACCAGTTCTGAAAAGCTCATGACGGTCGTCGGAGCGAGTTTGGTAAAATCCGGCTGCTTTTTACCTGTACCCGGCTTGGACGTAGCCGAAGGTGGAGGCGCAGGCGTATTGGATGCGGTTGGTTCCGTTGTCCCCGGCGCCGTCTGGCTCTTGGTTTCCCCGGGCGTATTGGAGGGCTCCAGATCGATGATGGTCTCCGTAACGGAAGGGTTTATAGAAGGTTGCGGTTCCTTCCCCATCCGCTCGGTACAGCCTGCGGCGGATAATATACCTGTGAGAATTACAATCCAAACAATAGCATGTAAAAAGTTTTTTTTCATAGCCTCTCCGAAAATAAAACTCAATATATTCCATACAGAATCGGTAAAATTCCTTTAAATCCTGTTCATTTCATATCCGGTTATTGTTTTATTATCGATAGACTGTCTTTTTTTATACTGGAAAAAAAGATTTGGGCATAAGTGTCCGTTTGATGAATAAAAAAACTGCCCTCTCGTAAAGAAAAGCGCAGTTTTTTAAAAAATCAAAAATAATTGTAAAGCTTCATATTATGAGGGCACTGAAAAAGTATCTACCTGTCATTCTGAAGGAGCAAAGCGACTGAAGAATCTTTGTAATTACAGCACCTTTTAAGATTCTTCGCTGCGCTCAGAATGACAAAATATGTGTTTTTCAGCAGCTTTCTATTATCCGGCTTTTTCGGCTGTTTGGCGGTTCGGCACCAATTCCCTCACGTTGTTGTAAAAAGACTTTACCGCGGCAAAGAAAGCATCGATATTCGCCCACGAAGCAAGCGGCGGAATGTCGCAGCCGGAAGATATGATAAAGTTCTTATGCTTTGAGCATTCCTTCAGCACTTTTAATGTCTCCTCGCGCACCGATTCCGGAGAACCATTGCGGAATTGCCCGGAAGGATCGATATTTCCCAGAACGGGGATATGGGACGGAACAAGCTTCAGCATTTCCGACATCTGTATCGCGTTCCCGAAGTGGTATGCATCGGCGCCCACCGTCAATATGGAGTCAATTAAAGGTATCGTCTTGCCGCAGTTGTGGTAAACGACTGCAAAATCCTCGCTTGACACAGCTTCCACGATCTTTTTTACGTACGGGGAGGAGAACTCCGCTACGAATTCAGGCGAAAGAAGCCCGGCCGCCGGCTCTGCGATCACAACGCCGTTCGCGCCCACCTGCTTGTAACCTTTTACATATTGAATAAGGAATTCCGTCGCCTTTGCAAGCACCGCATGCACCATCTCCGGTTCCGTATAGCAATTGACCATGATCTCCGTCATATCCATCAACCGGCCGGATAACGAGAAAGGCCCTATTACCCCTGCGAAAACAGGGCGGTCGGTTATGCGCTTTACCGCTTTTTCTATCGCCTCGGTATATATCCCCGTCCTTCCCGCGCCCACCTTGGGCACCTGAAGGTTATCCACATCCTCTTGTGTGGTTATAAGCCGTCCTATGACCGTCGGGACTTCGTCTTCCGCCATCCGGACGTCCGCGCCGAAAGCCTGCGCCTCCACAGAAAGATCCATCATGCTGAGAGAAGCGCCCGTATCGCAGCGGTCGGCGATCATTTTCATTCCCTTTGCCTGCATCTCGCTGCTGGAAATTAGATCTATCACGCTGATTTTTAAAAGCTGCGTCGAGGGAAAGGACAATACAGGAATCGCCTTTTTTACCTCTTTCTGCACTTGGTCGTTTAACCATTGTTTCATTTTCATACAAACTGCCTCCAGTTTATGCAATTCATTCTTCTGTATTCATCATAAACGCCCGGAAGAAGCCCTGCTATGACTATTTTGCATTCTGTGGAATGATTTTGACCATTGGCGGGCAAAAAGGTGTATAAATATAAAAAAAGTCGCACGGCTTGCATGCGCTCTTTTTATAAATGCAATTTTATAGGGAAATACCTCAAAACGATGAGTTATTGCGTTATAATTATTATCGGCAGTCCGGTATTTACGGTTTTTCTACAAATTGGACGGTAACGCCGTCCGGGTCCTTTACAAAGAAAAATTTGGCGGTGGGCGTTATGACCGGGCTTTCTAAAACCGGAATGCCTTTTGCTTCGACAAAAGACAGCGCATTTTCCAGTGAATCCACTGTAAAACCGATGCTGATGCCCTCTTTGCTTAAAGGCGCATCCTTACCCTGGTATTTGATCAGCTCGATCTCATTGCCCTTTTCATCGTCCAAAAAGACGATCTCTACAGGCGGGGCCGGTTTGAAGCGCTTTGTCACGGTAAGCCCGATCACTTCCGTATAAAACTTTATAGACTCCTCCAGATCCCGGACCGTTATGGTGCACCAGCAAAAATTCATTTGTATCTTCCTCCTTATATCTATCGCCTCTATTATACCCCTAAAAGCTCTTAAAGTCAGCGATTAACGATATTTAAAAAGCTTGCAATATACTGCACTTTGCGAAGATTGTCATATCGATTGGCCTGTTGTGTTAGAATTTTCAACTGTCGGGGACATATAATATACCGTCAGGGGGGAAAAAGTTGGCGTCTTTTCCGGATGATTCAGGTACGGGCAGTTCTGAAAGCAGCAAATTGAAACGGCATATGTTTCTCGACGGGATCAACCCGAGGAAGGGGGCTTTATTAATTTTCACCTTCGCAGAGGCCTTGTCTGAAGATCTGGATGCCATGCAGATGGGTACCCTCGGCAGTTTTTTGTCCTCAGTCGGCGATATATTAAGCTATATGGGTGCACAGATCGAACTCAATGAACAAATACTTCCCCCCGCCACCGATCAAACCACTAGTGATCAAACCGCTACCGATCAAACCAGCCCTGCCAGTCAATCGAATCAAGCAGGTCAGGGCAAAAGTGATCCAATCGGCAAGGCCGGCCAGACGGTAAAGACAGATCAAGCAGGCCAAAGCAATAACGGTCAAACAGGCACAGGCAGTCAGGCCGGGAAACAAAACGCCGCAGCCGGAAGTACGCCCGAAGGGCAAGCCGGCGCTCAAACAGGTATAAACAAGGGGAACAGCTAAAACGCGATCAGGATCATTAAAAAGAGATTCATCCGGCGATTGAAACCATAAAAGACAGACATGATTTTTCTTAAAGCAAAATCAAGAAAGCACCGGATGGTTTGATTTAACCAAAATTCGATAATTTTCTTCAGAAAAACCGCCCGGCCTTGACAACGTTTCGCGCCGCGTTTAGAATAAAATTAAACAAAAACGATGCATACCCAAAACCCATATTATCTATTGTTCGCTTCGAATCCCGGGGGATAATGCTTTGGATTTCAAAGCTTTGCCAAAGACAAGCAAAGCCGGTAATATTTTATACATTTATATAGATATTTTGCACGTGTGTGACGGATAAACAACATAAATACTGCGGATCATCAAAGGCGTACGAATGCAACAAATCCGCCCGGTATACTTTTTATTCAAATGTGTACAGGCCCGGATGTGAAGGTTATAGTTTTACATTATAGTCACCGAAAGGAGAATGCAGCTATGTCCAAACATCCTGTTAAAATGTTGTCTGTCTTATTATTCCTGTCGCTGCTTGCCTTTACCCTCTCCGCGTGCGGCTCCGAAGCTCCCGCAGGTACGGCTGCCGCCACGGGCACAAGCCTTAGCGCAGAAACTTCCAGCCCCGGCGAAAGCGCCCCGGCTGAAAGCGCTTCGGACACTGCAAGTTCGTCGCCCTCCGAAAGCGCTCCGGATGAAAGCGCCTTGCCGAAGCCCTCAAAGAACTCGGATGTAAAGACATTCAACGGCTACCTGGCCGACCAGAAGTGCGGCAAGGCGGGGAAAGATACGGACGGCAACAATATGAAGACGCATCCGGAAAAACATACGGTCAAATGCCTCAAGAACAAGACGCACGCGGCCAGCGGCTATGGCATGTACATCCGGCAAAAGGACGGAAAATACAAATTCTATAAATTCGATGAAGCCGGAAACAAGATGGTAAAAAGGTACATCATCGATAAAACGGAAAAATCCGACGAGATGAAAATAGCTGTCCGGGGAACGCTGTCCGGAAGTACCATCAACGTAACCACAGTGCTCAAATACGGATTAAAATAAAGTCTTTAAATAAAGATTCTTCAGTTCGCTTTGCTCCCTTCAGAATGACAAGCATATCCATATGTCATTCTGAGCAAGCATAGCGAAGAATCTTTATGCTCTTCATATAAAAAAGCTTTGGTGCTGCCAAAGCTTTTTAACTTGCAGCGTTACTTCTTGATCCCTATGTCTTTCCTGTACTGCATGCCCTCAAAATGTATCTTTTCCATATTGGCGTACGCCTTTTTTCGCGCCTCTTCAATGCTGCGTCCTTTGGCCGTAATACCCAGCACCCTGCCGCCGCTCGTATAGTATTTGCCTTCTTTTTGCTGCGTACCCGCGTGAAAGGCGATGACATCATCATCGAGATCCCCCAGGCCGGTGATTTCCTTTCCTTTTTCATAGCTGCCCGGATAGCCGCCCGAAGCCGCCACCACGCATGCACACGCTTCATCCGACCATTCGATATTCAGCTCATGCAGCCGTCCGTCGATCACGGCGTTTAGGATATCTAGAAGCTCCGTTTTCAAAAGCGGCAGGATCGGCTGCGTCTCCGGGTCTCCGAAGCGCGCATTATATTCTAAAACCTTCGGCCCGTCTTCCGTCAGCATCAGGCCGAAATAGAGCACGCCCTTAAACGGACGCCCTTCACCGGCCATGGCTTGTACCGTCGCCTGAATAATCTCATTTTCTACGATAGCGGCCAGTTCTTCCGTATATTTGGGGGTAGGCGCGAAAACGCCCATACCGCCTGTGTTCGGCCCTTTGTCGCCGTCAAATACGCGCTTGTGGTCCTGGGCGCTCACCATGGGGACGGCTGTGCGGCCGTCACAGAATGTGAGCAGGGAGACTTCCGGGCCGGTGATGTATTCCTCTACGACCACCCTGTCCCCGGCGCTTGTAAACGCTTTCTTTACCATGATCCCGTCGAGCGCGGCTTCGGCTTCCTGTAATGTTGCGCAGATGAACACGCCTTTTCCGAGCGCCAAACCGTCGGCCTTTACGACCAGGGGCAGTCTGGCGGCGCGCACATATTCGAGCGCCTTCCCGTATTCCGTAAAGACAGCATAATCCGCTGTCGGTATGCCGTATTTTTTCATAAGGTCTTTGGCGAATACCTTGCTGGCCTCGATCGCTGCCGCAGCCTTATTGGGGCCGAAAGCGCGGATGCCCATTACCTCCAGTATATCCACCAATCCCATCGCCAGCGGATCGTCCGGTGCGACCAATACCAGGTCAAACCGCTCCTCTTTCGCATAAGCAGCTATTTTATCTATATCCGTCGCCTTTATATCGACGCATTTTGCGATGCCTGCAATGCCGCCGTTTCCGGGCGCGCAGTGTATCTCCTTTATGCGCTTGTCCTGTTTCAGTTTCCAGACTAACGCGTGTTCCCTGCCGCCGCCACCCACTACCAGTACCTTCATGTTTTACTCCTTAATGTTTGAAATGCCGCATGCCGGTAAATACCATGGCCATGCCGTACTTGTCGCAGGCTTCTATGGATTCGCTGTCGCGTATGGAACCGCCCGGCTGTATGATGCAGGTGATGCCCGCGCGGTGCGCGGCCTCTACGCAATCCGGGAACGGGAAATAAGCGTCGGAAGCCATGGCCGCGCCGGCCGCCTCCGCTCCGCTGCGGGCAAGCGCCGCCTCCGCAGCCCAGATCCGAGATACCTGTCCGGGCCCCAGGCCCAAGGTCCTTCCGTTCTTTGCAACGGCGATGGCGTTGGATTTTACGTGTTTGACGACTTTCCAGGCAAAGAGCATATCTTCCATCTCTTCGGCCGTAGGCTGCCGTTTAGTGACTGTTTTTAGTTCCGCGCCAGTCAGTTCCCGGTTCATCTCCTGTATCAGGAGCCCGCCGGCAATTTTTTTCATATCCATGCAGGCGTCTTTTAATTTCGCGTTGATCGTCGGGAGCTTTAAAACACGCAGATTCTTTTTCGCGCACAAAACCTCCAGCGCCTCCTGCGTATAGCCGGGCGCTATAACGATCTCCAAAAATATCTTGGCCATCTCCTCGGCCGATCTTTTATCCACCTCCGCATTGACCGCGACGATGCCGCCGTATATGGAGACAGGATCGCCTGCATAGGCCTTGCAATAGGCCTCGTATACGCTTTTTCCGCTGCCAACGCCGCAGGGGTTCGCGTGTTTGACCGCCACGGCGGTAATGTCCGAAAACTCGCGCAGCACGTCCAATGCGCCGTTTGTGTCGTTGATGTTATTGAACGAAAGCTCCTTGCCGTTCAATTGTTCGGCCTCTGCCAGCGTGCCCTCGTTTTTCAAAGGCTCCCTGTAAAAAGCGGCAAGCTGGTGCGGGTTCTCGCCGTAGCGCATTTCCTGCGTTTTTTCAAATGTCAGCGTGAGTTTATCCGGGAATTTCTCCTTGCCAAGTTTTTCTTGGAGGTATGATGCGATCAGCGCGTCATACGCGGCCGTATGCTCGAATACCTTGGCGCATAATGCGAACTTCGTTTCCCGCGATACTTCGCCGTTCTCTTTTATTTCCTGCAGAACTTTTTCATAATCCGCGCTGTCCGTCACAACGGCTACGTCCTGCCAGTTCTTGGCCGCCGCCCGCAGCATGGAAGGCCCGCCGATGTCTATATTCTCTATCGCCTCTTCCAGGGATACGCCTTCTTTTGAAATCGTCTGTTTGAAGGGGTACAGGTTCACAACCACGATGTCGATCGTGTGGATACCGAGTTCCTCTATCTGCCGCATGTGCTCGGGGTTGCTGCGCATGGCCAGTATCCCCGCATGGATTTTCGGGTGCAGTGTCTTTACACGGCCGTCCAGGCATTCCGGGAAGCCCGTGACGTCCGAAACGTTTATGACCGGCAGCCCGGCCGATTTCAGCGCCTTTTCCGTGCCGCCTGTGGAGATTAATCCGTAACCCGCTTCCACCAGGCCTTTTGCGAATGCCTCGATGCCCGTCTTGTCCGAAAGACTGATAAATGCCCTTTTCATATGTTTCATCCTCGATCCTGTAAAATTTTAACGGTGCGTCCGTCTACCGCCAGTTTTCCCGCCGCAAACAACGCCACCGATTTTCTCAATATTTCGTGTTCGGTCTTTAACACCCGTTCCTGCAGGGTTTTCGGGGTATCCCCCTCCAGCACGGGCACCGCCTCCTGCATGACAATCGGGCCTGTATCCGTGCCTTCGTCTACGAAGTGCACCGTGGCCCCAGTCACTTTCACGCCATAGGCGAGCGCCGCTTCATGGACTTTGATGCCGTAATAGCCGTCCCCGCAAAAGGAGGGTATGAGCGCGGGGTGGATGTTTAAAATGCGCTCCTTGTAGGCGTCTATAACGCACTTGCCCAATATCGAAAGATAGCCGGCGAGCACCACGCCCTCGGCTCTGTATGCCTGCAGAGCGTCTAAAACGGCCCGGTCGAATGCCTCTTTGGAAGTATAATCCCTGCGGCTGATGACCTTGGCCGGTATGCCCCTGGCTTTAGCCCGCTCCAGAGCGTATACGTCCGGTTTGCTGGCTATAACGAGGCAGATATCCGCATAGATCTCTCCGCTTTCGACGCCGTCTATCAGGGCCTGCAGGTTGGAGCCCCCGCCGGAGACCATCACCGCGATGTTTTTTATCCCCAAAGCTCCACGCCCTTTCCCTCGACGACTGTGCCGATGCGGCAGGCATGCTCTCCCAGGGCGTTGGCCGCGCGGATAACGTTTGCAGCCTCTTCCTCTGCGACAGCCAGCACCATACCGATGCCCATATTAAATGTATTAAAGGCCTGTTCTTTTTTCAAGCCCGCTTCCGTGACCAGGAATTTGAATATCTCCGGGATCCGCCACGTTCCGAGCTCAATTCTCGCGCTGAGCCCCGCCGGGAATATGCGCGGTATGTTTTCCAAAAATCCCCCGCCCGTGATATGCGCGATCCCCTTTATCGTGTAGGAACCCATAAGCAAAAGCACGGATCTTACGTAGATGCGCGTCGGCGTGAGAAGCTCTTCCCCCAGTGTGCGATCCATGCCGGGCAGCTGCCGGCCGAGGATGTCTTTTTCCATATCCACGATGCTCCGCACAAGCGAAAAACCGTTGCTGTGTATGCCGGAAGAAGCGAAGCCTATAAGCGCATCCCCCAGTTCTATTTTTCTGCCGCTCACGATGCTCTGCTCGTCCGCCATGCCGACGCAAAATCCCGCGATATCGTATTCCCCCGGCTGGTAAAAGCCGGGCATCTCCGCCGTCTCGCCGCCAATGAGCGCGCATCCCGCCTGTATGCAGCCCTCCGACACGCCTTTTACGATATTCGAGACTGTCTCGGGAACAAGCTTACCGGTTGCGATATAGTCCAGAAAGAAAAGAGGCCTTGCGCCCAGGCAAACAACGTCGTTTGCGCACATGGCCACGCAGTCTATGCCGATGGTGTCGTGTTTGTCCAGCGCGAAAGCCGCCTTTAGTTTCGTGCCGACGCCGTCCGTACCGGACACCAGCACCTTGCCTCCGCCAATCCTGTATACGCCGCCGAAAGCTCCTATGTCCGTCGCTACGTTTGAATCAAATGTCTTTTTTACGTGTTCCTTCATCAGTTCGACGGCTTTATAGCCCGCTTCCACGTCAACGCCGGCGTCTTTGTATGTGGTCGTCATATTTTATCCCCTTTTAGCATTTCTCCAGTATAAGTTTATTGCCCTTCCCGGACTCCTTGGATAAGTCCATGGGATAACAGCCGTTGAAACATCCCACGCAGAAGTTGAGCGCGGCTCCCTCCACCGTTTTTAAAAGGTCTTCTATGGAAAGGTAATGCAGCGTGTCCGCGCCGATCAGCTTTCTTATCTCCTCCACGCTGTTCTTCGCGCCGATCAGCTGTTCGTGCGAAGGCGTGTCGATGCCGAAATAGCACGGGCACTTGATGGGCGGCGAGCTTATCATCATATGCACTTCCTTGGCCCCGGCCAGCTTCAGCATCTCCACGATCTTCTTGCTGGTCGTGCCGCGCACGATGGAATCGTCCACGAGTACGAGGCGCTTTCCGTGCACATTTTTTTTCAAAACGTTCAGTTTTACTTTTACGCTGCGCTCGCGCATGAACTGCTGGGGCTGTATGAACGTGCGCCCCACGTAGCGGTTCCTGGCCAGCGCTTTCTTATAGGGGATGCCGGACTGCTGGGCATAGCCCGTCGCCGCAGGCCTTGCGGAATCCGGCACGCCCGCCACGATATCCGCTTCCGTAGGATATGCAATGGCCAGCCGCGCACCCGCGTTTTCCCTCGCCTCATGCACGTTGATGCCGTCGATATCCGAATCGGGCCGCGCAAAATAGACGAATTCGAAAATGCACAGTGCGGAGTTGAGCAATGCGGAAGCCCTGTAGGATTTCAAGCCGTCCTTGTCTATCACGATGATCTCTCCCGGGCGCACATCGCGTATGAATTCAGCGTCCACAGCATCGAATGCGCAGGATTCCGAGGAGAGTATGTAGCTGTTGCCGAGTTTCCCCAAAGCAAGGGGCCGTATTCCCAGTGGATCGCGTATGCCGATCAGCTTGTCCTCCGTCATGAGTATCATCGCATAGGAGCCTTTGATAAGTCCCATCGTATTTTCTATGGCGGAGAGAATGCCGTTCTGGCCGTTTCGCGCGATAAGGCTTGCGATGATCTCCGAATCAATGGTCGTCTGGAATATCGCGCCTTCGTTTTCCAGCTCTTCGCGCAGTTTATACGCGTTAATGAGGTTCCCGTTGTGCGCTAGGGCGATCTGCCCGGTTTTGGAGGTGATGACAAGCGGCTGGGCATTGAATAAGTGGCTTTCACCCGTAGTGGAATAGCGCACATGCCCCATTGCCATGGTTGCGTTTCCCAGCTCGCCGATACCGTCTTTGAATACCTCGCTGACAAGTCCCATGTTTTTGTGGTATTTGATCTTCTTGCCGTCGGAAACCGCTATGCCCGCACTCTCCTGGCCTCTGTGCTGCAAGGCGTACAGCCCGTAATAAACGGCCTCCGCAGCCTCGAAGAACTTGTCCGCCATAAATACGCCGAACACGCCGCATTCCTCGTGCATGCAGTCGTCTTCCGGTTTAAAACGATCATAAGGTGTTAATATTCTCTGTTTTAACATACTTTTACGTCATTTCCAAGCCGCTGCGCCCGGCAAAATTAATGTTTTATTAAAAGCCCATCATGCACAGTTGACGGGTAAGCAAAAACCTTCTTTTATTACACGCCCATCAGGCGCCGCAGTATTTCCTGATAAGCTTCCTCGACGGCGCCCAAGTCCCGCCGGAAGCGGTCTTTGTCCAGCTTTTCTTTTGTTTTGGAGTCCCAGAAGCGGCAGGTGTCCGGGGATATCTCGTCCGCCAGTATGATCTCGCCCTTGAAGCGGCCGAATTCGAGCTTAAAGTCGATGAGCTCTATTCCAAGCCCCGCCAGATACGCCGTTAAAATATCGTTGATCTTCAGCGAGTACTCCGCTATGGTTTTCATTTCCGCGTCGGTCGCAAGCCCCATAGCCCGGATGTGGTAGTCGTTTATCATGGGATCGCCTAGCTCGTCGTTTTTATAGCAGTATTCGAGCACGGTGCTTTTAAGCTTTGTTCCTTCCGGATATCCAATTCGCTTGGCCAGGCTTCCGGCTGCGATATTGCGCACGATGACCTCTACCGGCACGATCTCGACACGTTTTACGATCGTCTCCCTGTCGGATATCTGCTCCACAAAATGCGTGGGGATTTCCTTCGCCTCCAGCAGTTTGAAAAGATGGTTGGAAACGTAGTTGTTTACCACGCCCTTGCCCACGATGGTGCCCCGCTTCACGCCGTTAAACGCCGTGGCATCGTCCTTGTAGTCCACAATGTAAAGATCCTGATTTTCCGTCTCGAAAACCTTTTTCGCCTTGCCTTCGTAGACCTGGTTTAGTTTTTTCATAGCCCTTCTACCTCCGCTTTCAATTCTGCATCGGCTTTGCGTACTTTATCCGCCAAACCGGCTTTGTATTCCTTAAATTTTAATTTGAGTACATCGTATTTGACGGCGAGTATCTGTACGGCCAGGAGCGCTGCGTTTTCCGCGCCGTTGATGGCGACCGTCGCTACCGGTATGCCTTCCGGCATCTGCACCGTGGAAAGAAGCGAGTCAAGCCCGTCCATGGTGGAGGATTTTATAGGCAGACCGATAACGGGAAGCGCCGTATTTCCGGCTAACACACCGGCCAGGTGCGCCGCTTTGCCTGCGGCTGCGATGATCACTTCATAACCGCTGCTCTCCGCATCCTTTGCAAATTCGTGCGCCTCGTCCGGCGTCCTGTGGGCGGATATCACCCGCGCCGTTACATCCACGCCGAAATATTTCAATGTATTGATCGTCTTCTTTAGAACCTCAAAATCGCTTTTGGAACCCATTATTACCGCAGCTTTCATAACCGAAACTCCATTGTTTAAGATTTGTCACATTAATAATACTACAAAAAACGCCAAAAGGTGTCAAGCACCATTCCATACATTTATTGATTGACAACGTTTAACGTTCGTATTATATGGCGAACTTTATATATATAAATACCGCATAACCATATTGGTTTGCGGTACTTCTTATTTCGTATTCAATGCAATGGGCATTTTTACTGCAGCCATCCTGATTCTCCTTCACTTATTCAATTCCTGTCCAAAACTCATGAAGAAGTATTTCAAGTCTTTTGGCATTCCTTATGGTTTTGCAGTGGCGCCAGTGCTTTGGGAAAAGCCGCCTGTATCGGTTATGGGAGAATCTTTCGTCGATCAGCAGTATCGCGCCTCTGTCTTCTTCGCTTCGGATGACCCGGCCCGCAGCCTGCAATACCTTGTTCATCCCGGGGTACATATAGGCGTATTCATAACCCCTGCCGTTTTTGCGGGCGAAATAATCCCTTATGATGTTTTGCTGTACATTCAGTTGGGGAAGGCCTACGCCTACGATGACCGCGCCGATGAGCCTGTCTCCCTTAAGATCGATGCCTTCGGAAAAAATCCCGCCCAAAACGCAAAAACCGGCAACCGTTTTTAAAGGGTTTTCTTTGAAACTCGATAAAAACGCCTCCCGTTTATCCTCCGTCATATCGGGCTCCTGCTCCAGCGCGGCAATGTCCGGATATTTCAGTACAAAATCCGAAAATACATCGTGCATATATTTGTAAGATGGAAAATATACGATGTAGTTGCCTGTTTTAGCGGATATAAATGAACCGATAAGACCGGTTATATTCCCTACGTTTTGCTGCCTGTCCTGAAATTTTGTGGAAATATGATCCGCAGCCATCAGGCATAAATTTTTGCTTTCAAAAGGAGAGTCCACCGCTAAAATCCCGTCTTCTTCGCCGCCGGACAAAAGCTCCCGGAAATATTCGAGCGGCGTCAGAGTAGCGGAGAACATGACGGCCGAGCGCCCGCGTTTTAACGCTTCTCCCAGAAGAAACGACGGATCCAGGCAAAAAAGCTTGATCCGCACCTCTCCGCGCTGCTTCTCCACAAACGTGACGTATGCGTCGCTGTAAAAATCCGCTGTCTGCATAAAGTTCAATGCCTGGAAGTATTGTGAAAGAAACGCCGCATCCGTGCCGAGCTCCCTGTTTTCCTTTATCAGCAGCTCGCATGCTTCCGTATAACGCGCGAGGATTTTGAGAAGCTCCTCCGGCTTGTCGGCTGAAATAAAATGGTCTTTTTCACCGCAATTGCTTTTTAGCGTGAGCATGTATTTGTTAATTGCGTTCAGCGCCCTGTTCAGCGGCTTGCTCAAGTCCTTGAAGTCTTTTTTTATCTTTAAAAATTCCGCTTTGCTGAGCTCCGCTGAAAACATCTCCCGGGCCCTGTCTGCAAGATTATGGGCCTCGTCGATTATGAATACGTAATTTTCCCTGCTTTCGGCGAAAAAGCGCCTTAAATATGCCCTTGGATCGAAGACGTAGTTGTAATCGCAAATAACGCAGTCGACCCACAGGGCAATATCGAGAGAAAGCTCAAACGGGCATATTTCGTGTTTCCTGGCGTATTCTTCTATCGTGGTTCTGGAAAAATCGTCACAGTTTGTTATCGCATCCAATATCGCGCCGTTTATGCGGTCGTAATGCCCCTTTGCATATTCGCAGCGCTCCGGATAGCATAGCGCTTTATCGCAAAAGCATATCTTTTCTTTCGCGGTAATTGTCAGCGTCTTCAATCTTAAGCCGCCCGCCCGCATCCTTTGAAAAGCATCCTCCGCGGCCTGCCGTGTGATTGTCTTTGCCGTCAGATAAAATATCTTTGCGGTTTTCCCTTCGCCGATCGCTTTTGCGGCAGGGAAAAGCGTGGATATGGTTTTACCTGTGCCGGTCGGCGCCAGCGCGAAGAGCTTTTTACCCTGGTCGATCGCCCTGTATGTATGCACGGCGAGCTTTCTTTGTCCTTTGCGGTAAGCGGGAAATGGAAACGCCAGCTTCTTTATGGTTTCGTCCCGAATTTCCGCCCACCCGGCCGTGAAGCTTGCCCAGACCGAGTATTTCTCTATGAGTTCAAAAAGAAACCTTTCCAGTTCCTGAAATTCAAATGCCCGAATAAAACGCTTTATATCCCCGGTATCCAGATTATAATAGGTCAGCTGCACAGATATTTCGGCCAGATTGCCCTTAGCGGCAACGATGTAGGCGTAGCATTTAGCCTGCGCCCAATGCGCAGCGTTAAATCCCTCGTCAATCCGTCCTGCGGGGACCACAGTCGTTTTGATCTCATCGATCACCGTTTTGCCCCCGTCGGAAAAAATCCCGTCTGCGCGGCCTTCTACCGTATAGACGATCTCTTTATGATGGATCTCGGCCGACAGCGGCACCTCGCCTTTATAATCATTATAAACGGAGGCGTTGCTTTTCTGGAGGCTGCGGTGCGCCCTTGCCCCTTCATACATTCTGTCCTTTTCCACATACCTGCTGTCTATATCGCCCGAGCGCAAGATAAATTCCACAAGCTGCCTTATCGGAAGCTTAACTTTATTTCCCATTAGAATCTCCGGATTTTATAAAACCTACGTTAATATATTGTAGCATTATTGCCATGTAAAAGGAAACTGCATATATGGGCGACCGCATGACAAAATATAAACAAGCCCGAAATATACTCCCGAAAGCAGGATTGGATGGATAAGAGAGACCTCCGGTTTATAATCGTACCTGTTCTGCTCTTTTTTATTTTTATTCTATGTATGCGTGCGCGGTGACGGGATCGGATCCGACAGCGAGGCTGCAAAAGATGCGGCGCCGGTGTTGACATTTTTTATGAAAGGAGTCACGCATACCGGCGACCCGGCCGTTGTGACCGGTTTATGCCTGTTGGCCGTGATGATGCCGGGGACGAGGAAAACCATTGCGTTTCCCGTTTGCGCCGCCGTGGTTTTATCGTCCATATTGTACGTCGCTTTAAAAATTACCTTTGCAATCGACCGCTCGGATATTATAAAACTGATCGTAAGTAGGGCTTACTGAATAAATCGCTTGCGATTTATTCAGTGCGGACAACGCCCGCACTGAATGCTTTTTTACAGCATAGCAAGCTGAAAAAAGCATTCAGAAGCCGTAACTTCGCCACCTGAATAACTGAAAAATGCTTGTAAGGCAGCATAATAGCTACATTTTTCAGTTATTCAGTAAGGCCTAAGTACCAGCTATGGTTTCCCCAGCGGTCATGCGATGAACAATGCTTCTATTTATACAATTTATACAATGCTGATATTCCTGATTTTTAAATTTATGAAAAGCACGCCGCCAAAATTCACCCTGGCTTTTCTTTGTGTGTTACTTATCATCGGGTACGGCAGGGTTTATTTGGGCATCCACAATGCTTTATCCCTAAGCCTCACAATATATTTACAGTCACAGGCTGTTAGAAAAGAGCATTGTTATACACTGCGTGCATGCTTTTGGCTTTATTAACTGTTAAGTATACCATCTCCCCTTACAGCTTGATACAAGGCTATTATATTTTCAGGGGGTATTTCCGGCTGAAAATAATGGGCAGGCGATGCAATGTACCCGGGGGCTAACGCCTGCGTATATCTTAATACTTCTTTTTGCACTTCCCCGGGGCTGCCGTTTGGCAGCAGGTTTTGAATATCGATGCCGCCATGGAAACATATCCTGCCCTTGTATTTACCGGCCAGCGCTTCCGGCTGCATTGCCGCCGTCGTCGGCTGTATGGGGTCCAGTATATCTACGCCGAGGCCGATGATCGCATCGATAAAGGGCTCTATCGTACCGCAAGAATGGTACAGTACTTTTGCGCCAAACTCATGTATCAAGCCTGTCAATTCACGCAAATAGGGCGCAACAAATTCGTTGAACATAGACAATGAAATAAGCGGCGCTTCCTGTCCGCCAAGATCGCTGTAGATCGTATAAATATCTATTCTTCCTTTGCTCTTGTCGTGCGCCCGCGTGTATTCCTCTTTATAGAAGTCCGTAAATATACGCGATAAGCAGTGCATCATCTCCGGACTTTCTATCATATCCGTAAATGCGTTTTCCAAACCTCTTGCCAAAGCCGGACGCTGCCATACATCCGCGCTTCCATACCGTATCGCGCGGTCTTTATATTTGCCGCATCGGTCGAGCAGCGTTGAATAATCGATATCGTCATTTTTCGGCCAGGCAAATTCCAGTATCTCTTCTTCCGTTCGGACGGCATGCAGCGCCCCTTGCGTATCCTCCCGGACGGGGCCCCAGGGTGTCTCGCGGTACCGGTATCTTTCGCCCCAGCAGTTTTGATAAACGCCGTTCCCGACCACCTTCTCCCCGGGAAAGACCGATTCGACCCCCCGGATATCCACATCCATCCCGTCCAGAAAACGGTCGAGGTCCTGATGGCCGGTATACGCAAACAGCCGCTGTATAAAAGCTTTTTCCGCCCAAAAGTCGCATGCCGGCCGGTCTACCGGCTCCATGCTGATTGCATTTCGCACTCTTTCCCTGCTATTTAAAAACATGTTATAAACCTCTTCTTTAAATCTTCCGAATATATGCGAAAATCAAACAACCGCCTTATTGGAAATGCAAAATATCCGTACCCTCTTATGCATTTTTATTGCCTCTTTTTACGGTTTTGCTTAAAGTTTTAAACGCGTTTATGCAATGCCTATAATTCTCCCGGCTTAAACCGATACTCTCATATGCTTCGATATATGCGATAAAACCTCCGTTATCATCCCAAAAGCTGCCAAGCAGCCTTTCCGCTTCTTCGTATATGTCTTCCATATTGCCGGAAATTGCCGTGGTCTGGTAGCTGATGGGGCAAACAAAGCATGTTTTCCCCGCATATTCGGCCCCAAGCTTTTTTATATCATATACATTCGGCTGCGCCATATTAAACATATCCATTCCGATTTCGATCAAATCGCCGATGATGTCGTATATATATCCGCATGAGTGGAAATAGGTGTACAGCCCGTGCCGGTGGGCCAGATCAAACTGCCTTTTGTATCTTGGCTTGAAAAATGACCGCCACAATTTTGGCGAAATGATCAGATTGTTCTGGGTTCCCCAGTCATCATAAAACGCCACGGCGTCAAATCCGTAATTTTTTAACTGCTTGATGATTTCTTCTTCGAAACCAAACACGATATCCGCGAGCCTGCCTATTTTTGCATCTTCCAGTAAGATGTCCTCCAGGACGTTGGAGAAACCTCTTAAGAACGTCATGATCGTGAAACCGCTCAAACCCAGGCTTGCGATATAGAATTTACCCGGATATTTTTGCATATCTTCAATCGCCGATGAAAATCTGCTTAAATCATTCGGATCGGGAGCAGTAAACCTGTTTAGATCCTCCCATGTTTTTATGACCGTACCTCTGGGCTGCCCCATGGTTTCGTCTATTTTTTTCCATTCAAAGCCCCACTCAGATCGCTTTACCCGATCATCGATGAAATGTTTTTCAACATCGATGATGATGGCGTCGGAATCGCATTTATCCTTGTTGATATATAAGAAGGGAAGACTATCCGGCCTTTTCATTCCGACCGCGCGAATAACATTTTCTTTGCAATTCATGAAAGCTCACCGTACATAATGCAAACGCATTATTCCTTTCGCAATGCAAAACCTGGTAATAAAGTCCTTTATTTTTTTTAAAAACCATATCGTAAGAAGCATTGGCGCCGACCTGCTCCCGCTGGTGCCTATTTCCCTGAATCGGTCTATTTTCTGACGCAGGAATATGCATAGGCAGCAGCGCCGATCAAAGACGCTTCATAGTTCAAGGCGGTCTTTTTAAGTATCAGCTCTTTGTTTGCTTTGTTGTACATATAACCATCGAGCGTATCCTTAAGGCTGTCTATAAAAAGGTCGTAGGACATGGTAATACCGCCGCCCAGCACGACCATCTGCACGTTTAAAATATTCACCGTGGCCGCAATAGCCTTTGCGATATAAAAGCCAGTTTTGCGGAATACTTCCTTTGCATATCCATGCCCGTTCCGCGCCAAGTTTGCAATATCTTTGGCCGTAATATCCCCTGTTTCCCCCGTAAGCTCATTATACTGCCGCACGATCCCCGGCCCGGCCGCATACGCTTCCAGGCAGCCTTTGTTTCCGCAAGGGCATACGCGGCCGTTGTCCACAACATTGATATGGCCGATTTCCCCCGCATTGCCGTTCCATCCCTGGTATATACTGCCGTTTAAAAAAACCCCCGCTCCTATGCCGTTGCTGATCGTCATCCAGATAAAACTGGCGACATTTTTTGTATGTCCGAACATCTTTTCGCCGTAAGCGCAGATATTGGCGTCATTTTCTATAAACACGGGTTTTCCAAAATAGTCGGATATCATTTTTGCGATCGGAAAGCCGCTGATCTTGGAAAAGCAGGCATAGACCCACATCCCCTTTACAGGATCCGCAAGCCCCGGAATGGAGATCCCCACAGCGCAAAAATTGTGCCCGATCTTAAGAAGCGCGCTGCATTCAGCGATAATTTGCGCATAAACGGTTTCCTGCGTAGGGTTAATAAACGGGCTTTTTCTGCTTACGAGAATGTTTCCATCCTCGTTGACGATCCCAACCAGGAGCTTAGAACCGCCAATATCTATTGACAATATATTCTTACTCATTTTACTATTCTTTCTTATTCTCTTGTTGCACAAATTCAATTTTCCGTGATATAATTACATGATTTCACAATCAAACGTTTTTGTGCAGTATACCCCCCCACATGAGGTATACTGCACTTAAACGATCCGCCTACATTGAGTAAATTTCTCTTAAACGATCCATATTATTTGATATTCCCAAGCTGCTTGTGCAATTCGATGTATTTTTCTACATTGTCTTTCGTTACGAGCTCGCTGTCAACGATGATGCTTTCCAGCTTTTCGCCCTTCAGCGCTTTCGATGCGAATTCCAGGCCCTTTTCCGCAAATGCGATCGCATTTTGGAATACGGTTGCTTCCATTTTGCCGTCTTTTACGGCCAATACGGCTTCCGCCATGGCGTCTACGCCGTAGATCTGTATCTTGCCTTCTTTGCCTGCCATTTTAATGGCTTCGTAAGCGCCTAAAGCCATATTGTCGTTATGGCAGAGGATACCCTGCAGGTCTTTAATGCTGGACAGCCAGTTCTGCGTAATGGTCAGGCCTTTTTCCTTCTGCCATTCGCCGATCTGTTCGTCTGCGATCTGCACGTCTTTGCGGGTCTCAAGCCCCTTCTTGAAGCCGGCCTCGCGTCCGTTTGCATGCGGGTTGCCTGCGGGCCCCTGAAGAATAGCGATCTTCGCATCTTTCGCGAGGCGTTCCGCAGCCACCTGGCCGATCAATGTCCCCTGCTGCTCCGGCGAGCTGTCTACATAGATGCTGGCCCCGCCGTCCTCAATGTGGCCGGTAACGGCTATGACCGTTACGCCTTTGGACACAGCGTCCTTAACGGCGGTAACCGGCGCCTGGGTATCCACCTGCTGGAAAATGATGACGTCGAATTTGTTTGCCACGGCGTTGTTGATCTGGTTGATCTGCTTCTCGGAGTTGTTTTCCGCGTCAAATGCAGCAAATTCGAATTCGCCTGCGTATTTCTCCTTCGCGAGCTTCTCCATCTCGTTCTTTACCCAAACGCAGAACGCATCCGAGTACGCCTTACATATGAAGGCCACTTTTTTAGCGCCTGCCGCCGGTTGGTCCGGAGATTCCTTTGCCGGCTCCGAAGGGGAAGCCGCCGCCTGCGAGGGCGATGCCGCCGCCGAACTTTGCGGCGCAGTAGGTGTGCATCCTGCCATTGCCATGATTATAAGAGCCGTACACAGTAGAAGAACAATGACTTTTTTCATTTCTTTTTCCTCCTTGGTATAATTTTATCGATAATAAGCCGATACGGCTTTTTATCTCTTTTTTGCTATTTGGTCTTTCCCTTTGTTTTGATGTCGAGTATAACCGCGATAACGATGATAAAGCCCTTTACGATCTGCTGGTAATAGGATTGCACCAGCATCAGGTTCAATATATTGTTGATGATGCCAATAATAATGGCGCCCGCCAGCGTACCCGTAACCGTACCGATGCCGCCGTTGAAGCTCGATCCGCCGATGATGGCGGCAGTAATGGCGTCAAATTCCAGGCCGACGGCTTCGGACGGCTGCCCGGAGTTTAACCTTGCCATGAAGATCGAGCCTGCCAGCCCTACAAAAGCGCCGCTCGTCAGGTAGGCAAGCATGATCGTCTTGTTTGTCTTGATGCCTGAAGCGACCGCGGCCTCCTTATTGCCGCCGATGGCGTACAAATACCGGCCAAACCGCATCTGCGTCAGTATGACCCACGTGATGATCAGAACGAGTATCATGGCGATAACGGTGATGGGTATAAAGCCGAGGCTGCTTTGCCCGATAACCCGTATCTCCCCGATATCGTATATTGGCTGCCCTCCGGTATAGATGTAGCAAAGACCCCTTGCCGCCGTCATCATCGCCAGCGTCACAATGAAAGGCGGCGCGTTATAACGGGTGATGATGGCGCTGGATAAGAAGCTGATCACCATGCCCACGCCCATGGCCAGTAATATAGAGATAATACCGGCCAGGCCCCACGCCATGTTTCCCGCAACAAGGCTCTTATATGTTCCTACGCAAAGGCAGCCGGACAACGCGATGACGGAGCCGGGAGACAGATCGATCATGCCTGATATGATCAGTATGGTTTCACCGCAGGCTACGATGGTCACAACGCTTATCTGCGTCAGTACGTTTAAAATATTGGTGTCCGTCAAAAAGGCCGGCGATATGATGGACGATATGGCGAGTATCACGATCAGTATTGCAAATATCCCGTATTTGTTGTAAAGCTGTTTTACATCGATCACACCGGGTTTGATATTTGTTTCCACCGTTTTATTCATTGCTTTCTCCTCCTGCAGCAAATCTCATAACAGATTCTTGGGTTGCTTCCTCCCGTTTTATTTCACCGACAAGCCTTCCGCCCCGAATCACGGCGATTCTGTCGCTTATTCCCAAGAGTTCGGGAAGCTCCGAAGAGATCATAATAATGGCGATGCCCTCTTTCGCAAGCCTGCCCATTATCTTGTATATCTCGTACTTTGCGCCCACATCGATCCCCCTTGTGGGTTCGTCCAATATCAGTACTTTGGGTTTGATCAGCAGCCACTTTGCTAAAACCGCCTTTTGCTGGTTTCCACCCGAAAGATTTGCCACCGTGGCATTCAGCGAGGGCGTTTTGATTGAGAGCCTTGCAACCATCTCCTGCGCTATTTTCTTCTCCTGCCTGTGTCGTATGAATTTTTTGTCCAGCATATACTTTAAAGCGGCAAGCATGATATTCTCTCTGACGCTGCGGATGGGTATCAGGCCATATTTCCGCCTGTTTTCGGAAAGCATGATGATCCCGTTCTCTATCGCATCATTGACCGACTTGATGACGACTTCTTTTCCGCCCATGAGTATTCTGCCGCCGTCTTTTTTATCGAGCCCGAATATAGCCCGTACGATCTCCGACCTGCCTGCGCCCATCAGCCCCGCGAATCCCAGGATCTCTCCATACCTTACGGAAAAATTGATATCCGAGAAAACGCCTTTGCTTGTAAGGCCCTCCACCCGGAAAGCTTCTTCGGCGATTTCAACTTCCTCTTTAGGGTAGATATTGGACATTTCCCGCCCCACCATCAGCGTAATGATGCTGTTTTTATTGAATTCGCCCGCGCTCCCGGTCTTTATATGCCTGCCGTCGCGGAAAACCGAAATATGATCCGCGATTTTGAAAATCTCATCCAGCTTGTGGGAAATATAAATGATGGAAACGCCCTGCGCCTTCAGTTCGCGGATCTTTTCGAAAAGATACTCCGTTTCAGATTCGGTAATGGCGGAGGTAGGCTCGTCCATGATGATAAGCTTGGCGTTGCATGTGATCGCCTTGATGATCTCTATGATCTGCGCCTGGGAGACGGTCAGATCCTTCATTTTCGTACGGGCCTTGATGTTTAACTTTTGGCTTTTTAAATATTCGGCAGACTGTTTATTAAGTTTTTTATTATGGATGAAAGTCTTGAATTTCCGGGTGGGTTCCCGGCCCAAATAGATATTTTCGGCCACGGTCATTTCGGGAATGATGTTCAACTCCTGATAGATCATGGCTATCCCCATATCGCGCGCCATTTTGGGCGTATATGCGCCAAGAAGCGTATCGTCGAAAATGATTTCCCCCGCGTCCGGTTTGTACATGCCATTGATTATTTTCATCAATGTCGACTTTCCCGCTCCGTTCTCGCCGACGATCACGTGCACCGTACCGCGTTTTACCGTCAAGCTGATGTCGTCGATCGCCTTAACACCCGGAAACGATTTTGTGACGTTTTTCAGCTCAAGAATATTTTCACTCATACCCACACCTTCACTTTTCTTTCGTATCTTTCAAACGGCATACGCAATGACGAGCCGAGTTTACTTCAGCCCTGAAATTAAAATCAATTGTGTATAGATGCTTTTTTTAATGCTCCCGGTTATTGATTGTTTGCATCAGGAACTGCAAGTATCCTCTGCCATTGTCTGCATAATGACATACATCATCAAATGCGCGAATACCATATGGAAGTCTTCGACGATCTGCATATTGTCCAAAGGCACATGAAGCCGTACGTCCGCAAGCTCCTTTAATTGCCCCCCGTTATACCCGGTAAGGCCTATCACCGTATTTCCGCATTCCTTCGCATACTCCACAGCCAAAACGACATTCTTCGAATTGCCGCTTCCGGAAATCCCGATTACCACATCGCCTTTCTCCATAAAATTTTTGAGTTGTTCTATGAAAACTGAATTGTAGTCCACATCATTAGCGAGGCTTAACATGGTGGGAAGATTGTCGTTCAAACAGATGAACCGGAACTTTTTTTCCTGGTTCAAGCTTAAGCCTTTATTGAAATCCCCTGTAAAATGGGATGCCGTAGCAGCGCTTCCGCCGTTGCCCATAATAAAAATATTCCGTTTTGCGTCGCGGGCATCTATCAGCAGCCTGATCGCCTTTTCAATTTCATTTCTGTCTATTTTGTCCACGGTTTCCTTGAGAAACTTAAAATAGCTTTCCGTCTTTACAGAATAATCCATCACGATCTCCCTTTATCAAAAAAAATATAATTTTACGTATTACTGATGAAAATCTCCGGCTTTTTAATGGATTCATTGATTACGAGATAGCTGACGCCGATGAGAGCGGTGTCCTCTTCGAATTTGCTGAGCCTGATCTGCAGGTTTTTAAATACGCTTTCCTGTATGCGTTTCTTTATGGTTTTTATGATCTCGTTTAAATATTTTTCTCCGGCTTTGGACATTTCGTCCCCTATAATAATGATGCCCGGGTTGATGATATTCGTTATATTTACAAGGCCGTAGCCCAAATAGCGCGCGGCCCTGTTTACCGTTTTTAGCGCAAGTTCGTCGTTTTTCCGGTAAGCCTCCAGTATATCCGCGATGGTGCTTTCGCTGTTTAAGGCAGTGTTCGGATAATCGCCGATGTTGGACCTCACTTCTCTCATAACGGCAGAGGTGGAGGTGTAGAAATCCATGCAGCCGCAATTGCCGCACTCGCACTGCGGGCCATCGTATTCCAGGCTCATGTGTCCTATTTCTCCTGCGATCCCCAGCTTTCCCCGTATGAGCTTGCCGTCGTCCACGATCCCCGCGCCAATGCCCTGGCCAACCATCACGCAAAGCATGGTCTCGTTTTCGTTATGATTTTCTATTGCCGACCATTCCGCCAACGTAGCCGCGTTTGCGTCCTGTTCCAGATAAACCGGGAGCTCGACCTCATTTTCAAGGTATTGGCTGATATCTACGTTCTGCCATTGGGAAAAACCGGTGAAATAGACAATTGAGTTTTCCCGCTTTGTCAACGGCCCCGGCACCGCGATCCCGACGCCCAGTATCTTGTCGTTGGCATAGTTTTCTTTTACGGCTTTTATTTCTTTTACCACACACGCAAGTATATTCTTCAGTTCATCACGTGAATCGATTTTATATTGGTGTATCGAATAGCGTTTGCCTTTTACGTCAAATACCGCCAATGTAAAGTATTTGCGAACCAACCTGGCGCTGATGACTTTATATTTCTCGCTGCGGATGCTGAGCCCGATAGACCGCCTTCCCTTGGCGCCTTCAATGATGCCCGTTTCTTCGACGAACCCCCACTTGATAAAGTCGTTAATGATATAGGTAATGGTGGCCTGCTGCAATCCGCTTTTCTTGGCGATATCCGCGCGGGATATCGTCTTGGACTGCTGCAAGATCCTGATAATCAACGACCGGTTCATTTCCTGGATGTCTTCTGAATTTTTACCTTTTCGGATGCTGCTCGCCATATGTACTCCCCAATATGTTAATCCTTTAATATGTTAACCAGATTTATTTATTAATTCATTTAATATATTAATTAAATAACATATTCCCGGGCACATGTCAATACCCTATGTAGAAAGTACGTTAAATCTGGGGCATGTTAAAATTATAAAAGATCCAAATGCAAACAACTCCTCTAATTTTTATGCAAAATTAAAAGCTTTCCGAAAATCGCTTAAAAATGTTTTTCTATTAATCGAATCTAATTTACCAATAAAACCAACACAGGATTTACTTATATGAACAATAAGTTAAAATAATTGCTAAGAAATCAAAGAATTGCAGGATTTTATTAATGATGGATAGAATCCTAAACAGCTTTCCCGGACAGTCTGCCTTCAGGTGTAATCGGCGTAAAACACATATGCATATGGGGCGTTTTTTCGTCCTTGTGCACTGTGGCTGCAAAGATATTCCGCTTCGGTAAAATATTTTTCCATGAGCGGCATCCAGATTTCAGGCATGCTGCTTTCGATTAATATGCAATTACCGGATACAAAGGATATGACAGGTGATTTTAAAAAGCTGTCCGATGCAATTTTCCGATTTGAATGACGATGTGGGTGACCTGGCCGATGGTGTGAAGGATTTAAAACAGGCGCAGGCAGATTGAAAAACGGTACTGCTGATATTAAAAACAGCCTCTCGGATTTGAGCAAGAATTCAGGGCAGCTTACTCAGGCGTCCTCGCAGATTAACAGCGCGTTATCACAAATGGCATCGTCTTTGAAGGATGCGTTATCCGGTGATATCGATTTGGGTGACCTGAGTCAGCTTCCGCAGGGATTGACACACCATAAAAATATAGTAAAAGATTTCACTCTAAATTTACGTATTCAACCAGCGTGTCCGCAATATATTCGGACAATCCAAGATCCCAAATCATTTGAAGCATCGTATATCTGCTTCGGGTCTCTTTTGCATATACTACCGCATTATGGAGCATTCCATCATCTATTCCTTTTTGTGCGGGGAAATAAGGCGAGTCTAAATGTTTCAACAGCGCTTTCATTTCATCCGCTTTTGGAAGATCGTTCTTCAAAATACTGCAGATTTCGTGCCAGTGCGCTTCAATGGCATCCAATCTTTTAAGCCTTCCTGCGGTGTTATTCTTTTTTGAGTTATACTCGAGCTTGATAATGCCATCTGCCGCCGGCCCATATACCCGGCGTATATCTGCTTCCCATTTTTCCGGGTCATAGTCTATAGCCTTTTTTCTTGCCATTGTAAAATTCACCGGATATTCGCGCAATATCTCGGCTATTTTCAGTATCATAACCGTAGCTATGCCTACCTTTGTACCATGCAGTACCGGCGGAAGCCCTTGCTGCATGAACAACATCTCCCAGTAATGAGAAAAATGGTGTTCACAGCCAGCCGCAGGACGCGAATTGCCTACAAAGCTCATCGCTACTCCCGTAAGTACCAAGGCTTCCATAATCTGCCCTATCACTTTAGAGTCTCTTTCCCTTGCTTTGTGTGCGTTGTTATATACCTGTTGTATGCTTATATTGACCATATCGACGATCGTCTTACAAATATATTCACCGTTTATCAGCCTTGACAGCTTCCAATCGCACAAGCACGTGAATTTTCCCAGGATATCTCCCAAACCTGCGGTAATCATCGGAATCGGTGCGTTTTTAAGTATCTCCGTATCACCGATGATGAGTTTGGGCGTGTGCGTTTCAAATGTAGTCTTATAGTTATTAATAATCAGTGCCGCAATACTGGAGGCAAAGCCGTCCATAGGCGCTGCAGTTGCTACCGTGATAAAAGGTCTCCCGATTTTATAGCTGAAAAAACGGACTATATCATTGATAGATCCGGTTCCGACAGCTATGACCACGTCGCACTCCTTGTCCATATCCGCAAGTAGTTCACCCACCGCTTTTTCGTCCGGTACAAATACTTTGCCTTGAAATATATACTCGCGTGCGACGATATTAGCATTGTTCAATATCTCCATTACCTTCTTGCCCGCAATCTCATACGTTACCATATCACATGCAACATATGCATTCCGAAGTCTAAATTTTTTCAAATATAACGGAAGAGACTCTAACGCATCTTTTCCGATTTCCACTGCTTCTACCTTTGTCGAATGTGTCTTTCCGCAGTCGCACTCAAATACTTGTCCAAGATAATCCGTTAAGGACATTGTTGCCGTATTAATCTTCATATTTTTCTCCATATTTTTTATTTTTCGAAGGTTCCTTTTACGTGTACATGAATCTTTTTAGTTTTATTTATTGCTTAACGCCCTTTAAGGAATTAATTGCATCAACGAATTTTGGCATAAGGAAAACAAGCATCCAATAAAGACGCCCAAAAACACTATTTTTGTTTTGGTTGAATCACTTACACGATAGTCTCATTGCGCTGAGTATTTTCAGCAGAGTATTTTCCCCGCGTCCAAAATAATCGTGCAGAACTTTAAACTCCTTGAACAATATTTCATACTGCTTCACATTTTCAGGAACAGGATGATAGTGTATCCCGGTAGTGCAGCGCATTACTTCGATCGCCTCATCAAGCGTATCATATCCGCCGCGGACACTCCCCGCAGCTACAGCGGCAAAGATTGCCGAGCCGACAGCGCAGGCTTGTTCAACATCCGGCACAATGATCTCACGGTTCATAATATCCGCAAAAATCTGCATCAGCAATATATTCTTTTGTGCGATTCCGCCGACGGCATAAATCACATCCACATTAATACCGTTCTCAATGAAGCTGTCTACGACCATCCTTGCGCTAAAGCCCGTAGCTTCGAGTATTGCGCGGA
>Ga0366776_1006_pt1 | contig 36410 bp, 29 predicted proteins | sample BONcelN113001D11_FD_207070 | JGI IMG/M metagenome (GOLD analysis project Ga0366776, IMG submission 207070) | Enriched cells from coal bed in the Powder River Basin, Montana, United States - BONCAT cells N11 rep2 HSBNCT.N11.300.1.D11 ...
CGAAAAAGACGAAGGCGCTCGAAAGAGCTCTCGATTATCCTCTCACGGAGGAACTATACAATGAAGTTAAAAGGGTGATCCTAAGGCGTGCGATTACTTGAGTTTTACAATTTCCTGGGGATTGCCATGCGGGCGGGTGTCTGCGTATACGGCGGCGAGTCCTGCGAAAAAGGCATTAAATCCGGTAAGATAAAGCTTATCATACTGGATGCGGAAATATCGCAGAATACAAGAAAGCACTTTACGGAAATGTGTACATACCGTAATGTGGAAATGATAGAATTACAGGATAAGGAAAGATTGGGGAGGAGTATCGGAAAAGAACATATAAAGATAGTCGGGGTTACTGACAACGGCTTTTGTGCTAACATTTTAGTGAGATTCAAGGAGGGTTCGGAAGTTTATCCGAGTAATTAAATGAGCAAAATGAAACTGGTGGATTTGAATAAACAGGTGACGGCAAAAACAGAAGATGTATTGGGCAGGATCTTAACTCTACAGGCCGATGCGCAGCAGCAGATCTCCGTTCTGAAAAGGATCGAGGCGGAGCTTATTAAGAAAACCCGCGAAGCTGCGGAAGCCGAGAAGGCAAAGGCCCTGGAGGAGAGCAGGAGAAGGGAAGAAGAGCAAAGAAAGCTTTTAGAAATAGCCGAAAAGGAAGCCGCTCAAAAAGAGACTCCCGAACCAAAAACCGCTGCCCCCGAAATGCCTGTAGATTCCAAGGATAAAGACAAACCCGCGCCTCCGTTGGCCGAAACAAAACCAACCCCGAAAATAGAGGAGCCGCAAAAAGCGGCAGAGCCTCAGTCTGCAGAAAAGGCAGAGACCGCCCCGGCCGTGCAAGCAGAGGTAAAAGAGGCGCCGGCGCAAAAGGCGGTCCAAACGCCGCGGGGAGAGCAGGAGCAGCCAAAGACCGAAAACAAAGAGAACGCAGATAGCGCGTCAAAGCCCGAAGCAAGGGATTACCAGCGTCCGGAAAACCGGGATGCCGGCAGGCCGGACAGAAGGGAACAGGGCGTAAGACCGGGCCAGGACAGGCCGCGCGAACAGCGTTCCGATTCGCCGCAGTCCCAGGGTGACAGACCGTTTAACAGGGATAGGGATATGAGCCGTCCGCCAAGAGAAGGCGACCGCGGGCCAAGGCCTCCTTATGAGGGCCAAAGGCGTGAGGGGCAATACCCGCCGCGCCAGGACGGCCAATACCAAAGGCCGCAGGGGCAGTATCCGCCGCGTCAGGACGGGCAATATCAGAGGCCGCAGGGGCAGGGATACCCGCCGCGCCAGGACGGCCAGTACCAGAGGCCGCAGGGGCAGGGATACCCGCCGCGTCAGGACGGTCAGTTCCAAAGGCCGCAGGGGCAGTTCCAGGGCGGATTTAATAAGGACCGGTTCGATAAGGGCGACAGCAACGACAGAACGCAGCCGCGTACCGGGGCAAGGCCTGCCGGCGGCAAAAAACTGAATTTGCCTTCGGATTTTACCCCCGCAGCCGAAAAGCAAAAAGTAAGCAACTACGGAACCAAGAAGCCGCCCGAAAAGCGGACGGACGCGGATTCCAAGACCAAAGTCAGCAAGAAGCTCCTGGTGCAGGAGACGAGGATATTGGAGGCCGGCGACGAGGATTTCGTCAGAGGCTCCAGAAAACTGAAGAGCAGAAGGGAAAAAGCTGTCCATGTCTTTGAGCCTATTGTTATCGACAAGGCGGTTATTACTTCGGAAATGGTATCCATCAAAACGCTGGCCGATAAAACGGGCAAACCTGCATCGGATATTATAAAAAAACTGTTCCTTTTGGGCGTCGTTTGCAATATCAATACGGAGATAAGCTTTGAAACGGCGCAGCTCGTATGCTCAGATTTCGGTATCGAGCTTGAGCTCCGGCCCGATAAAACGGCGGAAGATACGCTTCAGGAAGAGGACAGGAAGGATGAGGAAACGGATCTTATTACAAGGCCCCCGATCGTAACGGTCATGGGGCATGTCGATCACGGCAAGACATCGCTTCTCGATGCGATCCGCAAGACCAAGGTGACGGAGCAGGAAGCCGGCGGCATCACGCAGCACATCGGCGCGTATTCCATAAAGCTGAAAGACAAGACCATCACGTTCCTCGATACGCCGGGCCACGAGGCCTTTACTGCCATGCGTGCAAGAGGCGCGCAGGTCACGGATATTGCGGTTCTGGTCGTAGCGGCGGACGACGGCATCATGCCGCAGACGGTCGAGGCCATCAACCACGCAAAAGCGGCAAAGGTGCCCATTATTATTGCGATCAACAAGATAGACAAACCGAATGCGAATATAGACCGCATCAAGCAGGAACTCACCGAGCACGAACTCCTGGCGGAGGAATGGGGCGGCGAGACAATCGTTGTGCCTGTATCAGCCGTAACGCATGAAGGCATAGACCAGCTTTTGGAGATGATCCTTCTGGTTGCAGACGTGCAGGAATTGAAAGCCAACCCCAACCGCATGGCCAAGGGGACCATCATAGAAGCCAAGCTCGACAAAGGCCGCGGGCCTGTCGCCACTGTGCTGATACAAAACGGAACACTCAAGATTTCCGACACGATCGTTGCCGGCACAGCATACGGCAGGGTGCGCGCAATGACGGACGAGCACGGACGGAGCGTAAAAGAAGCGCTGCCGGCCATGCCTATAGAGGTCATCGGCTTTTCGGAAGTTCCCGTTGCGGGAGACGTCATTATGGCCGTTGAGCAGGACAGACTCAGCAAGCAGGTAGCCGAAGAGAGAAAAGACAAGCAGAAAGCCGACATGTTAAAGAACATCGCGAAGGTATCTTTGGACGACCTTTTCAGCAAGATCGCGGAGGGGAGCATAAAGGATTTGAACCTCGTGGTGAAGGCGGATGTGCAGGGCTCTGTAGAGGCGCTGTCCCAGGCGTTGGAGAAGCTCTCCAACGAAGAAGTCAACGTCAAGATCATACATTCCGGCGTAGGCGCCATACAGAAGACGGACGTCATTTTAGCCTCGGCATCGGACGCCATCATCATAGGCTTCAACGTGCGCCCGGACAATATGGCGCGCGAGGCGGCCGAGAAGGAAAAGATAGATATCCGGCTGTACAGGATCATTTACAACGCGATAGAGGATATAGAAAGCGCCTTAAAGGGAATGCTAAAGCCGAAATACGAGGAAGCCATCCTGGGGCATGCACAGATCAGGACGATATTCAAAGCAACAGCCATCGGCACCATTGCCGGAAGCTACGTTACGGACGGCAAGATCGTAAGAAACGCAAAGGCCAGGCTGCTTCGGGACAATACCGTCGTATACGAGGGCGCCATCTCCACGCTGAAGCGCTTCAAGGACGATGCAAAAGAAGTCATGACGGGGTATGAATGCGGCATCACGCTCGAGAACTACAACGATATCAAAGAGCTGGATGTCATAGAGGTCTACGAAATGCGGGAGATAAAAAGGCAATAAAGGCCATTTGAAAAGCTCAAAAATACAAGCGGGAAATAACGAAAGTTAGTTGAGCTTTCCATCAAAAAGCCTGAGGATTTAAATTATGGCAAATGACAGAATTATACGCATCGCGGGGGAAATAAAAAGGGCGCTTTCATTCATCATACACGATGAGATAAAAGACCCGAGGATATCCGCGATGGCCAGTGTTACAAAAGTGGAACTGACGAGAGATCTAAAATACGCGAAAGCATATATAAGCATATTCGATACGGAAGAAAAGAAAAAAGCCACGATGGAAGCGCTGCAGCACGCCGAGGGTTTTATTAAAAAACACCTTGGCGAAAGCGTAAAGATACGCAGCATACCTTCTATCTCCTTTGTACTGGACGATTCCATCGAGTACAGCATCAAGATATCCAGGATTTTGGAAGAGGTCGCGGGAAAGGATGCCGGGAAGAAAGATGCAGACGTTGAGCGACCTTAAAAGAAGCATCCGGAAAGCGTCTCAAATACTTCTCATTACCCATTTAAATCCGGATGGAGACGCGGTGGGCTCCATGCTGGCGCTTTCTGTCGCCCTGCAAAAGATGCAAAAACGGACCGTCTGCGTTTGCGACGGTAAAATAATGGAGAAATATGCGTTTTTGAAAAGCGCCGGGGAGATATTAAAGCCGGACAGGATAGACGCCGTTTTCGATCTCGCAATCGCCATCGACTGTGCGGACCAAAAGCGCATGGGATCTGCCGAGAAGCTTTTTTTCGCGGCAAAGGAAAACGCCAATATAGACCATCACGGCACCAACGAATCTTTTGGGCGCATCAATATCGTGCACAGCGTATCCTCCAGCGGAGAACTCATATACGAACTGATTGAAGAATTGGGGACGGGCCTCGACGCTGAGACCGCAGAGTGCCTGTATACGGCAATTTCCACGGACACCGGAAACTTCACATATTCCAATACCACCAAAAAAGCGCTTCTTTATACGGCGGAGCTGATCGGGCTTTTTGACTATACCAGGACCGCGGATTATTTGTACAGGACGCGCACGTACGAGAATACACGCCTGATCGCAAAGGCGATAGACAACCTCTCTCTATACGAGGAGGGTCGCGCTGCGCTGATGTACCTTTGCCGGTCCGATCTCGCGGAAGCCGATGTCAAAAATCCGGACTATGAAATGATCGTGAATTACGCAAGCGAGATCGATACGGTGAAAGTGGCGGTTTTTCTTCGCGAACTAAAAGACGGCGGTTATAAGTTAAGCCTCCGCTCTTCGGGAGACCTCGATGTGGCGGCATTATGCGCCGAATATGGCGGCGGCGGGCATAAAAACGCAGCTGGATGTTCCATGAACGCCCCTTTTGAAGAGGTTAAGGAAACGATACTTTCAGCAGTTAAAAAACTATTAAACGCATGAACGGTGTTATCAATCTTTTAAAACCGCCCGGACTCTCTTCGAACGGCGCGGTCGTAGCGGTAAGAAAAATCACAGGCGAGAAAAAAGCCGGGCATACCGGGACGCTTGATCCCGGCGCGGCCGGCGTACTTGCAGTTTGTCTCGGCAAAGCTACAAAACTTTCGGATTTTCTGATGAACGGAAAAAAGGAATACGTCGCCGAAATAGCCTTCGGAAAGAAGACGGACACGCAGGACAGCTACGGACGTGTTACGGAGGAAAGACCCGTTGCCGTTACAGAGGAGGACTTGAGGCGTATATTGCCAGGATTTATAGGGCATATCACGCAAGTGACCCCCGCCTATTCCGCAGCCAAGCAAAACGGACGTGCGCTCTATAAACTGGCTTTGAAAGGCGAAACGATCGAGGAAAAGCGAAGGGACATATGGATAGAAAGTATAGAATTGCTGCATCAAACGGGCGGGAACACATTTTTGCTGCGCGTTGCCTGCGGGAAAGGCACCTACATCCGGACGCTCTGCGAGGACATTGGCAGCTTGCTGGACGCTCCCGCACATATGTCGCTTCTCATACGCACGGAAACGTCGGGGTTTCGCATAGCGCATAGCTTTACATTAGACGAGCTTGCGCAGATGGCAAATGACGGCAATATAGACAAGGCCCTGACGCCTTTGGAGGAAGTCCTTTCCGGGTTTGAAAAGCTTGAACTTCCGGGCTCATTCCGGACAAGGCTTTTCAACGGCAATACGGTAACGCACGGTTCGCTTTCCGGGTTGCCGGACGGAACTTACAGGGTTTATTGCGGAGGTTTTCTGGGTACGGGCGATCTTACAGACGGGTATCTTAAGATAGCAACGCTTTTATCGGGGGAAATTTAAAAATGCAGGTGTTTATAAACGCGAGGCCCGAGCTGGACGGGAAACAGGGAATCGCAGCCGCGCTCGGCACGTTTGACGGACTGCACTTGGGGCATGCGGCTTTGATAGAGGAATTAAAAAAAGTGGCTGCGGCCGAAAGCCTTAAGACGCTCGTATATACGTTCACATCCGTGCCGTCGGAGCTTTTTTCCAAGCGGAAACCGTATTTGCGGCTCTTTACCGTGGACGAAAAAATACAGGCGTTTGAAAAACAGGGGATCGACGTCCTGGTGCTCATGGATTTTGACCGTCATTACGCGTCCATCCCCGAACACGATTTTATACTGGAATTGAAAAAATACTTCAACATAGAATACCTGGTCGTAGGGTACAACTTCACCTACGGAAAAAATGCTAAGGGCAATCCTGAAACGCTTTTAAAAGAAGCGGCCGAATACGGCTTTAAAGCGGATATCATAGAACCGGTGATGTTTTCCGGCGCACCGGTCAGCAGCTCGCGTATCCGCGAGACGCTTTTGTCGGGCGATGCCGGTACGGCCGCGGCCATGCTCGGGTGCAATTATTCTGTCAGCGGAACGGTTGTGGAAGGCCGCCGCGTGGGACGGAACCTTGGGTTTCCCACCATCAATTTGAAATACGACAAGGGCAAACTGCTGCCGAAAAACGGCGTGTATGTGACCAGAGTGAAGATAAATGGCGCAACCCACGAGGGGATCACCAATATCGGCCTGAACCCCACGGTCAGCGACGGCTCTATGGTTTCACTCGAGACGCACATACTGGATTTTCATAAGGTGATCTACGGCGAGAAGGTAAAAGTGGTTTTCGAAAAAAGACTGCGCGATGAAATAAAATTTAAAAACAAGGAAATGCTAAAAGAACAGATAGAAAAAGATGTGCAGGCGGCTGCAAAGTACTTTGAAATATAAGAGGGCTTAAAACGGCGAAATAAGGACTTTTGAAAGTGAAGCGCCTTTTAAGACAGCCTTCATGCGGGCGAGGCCCTAAACAATAAATCGCTTAGAGATTTTATTGTTTAAGCCCTATTTACAAACATTAGGGTGTGTGGTAACATATAGTTTGTGATTTTGGCGAGATCGCCAGATCATAGCAGCGATAGCTGCCAACCGTATACGTAGTTTAACGATTTCTCCAACGTTTTACTCCGTTACGGGGATCAAACAAGGAGGAAGCAAAATGGAAAAGGAAAAAAAGACGGAGATTATTCAGCATTACGCGGTACACGAAGGGGACACGGGTTCTCCGGAAGTGCAGGTCGCAGTGCTGACTCAGAGGATCAATGATTTAAACGAACATTTGAAGATCCACAAGAAGGACTTTCACTCCAGAAGGGGTCTTCTAAGAATGGTAGGACAGAGAAGGGGCTTACTCAATTACCTGAAAAGTAAAGATATCGAAAGATACAGAACGATAATAGCAAGCCTGAACTTAAGAAAGTAATTTCATTTCGTAGAGCGGAGGGTTAAAATTTTCCGCTCTCTTGTTTATTTGAAGAAGTCATGTGTGCAAAAGAGGAGGAAAAAATGCAACATAGAGTTTTTGAGACAGAATATGCCGGTAGGAAATTGATCGTAGAGACCGGAAAATATGCAGAGCAGGCGGACGGAACCTGTATCGTGCGCTGCGGAGATACAGTTGTGTTGGCTGCGGCTACGGCTGCGAGCGTTCCGAGGGATGGTATAGACTTCTTCCCTTTGAGCGTGGATTTTGAAGAAAAGATGTATTCGGTGGGGAAGATCCCCGGCGGCTTCATTAAAAGGGAAGGACGGCCATCCGAAAAGGCGATTTTGACATCGCGCCTCATCGACAGGCCTATCAGGCCGCTGTTTCCCAAAGGTTTTTACAACGACGTGCAGGTTATCGCGACGGTATTGTCCGTGGATACGGAGATCCCGCCGGCGGTATACGGCATGCTCGGTTCATCTATTGCGCTTTCCATATCGGATATACCGTTTTACGGGCCTACGGGTTCCATCGTAGTGGGTTATGTTGACGGAAAGTTTGTTAGCAATCCGGATTCGGAGCAGAGGGAAAAGAGCCTTTTAGACCTTACCGTATCCGGCACGAAAGACGCCGTCATGATGGTGGAGGCCGGAGCGAAAGAGGTTTCCGAGCAGGTCATGCTGGATGCCATTATGTACGCCCATGAAGAGATCAAAAAAGTAATAGCATTTATAGAGCAGATCGCCGCGGAAGTCGGCAAACCGAAAAAAGAGCCGGTATTGTACCACGTTCCCGACGAAATAGCCGCGAAGGTAAGGGAATATGCCAAAGACAAGGTAGTCTGGAGCGTCGATACATTCGACCGCACGGAGCGCGAGGAGCGGTCCGCCCAGATGAAAGAAGAAGTGCTGGCGCACTTCGCCGAGGAATACCCCGACAACAAAAAGGAAATCGACAGCGTGCTGTACGATATGACGAAGGAAGTCGTGCGCGACAAGATCATCAACAAGGGAATCCGCCCGGACGGCAGGTCTTATGAGGAGATCCGCCCCATCTGGTGCGAAACTTCGCTGTTGCCCCGCGCACACGGCAGCGCCGTATTCACACGCGGCCAGACACAGGTATTGTCCGTGACCACACTCGGCGCGATCGGAGACGGACAGACGCTTGACGGGCTTTCCGAGGAGGACTACAAGCGCTACATGCACCAATACAACATGCCCCCGTATTCCACGGGTGAGGCGAAGCCGCTTCGGAGCGCCAGCAGGCGTGAGGTCGGGCATGGCGCGCTGGCGGAAAGGGCTGTCGAGCCCATGCTGCCTACCGAAGAGGAATTCCCCTATGCCATCCGCACGGTATCGGAGGTCATAAGCTCCAACGGCTCCACTTCTCAGGCCAGCGTATGCGCGAGCGCGCTTTCGCTGATGGATGCGGGCGTGCCTTTAAAAGCGCCTGTAGCCGGCGTGGCCATGGGACTTGTGAAAGATCCGGAAAACGGAAGCATCGCTATTATGACGGATATACAGGGACTCGAGGATTTCCTTGGGGATATGGATTTCAAAGTAGCCGGAACCGATAAAGGCATCACCGCGATACAGATGGACATCAAGATAAAAGGCATAGACGAGGAGATACTGACGCGTGCACTGGCCCAGGCCAACAAGGGAAGGCTCTTCATTTTGGACAAGATGAACGAAGTGCTTCCTGCCGCGCGTCCGGAGCTCTCCAAGTATGCGCCCAAGATCATACAGTTTACGATAGACCCGGAAAAGATTCGCGAGGTCATAGGCTCCGGCGGAAAGACGATCAACAAGATCATTGCTGAGACCGGCGTGAAGATCGATATCGAGGACGACGGCCGGGTATTTATCACCACACCCGATGCGGATGCGGCGAAAAAGGCCAGGGGCATCATCACAGCCATCGTGAGCGACGTGGAAGTGGGCAATACCTACCTTGGCAAAGTCACGCGCATTATGAATTTCGGGGCGTTCGTGGAACTAGCTCCCGGCAAGGAAGGCATGGTGCACATCTCCAAGCTCTCCAATAAACACGTAAAAACGGTAGAAGACGTAGTGAAGATCGGCGACGAGATACTTGTAAGGGTATTGGAGATAGACAAGCAGGGCCGCATCAACCTTACGAGAAAAGGCCTTATACCGGACGAACCTGCCACTGAACCGGAAAAAGAACGCGAATAGACCATTATAAAAGCAAAGGGGCTGCCCTGCGGCGTGAATGAAAGCGGCTAAAAGGACAACCCCTTTTATTGTGCAACAACAAGGTTCTGAGGAAGCAAAGCTTCCGAGTGGTTCTTATTGTGCAACAACAAGGTTCTGAGGAAGCAAAGCTTCCGAGTGGTTCTTATTGTGCAACAACAAGGTTCTGAGGAAGCAAAGCTTCCGAGTGGTTCTTATTTTTGAAGACTTGTCCTTTGGCTATGAATATTTAGGCGATTTGTGAATAGGAATATTACAGGGCTGGCTGCTTTAGGTTCAAACAGCCGGGCCCGTTATAAGACCGCAAGCATTTTGAAAAAGGCGGGTGTTCCTGTTGGCAAATCAGACGATGAGCGTAAGAAGGATCGTCATTACAAATCTTCTTATTTTGGCGGTGATATGCACCGTGTGTTTTCTTTCTTTTCACGACGGTGTATCCTACGGGCTTTCAAGAGTGGTCAATTCGCCCTTGTTTGCAGGCCATGCCGGCAGCGGAAGCGTGGGCCTGGAAATCGCGTTCTGCGAAGATGCGGTTCCGGAAGACTGCATAGAGACGCTTCAAAGCGAGAAGGTAACCCCGAGTCTGTTTTTTTGCCCGGAGTGGCTGGAAAAAGAGCCGGATATTTTAAAAAAAATGGAAGCTTTGGGTTTTACCACGGGACTATACGCCTGCAGCCTGCATGCCATCGATTTTCCGGTGGAAGACGGCACGTTGGTTTTGGGGGATTTCTCTTTAAATGCCATTGCCGTTGACGCGCCGGTCAACGCCACGCCTGTCTGCTGGACATTCGACGCCAACAAGGCTTTCTCATCCGCAGATGCGGCAAAGGGATTTACACTGGACGTCTATGAAAACAGCATCGTTTTGTACCGCTATCAAAACGATCCGGCGGAATTGAAAAAACTGCTAAAAATAATCCGGGAAAAAGGTTATAATATTACTGACGTGAATAGTTTGTTATAGTACAGGAGATAAAAATGTTTATTCAAAAAACACTTTCAAATGGACTTCGGGTCATTGCGGAAAAACTGCCGCATTTTAAATCGGTTTCCGCAGGCATATGGATCAAGACCGGTTCATCCTGCGAGACGGAGGAACAAAACGGCATTTCACACTTTATCGAACATATGTTCTTTAAAGGGACCAAAAACAGGACGGCCAAGCAGATTGCATCGGATATGGACAAGGTAGGCGGGCAGATCAACGCATTTACTTCCAAGGAATGCACCTGCTACCATGCCAAGGTGATGAGCGAAAAACTCGAAACCGCCATAGACGTGCTTTCGGATATCGTAAAGAACTCGGTTTTTGACGCGGGGGAAATCGAAAAGGAAAAAGGCGTGATCATAGAAGAGATCAACATGTCCAAGGACAATCCGGAGGATCTGGCGCACGAGATGATGTCCGTCACGTACTTTACGGGCAACCCGCTTTCCAAGACGATTCTGGGCTCCACGGAGAACATCCGGAGATTAACGCGCGAGGATCTCGTCAAATACCTGGAGGTACATTATTTTCCGGAAAATATGGTCATATCCGTCGCCGGGAATTTTGACGAATCGCAACTCACCGATACGCTGGAAAAATACTTCGGAGAATACAAAAACGATAATATCGACCGGCCATCCGAGATCTGCGCAGAAGGATTAAAGCCGCAAAAAAGGTTTTTGGCCATTAAGCGGGACATCGAGCAGATACACATCTGCCTTGCCATGCCGGGTTATTCCTTCGCGGATAAAAAAAGGTATCCGCTTTCCATACTGAACAACGTGCTCGGGGGCAGCATGTCCTCGCGGCTGTTCCAGTCCATACGCGAAGAAAAAGGCCTGGCCTATTCCGTATTCTCCTATCCGTCCATATACAGCAAAACGGGCATGTTTTCGGTCTATGCCGGCACGTCTGCCGCGCTGGCCGGCCAGGTGACGGAGCTTATCCTGCAGGAGCTTAAAAAACTGAAGGACGAGGGCATACCGGAAGGAGAATTCAACCAGAGCAAGGACCAGCTACGCGGCAATTACATACTGTCCATGGAATCGACAGGCAGCATCATGAACAACATAGGAAAAAGCCTGCTGCTGTTAAATGAAGTCAAAAGCGAAGAAGAGGTTTTAAACGAACTTGCCTCTGTACAGCATAAGGATGCAAACGACGTCGTGGACGATATCTTCCAGCTGGACCAGCTGACCGGCGTATATGTAGGCAACATCAAGGACGAGGAATCGCTGAAAAAACTGATGTAAATGCGTTAAGCCAGGAGGAAACATCCCCGTAGCGCTTGCCAGAGGCGGATGAAGCGAGGGGAGGATTCTAAAGAGCATGAGGCGAATGCATATATAATGCAGCATGAGCCCATAGCGAACAGAGGAGATGGAACCACTCCCCTATAATAGGCTGTCGGCCAGATAGGGCGCGGTCATGTAGGGGCGGGTCTCTCCTGCACGCCGGGTAAGCCTGTAAATAATGGGTGGAGATTTTAGTCCCTACCCATAAAATAAAATATGTTTTAGATTTCCATGAAGAGGGGTATTGATATGGACAAGCTAGAGACGATTTTCCATTGGCAAAAAAAGTTCGACAGCGAGCTGATCGAAAGAAGAGGCCTGCAGGATATCACCATGGAGCAGTGGATACAAAAGGAGACGCTTGCGATGCTTTCCGAGCTTGCGGAGCTTATCGACGAGGTCAATTTCAAATGGTGGAAGAATCCGAAGGAAGTCGACACGGAGGCCGTCAAGGAGGAGCTCGTGGACATACTGCATTTCTTTGTGAGCATGTGCCATAAGACCGGTATGGACGCCGAAGAGCTTTGCCAGAGGTATTTAAACAAGAACAAGGAGAATTTCAACCGGCAGAACGGCCTTTCGGAGAAAAAGGGCTATGAAGTCAATGAATAACTTAACAATAAACAAAGAATGATCATCATGCGGCTTAAACGCCGCTTTTTTATTTAATGCTTGGTCCGGTATCCGTTTTAATTTTTATTTCTATAAATTTTTTTTGTATATTATCCTAAATACGATTCACGGATTTTCAAATGAAGCCTGGTTCCGGGCGGCAAAATCTTGTGACAGGCTATTTTTACAGGCTGCATACGTGCGGACCATGCCGAGCGCGCCAATTAATAATTATTCACTGTGGATGGTTCACTCTTAATTCTATTATCTGTACAAGCACTACAGTGTTTGCTGTTACATACTATGAACTATCCCGTTATTAAGGGGGGAAACACTGCATGAGAAAAACGGTTCTTGTCTTTGGGGGAGACAAGAGACACTACATAGCGGCGGAAATCTTGCAGGACAGGGGATACGACGTAGCGGTATGCGGATTTGAAAAGATGGCGCACCAAAGCAATTTAAAAAGTGTAGAGGCGGAATCGCTTCCTTATGCTGATTTTTGTCTGCTGCCGGCTCCGTACAAGGACATTGACGGGGCTGTTAAAATGCCTTTTTCCGATAAGCGCGTAAAGCTTTATAAAATCTGTGCACAGCTTAACCCGAACGCCATGATCGTTTTCGGCGGCGCGGACGAGGATTCAAGGAATATTTTTTCGGATCTGAACCTGTCTTCCTACGATATTTTAGCGGATGAAACCTATACGGTTAAGAATGCGTTCATAACTTCCCAGGCTGCGGTCATGCTGGCCTGCTCCAGAAGCCTTCGGGCTCTTTCCGATTGCGGTATTATGATCTGCGGTTACGGGCGGATAGGAAAAACGCTTTTACAGCTTTTAAAAGGGTTTCATGCGGAAATAACGGTTACGGCGAGGAAGGAAAAAGACCTCGAATGGATCAGGACGGAAGGTTCTAAAGCGGTAAATACAGGCGATATACATACGGTCATAGGTGAAAACGACATCATCTTCAACACCATTCCCTCTCGTGTCATATACAAAAGAGAGCTGGAAATGGCCAAGAAAGACGCGATCTTCATTGAACTCGCCTCAAAACCGCATGGGATCGACTTTGACGAGGCGAAAAGATTGGGACTTGAGACGTATATCGAGCTTGGCTTGCCCGGAAGATTTTTCCCCTATTCTGCGGCAATCGCCGTGGCGGATGCTTTTCAAAGGATTGCGATTAATAAGGATGGTGGGAGAATGTGACGCTCGAAGGAATTAAAACGGGTTTTGCTATTACCGGTTCATTTTGTACGTTTGATATTGTCTTGAAGGAACTGAAAAACCTTTGTGAAGCGGGTGCGGATGTCTATCCGATACTGTCATACAATACGGCTAGGACCGATACCCGGTTTATAAAGTGTGATGATTTAAAAGCTATAGTAGAAGAGCTGGCCGGAAGGCCGGCCATAGGGACCATTGTGGATGCAGAGCCTTTTGGGCCAAAAAAAATATTGGATCTTTTAATAGTTGCGCCATGCACCGGAAATACGCTGGCGAAAATCGCATCGGGCGTGACGGATACGCCGGTGACTATGGCGGTAAAAGGACAGCTGCGAAACGAAAGACCGGTGTTGATCGCCGTTTCCACCAACGACGGTCTGTCTGCCAACGCGAAAAACCTAGGGTTGCTCCTAAACACCAAAAATGTGTTTTTTGTTCCGTTCCGTCAGGATAACTATACAAAGAAAAGCAATTCGCTGGTGGCGGAAATGAGCCAGATCATTCCGGCGGCTGTATCCGCGCTGGAATACAGGCAATTGCAGCCGGTATTGCTGGCGGGATATTGCACTTGAAATAAAATATAAATTACTTAAAAAGAACGCGTTGTCAAAACGGTGATAATGACAGTAAAAACCGGTACTTTTTGCCGGATGCATGAAACACAGAGATTTATGAGGCGGATAAAACAGATTGCGTCTAAATAAAAGCATGAATTGTAAACATTGTTGAAGAGGCTAATCTTGCAGGCTTTTATCAAACGCGAAGATACCTGACAATACAGTATGAATTCTTAAATGTCCATTTCCTGGCCCCTAAATTAAAATAAAGAAGCCGGCGAAATAGCGGCCTGCACAAAGGCAGGACCAAATCCAAGTGTCGCCCGCAGGGAGACAGTTTTTCTGTCTCCCTTTTTAATGAAGAGCATAAAGATTCTTCGCTATGCTCAGAATGACATATGGATATGCTTGTCATTCTGAAGGGAGCAAAGCGAACTGAAGAATCTTTATGCGGGCGATTTAGTTGATTAAAGCCTGCATCGGATGCACAGATAGCTCTCCTTCGGTCAATGGTGAGGTATGCTGTAAATTTTTGATAATTCACTCGCTACGGCTGCGCTGTATAATTTTGCTTTTCATTGGATGAAAAAAAATGTATAATCAAGCTGTAGTGTTTTTCGACTTGGAATAGAAGCTATAGCGGTATATTAAGCATTATATGAGGTGAATGGATTGGCGGTAAAAAAGAGAAAAGAGAAAGCGCGACATAAGCTATACCACGAGTTTATAGGCGTTATTGTGTTTGCTCTTGGCATATTTACCGGGCTTAGTATCTATTCGGAAGCCTCCGGTTTGGTAGGCCAGTTTACGGGCGGCTTCTTTTTCGGGCTGTTCGGACTCGCAGCCTATGCGGTTCCGCTGCTCTTCGTAATAGCAGGCATCATGATCATAGCGGCCAGAAGGAAAAGACCGCACGCAGGCAAGATCGCCACGTATATCGTAGCGATTATATCCACAATCTCCGTGTTTCATGTATTCTCTTTGCAAAAAATCATAATGGACAAGGGCTTTTTCGCCTATGTGGGGAGCTCATATAACATCGGAAGCGCTGTAAGACAAGGCGGCGGCGCGTTAGGATCTCTTCTCGTATATCCGGCGAACCTGCTTTTGGGAACGCTTGGCGCCTATATACTCTTCTTTACGGCTATACTCATCTGCATCATGATTCTGACCAACCTGTCTTTGAAAAAAATGGGGATGGGAATCGGATCGGCCGGGAAAAACACAGTAGAGAAGTTAAAAACGGGCTTTACGGAAATGCGCGCCGAAAGAGAGCGCAACAAACAGCTTTTTATAGACGAGATAGAGGATGAGGAGCCGTATGAGCCGGATGAGACCGAGTACCACCGGCAAATGCCCATTCCCAAACAGGAATTGTACAGGCCGAATGTGAAAAATGTGGAAAACTACAGGAAGGAGATTCCGGCAGAACCCCACCGGTACAATCCACAGGAGACGGAGCCGGAAGAAGAGGAGCACAACCGCTACATCTCCCACGAAAAATACGCAAAACGGCCGCCGGCAAGGCCGCAGGCCGAGGAAACGGAAGAAGAGGACGGGGATTTCCAGGAAACCCTTCAAAGCCATGAGAAGGAAAAGGGCGAAAAGGAGAAGAAAAGCATATATATCGTGCCGCCCGTTACGCTTCTCGACGCTGTTCAAATAAAACGCCCCAAACGCTCGGGTGCTGACGACGTGAAGAAAAGCGCGTTTATACTGGAGGATACCTTAAGAAGCTTCGGTATCACCGCAACCGTTGTGAATATCAGCCGCGGCCCGGTCGTAACAAGGTACGAACTGCAGCCGGCCCCCGGCGTGAAGGTAAGCCGGATCGTAAACCTTTCGGACGATATCGCGCTGAACCTGGCGGCGCCGCGCGTACGTATAGAAGCGCCTATCCCCGGCAAAGCCGCTATCGGCATAGAGGTGCCGAACGGGGAGATCGATACCGTTTTCATACGGGACCTTTTGGAAAACGAGGAATTCAGGAGAAAGCAGTCCCCGCTGGTATTTGCCCTCGGGCAGGACCTTGCGGGCAAAAATATATACGCGGATATCGCCACCATGCCGCACATGCTGATTGCGGGCGCTACCGGCTCCGGCAAAAGCGTATGCATCAATACGCTTATCGCAAGCATACTCTTCAAGTCCACGCCGGAGGATGTGCGCATGATCATGATCGATCCGAAAGTGGTGGAGCTAAGCGTGTACAACAACATCCCGCACCTTTTGGTGCCTGTCGTCACCGATCCCAAAAAGGCCGCAGGGGCTTTGAACTGGGCGGTGCAGGAGATGACCTCCCGCTACAAGACGTTTGCGGAAAAAGGCGCGCGGGATATAAAAAAATACAACGAGGCTTTGATCGCCGAAGGGGCGGAGAAGATCCCGAACATACTCGTTATAATCGACGAACTGGCAGACCTCATGATCGTGGCGCAAAACGACGTGGAAGACGCCATCTGCCGCATAGCGCAGCTTGGCCGGGCCTGCGGCATCCATCTCGTCATCGCGACACAGCGCCCATCTGTGGACGTCATTACAGGCGTCATTAAGGCCAACATCCCCTCGCGCATCGCTTTTGCCGTTTCCTCACAGGTGGATTCTCGCACCATACTCGATATGGCGGGCGCGGAAAAGCTCCTCGGGAAAGGGGACATGCTCTACTACCCGATAGGCTTCCCAAAGCCGGTGCGGCTGCAGGGCGCGTTTATAAACGACAGGGAAGTGGAAGTGATCACTGACTTTCTAAAAGATAAATCGGAGACGCAGTACGATCAGGGCGTTATTGAGGGACTCTCCGGCGGGGCGGCTGTCAAAGGCGGCAACGAGGACTCCGAGTGCGACGAATTGCTGCCGAAATCCATAGAGATCGGCATAGAATACGGGCAGATCTCCATCTCCATGCTGCAGCGCCGGCTTAGGATCGGCTATGCAAGGGCGGCGCGGCTCATCGACGAGATGGAAGTAAGGGGCATCGTAAGCGCCTTTGAAGGGAGCAAGCCGCGGCAGATGCTCATCTCGAGGGATGAATACGAAACACTGTTTGAACAAGAGGAGATATGACGGCATGCATGAGAAAATAGGCGTGGTATCGCTCGGGTGCACAAAGAACCTCGTGGATACGGAGAACATGTTGGGTATATTGCAGGCGAAGGGATATGTGCTTACAAACGACCCCTCTGCGGCCGACGCGATCGTCGTTAACACCTGCGGGTTTATTAAGGATGCCAAGCAGGAATCCATCAATACCATTTTGGAGATGGCTGAATACAAACAAACCGGCAGCTTGAAAGGGCTTATTGTTACCGGCTGCCTTTCGGAGCGGTATAAACTAGAACTTGTGGAAGAGCTACCGGAGGTGGATGCTTTCCTTGGGGTTTCGAACTACGGGGATATTGCGAAGACGGTAGAAGATGTTCTAAAAGGGAAAAAGTACGCGAATTTCGAGAGGAAAGCGCTGCTGACCGGCGAAAACCGGGTTTTAACGACAGCGCCCTACCTCGCCTATATCAAAATAGCGGAGGGCTGCGACAACTGCTGCAGCTACTGCGCGATCCCCTCCATACGCGGGCCTTTGAGGAGCCGCTCCATGGAGGATATTTTAACCGAAGCAAGGTCGCTTTTAAACCGCGGCGTACAGGAGATCGTCTTAATCGCGCAGGATACCACGAAATACGGCCTCGACCTGTATGGGGAGCCAAAGCTTCTCGCGATTGCGAAATCAATTGCGGATATGAAAGAGACCCGGTGGCTCCGGGTGCTGTACAGCTATCCCGAAAGCATTACGGAAGACCTGGTGGATTTGTTCCTGGGGCACGAGAAGATATGCGACTACATCGACATGCCGGTGCAGCATTTAGACGATAAAATACTAAAGCTCATGAACCGGCGCAGCAATTATGAGACCGTCTGCGAAGCGGTGGAGCGCGTGCGGAAAAGAAGCGGCGGCTTTATATTGCGCACTTCTATCATTACCGGATTTCCGGAAGAAACGGAAAAAGAACACGAAGCCCTGAAAGCGGGCATGAAAAAGCTTAAATTCGACCGGCTGGGCGTATTCAAATATTCGCGCGAGGAAGGCACAAAAGCGGCCGGATCCGCACACCAGGTGCCCGCATCGGTCAAAAAGAGAAGATTTGACGAGCTTATGGAATTGCAGGCCCAGATCTCCGAAGAGAGAAACGCTTCGCGCATAGGCAAGACATACAGCGTTCTTATTGAGGGCTTTGACGAGACAAGCGCCCTTTATTACGGGCGCTCGTATGCGGAAGCGCCGGATATAGACGGTAAGGTGTTCGTCCGTTCAAAAAAGCACTTGACGCCGGGCGCGTTTCATGATGTAGTAATTACCGAGGCGTTCGAATACGATCTGATGGGAGAACCAGTATAGATGAACATAGCCAACAGACTGACGCTGCTTCGGGTGCTCCTGATACCGGTGTTCATTGTGTTTTTCTACATAGACATTCCCGGCCGTTATCTCTATGCGGCGACCGTATTTATTGCGGCGTCTTTAACCGATCTTTTGGACGGGTATCTCGCAAGAAAACATAAAATCGTGACGCGGTTCGGCAAGCTGGTGGATCCCATGGCGGACAAGCTCCTGGTCGGCGCTGCGCTTATACTGCTGACGGTGCAGCACGACGGTTTAACGTACGCCATCCATCCGGTCATTACGATCGTGCTTATAAGCCGGGAACTGATTGTCAGCGCATTCCGCGTGGTGGCGGCCGCAGAAGGGCTGGTGCTGGCTGCGGACAATCTCGGGAAAGCCAAGACTGTGGTGCAGATAGTCGCCATATCGGCGATACTCTTAAACGATTGGTTTTTTGCATGGCTGCATATACCGTTCGGCATGATCATGATAGTTGCAAGCGTTGTGCTCTCGGTTTGGTCATTGATACACTATATGTACAAAAACAAGGGCGTTTTAAAGGATGTAATGAGTTAATTATTAAAGGGGTAAGAGGTTAAAGGATATGGAAAAAGAAAAGGCTTTGGAGGCCGCGTTAAACCAGATAGAAAAACAGTTCGGCAAAGGCGCGGTCATGAAATTGGGGGACGCGGCGAAGTTAGAAGTTTCCGTCGTGCCTTCCGGCTGTATGGAGCTTGACCTGGCGCTGGGCGTCGGCGGCATTCCGCGCGGCAGGATCGTGGAGGTCTTTGGACCGGAATCCTCCGGCAAGACGACCGTCGCCCTGCATATCATCGCGGAGGCGCAAAAATTGGGCGGCGCAGCGGCTTTCATCGATGCGGAACATGCCCTGGACCCGGCCTATGCCCAAAACCTCGGCGTCGACGTGGACAACCTCTATGTATCGCAGCCGGATACGGGCGAACAGGCCCTGGAGATCGCGGAGGCGCTGGTGAGAAGCGGGGCGATCGACGTCATCGTGGTGGACTCTGTGGCGGCGCTCGTGCCCAAGGCCGAAATCGACGGGGAGATGGGCGCGTCCCATGTGGGGCTTCAGGCGAGGCTCATGTCCCAGGCGCTTCGAAAACTTGCAGGGGTTTTAAGCAAAAGCAACACCATAGCGGTCTTCATTAACCAGCTCAGAGAAAAAGTCGGCGTGATGTACGGCAATCCGGAGACGACGCCCGGCGGAAGGGCGCTGAAATTTTACGCCTCCGTTCGCCTGGATGTGAGAAAGACAGAGACCATAAAAGACGGCGACGCTGTTATCGGCAACAGGACCAAGATAAAAGTCGTAAAGAATAAAGTAGCGCCCCCGTTCCGGACAGCGGAATTCGATATCTATTATGGAAAAGGAATTTCCAAGGAGGCGAGCGTTTTCAACGTGGCCGTCACCCTGGGCATCATCACAAAATCCGGCTCTTGGTTCTCCTACGGCGCTTCGCGCCTTGCACAGGGCCGCGAGAATGTGCGCAAATACCTTGAGGAAAACCCGGAGGTTTTCAACGAAATCAAGCAGAAGATATTGGCGGATTATAAGATTGCGCCGGCGAAACAGGAAATCGAAACCGAATAATAACGGCTGTCAAAATAGTCCAACTACTGCGTTGCTTTTCCGCTTGCTCCTTGAGCTTAGGATGAACTTCGTCTCGGTGGCAATACTCGAAACGCCTTGCATTTGAGACTAATTTGACGCCCTTAAACAAGATTTGATATAAAAAAGAAGCGCGTTTAAGGGGTATGTTTAGCACCGTTATAGTGATTTCAGACTTGTGGGCATTGCCTTGCTCATACAATCAAAAGGTATACAGGAAACCAAGAAAGGCTTTAGCTATTTATTAAAAACATATGTATTATTGGAAGTACATGAAGATAAGAAGATGAATAAAATAATAAACAGAATTCACTGGATTCATGGGATAATTTTTATTGACGCAGGCAGTTTTAAACGATATAATTAAATTAAACAACCGGTTAGTTTAAAGGGGTGCGTGCGATTTGGAAAACATGGGGAAAGAAGAAGCAAAGGTAAGAATTATCAATGCTTCCATACAATTGTTTTCAGAAAAAGGATATGATGCTACGCGCGTCAATGAAATTGCTGATGCCGCAGGAGTCAATAAAGCCTTAATATATTATTACTTCAAAAGCAAGGAAGATATACTCGACCATCTGCTGCAAACATTCTTTAAAGATGTTAAAGAATTCTCAATGAACTTTATTAAATCATATATCGTTGAGATGATTAAGGCGGGGCGTCTTGATATAGAAGCAGATCGTTTTCACTTTACCAGGAAGGATGATATCGAGAATTTTTTAAGTGGTATCCGTTCATACTACGGAAATATTATTGATTATATTATTGAATACAGGTATATTATACGCATATTATTATTGGAATCTCTCAAAGACAGCAAACACAAACATGATATTTTCTCTCTTTATAATAACTTCATGATAAGAAGCGAGACGAATCCGTTTTATAAAATGATTCATGACGCCGATGCGGATTTTGATATTTCCGATTATGTTGAATTCAAGTTTTTCTATTCATTGATTCCTATGCTGAGCTTTGCGGCTTATTACGATGATTGGAAAAAGATAAGAGGACTTAACGATGAACAGTTGCGCGCATCGTTTCGCCGCGCACTTGATAATTATGTGTCATTATTCGTTTTTGGTCAGGATATTATTATAGAGAAACAGTAATATGAATACAATTGAATAGATATTTTGCTCATCTATAACTAACTGTTTATTTAATTAACTAAGCAGTTAGTTAAATATAAATTCATTTAAGGGAGGGTTTTTCATGAAAAAGATCAGGAATGCCGCGCTCGATATGTTGCTCAAGTATTTGGCAACGGATCCGATGGAAAGGCTGCCCGCTATTCTGGCAATTGCATCAAAGCTGGATAAAGGGAACATTCACAAAGGGCAATTAAGCGCGGTGCGTGAGGTTCTGCAGGACGACCGGAGTGTTTGGTACAGGTTTATAGAGGATCTGTTTGCCGGTGTGGACGTGCGCAGCATTCAAAAATTAGCGGAATGCTTTGTTGTCAATGCCGGCCTTGACGGCGAGGCCCATGCCAGGGCGGCGGAAGAAAGATACGGATGCAACATCCCATGGGCTATACTGATGGATCCCACGAGCGCATGCAATCTAAAGTGCACAGGGTGCTGGGCGGCGCAGTATGGGAACAAGAACAACCTGGCATACGAAGTACTGGATTCGATTATCAGGCAGGGAAAGCAGCTTGGCACGCACTTCTATATCTTTTCAGGAGGAGAGCCGCTTGTCCGTAAAAAAGACATCATACGCCTTTGCAAAGCGCACTGCGATTGCTATTTTCTTTCGTTCACAAACGGTACTCTTGTGGACGACGCATTCTGCAGGGAGATTAAGCGCGTCGGGAACTTAAGCCTCGCCTTTTCCATAGAGGGAGACGAGGCATCGACGGACATGCGGCGCGGAAAGGGAACTTACGCCAAAGTTATCGAAGCCATGGAGCGCATGCGCGCACACCGCCTTTTGTTTGGATACTCAACATGCTACCACCGCTACAACACGGAAAGCGTCGGCTCCGATGAATTTATCGATCATATGATTTCGTTAGGGTGTAGATTTGCATGGAACTTCACGTACATACCCGTCGGCAAGGATGCGCGCTGCGACTTACTGGCGACTCCTGAGCAGCGTGCATATATGTACCGCCGCGTGCGCGAGATACGTGAAACAAAGCCTATCTTTGCGCTGGATTTCTGGAATGACGGGGAGCATACACAAGGGTGTATCGCGGGCGGCCGCAGATACCTGCACATCAATGCTGCCGGCGATGTGGAGCCGTGTGCGTTTATTCACTATTCCAACGTGAATATTCATGATACGACGCTGCTTGAAGCGTTACAATCGCCGCTGTTTATGGCATACCGTAAAAGACAGCCGTTCAACGAAAACCATTTGCGCCCGTGCCCACTGCTTGACAACCCCGACGCGCTTATTGCCATGGTCAAAGAATCGGGCGCTGTTTCGACGGAAATGGAAGCACGGGAGGATGTTGATATGCTTTGTGCCAAAACAACAGGAGCCGCAATTCTTTGGGAGAAAACAGCCGACAGGTTGTGGAAAAACATCTCTGAACGTTAAGGAAGCACTGAAAAACTCTCTTTTCGTCATTCTCCAGCGAAGCGAAGAATCTTTGCCTTATTACAAAGATTCTTCAGTCGCTGCGCTCCCTTAAGAATGACATGATGACGTATTAATCAGTGTTTCCTTAAACAGATACAACATGGAGAGAGGTTTGATACTTTGGAACGGGCTTAGTACGAATTTATACTACGCCCGTTTTCAGCTTATATGTAAAAAGGCGGGATATCCTGATTGCGGCTTTCCTGCCCACCTTTCAAAAAGGTACATTTTTAGATATTAGTCTATACGCGTCGTTTCAATTGCGCATAGGTTAGGACATTGCAGCGATCACTTACGGCTGAATGCCAATACTCTTAAGTAGTTCATAATCCATCCGGCACGGGTTTTTATTCGTGCCCACACAAGACTAAAGATTCTTCGCTGATGCTTAAGAATGACATGAAGGCGGAAGCAAGGTGCAAAACGGGACGCAAAATTGCGTCACCTGCAAAATATATTGAAACTATAAAGATTCTTCGCTACGTTCAGAATGACATAGAGCGAAAGATTCTTCGCCTTTGCAAAAGAATGACATGCTTAAGCTGCTTCACTTTTTTCAGCATGAGAAAAGGGAAAAATGGCTGAAATTCTTCATAAAAAATAAAAAGTTACGATATTAAAATAAAAGGATGTTTAACAGATACATTTAACGTATATAATATATACAGTAAATGTAAAACAAAGCAAGCTTTGGCGTGGACTTGAAATTCCAAAGCAAGTAGTGTATAATGCATTTTGGTGGTGCAGTATTCTAGTCGGTACTGCCGGTTTCGAAGGCGGGCCTAAAAATCCGTCATAGGGCACATCGATGAAGTTTCTGGTGTTGGCTGACGATGCCAAGCGTGGGCTGATGCTGGGAGTTAAGAAAGAAGGGCGATCCGTAAGGGCATACGGGCGTTGACCCAGCTTTCGCGGAGACCTAGAATGGTAGTCTTAACCGATTACTATCTGGGGTAAGAACCTGCTATGCGGCTAACCGCTGTGTACAGAGTAGCCTGCCTTGAGTTGTTTTGGTGGATCATGGAACGCTAAGACCGTCTAAAGCTAAGACGGTTACAGTGCGATTGCCATATGAAACCAAGAGGGCAAAAGAGGATAGAAACCGGAATTGTGCTGTGGAGGAAAGCTCCTAGACTGTATTTATAAGATATATTGGGGATTACAGTGTGGTCTCAACGGCAATCCAGTCACATCATTGGCAACAAGATGTTGCGGGGTTTAAAGGGAAACCGCTTCTTCGGCGACGGGAAGTACTTTCGCAGGGAAATCCAACTGGACCTAAGCTGCAAAGTCTACCCAATGTGTCACCACCTTTTTTTATTTAAGGAGTGAAATTTTTGCCATCCAACGGCGGAAAGATCAAAACTATCAGGTTCTGGACTTTAAAAATATTTTTCATTACTTTTTTGCTGGCAGGCGCCATCAGTCTTCTGACGGAATACCTGACCGGAAGCATTTCCCTATTTTTTGCAATACTGGTTTTAATATTCATCATATTGGTCGGCGTGTTTTTCGATATGATCGGCATGGCCTTTGCTATCTGCGATAAGACGCCTTTTGTCGCTATGGCCTCTAAAAAGATCAAAAGAGCCCGTGAAGCGCTGATGCTTTTGAAAAATGCGGCAGCCGTTGCGAATTTTTGCGGAGACGTTATAGGCGATATCTGCGGCATTGTGAGCGGCGCTACAGGGGCGGCCATTGCCATAAAGATAATTGCGGATAATCCCGCTTTCCCGGAGATCGCGATGGGCATACTATTAAGCGCGGGCGTTGCGGCCTCCACGGTCGCTTTGAAGTCCATCGGTAAAAACATAGCGATTAAAAAGAACAAGGAAATCGTAAGCGCCATCAGCGCGTTTTTAAGCATATTCATGCCGGACAGGAAGAAGTAGCATGGCGGGAAAGATTAGGCTCGACCTCTATATGGCCGAAAAAGGGCTTGCCGATACAAGGGAAAAGGCGAAAGCAATGATCCTGTCGGGAAACGTCTATGTGGACGGCAGGAAGGCTGAAAAGCCCTCCATAACGGTTGACGACGGCAATGCGGTAACGGTAAAGCCCCCGGAGTGCGAATTTGTAAGCCGCGGCGGCTATAAGCTGAAAAAGGCGCTCGATGTTTTTGAAATAGACGCGAAAGGTATAACCGCGGTCGATATAGGCGCTTCAACCGGCGGTTTTACGGATTGCCTTTTAAAAAACGGCGCCGCAAAAGTGTACGCTGTTGATGTGGGATACGGCCAGCTCGACTGGCGGCTTCGCAACGACGCAAGAGTAGTCGTGCGGGAACGCCAAAACGCCCGCTATTTAAAGCCGGAGGAATTCGAGGGACAAATAGACCTTTGCGTAATCGATGTGTCCTTTATATCGCTTAAGCTCATTTTGCCTGTCGCAAAAGCGCTTGTAAGCGAAGACGGCGGCATTATCGCACTCATTAAGCCGCAGTTTGAGGCGGGGCGGGAGCAGGTGGGCAAGCGCGGCGTGGTGCGGGATAAAACGGTACACGAAGCTGTTCTGCAAAAAATCGTATCCTTTGCAGAAGAAATCGGCCTCTATCCGTGCGGGCTCGATTACTCTCCGATCAAGGGCCCGAACGGCAATATCGAGTATATTTCCCGTTTTATAAAGCAGCGGCCGGAGCGGCAAGTTGATTTTGACATTGCAAATATCGTGGATAATGCGCATAACGGGCTTGAAAAGCAATTAAATTCAACGTACAAGCTTGTATAGTTATTCAATAGTATTATATAATAGAACCATCATAAGCGCTTTGAACCGGCTTGACCGCTTTAAGCCGATAGAATATTATACAGAAGCTAAGCTGTACAACTTATAGAAAAAACGGTGCAATGGATGATTTCCATAGGTTTGTTGGTTAATCGAAAAAAGGACAAGGACTACGAGTATGCGGCGCAGATATATAAAGCGCTGAAAAACGCCGGGGCCTGCGTGTATGCAGACGAGAAGACCGCGGAGACGTTGGATATAAAAAACGTACTGGATTATACCAAGATCAGCGCCGTATTTATTTTAGGCGGAGACGGAACGATATTGCGCGCCGCAGCGCAGTGCGCTGCGAACAACGTTAAAATCATGAGCGTTAATTTAGGCCGTTTGGGATTTTTAACGGAGGCGGAGAAACCGGATATCCATAACGCGGTAGAATGCGTGATCGCCGGGCGGTACAATATAGAAAAGCGCTTGATGCTCAACGTCCAGGTCGTATCCGCAAAAGGCGAGGTGCTTTCCGCCGCCCACTCGTTAAACGATGCGGTGGTCTCAAAGAAAAACCTTTCCAGACTTATCGACATAGGTTTGTATGTTAACGGCCAGCTCGCCGATGAATTCGACGGGGACGGCATCATCATCTCTACGCCGACCGGCTCCACGGCTTATTCGCTTTCTGCCGGGGGCCCCATCGTTTGCCCCAAGCTCGATTGCATGATCGCGACGCCGATTTGCGCGCACACGCTCTACTCAAGGTCCATTGTACTGAAATGTTCGGATATCATCCATATAAAGCAAAAAGCACACGGCGAGGGAGCTGTTTTATCCCTGGACGGAAGAGAGACTACCTTCCTTAATTCCGGGGATTATGTAAAGGTGACAAAATCCGAACTGTATTCGGAATTTATACGCATAAAAGAAAAGCCTTTTTATTCGCTTTTGCGCAGCAAGCTTGCCATTTGGAATGAAAGTAAGGATTAAGGGGGATTCGCCAATGAAAACTGTCAGGCAGAATACGATCTTGGAGATCATCGACAAAAACGAAGTGGAAACACAGGAAGACCTCGTGCGGTTGCTGAACCAAAACGGATTCAATGTGACGCAGGCAACGATATCAAGGGATATCAAAGAACTTAAATTGATCAAAGTGCTGACGGACAAGGGTGTGTACAAATACGCCCAGGGTGAAACCAAACGCATCGAAAGCATTGACGTGTACATCCGCATGTTCCGGGACACGGTGAAATCCATTGAAACGGCGGGAAACCTCGTTATTCTGAAGACGATTACGGGGAGCGCGGATGTCGCCTCCGAAACCATAGACAGTTTGGGGCTCGTGGAAATAGCGGGCACGATAGCCGGCGAGAACACCGTATTTATAGCCGTCCGTGAAGAGCGGATGGTAAAAGACGTTGTCAAGCGCTTCCGGCAAATGATGAAATAGGGTAAATTCCATGCTGCAGCATTTGCATATTAAAAATATCGCCCTGATAGAAGATCTGTCCATAGATTTTGCTCCGGGCCTGAATGTTCTGACCGGGGAAACGGGCGCAGGCAAATCCATTATCGTAGATTCCATGAACCTCGTACTTGGCGAAAGGGCCGACAGGGAGCTTATTAAAACCGGAAGGGAGAGCGCCCTGGTCGAAGCCGTATTCGATATCGCAAAACCGGACTTTGCACCGGTGTTGGAGGAATACGGATTTCACCCCGACGATACGCTGGTATTTTCCCGCGAGCTTTACGCTTCCGGGAAAAATATCTGCCGTGTGAACGGACATCTGACCACGCTGTCTATATTGAAGGAACTTTCCGACAGGCTTGTAGACCTGCATGGGCAGCACGAGCATCAGTCGCTTTTAGATGAGAAAAAACACCTTTCATTTTTGGACAAGTACGCGGGCGGCAGGATTGCCCCGTTCCTGCAGGAGACGGCCGGGGCTTTCGACGCGTACAGGGATGTTCAAAAAAGGCTTTCCGGCCTCACCGGCCTTGAGGGCGAGCGCGACCGCAGGCTGGATATACTGCATTTCCAGATAGACGAGATCTCTCGTGCGAAGCTTTCGGAATCCGAGGAGGAAGATTTAACCGCCGAAAGGGAGAAGCTGTTAAACAGCGAGAAAATCACATCGGCACTGAATACGGGCTACGACGCCGTGTATAACGGCGGCGCGGAAGGGCAGCCGGTATTGAGCACGCTAAAAAATGTGATTGGCGAAATAGACGGCATCAAGGCGCTGGACAACCGCTATGAGAAGACGCTGGAAAAATTAAACGACATCTATTACTCTTTGGAAGAGACCGCCTTTGATATAAGGGACTTAAAGGACGAGTTTTATTTTGACCCGGAGAGATTGGAAGAGATAGAAAACAGGCTCCATACGATACGGACGCTGAAGCGCAAGTACGGCGGCAGCATTGAGAATACGCTTGCTTTCCTTGAGAAAGCGAAGAAAGAATATAACGATCTGCTGGACAGCGAAAACCTGATCGCGGCATTAAACGAAGAATTAAATGCGCATAAGGAAAAGCTGAAAGAGGCAAGCGAGCGGCTTTCCGGGGAAAGAAAGCGGTGTGCAAAAAGCTTCGAAAAGGACGTTATGCGCCAGTTGTCGGATCTGGGACTCGGCAACTGTACTTTCGAGGTGCGGTTTTTAAAGGATTCCGAAGGGGCCTTTACGCGGCTTGGCATCGATACCGTGGAATTCTTCATCTCCACGAATGCGGGCGAACCGGTAAAACCCTTGAAAAAAGTCGTCTCGGGCGGCGAGGTCTCGCGGATCATGCTCGGCCTTAAAAATATCTCCGCCGGTTTGGACGATATACAATGCATGATATTCGATGAAATAGACACAGGCATCAGCGGACAAATGGCGCACGTGGTGGGCGAAAAGATGCTTCAGATCTCAAGGGCCCGGCAGGTGATCTGCGTTACGCACCTGGCGCAGATAGCATCGCTCGCGGACAGGCACTTTCTTATCACCAAACTGAGCAATGAGCAAGCGACCAAAACCGGCATGGAAATGCTAAAAGAGGAAAGCCGGGTCCGTGAGATCGCAAGGCTCGCGGGCGGAAGCGAGAGCGCGGCGGCCTTCTCCCATGCGGCTGAGATGCTTGCCCGCGCCGAAGAAATCAAAAAGGCAATATAGCGGCGGCTTAAAAGGCCCATCTACTATGATTTTATCAATAAGGTAAAACATCTGGATACATTTATTTCCATTAAATATTGATTGTTGATATTCTCCACTGGTTTTTAAAAGCAGTGTTTTTATTATATAACTTAAACGTTAAAACAATGCGAAAAAGGCGGGAAGGCATTTTAATATTTAAAAGAAGTGATTTATACCCCCTAATCATACTCGGCATGTGTAGCTAATATAATTTAGTGAAACATCAAATATTAGGGGGCGTAAATATGTCAAGAAGATCGATTTTATTCTTGGTCATCCTTATGATGGTCGCAGGAATATTCATCGGTTGTCAGCCGAAGGAAGAAACCCCATATGAAGAAATACCGGCCTCAAATGAAGCGGAAGAGCCCGGCTATAGGAGAACGGTGCTGTATTTTGAGGACGATAATGGATACGTTGTACCAGTGATGAAAAAAATCAAGATGGAAGAAGGGATCGGAAAAGCCGCGCTCCAGGAATTAAAGCAGAGCGCCGCGGAATCCTTAAAGGTCTCCGGGCTTTACGCCATACTGCCGGATAATGCAAAGATAGAGCTCGACATCAACAAAAAGCTGGCTACACTGAAACTGAACAAGGACGCTTTAAACGCAAACAACGCGTTTGAGGAAACAAACAAGGTCATTGCGATCGTGAATACGCTTACGGAATTTTCAACAGTCGAAAAAGTACAGTTTTTATTGGACGGCAAGAAAGTTTCAAAACTCAAATTCGGTACGGATGTGAGCAAGCCCATCGGACGCTTTGTATTGAACCCGGAGAGTGCGGACGCTGACACGGATATAAAAAGCGCCGTGAAACTGACGCTGTACTTTGCCGATAAGGAGAACACGCATATCGTCCCCGTCACAAGGTATGTACAGGGCGCAGCGGGAGTGGAAGAAGCGGTAAAAGGGCTGATCGACGGCCCGAGAGACGCCGCTTTCCTCCAAAACTCCTTCCCGGAGGATACAAAGCTTTTGGAGGCTAAGCTGGATGATAAAAATGCGATCAACCTGAATTTCTCCAAAGAGCTCAACAAGCTTATGGAAAACCCTCAAATGGAGAAAGATGCAATAAAGACGATTTATCTGACCTGCTTCGAGTTTGAAAATATCGCAGATGTAAATATACTGGTCGAAGGGAACCCGTATGAGGGCTCCGCCCCGACGATGACGATCAACCAATACCCGAATACAGTTCCGGCAATGAATGCAAATACAAATATCAATGAAGAGGAACTGCAGCAGTAAAGCGGGCAAATAGGCGTTTAAAACAGAATAGATTTTGGAGTACCCATTGCGCACGGGTCCTGTTCAGCCGGATGCAGCAGGCCCCGTGCGCTTTTTATCGCTACATCAATCAAAGCACCGTAATTTAAGCGCCGGTTTGTCCGGATTCTTTTCTTCACCCCAAAAAAATATAAGTGGAATTAAAAAATGCCGCTATAAAAAGTATAGGCTATGGCACATAATAATGAATCGATTGAAAAGTGCAGGACGGTATGATACGGCAGCTATAAAACGGAGGGCGTGTATTCAGGCCTGCACGCCAGAATTTAAAAGAGTTTGACAAGTTCGCATATGTGAATATACTTAGTAGCAGGGAATCTATACCAGGGCTTTAATACCCGGTATGGTAACGAATATCCGATGATGAGAGGAAGTACATATGAAGAGAATCGACGGCCGGAAGGCGGATGAAATAAGAAATATCAATATCGTAAAGGATTTCATGCCCAACGCGCACGGTTCCTGCCTGATCGAGTGCGGACGGACGCGTGTGCTTTGCACGGCCATGCTGACGGCGGGCGTTCCGCCCTTTCTGGAAGGCACGAGCCAGGGATGGCTGACGGCGGAATACGCCATGCTGCCCGGGTCTACGATCAAAAGAAAACAGCGCGAGGGTCTGAAACAGGACGGCCGGAGCACCGAAATAAAGCGGCTTATCGGGCGGAGCCTGCGCGCCGTTACGGACTATGAGGCGCTGGGAGAAAACACGCTGTATATTGACTGCGACGTGATAGAAGCGGACGGCGGGACGCGGACCGCCTCTATAACCGGGGCTTTCGTGGCTTACGCGCTGGCTGTGGATAAGCTTATCAAATGCGGTATACTTTTAAAAAGCCCTATCAAGGAATATGTGGCGGCTGTAAGCTGCGGCGTTGTGGAGGATACGGTGCTCCTGGACCTTTGCTATGCGGAGGATTCCATGGCGCAGGCGGATATGAACATCGTGATGACGGCCGGCGGGGGGATCGTGGAAGCGCAATGCACAGGGGAGAAACGCCCGGTCACGGAGGAAGAGCTGGCGGCCATGATGGCGGCGGGTAAAAAGGGCATCGGGCTGCTCCTCGAAAAACAAGCGCTTATCATAGACAGCCTGGACATTATATCCGGCTGAAAAAAAACAAGTTTCAACCGAAGGAAGAAAATTTATGGACAAACTGATAATAGCGACGAACAATACGGGAAAGGTCAAAGAGATAAAGGAGATATTGGCGGGAAGGTTTGAAAAAATAGTATCGCTGAAAGACGAGGGCCTTATTATAGATGTGATGGAGGATGGCGTTACGTTTGAGGAAAACGCCGTCAAAAAGGCAAAAGAAGTGGCGAATCTTACGGGATGCTGGGCTCTTGCCGACGACTCCGGCATTTGCGTGGATTATTTGAACGGAGCGCCTGGCGTATATTCCGCGCGCTTTGCAGGGGAAAAGGCGACGGATGCGGCAAACAACGAAAAGCTTATAGAGCTTATGAAAGATTCCCCGGAAAGCGAAAGAGGCGCGCATTATGCCTGCGCAATGGCGCTCGCAAGCCCGGAAGGGGGAGTCGTTACGGCCTACGGAGAAGTTTACGGGGAGATCATATTTGCGCCAAGAGGAGAAAACGGCTTTGGATACGACCCTTTATTTTATATGAAGGAATTCAGTAAGACGATGGCCGAGCTGGCCCCGGAAATAAAAAACGGCATCAGCCACAGGTTCAATGCGCTAAAAGCCTTAAATGAAAAGCTGCAAACAAAAAAACCATGAAAAAGCGGCTGCTGGTTCTATCCGATACGCATGGACGAAAAACCGCGATAGACCTTGTGCTTGCAAAAGCCGGGGAAGTCGACGCGGTATTCCATTTGGGGGACAATATCCGCGATGCGTTATACATACGCGATTCCGGGAGGACAGTCTACTGCGTAAAGGGCAACTGCGATTTAAACGACGAGGCCGATACCGAGATGATACTGCATATGGCGGGCTGCCGGATCCTTATCACGCACGGGCACAAGTACGGTGTGAAATATGGAAGAGACAAGCTCATCTACAGGGCGATGGAACTAGAGGTGGATGCCGCATTTTACGGGCATACACACGTCCCATACAACGCTTATTTCGAGGGGATCTTAATATTAAACCCGGGGAGCATTTCAGAGCCGCGGTTTGGCAAACCCACGTTCGCCGTTGCGGAGGTGCAGGCGGGAACTATACGGGCCAATCTTAAGACGCTATAGCGCCGGTAATTTCCAAAGATTAATAACTCCCGGTATTTTTGCTATTATAAGTTTTATATGAGTTGTTGACGGAATAAAAAGCCTTCTTTTAGCGGGTACAATTATACGCAATATTCCAGTATAAAAACGGTTGACACAGTATGCATTTTCGTTTATACTTTTCTTTGCGTAAACTTGGGCGTCAAGCCTATAACCGGTTGACAATGCACAATTGTTATGGTAGAATCGTAAATTGTCAGCGACGGCTTACGGCACTGGTAGGTGCAAGGGAAACCGCATCAATACGTTGATGGTTATGCGCCTGTAGCTCAGGTGGATAGAGCAACGGCCTTCTAAGCCGTGTGTCCGGGGTTCGAGTCCCTGTAGGCGCGCCAATTATGGTGGGTATAGCTCAGTTTGGTTAGAGCGCCAGGTTGTGGCCCTGGAGGCCGTGGGTTCGAGCCCCACTACTCACCCCATAAATACCTTTGGGGTGTAGCCAAGCGGTAAGGCACGGGACTTTGACTCCCGCATCCGTAGGTTCAAATCCTGCCACCCCAGCCATCTTAAGATCCACTAGCTCAGTCGGTAGAGCACTTGACTTTTAATCAAGGTGTCCGGAGTTCGAATCTCCGGTGGATCACCATTTGCAACATTTGCGGGCGTGGCGGAATTGGCAGACGCGCTAGACTTAGGATCTAGTGCCGAACGGCGTGGGAGTTCAAATCTCTTCGCCCGCACCATTTTAATAAATGCGGGAGTGGTACAGTGGTAGTACGTCGCCTTGCCAAGGCGAATGTCGCGGGTTCGAATCCCGTCTTCCGCTCCACAATCAAGCGGGTGTAGCTCAACGGTAGAGCCCCAGCCTTCCAAGCTGGTTGCGAGGGTTCGATTCCCTTCACCCGCTCCAAAGCCCTTCTCCAAAGCAGGCGAAGGGAATCGAACCCGGAAGGGCGCAATAAGCCGGTGGCTTATTGCGAGGCGAGACGCCTTCCATAAAGGAATACAATACGGTGAGCGAAGAAGGATGCAAGCGCAAGCGAAGCATACGCTCCCTTCACCCACTCCAAAAACAAAATATGCACCATTAGCTCAGTTGGTAGAGCACCTGACTCTTAATCAGGGTGTCCAGGGTTCGAGTCCCTGATGGTGTACCAGAAGTAAAAAACATCATCCAACGGATGGTGTTTTTTGCTTCTGATGATATCGAACAGGGACTCGGACCCCGAGGGGGTGTAACGTGCCAGTGGCACGTTACACACGAGCCGTCAACCACATAAGAATACAAACATGGCGAAGTGCGCCCCTGATGGTGTACCACTAAAAAAGCCCGAAATCAAGCGCGGTTTTCAAGGCTTTTTTCTCTTCTGTTATTTTAAATGATTTGAGCAAATTATAGCAATAGAGATTGAGTTTAACGAAAATAAAAACGGTCGAGAAGAGCTCAACCGCATGAACGAAAAATATTATAATATTATTTGGGTGGTTCGCCAATCAGATTTAACGCGTTCAGTTGCTCAATCAGTTTAAGGATACATTGGAAGAACACGGTATTATATTATATATTCCTTCCGGAAAAGCAGCGGACGAAAGATTATCGGATTAAAAGCGAATAGTGTCAGCGGGGTCGGTGCAATATCGCATACCCTACGATGCAAAACTAATACATTGAAGCGATATAAATGAAAATCTAACGGAAATTTTAATAATTGTATTAACTAAAAATAGAAATCGAGAAAAATTTTATATTGTAAACGAGATATAGGTTTTGCTTTTTTTATTACATGTTGCTAGTAATTAATACTGGAGCGCATATTTTCTTCATATAATTTTTTTCGAGATATACATCAAAAAGGCAGATTATAAAGAAGTGAATCCAAGCACTATAGAGGAGTGTAATTATTAAAAAGCCAGCACTTTTTGGGTGCCGGCTTGCGTTGCCTGAAGGTGGAATCACCTACTAATTTGATGAGAGGGTATGACTCATAAATTAATTTAATAAATATTAAGAAGGCGTTAATTAAATTTATGTATTACTGATTGTTTTCATGGCACTGTCTACCAGTTCGAGAGTTTTCGTTACATCCTGTTCTGTTGTCGCACTGTTGATAAACCAACGTCCGCGGAATAGTATGAGCGCGCCCGTCTCAAACAATATGGAGCGTAGTTTTTCCTGTTTGGCGTGGTCGGCTACTTTCATCCATTCCTGCATGTTGTGCGCAACAGGCAAATCGGTGAACTGATAGAAAATACAGCCGCGCACTTCCTGCAGCAGCATGAGCTCGTTGTAGCGCTTCGCTATCTCCTTTAGGCCGGAGGTAAGTTTGGCTTGTATGCCGTCCCAATACTTGTACAGTGCGCCGTCGTCCTTTTCTAAAATGCCAATGGTGGCGTTTGCGGCAGCGAGGCCCAGGGGATAGCCGTTGAATGTGCCTGCGCCTACTACTGTGCGGTCGAGCAAAAGATCCATGAGTTTTGCTTTGCCGGCAAGAACGCCGAACGGTATACCGCTCGCTATCCCTTTCCCGAAAGCGGTAAGGTCCGGCGTTACGCCGAGCAAGCCCTGCGCGCCGGAGAGCCCCAAGCGGAATCCTGTGATGACTTCATCGAAGCAGAGTATAATGCCGTACTGGTCGCAAAGTTCGCGCACGCGTTCCAGATACCCTTTTTTCGGCCAGCAGGAGCCGCCGTTGCAATTTACGGGCTCCATGATGATGAGCGCAATCTGTTCACCGTATTTCTTTAACACGAATTCCAGGTAGTCTATATCGTTCCAAGGTATCTTGAAGGACTGCTTCAAAGCCTGGGGATCGCGTCCGTTCGTGGCGAAAAGGTCGCCCTTCTTTTCATATCCGTAAGGAGGTTCTTCCCGGCTGTCGCTGAAATTGCCACCAAGCACATTGTCGAGCCATCCGTGGTAGTGCCCGTCGAAACGTATGAAAAGATTACGCCCCGTATAGGCGCGGGCAAGGCGTATCACGAGCTGGTCCACCTCCGTACCGGATAAAAGGTAACGCACCTTCTCGGCGGAAGGTATATACTTTATAAGCTTTTTTGCAAGCTCAATTTCCAAAGGATTGCGCCTGGCGGCATCGAGATAATACATTTTATCCATTTGAGATTTGAGGGCATTTAAAAATTCCTCATGTCCGTATCCCAGTATGCCCGAACCCAAACCGGACATATAGTCGATGTATTCATTGCCGTCTGCATCATAGAGGTGCGCCCCTTTTCCATGAGTAAGGTAGATCGGACGAAAAAGCTCGTATCCGGGCAGATTGCTGTGTGGCCCCGGCATTACTTTTAAAGCCTCTTCGTTGAGCTCAAATGATTTTTGCATGGATCTCATGTGGATTCCTCCTTGATTGTATATTTAGGAAATAATTTTCCGTTATACATTTATACTAGCACTGTAAAAACACAACGTCAAGAAAATTTCATACTAGATAAAGAAAATTTCAGAATTTAATAGAATAATTACAAAAAAAGTAGTGACAAAATTTCAGGACTATGATAATATGAATTCGTCAAGCAAACTGGTATATTTCTGTATATTCTTATTGAAATTATCAGTGAGGCTTTCCAAGGAAGGCGTTTCGGGCAAGAATTCTTTAGGGTATCGGCTGTAAAGGAGCGATTATGGGCAAAGAAACAAAGCCTGCAAAAATTTCAGACATTGCAAAGCTGGCAGGCGTATCCGCAGCAACGGTATGCCGCGTTTTAAATGATAAATCCAATGTGAAGGACGATCTTCGCGAGCGCGTCATGAAAGCAAGCGAACAACTGGGGTACAAGCCGCAGAGGATTCATAACAAAACCGAGCCGTGGCTGGTGGTGCTGGCGGAATCCTCCATCAACGCTTTTTACGCGCAGGTATTATCTTCCATACAGGAACAGGCGCTGGAAAAAGGGTATATGTCCTATATCGTCCAGATGCCGCAAAACTACGACAAAAAGCAGGAAGTGTTCAGCCAGATCGGCAAACAGAACTGGTCGGGCATCATATCTACAGGCTTCAATCAGCAAGATGACGCCTGGGTCAGGCTGCAGGAGGAAATGCAGGTACCCATCGTCATTATGAACAGCACTGTCAGCCACCCGAATATCGCATGCCTGCGCGTCAATTTTAAAGCGGCCATCGGCAGCGCCATACAGCATCTTTCGAGCCTGGGGCACAGGCGAATCGCCTATCTCGGGGATTTGAACGACCAGTTTTCCAGGGATGAACTCACCGGCGTGGAACTCGCCCTGCAGCAGCACGGCGCAGAGTACCCCGAAGAATACAGGATATCGGTGACGCATACGGCGGAAGGCGCCTCGCAGGGAGTCAGCCAG